>Ga0308175_100000309_pt1 | contig 35556 bp, 32 predicted proteins | sample PhyCR1_3_FD_203893 | JGI IMG/M metagenome (GOLD analysis project Ga0308175, IMG submission 203893) | Soil microbial communities from UC Gill Tract Community Farm, Albany, California, United States - DLSLS.C.R1 | ecosystem: Environmental > Terrestrial > Soil > Agricultural land | place: USA...
TCGTCGAGGACGGCGCCCTGCCCGGCGGGCTGGGGTGGTACCGCGCCATGCCGCTGCTGCGCCCCGGTTGGGCCGACCAGCGCGTCGGTGTCCCGACCACGCTGGTGTGGGGCGACGCCGACACCGCTATCGTCCGGCGCGGCATCGACCTCTCCGCGGAGTGGGTCGACGCTGACTACCGGCTCGTGGTGCTCGGGGGCGTCGGTCACTGGATCCCCACGCAGGCGCCGGCCGCCCTCGCCGACGCCGTCCTGGAGAGGATCGCCACCGGATGACCGACCGACCCACCCGCGCCCGGGCCGCCACCGAGGAGAAGACCGGCAGCCGGCGCGACCGCGAGCGCCCGCCCGCGCCCGAGCCGCTGCCGCACCCCGTGGTCGACAACCACTGCCACCTCGACATCGCCGACGCAGACCGGCCCGACGACTGGTTCTCGACGCGCGAGGCGATCGATGCGGCGGCGGCCGTCGGCGTGCCCCGGATCGTGCAGATCGGCTGCGACCTGCCGGGCGCCCGCTGGGCGGTCGAGGCCGCGGCGTCGTACGACGCGCTGGTGGCCGGTGTCGCGCTGCACCCCAACGAGGCCCCCCGGCACGCCGCCGCCGGCACCCTCGACGAGGCCCTCGCCGAGATCGAGCGGCTGGCCGCGGCCCACGACAAGGTGCGGGCGGTGGGGGAGACCGGCCTCGACCACTTCCGGACCGGTGAGGAGGGACGGGCGGCGCAGGTCGAGTCGTTCCGGCGACACATCGACCTCGCCAAGCGGCTCGACAAGACGCTGGTCATCCACGACCGCGACGCCCACGAGGAGGTGCTGGCGGTCATCGACCAGGAGGGCGCGCCCGAGCGCTGGGTGATGCACTGCTTCTCCGGCGACGCCGACGTCGCCCGCCGCTGCCTGGACCGCGGGTCCTGGCTGTCCTTCGCCGGCACGGTCACGTTCAAGAACGCCCAGCCGCTGCGCGACGCGCTCGCGATCGTGCCGCAGGACCGGGTGCTGGTGGAGACCGATGCGCCGTACCTGACCCCGACCCCGTATCGTGGGCGCCCGAACGCGTCGTACCTCGTCCCGGTCACGATGCGTGCCATGGCCGAGGTCCGCGGTGCGGATCTGGGTGAGCTGTGTGCGGCCGTGGACCGCAACACCGACGCCGCATTCGGCGGCTCCTGGTAGCACGCGGAGGCCGCGCGCAAGGGTATTTGGTCACCATGACGCTGGTCACGTTGGGGAAAATTTGGGGACGAGGAGTTTGCACGCGCGCGTGACCTCGTTATCGTCTTGTGACTGATGGCCGGGATCGGGATCGATCTGACCAGTGCAGGTGGCAGTCGCATCGCTGCGGCAGCCCCGCGTAACCCCCTTGTCGCACGCCTCCACCCACAAGGTGTCCAGCGTGCGCTGCGATGCGCTGGCACCCGAGAACCGGGGAGTACGACGTTCGGAGAATCGTGCCCACTCATGACGAGAGCAATGAGCACAACACCCCACTGATCTCTCGGGTCGTGCCCGGATGGGCTAAGAGCCGCGCCGCGCTGATCGCGCTGGCGACCGTGGCCGTCCTGGCCGTGGCGGGCACCACCTTCGGGTACGCAGCACTGAGCAAGTCGGTCACCGTGTCCCTCGACGGCAGGTCCGAGCAGGTGACCGCCATGGGTGGCACCGTCGGTGACGTCCTGGACTCCCAGGGCATCGACATCGGCCCCCACGACATCGTCGCCCCCGGCGTGGACGAGAAGGTCTCCGACGGGAGCCGCATCACCGTCCGCTTCGGCCGTCCGCTGAAGCTGGACGTCGACGGCAACAAGCAGACCTACTGGGTGACCTCCACCAAGGTCGCCGACGCCCTCGGTGAGATCGGCCGCCGCTTCACCGGCGCCCAGCTGTCCACCAGCCGTGGTGGCAGCATCGACCGCGAGGGCCTGAAGCTCGACGTGGTCACGCCGAAGACGCTGACCGTGCAGATCGGTGCGAAGAAGCCGGTCAAGCGCACGGTCACCGCGATGACCGTCCAGGGCGCGCTGAAGGACCTGCACGTCAAGGTCGACAAGACCGACCAGACGACGCCGGCCCCGAAGCACGAGATCAGCGACGGCGACAAGATCGTCTTCACCGACGTGCGGGTCGTCACCAAGCACGTCAAGGGCGAGAGCATCGACTACGGCACGGTCAACCGTGACGACTCCTCGATGCTGCAGGGCCACTCCAAGGTCGTCCGCTCCGGCTCCGTCGGCCTGCGCGACGTGACCTACCGACTCGTCTACCGCAACGGCCAGCTGGCCGTCCGCAAGGTGCTCGACTCGCAGGTGACCCGCGCCCCCAAGGCCGAGATCGTGCGCGTCGGCACCAAGCAGCCGGCACCCCCCGCGCCGAGCACCAACTACGCGTCGGGCGGCACCGCCTGGGACCGGATCGCGCAGTGCGAGTCCGGCGGCAACTGGGCGGCCAACACCGGCAACGGCTACTACGGCGGGCTCCAGTTCAACCTGAGCACCTGGCGTTCCTACGGCGGCGTGAGCCGTCCGGACCTGACCAGCCGCGAGTACCAGATCAGCATCGCCGAGAAGGTGCGTGCTGCCTCCGGTGGCTACGGCGCCTGGCCGGTCTGTGGCGCGCAGGCCTGACCCGCTGGTTCGTCGGGGCGACCCGTCGACACCTAGGCTCGTCCCGTGACGAGCGCTTCTTCCCCCTCCGCCGGTCCGAGGCTCCTCGGGCCGGCGGAGGTGCGTTCGCTGGCGGCCGAGCTCGACCTGCGACCGACCAAGCAACGGGGACAGAACTTCGTCATCGACGCCAACACCGTGCGCCGGATCGTCCGTGAGTCCGCCGTCACCGCCGACGACGTGGTCGTCGAGGTCGGGCCGGGCCTCGGGTCGCTGACCCTGGCGCTGCTCGAGGTGGCCAGGCGGGTGGTCGCGATCGAGGTCGACGAGGTCCTGGCAGCACGCCTGCCCGAGACCATCGCGACGTACGCCCCGGAGCAGCGCGACCGCTTCGAGGTGGTGCTCGGCGACGCGATGCGCATCGACGCCGTCCCGGGGCCGCCGCCGACCGCGCTGGTGGCCAACCTGCCCTACAACGTCTCGGTGCCGGTGCTGCTGCACATGATGACCCTGCTGCCCTCGCTCGAGCGCGGCCTGGTCATGGTCCAGGCCGAGGTGGCCGACCGGCTGGCAGCCGCCCCCGGCTCCAAGGTGTACGGCGTGCCCTCGGTCAAGGCCGCCTGGTTCGCCGACGTCCGCCGCGCCGGCTCGATCGGCCGCAACGTCTTCTGGCCGGCGCCCAACGTCGACTCCGGGCTGGTCGCCTGGACCCGCCGCGAGCCGCCGGCCACCTCCGCCTCCCGCGAGCAGGTGTTCGCGGTGGTCGACGCGGCCTTCGCCCAGCGCCGCAAGGTGCTCCGCGGCGCGCTGCGCGGCCTGGCCGGGTCCGCGGAGGCCGCGGCCGCCGCGCTCGCCCACGCCGGGGTGGACCCGACGGCACGCGGCGAGTCCCTGGCCATCACCGACTTCGTCCGGATCGCCGAGGGCCTGGCCGCCGCGGGCCCGGCGCTGGAGGCCCGCGCGTGAGGGGCTCCTCCGTGGGCCTCACCGTGCGTGCGCCCGCCAAGATCAACCTGCACCTCGGCGTGGGCGCCGTGCGCGAGGACGGCATGCACCCGTTGCTGACCGTCTACCACGCGGTCGGCCTGTACGACGACCTGAGCGTGATCGCCGCTCCCGACTGGCGGGTCGGCCTCGACGCCGAGGACTACATCGACCCGGTCGCGGTCCCGCTGGACGGCGACAACATCGTCGACCGGGCCGCGACCCTGCTCGCCGACCACCACGGGGTCGCCCGGTCGGGCGACCTCCAGATCACCAAGGCCATCCCGGTGGCCGGCGGGATGGCGGGCGGCTCGGCCGACGCGGCCGCCACCCTGGTCGCCCTGGACCGGCTCTGGCGGATGGAGACCTCCGACGAGGACCTGCTCGCGCTGGCGGCGCGGCTGGGCAGCGACGTACCGTTCGCGCTCGTCGGCGGGACGGCGGTCGGCACCGGCCGCGGTGAGATCGTCACCCCGGTGGCCGACCACGGCACCTGGTGGTGGGTGGTCGTGCCCTCGCCGCTGGGCCTGTCCACCCCGGAGGTCTACCGCCACTACGACCGGCTCTTCCCCGACGCCCCGGCGACCCCGACAGGCGCCGGAGAGCTGCTCGCGGCCCTGGACTCCGGAGATCCGAAGCGCCTGGCCGCGACCCTGCACAACGACCTCCAGGCGCCCGCGCTCGACCTGCGGCCGGACCTGGCGCGGCGGATCGCGGCCGGCGAGGCCGAGGGTGCCCTCCGCGGGCTGGTCTCCGGCTCGGGCCCGACCTGCGTCTTCCTCTGCGAGTCGGGCGACCACGCCCGCGAGGTCGCCGGCGCCATGCTCGCCGAGCGCGAGCCGCCCGTCGTGCTCGTGACGAACGGACCGGTGGCCGGCGCCCACGTGGTGACCCGTGGCTAACCTCGTCAACCTCGAGCGGGTCTCGAAGTCCTACGGCGTCCGACCGCTGCTCACCGACGTCTCGCTCGGCATCGGCGCCGGCGAGCGGATCGGCATCGTCGGCCGCAACGGCGACGGCAAGACCACGCTGCTCGAGGTCATGACCGGCCTCGAGGGGCCCGACACCGGCCGGGTGTCCCGGTCGCGGGGCCTGCTGGTCGGCTACCTGCACCAGGGCGACGAGCTCGTCGATACCCACACCGTGCGCGAGGCGGTGCTCGGCGGCCGCTCCGACCACGAGTGGGCCGCCGACCCGCGCAGCCGCGAGGTCGTCGAGGAGCTGCTGGCCGGGGTCTCGTTGGACCGCGCCGTGGCGGGGCTCTCCGGCGGCGAACGCCGGCGCTGCTCGTTGGCCGCGCTCCTGCTCGACGACCACGACCTGGTCGTCCTCGACGAGCCCACCAACCACCTCGACGTCGAGGCCGTCGCCTGGCTGGCCCGGCACCTGGTCCAGCGGTCCTCGGCGCTGGTGGTCGTCACCCACGACCGGTGGTTCCTCGACGCGGTGTGCCAGTGGACGTGGGAGGTGCACGACGGCGTCGTCGACGCCTACGAGGGCGGGTATGCCGCGTTCGTGCTCGCCAAGGCCGAGCGCCAGCGCCAGGCCTCGGCCTCGGAGACGCGCCGGCAGAACCTGGCCCGCAAGGAGCTGGCCTGGCTGCGGCGGGGCGCGCCCGCACGCACCTCGAAGCCGAAGTTCCGCATCGACGCGGCCAACGCGCTGATCGAGGACGTGCCGGCGCCGCGGGACCGCATGGAGCTGCAGAAGTTCGCGACCCAGCGGCTCGGCAAGGACGTGATCGACGTCGAGGACGTCGACCTGGTGCGGGGACTCCCGGGGCAGGGAGAGCGACGGCTGCTCTCGCACGCCACCTGGCGGCTCGGCCCGGGCGACCGGGTGGGCATCGTCGGGGTCAACGGTGCTGGCAAGACCTCGGTGCTGTCGCTGATCGCGGGCACGCTGCCCCCCTCGGCCGGGCGGGTCAAGCACGGCCGGACCGTGGCCCTGCAGCACCTGACCCAGCAGCTCGATGACCTCGACCCCGGGGGGCGGGTGCTGCCGACCGTCGAGTCGATCCGGCGGGTGACGAAGACCGTCGACGGCGAGATCACGGCGACCTCGATGCTGGAGCGGTTCGGCTTCACCGGCGACCGGCTGACGGCGCGGATCGGGGACCTCTCCGGTGGTGAGCGGCGCCGGTTCCAGCTGCTGCGGCTGCTGCTGACCGAGCCCAACGTGCTGCTCCTCGACGAGCCCACCAACGACCTGGACATCGAGACGCTCAACGTCCTCGAGGACTTCCTCGACGGCTGGCCGGGCACCCTGGTCGTCGTCTCCCACGACCGCTACTTCCTCGAGCGGGTCACCGACTCGGTCTGGGCGCTGCTCGGCGACGGCCAGATCTCGATGCTGCCCCGGGGCGTCGACGAGTACCTCGAGCGACGTACGGCGGACCTGTCCGACGTCGATGCGGAGCTCCACCGATCCGTCGGGGAGCCTGCGGAGACCGCGTCGACCGGACCCGGTTTTGCCGAGGCGGCCACGCCCGCGAAGGCCAAGGCGGGCAGCTCCGAGGAGAGGGCGGCCCGCAAGGTCGTCGCGCGGATCGACAAGCGGCTGGAGCGGATCGCGGAGCAGGAGGCGGCCCTGAACGCCGAGATCCTCGAGCACGCGCAGGACTACGAGAAGCTGGCCGGGCTCAGCGCGCAGCTCGACGAGCTCGCGGCCGAGAAGGACGAGCTCGAGATGGAGTGGCTGGCGGCCGCCGAGATCCTCGAGTGAGGGGTCGATCGGCGCCGACCCGGGTGGCGCCGGGCGCCGGGCTCAGGAGAAGGGGGCCAGCAGGGTGCGCAGGAGGGCGGCGAGCTGCTGCTGCTCGGCGTGCGGGAGGTCGGCGAGGAAGGACCGCTCGGCGTCCAGCAGTGCCTCGAAGGCTCCGTCCACGGCGGTCTTGCCCTCGGCGGTGAGCCGCACGATCACGCCGCGGCGGTCCTCGGGGTCGGGGTGACGCTCCACGAACCCGCGCGCGGCCAGCCGGTCGACGCGGTTGGTCATGGTGCCGCTGGTCACCAGGGTCTCGCGCAGCAGGCGGCCGGGGGAGAGCTCGTAGGGCGACCCCGCCCGGCGCAGCGCCGCGAGCACGTCGAACTCCCAGGACTCGATCCCGTGGGCGGTGAACGCCTCGCGACGGGCCAGGTCGAGGTGGCGGGCCAGCCGGGAGATCCGGCTGAAGACCGCGACCGGAGCCAGGTCGAGGTCGGCGCGTTGACGCGCCCAGGCCTCCACCAGGTCGTCGACCTCGTCCCTCATGGCGCCAGTCTAGCTGGTTCGGTCGAGAATCTTGACATCGAGACAAACTTCGTCGACCATCGATCTATCTTGATGTCAAGACAAATTGTCGAGGAGTTGTCATGACGCATCGCTGGGACCCGGACCGCTACCTGACCTACGCCGACGAGCGCGGTCGACCGTTCGTCGAGCTGATCGCCCGGATCGGCGCGGAGGACCCCGCCACGGTCGTCGACCTCGGCTGCGGCCCCGGCAACCTCACCGGCCTGCTCTCCGACCGCTGGCCCGGCGCCACGGTCACCGGCCTCGACTCCAGTCCCGAGATGATCGAGCGGGCCAGGGCCGCCGACGACCGGATCGACTTCGACGTGGTCGACGTTCGCGACTGGGTGGCGGACCCGGCCTCGTCCTCGCCGGGCGTCGACGTCGTGGTCTCCAACGCCACGCTCCAGTGGGTCCCCGGGCACCTGGATCTGCTGCCGGGCCTGGTCCGGCGGGTCCGCCCGGGTGGCTGGCTGGCCTTCCAGGTCCCCGGCAACTTCGACGAACCGAGCCACACGATCCGGCGCGACCTCGCCTCCGAGGCGCCGTACGCCGAGCACACCCGGGGCGTCGCCGTCCCCTCCAGCCACGGCCCGGCGGTCTACCTCGACCGGTTGACGGCGCTGGGGTGCACGGTCGACGCCTGGGAGACGACCTACCTCCACGTCCTGACCGGCGAGGACCCCGTGTTCACCTGGGTCTCCGGCACCGGCGCCCGCCCCACGCTCCAGGCCCTGCCCGACGACCTGCGCGCCACGTTCGAGGCGGAGTTCAGGCGCCGGCTGCGGGCGGCGTACCCCCAGCGCGAGCACGGCGTGGTGCTGCCCTTCCGGCGGATCTTCGTCGTGGCCCGACGATCCGTGAGCGAGGAGTGAGCATGAGGCTGCACCACGTCCAGGTGGCCTGCCCGCCCGGCGGCGAGGACGCCGCGCGGCGGTTCTACGCCGAGCGGCTCGGGATGACTGAGGTCGAGAAGCCGGCCGACCTGCGGGCGCGCGGCGGCGCCTGGTTCCGCTCGTACGACGCCGACGGTGCCGTCGCGGCCGAGATCCACGTGGGCGTGGAGGACCCGTTCGCGCCGGCCCGCAAGGCGCACCCGGCGTTCGTCCTCGACACGGTCGCCGACCTCGAGGCCACCGCGCTGCGGCTGGAGGTCACCGGCGGGGAGGTCGACTGGAGCCAACGCACCACGTTCGCCGGCTACGAGCGCTTCCACACCTTCGACGCCAACGGCAACCGGGTCGAGGTGCTCGCGCCGGCCAGAGGCACCGCTCCCATGTAACGCGGTGTCCACGCAGCCGGTGCGGTGCTGCGGCGCCGCACCAGTGACGTGGACACCGCGTTACATGCGCCGTACGCCGTGCGCCGGCTCACACCCCACGGACAGTTACCCGCCGGTAGCATCGGCCGTATGAGCCAGGTCCTCAGGTTGTGGAAGAAGACGAGCGCGCTGCCCCAGGGCAAGCGGATCTTCTCGATCCTGTTCGCCCAGAAGGCGCCGTACTTCGCCACCATCCGTCCCCGCTTCGTCGACATCGGGCCCAACCGCGCCGAGCTCGTCATCCCCAAGCGGCGCGGGGTGCACAACCACATCAGGACGGTCCACGCGATCGCCCTGTGCAACGGGCTCGAGGCCGCGATGGGCGCGCTCGCGGAGGCCACCATCCCGGCCGACAAGCGGTGGATCCCCAAGGGGATGGAGGTCCGCTACACCGCCAAGGCAACCAGCGACATCACCTGCATCGCCGAGACCGACCCCGGGCAGTGGACCTCCGAGTCCCTGTCCGACTCCGGAGGCGACCTGCCGGTCCGCGTCCGCGGTGTCCGGGAGGACGGGGAGGTCGTGATCGAGGGCCTGATCAACCTGTGGGTGACGCCGCGCCGCTGACGCCGCGTCCCCGAACCCGGCAACGCCTCCGAGTTCACGAGCGTGCGGCCACCCGCCGTACCCTTGACCGGTCATGACTGCCACGCCTGAGACCGCCGCGCGCACCTACGAGGTCCGCACCTACGGGTGCCAGATGAACGTCCACGACTCCGAGCGCCTGACCGGGCTGCTGGAGGACGCCGGCTACGCGGCCGCGCCCGACGGAGCGCAGGCCGACGTGGTCGTCTTCAACACGTGTGCCGTGCGGGAGAACGCCGACAACAAGCTGTACGGCAACCTGGGCCACCTCGCGCCGATCAAGGCGGCCAACCCCGGGATGCAGATCGCCGTCGGCGGCTGCCTGGCCCAGAAGGACCGCTCCACGATCACCCGCAGGGCGCCCTGGGTCGACGTCGTCTTCGGCACCCACAACATCGGCTCTCTGCCGGTGCTGCTGGAGCGCGCGCGGGTCCAGGAGGAGGCGCAGGTCGAGATCCTGGAGTCCCTCGACGTCTTCCCCTCGACGCTGCCGACCAAGCGGGAGTCGGCGTACGCCGCGTGGGTCTCGATCTCGGTCGGCTGCAACAACACCTGCACGTTCTGCATCGTCCCGAGCCTGCGCGGCAAGGAGAAGGACCGGCGCCCCGGGGAGATCCTCGCCGAGATCGAGGCGCTGGTCGCCGAGGGCGTCTCCGAGGTGACCCTGCTGGGACAGAACGTGAACGCGTACGGGGTGGAGTTCGGCGACCGCCAGGCGTTCTCCAAGCTGCTGCGCTCGTGCGGAGAGATCGAGGGGCTCGAGCGGGTCCGCTTCACCTCCCCGCACCCCGCGGAGTTCACCGACGACGTCATCGAGGCGATGGCCGAGACGCCCAACGTGATGCCCTCGCTGCACATGCCGCTGCAGTCCGGCTCGGACAAGGTGCTCAAGGACATGCGCCGGTCCTACCGGCAGAAGAAGTTCCTCGGGATCATCGAGCGGGTCCGTGCCGCGATGCCCGACGCGGCGATCACCACCGACATCATCGTCGGCTTCCCCGGCGAGACCGAGGAGGACTTCCGGGCGACGCTGGACGTCGTCCGCGAGGCCCGGTTCTCGGGGGCCTTCACCTTCCAGTACTCCAAGCGGCCCGGCACCCCCGCCGCCGTGCTCGACGACCAGATCTCCCCGGCGGTCGTGAAGGACCGCTACGAGCGCCTGGTCGCGCTGGTCAACGACATCGCCTGGGAGGAGAACAAGGCGCTCGTGGGCCGCACGGTCGAGCTGATGGTCGCCGAGGGCGAGGGCCGCAAGGACGCCGCCACCCACCGGCTCTCCGGCCGCGGCCCCGACAACCGGCTCGTGCACTTCGCGGCGGACTTCTCGCAGGTCGAGGACGCCGACGGCGTCCGGCCGGGCGACCTGGTCACGGTGACGCTCACGTACGCCGCCCCGCACCACCTGGTCGCCGACGGCCCGGTGCTCGCCGTACGACGCACCCGCTCCGGCGACGCCTGGGAGGCCCGGCAGGGTCGGCCCGGGGCAGCCGGCGTCTCGCTCGGCATGCCGAGCCTGGGCGTGCCCGCGCCGCTGCCGGACGCGCCGGCCTGCCGCTGAGCACGATCGGAGCCCTACCCGCTCTGCCACCACCGCGGCAGGTCGGCCAGCGAGTCGAGGACCGCGTCGGGTGAGACCTCGCCCTCGAGGTCGGACGGTGAGAACTTGCCCGTCCGGACGAGCACGCCGCCCAGCCCGGCCCGCTGCGCACCACCGACGTCGACCCGGATGTCGTCACCGACCATGACGACCCGGCCGGGCGCGACGCCGAGCGCGGCGACCGCGGTGTCGTAGAACGCCCGGTCGGGCTTCCCCAGGACGACCGCCTCCCGGTCGGAGGCGAACTCCAGCGCCCGCACGAACGCGCCGGCATCGAGCCGGAGCCCGTCGGGGCCGCGCCAGTAACGGGTCATCCCGAGGGCGAGCAGCGGGGGCCTCGCAGGACCCATGAGGAGCCGGAAGGCCCGGTTGAGCGTCGCGAAGTCCCAGCCCTCCCCGAGGTCACCCACGACCACGGCACCGACCGCGCCACCGGCCTCGTCCTCCCCGCCGGTGGACGAGCCGAGCTCCGTCGCCGTGGCGGCCGGGACGAAGAGCGCCGGGCGCTCGATGCCGTGACCTCGCAGCCAGGCCGTGGCGGCGACGACCGGCGTGATGACCTGGTCGGGTGCGGCGGGAACCCCCATGGCCTCCAGTCGCTCCACGATCGCCGACCGGGGCCGGGACGTGGTGTTGGTCAGGAAGCGCAGGGGGATCCCCTCGCCGCGGAGCCAGGCCACGGCCTCCGCGGCGCCCCGCACGGGCTCGTCGTCCACGTGGACGACGCCGTCGAGATCGAGCAGGACCCCCAGCGCCGAGCGCCCGACCATGCGTCCCACCGCGCGCTCAGCCGCAGGACCCGGCGTTCGCGGCCCGGTCACGCAGGGTGGTGAAGGTGTGCAGCTGGGCGACTCCCAGCCGCCAGTTCCTCAGCCACATCGTCGTGGCCTGCTGCGGCGTGATCTGCCCGGCGCGCAGCATGTCCATGTCCATGATGTGGTGCTTCCACGTGGCGACGGCGACCTTCCCGGCCTCGATCGCCCGGTCGCGTGCGCGTACGCCGGAGACGCACGCGGCCGGCGCGCGGGCCCGGGCGCCGGAGCCCCTCGCGCAGTCCGGGGCCGCGGCGGCGTACTTCCCGGCCGCGTCCTCGAAGCTCGCCACCCGCTCGGCGGCGCCAAGCCGGGTGCGGTTCCAGAAGGTTTGGGCCTGGGCGAGGGTGATCTGGCCGGCCACCAGCCTGTTCATCGCGCCGACGTGGATCCGCCACTGCGCCAGCGACCGTCCAGCAGTGGCCAGGGCGGTGGACTGGCTCCTCCACACGGCTCGGCACGCGTGCAGCTGTCGCGCCCGTGCCGAGGCGGACGCGGCCGCGGATCCGGCGGCGGCTCCGGTGGCCGGGTGGTCACCCTGGCGGTCGTCGACCCACCGGATCGCGAAGGCGAGCGAGAGGGCCACGAGGACCGCGACGGCGGCTCCCGCCCAGTGGTGGGGCCTGACCTTCTCGTGACGACCGTGCATGGCGTTCCTCTGCCCGCCCTCGCGGGCCCGACGGCCCGGTCGCGGTGTCTCCACGCTACGCCGGTCCGGGCGCCTGCGGCTCCCCGTACTTCGACCGACGAGGACCGAGATCTGCCGTCCCAAGGTCCTCCGGGCGTCCGTTCGCATACCCCGAAGGGTGAATTTATTTCGGAATTCGGCGATTCTCCTGCGAAATCGCGATCCGTAGGAGAAAAGTGCAAGCCGTTGTCTCGGTCCCTACCCTCCTCTTCTCTCGTGGAGTCCGCATGTTCAAGTTCCGCAGATCATTAGGGGCCATCACCGCCGGCAGCGCCGGACTCGTGATGACTCTCACCGCAGGGCTGGCAAGTACTGCAGTCGCCGCACCCGCACCGGGTGACGATGCCCCCACCAAGCTGACTCCCAAGGGCGAGATCGCCGAGGAGTTCCACGGCGACGAGGGGGAGCAGGGCACCGCCAAGCTGCGGGATGCCTACTACTGGAGCCGGTTGCTGTCCGGCGACGATCCCATCGACGTGGGCCAGGCCGCGCGGCTGCGGCTCAAGGCCGCCCGTGCCTCCAACGGCATCAAGGCCAGCGCCTCCCGCGCCGCCGCCAACGGCGCCGGTGGCGGTGGCACCTGGACCAACCAGGGTCCCGACCCGCTCGTCCAGGTCGTGCGCACCAGCAACACCTTCGCCGCGATGGCCGGCCGCGTCGGCGCGCTCGCCATCCGCAAGGACGGCACCGTCCTGGTCGGCGGCGCCCAGGGCGGCGTGTGGAGCTACGACTCCAGCGAGGGCACCGACGGCACGTGGATCCCGCGGACCCAGGACACCGACACCCAGTCGGTCGGGGCGCTGGCCGTGGCGCCGGGCAACGACAAGGTCGTCTACATGGGCTCCGGTGAGGGCAGCCTCGCCGGCGACAGCTACTACGGCGACGGCATCTACCGCTCCGCCGACGGTGGCGTGAGCTGGACGCACGTCTCGACCAAGTTCACCGGTCAGTCGGTCACCGACATCGTCGTCGACCCGACCCGTGCCAACACCCTCTACGCCTCCACGGTCCGCGGCCGCGGCGGCTCGCACCGCACCTCTGCCCCCACCGACGAGAAGTACGGCGTCTGGGGCTCGACCGACGGCGGCAAGACCTGGACGCTGCTCAAGGGCACGAAGAACCAGATCCACGGCGCCACCGACCTGGTGATGGACCCGCAGAACCCGAAGGTCCTGTGGGCCTCGTTCTGGGGCAAGGCCATCTACCGCTCCACCAACGCGGGCCACACCTGGACCAACGTGATGGGCGACCTGCCCGACGGCCAGTTCGGCGCCGGCGGCACCCGCTTCTCGCTGGGCCTGTCGCACCCCGCCTCGGACCAGAAGGCGACCGTCTACGTCGGGTTCGACTACTACGACCCCCAGGACGCCTACCACCCGGCCCAGGTCTGGAAGACCACCGACAACGGTGCCCACTGGACGCTGGCCATCGGGTCGACGACCGGCTCGGACTCGATCGTGGACTACTGCGGCACGCAGTGCTTCTACGACAACGAGGTCAAGCCCGACCCGAACAACCCCGACGTCGTCTACGTCGAGGGCTCCTACGGCTACGACAACAGCCCGCAGTCCGGCGGCATCTACCGCTCGACCGACGGCGGCCAGTCCTGGAAGAGCCTCGGCTACGACCTGCACCCCGACTTCCACGCGATCGCGTTCGAGCCCGACAACACCTCGCACATCGCGATCGGCAACGACGGTGGTGTCTGGCAGTCGTTCAACCGTGGTGGCCGCACCGGCGCCGGCGAGACCCTCGCCGACACCGACTGGCAGAACCTCAACGGCACCGTGGACCCCAACACCGGCGCCCTGATCCACTCCACCAACCTGACCATCGGCCAGTTCGTCTCCATGCAGACGGTCCCGCAGGCCCCGGGTCAGTACTGGGGCGGCACGCAGGACAACGGCACCCTGCGCAAGTCCACTGCCAACGACCGCTGGTTCGACCAGTCGAGCGGTGACGGCGGCTACGTCCAGGTCGACCAGTCCACGAAGAACCCGAACGCGCCGAGCTCCTTCCCGGCGTACGTCTTCGGCGAGTACTACGGCATCTCGCCGTTCCGCTTCAACCCCAACCAGGTGGCGACGGTCTTCGGCAACGAGCCGATCGACGGTGGCATCAACACCAAGGACCGCTCGGAGTTCTACGTCCCGATCACGCTGAACCAGGGCAACACCAACCAGATGTTCCTGGGGACCTACCGCGTCTACCGCACCGACAACGCGGAGACCGCGAACGCGGCCGACGTGAGCTGGAAGCCCATCTCGGGTGACCTGACCAGCGGCTGCACCGGCCCGGCGGACAACGGCGGCCGGGGCTGCGTGCTCTCCACGATCGGCGTGTCCGACAGCGGCACCGGCGTCTACGCCGGCACCGACGAGGGCTGGATCCAGGTCAGCCCGGACGCGACGACCAACGACAACCCGACGTGGACCCGGGTCGGCGCGGACGTGCTGCCGGGCCGGCCCGTCGACCAGATCGCCGTGGACCGGTCGAACTGGCGCATCGCCTACGCGGGCTTCGCCGGGTTCAACAAGGCCACGCCGACCACCCCGGGCCACCTGTTCGCCACCACCGACGGCGGCCAGCACTGGAAGAACGTCACGGCGAACCTGCCCGACGTCCCGGTCGACACGGTCGTCATCGACCCGTCGAACAACAAGACCGTCTACGTCGGCACCGACGTCGGGCCGTTCATGACCACCAACGGTGGCACCAGCTGGACCCGCTTGGGCACCGGCATGCCGAAGGTGGCCGTGTGGCAGATGGACTACGACCCGAGCCACGGCATGCTCGCCGCCGGCACCCACGGTCGTGGCGCCTACACCATGCAGAACCGCGGCCCGCTGCCGGCGCTGGTGGTCTCGAAGCACGACGCCAACGAGAAGGTCGGCCCCGGCAAGACGATCCACTACACGATCACGGTCAAGAACATCGGCAACGCCGACGCGACCGGGGTCACGGTGACCGACCCGCTGCCGCAGTACACCCGTTCGGCGAACATCGGCCAGGGCGGTCACTTCGGTTCCGGTGAGGCCAGCTGGTCCAACGTGACAGTCCCGGCCGGGGGCTCGACGTCCCTGACGTTCTCCGTGCGCATCGTCGACAACCTGCCGGCCTCGGTCGACCAGATCGTCAACGACGGGATCACGGTCACCTCGGCCGAGGGACCGGGAGCGACGGGCAGCCCGTTCGTCACCCCGATCGCCGACGAGTACGCCGCCTCGATCACCCCGGCGCACAACACCCAGGGTGCCAAGGCCGGGGCGCAGACGACGTTCCACGAGACGATCCACAACGACGGGTACGCCGACGACAGCTACGACGTGTCGGTCTCCGGCAACCAGTGGCCGGCCACCGTCTACGCGGCAAACTGCACCACGCCGCTGAGCACCACCGGCACCGTGACGGGCGGCGGCTCCACCGACGTCTGCGTCAAGGTCGACGTCCCGGCGGGTGCCGCCAACGACGACACGGACGACGCCACGCTTACGGCGACGTCCAACGGCGCCCCGAGCGTCTCGGCGACGGCGACCCTGACCTCCATCGCGGTCACGGTCGACACGCTGGTCGTCGACGAGGACACCAACGCCCCGGTGGACTCGCAGCCCTACTACACCGACGCGCTGGACGCGAACAACGTCGACTACAGCGTGTGGGACCTCGCGGACCAGCCGAACCTGCCGCAGTCCTACCTGACGGCGCACAACAAGGTCGTCTGGTTCACGGGCAACAGCTACCCGGCACCGCTCGGGGGCTACGAGGACGAGCTCAAGGCGTTCCTCGACAACGGTGGCAGCCTGTTCCTGTCGGGCCAGGACATCCTGGACCAGGCAGCAGGTAGGACGTCCTTCGTCCAGAACTACCTGCACGTCACGTGGGACGGCTCGGAGACCCAGAACGACAAGGCCACCCAGGCCGTGCACGGCGTCACCGCCAACCCGGTGACGGACGGCATCGGGGCGGTCCCGCTCGACCACTCGGTCCTCAAGGCGACCTTCGAGGACCAGATCACGCCGAACGGTGGCGCCACCCCGGCGTTCACCGACGACGGGAGCCACCCCGACGCGCTGACCTTCTCCGGCAGCGGGTACAAGGTGGTCTTCGCGGCCTTCCCGTTCGAGGCCTACGGCACGGCTTCGGACAAGGCCGACCTGATGCAGCGGACGTTCAGCTTCTTCGGCTGAGCCTCCGCTCCGACACCACGACGAGCCCCCGTCGCGCACCGCGCGGCGGGGGTTCGTCGTACCCCGGAACCCGCGGCGGTGCGCGATGATCGGAGCATGACCGCCATCTACGCGACGTACCGCACCCTCCCCGGCACGGAGGCCGCCGAGGGCAGCGCGGGTGGCCGGACGGTCGTCGTCGACCGTCCCGACGGGGTCGCGGGTGGGCAGGGCCTGGGGTTCAACGGCGGTGAGCTCCTCGCGCTCGCGCTGGGCGGCTGCCTGGCCAACGACCTTCGCTACGTCGCCCACGACGAGCAGCGCGACCTCGGCGAGATCACCGTGGAGGTGGCGCTCGAGGTGGTCGACGGGCGGGTGACCGGTGCCGACATCGCCGTCTCGGGCGTGGACGATCCCGGCCTCCTGGAGCGGGCCGTCGCCGGCTCCACGATCGTGTCCGCGCTGGTCGAGGGAGCGCCGGTCCGGGTCCGACCCGGTTGAACCACGCGGGGCCCTGCTTCGTGTACAGGGAAAGAAGTGCTCCCTGACCGAGGTTGAAAGAAGGCACCCTCATGAAGCTTCTCGTCCAGTCCGCTGCAACTGCCCTCGGCGCGGCAACCCTGGTCCTCACCGGGGTCGGGGCCGCCCACGCCTCCCCGACCGGGACCGCCGGCCAGCCCAACCAGAGCTGCGAGGACCAGACCACCCGTCCGGGCAACGCGGTGTCGGCTCCGGGGTCGGCGTTCAACCCCGACGGCATGGCCGGCACCCGCTACGCGGGTGAGCAGCCGCAGAACTCCAAGAACCCGATGTCGGTCTCCCAGTACGACGTGGCCTGCTTCCAGGTGTCCCGGTAGCCGCTGACCGACCCGGGGTTCGTCAGTTCCTGGGACCGGGCGGCCGCGTGTTTGGAGCCTGCCCGTCAGGGGTAGTGATGCCAGCACGGGGGATCCGGTCCCAGGTACGGCGAGGAGTCCCGAGGTTGTCGACGAGCACCCCACGCGAGACGACGATGGCAGCGGTCTACGCGGCGCTGAATCCCTACAGCTGGCGCAGCTTCACCCCTGAGCTGGTGGCGCGCAGGGTCGTGGCCGCCACGGATCGTCAAGCACTGACAGACATGCTGAGATCAGTCCCCGGCGCAGCCGTGGGCGAGTGGGCGGAGCTGCCCGAGCCGGCCGGCTCCGGGGACCCGCGCGTTGCGGCGCTGGTGCGGTTCATGGAGACCCACCCGTGGAACCAGCTCCGGCTGCACACGCTGTCCAGGCTCCTGGTGCGGGTCCTTCGCGACGCCGCCTGAGCCCGGCTCCAGGCCCCGCCGCGGGTTCAGCCGCGTGACTCAGCCGCGACGGACCTTGTCGCTCCAGCTGCCGAACTTGTGGCCGGCGGTGGCGGCGTCGTCGATGTAGCTGTGGGTGGTCCCGGCGTCGTCGGTGACGTTGCTGACCGAGAACTCGGCGACCTCGGCCCACGCCGGCTTGCCGACGCAGGAGCGGGGGATCGAGACCTGGACCGTGTCGGCGGTGTAGTCGATGGCGTGGGTCAGGCCGGCGCACTTGATCTGCTCGCCCGAGTGGTCGGTGAACAGGTAGGCCTGTCCCTTCCACTTGCCGTTGGTGTCGACGTCAGCGACCACCTTGGGGCCGTGGTCGAACCGGAGCCGGTCGACCACGCCGTACCTGGCGTCCTTGGCCTTGAGGTCGTCGAAGGTCGTCGTGATGATGATCTTGTTCGTCGAGTGCTTGACGACGGTCTTGGTGATGTCGGTGTTCAGCATGCTGCCGGCGGCGAACCAGTCGTCGGACTGGGTGTCGGGGTTGTACACGTTCTCCCAGGTGTCGGCGGTGGAGTCGTCGATGGTGAGGCTCCGGGCCGAGGCGGCGGCGGCCGGCGCGAGGACCGCGCCGAGGACGGCGGAGGTCAGCAGGGCAGCCTTGAGCGAGCGTGTGGTCATGTGGAGTCTCCCGGTGAGCGGCGCCCCCGACGGGCTCCGGCCACCCGAGCGTAGGCGCGGATCTGCCGCGGCGTGGCACAACGCCCGAACCCGTCCGTGGCGGGTCGGACCGGTGCGCTCAGCGCCGGATCCGCACCCCGTGCTCGCGCAGCGGGCCGACGTCTCGGCCCTCGCTGTCCCAGCGCTCGAGCAGGGCCTCGCTGGCCCGCAGCGTGCCCTTCCACGACCCGACCGCGGACGTCCGGTCGGTGTCGTGCAGCAGGACCGTGCCGCCCGGCGCGAGGGTGCGGTCAACCGTGCGCACGATGCGCGCGGGCGTGGCCCGCATCTCCCAGTCCCGGCCCCAGGCCGACCACAGCACCGTGCGCAGCCCGGCGGCGCGGGCGGCCAGGAGAGCGGGGGTGCTGAGGACGCCGTACGGCGGGCGGTACCACGCGGCGCGCTGCCCCGTGATCCGGACGATCACCTCGACGGTCTCCTGGATCTCTCCCGCCAACCGGCCCGGAGCCTTGAGCAGCACGCAGGTGTGGTCCCACCCGTGCACGGCGAGCTCGTGGCCGCGCGCCGCCATCTCGGCGACGAGCGCCGGGTGGCGCGCGACGTGCTCGCCGAGCAGGAAGAACGTGGCGAGTCGTCCGTGGCGCTCGAGCAGGTCGAGGAAGAGCGGGGTCGAGACCGGATCCGGACCGTCGTCGTAGGTGAGCGCGAGATGAGGTGCGGCGCTGATCCCCGCGAGCCCGGGAGCCAGCCGACGCCGGGCCGGTCCGACGGAGGCGAGGGCCGGTGTGGCGACGGCCGCCACGGTCGCGCCGAGGAGGAGTCCGGCGGACCGCGCTCCCGTCCTCACGCCGGGACCGGCGCCGACGACAGGGACAGCGCCCCGACGAGGGTCTGCGCTCGCTGGGAGGAGAGGGGCCGCTGCCACGCCCCGGCGCAGGCCCGGGCCAGCAGCGCGCCGAGGGCCGCGAGGTCGCGCGCCCACGGGACCAGTCCGGCCTCCTCGAGCGCGGCCGCGTTGGTCAGTCCGTGTCCGGGGATGCACCGGTAGGTCAGCACGGGGACGCCCGTCGCGAGCGCCTCGAGGGAGGTGAAGCCGCCGGCGTTCTGGATCACGCAGTCCGCGGCCCGCATCAGCGCGTCGAGGTCGGTCCGCCAGCCCAGGGCCACCACACCGGGGATGCGCGCGAGCCGGGCACGCAGGGCCTCGTTGTGCCCGCACACCACCACGGGTACGGCGAGCCCGGTGGCCGCGACGTCCGCGGCGGTCGCCGCCAGGTCACCGATGCCGAGCGAGCCGCCCACGACCAGCGCGATGCGGGAGGCCGGCTCCAGCCCCCAGGCGACCCGGTAGTCGGCGAGGTCGGCGAGCCCACCCGGTGCGGGGTAGGGCACCAGCGGCTCGATGACCGTCGCGCGTCCGCCCCACTGCCGGGCCTGGCACGCGGCCACCTCGTGGAGGGCCAGGTGCAGGTCGACCCCGCGGTGCACCCACAGCGAGTGCACGGACAGGTCGGTCAGGTAGGTCACGACGGGAGTCGTGAGCCGTCCGGTGGACCGCAGCCGGCCCAGCGCCTGGCTGGCGAACGGGTGCGTGGAGACGATGAGGTCGGCCCCGGCGGTGGCCGACAGCAGGCGCCGGGCCGTGATGCCGAGGGCCCGGGTGGCCATGCGGTGGAGCGGGCTGCCCGGCTCGAGGTGCCGCAGCAGCACGCCCCAGGACCGGGGGCTCACGTCGAGCTGCTTGAGGTACGCCGAGCGCAGCAGCCGGCCGAGACGGGCGGGGAAGAGGTCGACGACGTCCCACTGCCGCACGAGGTGGCCCTGCTCGGTGAGCCGGATCGCGATCTCCCGCGCCGCGGCGTCGTGGCCGGCGCCGAAGCTGCCGGACACCACGTGGACCTCCGCCGGACCGCGCGAGGGGTCGAGGAACGGGAAGCCACCGTCCTCGTGGCCCGGACGGATCCCGACCCGACCCACGGGCGGGTCCGACAGCATCGTCATGCCTCAATCGTCGGTCGGGGTTGCTGCCAATAACCTGATCAGCGCAGCGCGCGGCCCGCCGGCTCCGCGTGGGCCGACACGTGTGTGGGCAGGCTCACCCGAGCGAGGCGAAGATGTCGTCGAGCAGCGGCGTGGAGGGGGTGCGTCCGACCTCGCGGAACCACTCCTGGCCCAGCACCCTGGCGCGGACCGGCCACGGCAGGCGGAGCAGCAGCGCAACCGTCCGCGCGCCGCCGTCGCCCGTCGCCTGGGAGGCGTGGGCGCGCAGCGAGCCCCGCTTGGCGGCCAGGGTCCGGCGTACGTCGACGCGGTGGGTGAGGTCGGCCCGGGCGGTGAAGGCCCGGCTCAGGTCCGGCACCTGGGGGAGCGGCAGCAGCCAGGCGAGGCGTCGCAGCCAGCCGACGGCGCGGAGCAGCAGGCCACGGTCCAGCGTGGCCTCGAGCACGACCGGGGTGCCGGCGAAGGAGGCCGCCCGCAGGCCGACCCGGTGGACCTGGACGTGGTCGGGGTGGCCGTACCCGCCGTTGACGTCGTAGATCGTCAGCACGTCGGCGTCCTCCTCGCGCAGGATCCGGGCCAGCTCCTCGGCCGCCACATCGACGTCGGCGGTGCTGAAGGGCTCGCGAGACCCTCGGCCGGGCTCGTCGGGCCCGGGTTCACCGGCCGCCGACCAGCCGGAGTCGGCGTAGCCGAGCACCTCGACGCGCTGGGCCCCGATCGCGCGCGCGGACGCCTCGAGCTCGGCGCGGCGAGTCTCGCCGAGGGACGAGCGCGGGGAGTCGGCCAGCCCGGCCTCGCCGAGGGTGGCCACCACCAGCACCACGCGGTGCCCGTCCGCGGCGGCCCGGGCCAGGGTGCCGCTGGTCAGCAGCGCCTCGTCGTCGGGATGGGCGTGGAAGGAGACGACCGTGAAGCGCCGGGCCGGGTCGGTCACTGCTCGGCCCCGACGGCGAGCGGGAGGGAGGCGGCGCGGTGTCCGTGCGGCGTGCGCACCTGCTCGGCGGCGCGCGCGTACAGCTCCAGCGTGCGCCCGCCCGCGGTGTCCCACCCGACGTCGGGCACGACGGTCCGGTTGTACGCCGCCATCGCGGCCCTGCGATCGGGATCGGTGAGCAGCTCGGCCATGGCGGCCACCATCGCATCGTCGTCGGGAGCGAGCACACCCTCCACCCCCGAGGTGATGAACTCGCCCACGCCGCTGCGGCTGCTGGCGACGACCGGCACCCCGGCGCAGCGGGCCTCGAGGGCAGCGATGCCGAAGGACTCGAGCTCGGCGGGCGCGACGAACAGGTCCGCGCCGGCCAGGGCGCGCCGGACCGCGGCCCGGTCCACGCGTCCCGGGAGGTCGACCCATTCGGTCATCGCGTGCCGCTGCAGGTAGCGCTCGAGCCGCGGTCGCTGCGGCCCGTCGCCGATCAGCACTGCCCGGAACGGCACCTCGTCGCCGACCTGCCGGTGCAGGTCGCGCAGCATCCGGGCCAGCGGCAGCGGCCGCTTGGTGCGGGCCAGCCTGCCGACGGCGAGGACCGTCGGTACCTCGGTCGGGACCGGCTCGATCCGCCAGGCCAGGGGGTCCACGGCGTTGGGGAGGACATCGACCGGGATGTCGGGGCCCAGCATGGTGCGCAAGGGCTCGGCGGCCCGGTCGCTGACGGCCGACCAGTGGATCGGCCAGTCCCGCAGCCGCATCAGCGCCCGGGCCATGGCGGGCAGCGGGCCGAGGCCGGACCACAGCGAGTGGATCGTCACGAGGGTCGGCAGCCCGAGCCGGGTGGCCCGCCAAGCGGCGAGGGTGGCGAACGGGGACCAGACCGAGACGTGCACGTGCACGACGTCGGGCCGCACCTGGTCGAGCATCCGCACCAGGTCGTCGGCTGCGTCGACCCATCGGGTGGCCGCGGGATCGTCGCTCCCGAAGCGACGCACCCACCCGGGGTCCTCGTCGTTCTCGCCCGCCGTGGTCGTGGTGACGACCAGCGCGTCGTGCCCGGTGGCCCGCTGGTGCCGCACGAGGTCGTGGACGTGCATCTCGATCCCGCCCAGGCGCGGCAGGTAGCAGTCGCTGACGTGCACGATCCGCGTCATGCCGCCACGTCCTCACCGCTCACGTCGCCCGGCTCCGGCCGGGCGCCTCGCCGGATCCACAACCATGCGGCCAGCGACACCCCGCCGACGGGGATCTCGAGGCCGAAGGTGAACAGGCGGTAGAGCAGCACCCCGGAGACCACGGCGACGGGATCGCCGCCGAGGGCGACCAACAGGCCCGCGAGCCCGACCTCGACGAGGCCGGCCCCGCCCGGGGTCAGCCCGGCCAGGGTCAGCAGACGCTCGGCGGCGAACCCCACGAGCACGGCCCCCAGGGGCAGGCCGGCGCCGGCCGCGTACAGGCATCCCCACAGCAGCACGGCCAGCGTGGCGGTGTAGGTGAGCATGCCGGTCGTCAGCCGCGGCCAGCGGGAGCGGACCAGGCTCGAGCAGTCCGAGCGGAGGCGGACCAGCCAGGCGCCGATCGCGACGTCGCGCTCGACGCGCGCCGCTCGCAGGACCTGACGCCAGGTGGCATCCAGCGCCGCGCCGACGCGGGCGGTCGCCCGGCCGCTGACGACGATCGCCGCCACCAGCCCCAGCAGCGCAGCACCGGTGACGGTCGCGACCAGCGCGGCCCCGGCGTACTGCCCGACGACCGCGGAGCCGGTCAGGAAGAGCACCGGGAGCGCGACCAGGGGGAGGCTGAGCTTGACCAGGACGTCCCAGATGTTCGTGATCACGGTGTACGTCGCGAAGGCGGCCCGGTCGTGGCCCCAGATCCGGATCATCCGGTAGTTCAGGGCGATCCCCGCGGCCCCGCCGAACGGGAGCACGTTGGAGATCGCGCTGCCGGTGAGGCTGAGCGTGAGCGCGCGCCGGTGGCTGAGGCCAGGCAGCGCCGCGGTGAGCGTGATCGTGTGGAGGAGCAGCCCCCCGGCCCACAGCAGGGCGAGCAGCCCGAGCTGCCAGAACGGGACCTGCTGCAGCTGGTGCCCGATCAGCAGCCACGGCGCCCCGGAGACGTTCGGCAGCGCGACGACGAACAGGGCGACGACCAGGGCCACGATCGTCAGTGTCCGAGCGGTCACCCAGGCCGGCCGTCGCGGCGCTGCCGCCGCCGGCAGAGCCGTGGTCGTCATGCCTCCATGGTCGGGCGCTGTTCCTGCAAGCAACCTGACCACGTCGCTGTCCTGGGTCACCGAAGCCTGTGTCACCGAAGCCTCCTGTGATCCCATCGTCACACCGTCCGTCAAGAGCGGACCGACCATCGGCGGTGCATCATCGAGGCCATGACCATGTCGCGCCGGCGCGCGCGCCACCCCGGGACGGCGGGGCCGGGCGTCGTGCTGTGCGTTCTGCTCGGCCTCCTGCTGGCGCTCGCGGCCTGCACGTCGCAGGGGTCGCCCTCCTCGCGGAAGGGCGATCCTCCGACGACCCCGCCGTCGCGGTCCCGGACCACCTCCGCCTCGGCGGAGCCCCGGGTGGCCGCCGCGCACACCCCGCGACGGTTCCGCCACCTGCTCCCGGGGATGCCGCCCGTGGTCGACGACAACGTCTACTCCCGGACCCGTCCGCAGGACGTCAGGCCGCGCCTGAGGCACGAGCCGAAGCTGGTGTACGTCCCGGACTCGATGCCGTCGGGAGACACCGTCACGGTGATCTCGCAGCGCACCCACAAGGTGGTGCGCACGCTCCACACCGGCCTGCTCTCGCAGCACGTGGTGCCGTCGTACGACCTGCGCCACCTCTACACGAACTCCAGCGAGTCCAACGAGCTCGTGCAGATCGACCCGCACACCGGGAAGGTCTCGCGGCACATCCCGGTGCCACGCCCCTACAACCTCTACTTCACTCCCGACGGGCGCCAGGCGGTGGTGATGGTCGAGGAGCACGACGTGATCCGCTTCTCCGACCCCACGACGTTCCGCAAGCGGTACGACGTCCACGTGCCGCGCTGCAGCGGGCCCAACCACGCCGACTTCTCCGCCAACGGCCGGTTCATGGTGATCTCGTGCGAGTTCTCCGGCGTGCTGGTCAAGGTGAGCACGCTCAGCCACCGGGTGCTCGGCGTGCTGCCCCTCGGCGCGGGGAGCATGCCGCAGGACGTCCGGCTCTCCCCGGACGGCCGGACGTTCTACGTCGCCGACATGGCCACCGACGAGGTGCGGCTGATCAGCGCCTCGCGGTTCCGCCAGGTCGGCCTGATCCGGACCCCGAGCGGTCCGCACGGGCTCTACCCGAGCCGGGACGGCCGCCGGCTCTACGTCTCCGACCGCGGCGCCGGCAAGGTGTCGGTGGTGTCGTTCCGGACCCGCAAGATCGTGGACACCTGGACCATCCCCGGTGGTGGCAGCCCCGACATGGGCGGGGTGTCGGCGAACGGCAAGGTGCTCTGGCTCTCGGGCCGCTACAACGCCGAGGTCTACGCGTTCGACACCGACACCGGCCGGCTGATCGCCCGCATCCCGGTGCCCGGCAGCCCGCACGGGCTCTGCGTGTGGCCCCAGCCCGGCCGCTACTCCCTGGGGCACACCGGGAACATGCGATGAGGCCCGCCCGCGCCGGATCGGTCGTGGGGGTGACGGCTGCGGCCGTGGCACTGACGCTGACCGGCGGCTGCTCGGGCGGCGCGTCGACGGGTGCGTCCTCGGGTACGCCGAGCCCCGGCGCCCGCTCGTCCACCTCCGCCTCGGCGCACGCGACCGGACAGTCGCCCACCCCGGCGACCGCCCGACCGGGTCCGCCCCGTCTCACCTCGACGGTGCTGGGCTGGCACCTGCCGGCTCCCCTGAGCCGGGGAGTGGCGATGGTCGAGGGCCCCCGGATCCTGCTCGCCGGCGGGCTGGGGCCGGGGGACCGGTCGACCGACCAGGTCCTGACGATCGACCCGCAGCGTGGGGTCGTGGACGCCGCCGGTCGTCTCGCGGTCCCCCTGCACGACTCGGCCGGTGCGGTGCTGGCGGGCCGCCCGACGGTGGTCGGCGGGGGCGGCGCGACCGAGCTCTCCGACGTCCAGAGCGCCGACCGGCACGGGCACTGGCAGGTGGCCGGCCACCTGCCCGGCGCCCGCTCGGACCTGTCGGTGGTGAAGGTCGGGGGCCGGGCACTCGTGATCGGCGGGTACGACGGTGCCGCCACCCCTCCAGGGGTCCTGGCCACGACCGACGGCCGCACCTTCCGCCGGGTCGCTGACCTGCCGAGCGGCCTGCGCTACAGCGGCGTCGCCCGGGCGCACGGTGCCGTGTGGATCCTCGGCGGCGAGGTCGACGGGCACGAGCTCGACGAGGTGCTGCGGCTCGACCCGCGGACCGGGCAGGTCCGGCGGGTGGGTCGGCTGCCCCGTGCGCTGGGGCACGAGGCAGTGGTGCCGGTCGGTCACCGGCTGCTGGTCATGGGCGGCCGGACCTCGCCCGACGCGGCCACCGACCAGATGTGGTGGTACTCCCCGCGGACCGGCTCGTGGACCCGGGCGGGGACGCTGCCCTACCCCGTGGCCGACGCTCCCTGGGTCTCCGACGGCGCGGCGGCGTACCTCTTCGGCGGTGAGACGCCCGACTTCACCGCACGCGTCACCCGGGTCGGCTGGCAGCGCTGAGCGCTCGGACGAAGAGGCACGGCCGGCGAGCGAACCGGTGTCAGGGTCGACGCGCGGCCGGGAACTCGGCCCACACGACCTTGCCCACGGGCCGTTCGTCGTGGCCCCACTGCTGGGCGAGCGCCTCGACGATCGAGATGCCACGTCCGGAGATGTCGTCGAGCGAGGCGACCCGCTGAGCCGCGACGTCGGGGCTCCCGTCCTCGATGGAGATCCGGACGAGCCCCTCCGACCTGCTGACCGAGGCGTGGAACGGCGAGTCCGCGTGGCTGATCGCGTTGGTGGCCAGCTCGGAGGTGACCAGGACGGCGTCGGGGACGAGGAGGTCCTCACCCCACGACCGCAGGGTCCGGCTGACGAACCGGCGCAGCGCCGAGATGGCCCTCGGGACCGGGAGGAACGCCCAGGACGCCTGCTCCAGCAGCACCTCGTCGTCCCCGGGGCCGTCCACGTGATAGCTCGTGGGCGGCAGGACGTCCGAGTGCAGCTCGCAGACCCGTCCGACGGTCGCGAGGCTGGCCTGGTCGAGCACCGAGTGCGGGTAGGCGCAGAGCAGGGAGAACGTGCGTTCGGCGGCGAGCTGGTTCCACCACACCTCGAGGTCCAGCGCCGCCGCGACGTTGCCCTCCTCCCAGAGCAGCGCGACCATCTCGCCGAAGATCCGGATCCGGTCCGCGCCCTGACGGACCTCGTCGATGAGCTCGAGGACCCGCGCCCGGAAGGTCTCGGCGTCGGGGACTCCCGAGACCAGGAGCCCCGCGAGCGTCTCCATGGCGTCGAGCGTCGTGAGGCGACGCTCGGCCCGGAGCGCGTCGGCGTCCCAGCCGAGGCCGGCGAGGGCCCGGTCGAGCGCCAGCAGGTGGTCCGCGGTGGCCACGACGAGCACCGGCTCCCGGAGTGTCAGGCCGTCCGCCACGTAGGACGCCAGTACGATGACAGCGTCCTCGTCTCGGTCGTGGAAACTCACCGCATGGTCGTGTGGCCCCACGGCTCCGCGTCCGTTCGGCACACCTCGACGGTACGCCGCGAAGGCCATGGAAATCGTCACCCAGAAGGCCCGACGTACCCCAAATTGCGCATGCCCCCCTGACCCGTAAGGGCCGTTGACCGGGGACCTAGGTCCCTGTCTACGGTCTTGAGCACCGGTCACCATGCTGTGAGGGAGGCCCGATGAGCAACCAGAAGACGTCCTTCGACGTGGCGCGCGCCCGTCGCCGTCCGGACCGCGGTGGAGCGGTGACCGGCCTGGTCGACGTGCACCGCCAGCTGCTGGACATCGCCTTCGACCTGTCCGTCGAGTTCGACACGCTTCCCGCAGGCTCGGTGCTGCGCTGCTTCGCGCGGGCCGTCCACCTGGCGCGGCTCCAGGGGGCCGACGGCGTCGGTCTCCCCGAGGAGGCACGCCGGATCGCGGAGTCGAGCCTGCGCAGCCGCGCGGCCAAGAGCACCCACCGGCGCCGCGCCCCGCAGGCGCTGCGCGCCACCGCCTGAGGCGGCGGCCTCAGCGGTGCCCGGCGACCGGGTGCGGCGTGTAGCCCGCGCCCAGCTCCTCCACCTCGTCCGGGGTGAGCTCCAGATCGACCGCCGCCACCGCATCGGTCAGGTGGTGCGGCTTGGTCACTCCGACGATGGGTGAGGTCACCACGGGCTGGGAGAGCAGCCAGGCCAACGCCACCTGCGCCCGCGGCACGCCCCGGCGCTCCGCGACCGCACCGACGGTGTCCACGATCGCCTTGTCCTCGTCGCGGTAGAGCGACGCCCCGAACTCGTCGGTCTCGGTGCGCGCCGTCGAGGCGTCCCACTCGCGGGTGAGCCGGCCGCGGGCCAGGGGGCTCCACGGGATCACGCCGACGCCCTGGTCCGCGCATAGGGGGAGCATCTCGCGCTCCTCCTCGCGGTAGAGCAGGTTGTAGTGGTTCTGCATGGAGACGAACTTCGTCCACCCGTGCAGCTCCGCGGTGTGCTGCGCCTTGGCGAACTGCCAGGCGTACATCGACGACGCCCCCAGGTAGCGCGCCTTGCCCGCGCGCACGACGTCGTGCAACGCCTCCATCGTCTCCTCGATCGGCGTGTGCGGGTCCCAGCGATGGATCTGGTAGAGGTCCACGTGGTCCGTGCCCAGCCGGGTCAGGCTCGCGTCGATCTCCTGCATGATCGCCCGACGGGACAGGCCCGCGCCGTTCGGCCCCGGTCGCATCCGGCCGTGCACCTTGGTCGCGATCACGACGTCCTCGCGGGCAGCGAGGTCGCGCAGTGCCCTGCCGGTGATCTCCTCGCTGCTCCCCCCGGAGTAGACGTTGGCGGTGTCGAAGACGTTGATCCCCGCCTCGAGCGCGTCCTTGATGACCGCCCGGCCGGCGGCCTCGTCGAGGACCCACGGGTGGCCACCCCGGTCCGGGTCGCCCCAGCTCATGCACCCCAGGGTCACCACCGACACGTCGAGGCCGGTGTTGCCGAGCTTGCGGTAGCGCATGGGTGTCTCTCCTGGGGTCGTAGGGTCGAGGAGTGCAACGAGCCAGTCGCCGCCGGGCCTACTTCGTGCTGATGGGCACGTGCCTGGTGCTCATCCTGCTGGCGTGGAACGTGGTCCGGCTGTGGTCCACCACGGCGGCCGTCGTGATGAGCGTGGTCGCAGCACTGCTGCCGCCCATCGCGGTCTTCGTCGGCAACCTCGGCGCGCTCGACGACACCGACCCCGAGCGGCGGGACGAGTCGCCCCGAGGCTGACCGACCAGGCTGGCACCCAGGTGGGGGGCCGTCAGTTCGAGGGCTGGGGCACCTTCACCTTGCAGTCGACCTTGGGGTTGGCGCCGAGGTAGTTGAGCGGACCGGCCACGACGGTGAGCGCGGTGTCACCCGTCGTCTTGCAGCTGACGTCCTGTTTGTCGCCGAAGTACCCGCGCTGGTAGGCCGCGAGCGCCCCGATCACCAGCCAGACGATGACGATGATGCCGATCAAGCTCTTCATGGACGCTCCCTTGTCGATGCCCCCGGTGACGCTGTGTCGAGCGCTTCTTACCCCCGATCCGGGCCGTCCAATCACCCGGAGCCTGTCAGGTCGGGCGGATCACCCGGTGTACGCCGCCTGGTAGGCCAGCAGCGCAGCCCGGCCCCGGGCCAGCGCCTGCTCGAGCCGGTCGAGCAGGTCCGGGACCTCGGCGGCGGCCCCGGCCTCGACGGCGAGCTCGATCTCCTGGGCGATCCGGCCGGCGGGCGTGACGCCGAGGTTGAGGGCTCCGCCGGCCAGCTTGTGCGAGACCTGGACGAGGGTGTCGTGGTCACCGGCCCGGCAGGCCTCGCGGAGGGTGTCGGTCGTGGCGGCCGTGTTGGCGACGAAGTTGCCGATCGCGCGGTCCAGGTACGACGTGTCCCCGGGGTCGAGGTCACGCAGCTCGTCGAGCCGCCGGGTGTCGAGCCCGTCGAACCCGTCTGGCCCCTCGTGGACGGCCGACCCGACGACGGTGGCGCCGTCGACGGCGTCCGCCGCGGGCAGCCACCGGCCCAGGACGTGGCCCAGCGCAGCGGGGTCCACGGGCTTGGTCAGGAACTCGTCCATCCCGGCGGCCAGGCACCGCTCCCGCTCGCCCTGGACGGCGGCGGCGGTCATCGCGATCACGGGGATGCGGTCCGACGTCTCGTGGGCGCGGATCTCCCGGGTGGCGGTGTAGCCGTCCATCCGCGGCATCTGGACGTCCATCAGCACCGCGGCGAAGCCGCCCCCCGCCAGCGCCTCGAGGGCTTCGACCCCGTCGTCGGCGGTCTGCGTCTCGTAGCCCAGCGCCTCCAGCATGCCGGTGGCGACCATCTGGTTGACCGGGTTGTCCTCGACCACCAGGATCCGGTGCCGATCGCCGGGCGCACGGTCGGGCAGGGGAGTCCCGGTCGGCCGCGGCGCCACCCCCGCGAGGTGCTGCAACAGCGCGTCGCGCAGGGTGCTCGCGGGCACCGGCTTCGTGAGCAGGTCCGCGATCCGGGCGGTCGTCACCCGCTCCTGGTCGGGCACCGACCGTGAGGTGAGCATGAGCAGCACGAGGTCGTCGTACGCCGGGTCGCGGCGGAACTCCTCGGCCAGGTCGAGACCGTCGCGGTCGGGCATCATCAGGTCGAGCAGGGCCGCCTCGAACGGGTGGCCGCTCGCGGCGGCCTCGGCCGCCGCCGCGAGGGCCTCGTCGGCCCCGGGCACGGCCAGCGCCTCCAGGCCCCACCCGCGCAGCTGCTCCTCGAGGATCAGCCGGTTGTGCTCGTTGTCGTCGACGACCAGCACCCGGCGGTCGTGCAACCAGCCTCGGGCGTACTCGTCCTCGCGGTCGACCCGGGCCCCGGACGGTGCCTCGAGGACAGCGGTGAACCAGAAGACGCTGCCGCCCGCGGGGTTGGGCGCGAGCCCGATCTCGCCGCCGAGCGCCTCGACGATCTCGCGCGAGATGGCGAGCCCCAGGCCGGTCCCACCGTACCTCCGGGTGGTCGAGGCGTCCGCCTGCGTGAACGGGTCGAAGAGTCCCGCGACCTCGCCCTCGCGGATGCCCACCCCGGTGTCGGAGACCTCCACCCGCAACACCGTGCGCCCGTCCGGTGCGGCCGTCGCGGTCGCCCGCACGAGCACCTCCCCGTGCTCGGTGAACTTCACGGCGTTTGAGCCGAGGTTGGTCAGCACCTGGGCGAGCCGGGTCGGGTCGCCGCGCAGGACCGCGGGCACGTCGGGGTGGCAGGACACCATCAGGTCCAGGCCCTTGGTGCGAGCCGCCTCCCCCAGCAGGCTCAGCACCTGGTCGAAGACCGGCCGGACCTCGAAGTCGAGCCGCTCCAGCTGCAGCTTGCCCGCCTCGATCTTGGAGAAGTCGAGGACGTCGTTGATGACCCCGAGCAGCGCTCGGCTGGCGACCTGGACTCCCGAGGCGAGCCGGACCTGCTCGGGGTCGAGGGGGGTGCGCAGCAACAGGTCGGTGAGCCCGATGACCCCGTTGAGCGGGGTCCGGATCTCGTGGCTCATGGTGGCCAGGAACTCGGACTTCTGGCGCGAGGCCTCCATTGCCGCGTCCCGGGCGGTGGCCAGCCTCCGCTCGGCCCGTTCCCGCTCGGCGACGCGGCCGAGCTGGACGGCCACCTGCTCGACCATGGCGGTGATCATCTCGTGGCGGTACAGCGGCGGGTCCGAGGCGATGGTGACGACGGCACAGACCTCGTCGGCGTCCGAGACGCAGAAGGCGATCGTCAGCATCGCGTCGTCCCAGACCGAGCGCCGTTCGCGGAAGGCCCGCTGGGCGAGCTCGAGGTCGGCCCTCGACACCTCCGGCTCGGCGGCGTCGGACTCGCGGTCCTCGTCGTAGATGTAGAGCGGTACGACGCCGTGCCGGTCGGCGGCGGGGACGAACGCACGGGCGCGCTTCCAGTCGTCGTGCAGGAGCACGAGCGACTTGGCCTGGCTCAGCACCTCCTCCAGGGAGTGCGCCTCGTTCGCGGTCGTGGCCACGGCCTGCATGAGGACGTTCTGCGCGACCGAGTCCTCCAGCGCCAGCTCGGCGAGCTTGGTCTCGGTGACGTCCTGGTGGGTGCCGGACATGCGGACCACCCGCCCGGCGCCGTCGCGGTGCGACTCACCCCGGCCGCGGGTCCACACCCACCCCTCGTCCCCGTCGCCCTCGGAGCCCTGGACCCGCGCGACGAAGACGAAGCGCGAGGCGTCGCGCAGAGCGGTCCGCACCGCCTCGTCGACCGTGGTGCGGTCGTCGGGGTGCACGATGTCGAGGAAGTCGGCGTAGGTGGCCGGGAACGAGTCGGGGTCGAGACCGTAGAGGGCGTAGAGGCCCTCGGACCCGGTGATCTCGTCCCGCTCGACGTCCCACTCCCAGCTGCCGATCCGCGCGATCCGCTGGGCCTCGGCGAGGCGGCGCCGGCTGGCGGTCAGGCTCTCCACGACCGAGCGGCGGTCGGAGAAGTCCGCGAGCCGGTGCACGATCCCGGTGATGCTGCCGTCCGGCCCGCGCAGGGCGCTCTCGCGGGCCAGGACCCACACCGTCGTCCCGTCGCGCCGCACGAACTGGCACTCGACGTCGCCGGGGTTGAGCCGGCCGTGCCGGAGCTCCTCGAGGTGAACGGCGAACTGCCGGCGACCCTCCTCGTCCAGGGAGTCGAAGACGGTGAGGTCGAGGAGCTCGTCGGCGTCCGCACCGAACATGCGCGCGAGGGCAGGGTTCGCGTAGAGCGTGCGTCCCTCGAGGTCGAACACCCAGACACCGTCGGGTGACGTCTCGACGATGTCCCGGTACAGCCCGGCCAAGTCCATGCAGTCCTCCGGGGGCAACGATAGGGGCTGGGCTCAGGCTTCTCCGTCGATCAGGTACTTCCCGTCCTGGTAGACCAGCTGGAGGCTCACGTCGTCGCGGGCACGGCTGCCGTCCTGGCGGGTGTACTCCACCGCGTAGCCGACGGTGAGGTCGTCGGGGTTCGTGCCCGAGAACGACAGCACGTCGGCGGAGCGGATCGTGTCCCAGAAGCCCCGGTAGCCGCTGAGCCCGCCGCTGGCCTGCTGGAAGGACGGCGTGAGCATGCCGTAGGCGGTGTCGGGGTTGCTGGTGACCGTGGCCAGGTAGGTCCGGATGAAGCTCTCCATCCCGGCTGTCGTCGGCGCGCTGGCCGTCGGCGACGTCGGTGGCTTGCTGCCGCCGCTCGACCGGTGCGACGCCGGGGGCTGCGCGGCCGGGCTCTGCGAGTCCCCTCCGCCGGCGAGCACGGCCCAGAGCACGAGGCCGAGCACCAGCAGCACCCCGAGGCCGACCAGGAGCGGCAGCAGGCCGGCACGGCGGCGACGACCGGCCGGCGTCGGATCGGGGGCTGGCTGGGGGGCCGGCCGGGCAGCGGGTGCGGTGACCGGCGGGTTGGCCGTCGAGGTGTCAGAGGTGGTGCCCGATGTGGTGTCCGACGCGGGGGGAACCGGCGGTACGGCGGCGGGCAGCACCTGGGTCCGGGTCGGGTCGGCGCCGATCGCCGCCGCGCTGGGGACCACGGGTGGGACGGCCGGGCCGGACTTCAGGAAGTCCCGGACGTGGGCCATCGACCAACGGTCCGCCGGGTCTGCGGTCATCGTCGCCTCGAGCAGGGGGGCGAGCCAGCCGGCGTCGGCCAGCCGGGGCGGGTCCTCGTGGACGATCCTGTAGAGGGTGCCCATGAGGTTCTCGCCGGCGTCGTACGGCGGCCGGCCGGCGAGGGCGTGGTAGAGCGTGGCGCCGAGGGACCAGACGTCGCTGGCGTCGGTGGCAGACTGCCCGGAGGCGACCTCGGGCGCGAGGTAGGCGGGCGACCCGGTCACCAGGCCGGTCTGGGTCAGCGAGGCGTCCGCCTCGGCGCGGGCGATGCCGAAGTCGGACAGCTTCACCTGCCCGTGGCGGGTCACCAGCATGTTGGACGGCTTGACGTCCCGGTGCACGATCCCGGCCGCGTGGGCCGCGGCGAGCGCATCCGCGGCCTGGCCGAGCAGCGGGGCGGCCTCGTCGGGGGAGAGCGCGCCCTGGTCCTTCACGAGCTGCGAGAGCGTCACGTTCTCGACGTACTCCATGACGAGCCACTGCTGCTCGTCCTCGAGGACGAGGTCGAAGACCGCGACGACGTGCGGGTGGTTGAGCCGGGCCGCCAGTCGGGCCTCGCGCTCGGCGCGGCCGAGGTCGGGCCCGTGGGCGCCCGGCGTCATGCCGATCCGCTTCAGCGCAACGGCTCGGCCGAGCACCTCGTCGCGCCCGAGCCACACGGCGCCCATGCCGCCGCGGCCGACCTCGCGGTCGAGCGTGTACCTACCTGCGATCAACGTCGGATCCCTCCCCATAGCCGCGCCCCAGACTAGCGACGGGGTGCAGCCGACCCGTCCGGCGATCAAACCGGGTGGGCGGCGGCACCGGGGATGGGGCAGGCTTGACCCGACAGCACCGGACCGGGAAGGCCCCAGCGTGACCCTCGACCCCTCACTCCTCGACGACCTGCAGTGGCGCGGACTCATCGCCCACTCCACGGACCTCGACGCCCTGCGCGAGGCCCTCACGAGCGGGAGCGTGCGGTTCTACGTGGGGTTCGACCCCACCGCGCCGAGCCTGCACATGGGACACCTGGTGCAGGTCCTCACCGCCCGCCGCCTGCAGCAGGCGGGGCACACGCCCTACGCGCTGGTCGGCGGGGCGACCGGCATGATCGGCGACCCCCGCGACTCGGGGGAGCGGACGTTGAACTCGCTGGACACGGTCAAGGACTGGGTGGAGCGGGTACGCCGCCAGATCGAGCCCTTCCTGTCCTTCGAGGGGCCCAACGCGGCCACCATGGTCAACAACTACGACTGGACCGCCTCCCTGTCGACCATCGACTTCCTGCGCGACATCGGCAAGCACTTCCCGGTCAACCGGATGCTGGCACGCGAGGTGGTCAGGACCCGGCTGGAGGCCGGCATCAGTTACACGGAGTTCAGCTACGTGCTGCTGCAGTCCATGGACTTCCTGAACCTCTACCGCGACCACGCGGTGACGCTGCAGTTCGGCGGCTCGGACCAGTGGGGCAACCTGACGGCCGGCGTCGAGCTGATCCGTCGTGCCGACGGTGGCCACGTGCACGCCATCGCCACCCCGTTGCTGACGCGCGCGGACGGCACCAAGTACGGCAAGACCGAGGGCGGGGCGCTCTGGCTCGACCCGGAGATGCTCTCGCCGTACGCGTTCTACCAGTTCTGGCTCAACGTCGAGGACGAGAAGGTCGGCGAGCTGTTGCGGGTCTTCACCTTCCTCTCGCGCGCCGAGATCGAGGAGCTCGAGGCGACGCACGCGGAGAAGCCGTTCCTCCGTGCCGGGCAGCGAGCGCTGGCCGAGCACGTGACCACGCTGGTGCACGGCGCGGAGGAGGCCGAGCGGATCAAGGCCGCATCGGCGGCGTTGTTCGGGGGCGGTGACCTGAGCGGGCTCAGCCCCGACACCCTTGCCGCCGCGCTGCGGGAGGCCGGCGCCACCACGGTGGACGGCAGCGAGGGCCTGCCCACGGTCGTGGACCTGCTCGTCGAGACCGGCCTGGCCAAGAGCAAGGGGGAGGCGCGACGCACCATCGGTGAGGGCGGCGCCTACCTCAACAACACCCGGGTCGAGGACCCCGAGGCGAGCCCGACCTCTGCCGACCTGATCGGTGGCTCCTGGTTGGTGCTGCGCCGCGGGAAGAAGAACTTCGCCGGGGTCGAGGTGCGCTGAGGCGTCCCCGGGACCCTGATCCACCCCCGCCTCGCCGCGGGTCCGGGCGCGAAAACCGGCTCTGACCTGCGGCGATGTGCATTGTGGCCCGGGTCACGCCGATTCGATTTGCGCGGGTGCGGCCGGGTGCCTAATGTTCTCCGAGTCGCCAGGGAGCGGCGGGCAGCAAGATCGAGAGATCGGGCGGCCGGCCTCCGAGCGGCCACCTCCAAGCAACATCGTCCGGATGGACGGGTGCGCAACCGTCAAGGTAGTCGCCCAGAAGCCCGGTCACGGTGGTGCGCGAAGGTGGGTGGATGAGCCGAAGGCCTCGAATTGCGAGGCGGAAAGCGATCCGCTAAGGTTCACCGGTCGCCAGGGCGCGGCGGGCAGCAAGATCGAGAGATCGGGCGGCCGGCCCCCGGATGACCACCTCCAGACAAACACCACATCGGTGGATGGGGCGCGCAGCCGAAAGGCGCAAATTGCCCCGGAAGACCGACGATGGTTGCTGCGCGGAGGGTGGCGGAAAGGAAATCGCCTCGAATTGCGAGGCGGAAAACGATCCGCTAAAGTTTACGAAGTCGCCGAGAGCGAAAGCCGAAAGGCTTTGAAGGCTGCGGTGAACGCTTGATCCTTGAGAACTCAACAGTGTGTCATAGTCGACGAATTAGTTTGTTATGCCCCGTCTTCTGTGGTCTTTTGATCATGGGATTCGGATTTCTTTGGTGAGACAATGATTCTGGCGATATGTCAGAGTTTG
>Ga0308175_100000311_pt1 | contig 35311 bp, 37 predicted proteins | sample PhyCR1_3_FD_203893 | JGI IMG/M metagenome (GOLD analysis project Ga0308175, IMG submission 203893) | Soil microbial communities from UC Gill Tract Community Farm, Albany, California, United States - DLSLS.C.R1 | ecosystem: Environmental > Terrestrial > Soil > Agricultural land | place: USA...
GTTGCCGGGGTTGCTGCCGCCGTTGCCGGGGTTGCTGCCGCCGTTGCCGGGGTTGCTGCCGCCGTTGCCGGGGTTGCTGCCGCCGTTGCCGGGGTTGCTGCCGCCGTTGCCGGGGTTGCTGCCGCCGTTGCCGGGGTTGCTGCCGCCGCTTCCGGGGTTACCGCCGCCGTGTCCCGGGTTTCCGCCACCGTTGCCCTTACCGGGGCCGCCGCCACTGCCGGGGCCGCCACCACTGCCGGAGCCGCCACTACCGGGCCCGCCGCCACTGCCGCCGCTGCTGGGTGCGCCGGCGCCCGGGTCGGCAACGGTTGCGACGACCGGCTGGCTCACGCTCGAGCCGGCGTCCGATGCCACCGAGGTGACCGCCGGTCCCGCGTCGGATCCGCCGGCCGCCTCTACCGATGACGCGACGGGCGCAGCGGCCTCGGCCGCGACGAGGCGATCCGACGAAACAGCCGCGTCGCTGCCGGACGCCGGTGCATGTTCGGCGCCGGGCACCGGCTTGATGCCCAGCGCGACGCGTTGTGGCGCGGCGCTCGAGCCGAGCACGTCCGGCCGGGCGGTCGTGAGGGGAGTCACCAGCCGCTCGACGGTCGCGGGCGAGAGGGCGACAGCTGCGATGGAGGAAGCCGGAATGACGGCCGCGAATCCGACGAGAGGCAGCACTGCCTTCGAGAGGCGCACGTACCGCTTCCTGGTCGCGCGCCGGGGCGCCGGCTCACCGCTGTCGCTCGCCTGCACGTCGACGGCGACCGCATAGTCGTCTTCGAGGTCGGAGATCCCGTAGGTCTCCGCCATCAGCTTTCCGGATGCAAGCACCCGCAGCGCGGTCCAGCGCCGGCGCACCTCGCGCTCGTACGCGCGCTCCTGCGCGCTGAGCAGGCGCACCTTCCCGGTCGGGGTGCGCATGAACTCCTCGCTCCAGCGGTCGGGGAGAGGAACCATGAGCTGGAGCTGGCGCTCGCCGAGCGTCAGGCGCAGCGTGACGCTCGCCTCCTCCTCGAGGACGCAGTAGGTGTCGACGCCGTGACGGCCGAGGAGGCGCTCGAGCTGCCCGCGGGGACTCAGGGGCTCCCGCTGCCTGCCGTTCGAGCCTGGCCGACGTGCCGCAGATGAAGATGAAGATGGCCGCATAACCACGATTTGTGGGTGGGCTCGCCGCTGAGCCCGCGCGGACAGTAGATCGACTTCCGATTTACGGCCTTCCCCCTATGGGGTGATCTCGAAGTCTCGCGCTACCGCGGGTGGAGCGGGAGGACGAGCGGCGGCCGAGGGTTCTGCGCGAAGTCGAAGTCGGCTGCGAGGTTGCCGAGGACGGGTTCGTCCTCACGGACGTCGGGGCGAGGGTCGGGGCGCCCGTCGGTCATGGGATCGAGGCGCCGCCCGCCGAGAAAGTCGTCCTCGATGAACCTGAGGTAGGCGTCGAAGCTGAGCGTCTGGTGGTCGACGTAGCCCTTCCGCGCGTATGGGCTGATCACGATCCCCGGTACACGAAGGCCGTAGCCCTGGGCATCGACGAACGGCGGCTTCACGTGGTCGTAGAACCCGCCCCAGTCGTCCCACGCGAGGAAGATCGCCGTGCTGTCCCAGTCGGGGCCCTCCATCACCGAGTTCACGAGCTTCGTCACCCACGCCTGTCCCTGCGAGATCGGCGCGCCGGGGTGGTCGCTGTCGGCCCAGTCCGGCGTGACCCACGAGACATCGGGCAGTGTTCCGCGGGCCGTGGCCGCGTAGAACCTCGAGAGCGGCTCGTGCGCGGTTGCGCCCTGGCCGTCCTGCCGGACATCGGTGAAGTCCGGCAGGGGGTCCCAGAACCCGGGTGTGCTCGCTCCCTCGAGGCGGGTGTAGCAGCTGATCGGCCCGGTGAGGCAGTCGGGGGACGAGCCCTTCTCCACGTAGGACGCCCACGTGATGCGGTACTTATGCAGGAGGTACGTGAGATCGGTCCAACCGTAGAGCGGCCCATGCGGATGTCGCCGCAACGTCGCGCTCGGTCCGCGTCCCGGGCCGCTCAGATTCGTCGTGCACGTGCTCGCCCGGTACGGGTCGGCGCACTGCGCGGACCACCCCGAGACGAGCCAGAGATGCGCCGGAAGGCTCCAGCCCCAGTTCGGCTCGAACATGTGGTCCTGGAGGACGAAGTTGCGGGCGTACGTCCAGTAGTTCGGGATCTGGCCGGCGTCGTGGTAGCTCATGACGTCGGGGCGACGGAGACGGGCGCACGCCGAGGCGCGCGGACGTCGTCGGCAGCCTTCGATCAGCTTCCGGTCGGTGACGCGGATGAACCCATCCATACGCCCGCCGTCCACGTCTTCCTTGCCGGCGAGGGGGCCGTGCTCACCGCCCGAGTCGTCGGCGCCGTTCGGGTCGAGAAACGGCTTCACGCAGCGTCCGACTCCGTTCGGGACGCAGACGGTCGGGACGCCGTGCCTCGTCGGGATCCCGTCGGCATGCGGGTACGTGCCGAAGAACGAGTCGAAGGACCGGTTCTCCTCCATGATCACGACCACGTGCCGGATCAGGTGGATGTCGCCGGCCCGGCGCGTGCGCTCGGCGCCTGCGACCCCGGAGCGGGGCGACGAGGAGCCGCATCCCGCCGCCACGAGGACGAGCACGAGCGCGGCTGGGGTGGCGAGGCGTCTCAGCTGAATGGCGGATGGAGCGGAAGGATGAGCGGCGGTCGAGGCCTCTGGTCGAAGTCGAAGTCGTCGACGAGGTTGCCGAGGATCCTCGCGTTCTCACGGACGTCGGGCCGCGGATCCGGGCGGTCGTCCGTGCGCGGATCGAGCCGGCGGTTGTGAAGGAAGTCGTCCTCGATGAACTTGAGGTAGGCGTCGAAGCTGAGCGTCTGGTGATCGACGAAACCGTGTTTCGCGTAGGGGCTGATGACGAGGGCCGGGACCCGTAGCCCGTAACCCTGCCCGTCGACGCGGGGCGGCCTGACGTGGTCGTAGAAGCCGCCCCAGTCGTCCCAGGCGAGGAAGATCGCGGTCGAATCCCAGTCGGGGCTGCGCATGATCGTGTCGATCAGCCCGGTGACGTACGCCTGTCCGGCCGAGATGAGCGCTGGAGGATGGTCGCTCACCGCCTGCGCGGGGGTGATCCACGAGACCGACGGAAGCGTCCCGTCCTGCGCCTCCTTGTAGAAGGCGGTCAGCGGGCGGACGTCCGCGAGCTGGTGGTCCGCCTTGACCGTGTCGAAGTACGGCAGGGGATTCCAGATTCCCGGCGTCTTCGCGTTCTGCGGCACGGGCGCACAGAACATCGCGTCGTCGTCGCAGTCGGGCTGGGCGCCCTTCGCGACGAAGTAACCCCAGCTGACGCGGTGCTTGTGCAGGAGGTACGTGAGGTCGGTCCAGGCGTAGTCCGGCGGCCTGCCGGTCGTGTTGCCGGGCTCACCCGGAGGCGAGCCCGGATCCTGGACCGCCGGACGGCAGCTCATCGGGTCGCCGTGGCGCGTGCATCTCGCCGACCAGCCGGAAACGAGGAAGAGGTGCGCCGGAAGGCTCCAGGACGTGTCCGACTCGAACATGTGGTCCTGGAGGACGAAGTTGCTCGCGTACTCCCAGTAGTTGGGGATCTCGCGCCAGTCGTGGTAGCCCATCACGTCGGGCCGGTCCGGCGTGTAGGAGCAGCGCGGGTCGTCGAAATGGAGCCTGCAGTAGTGCATCCGCCCTTGCTCGGCCTGGTCGACGAAGCCGTTCATCCGGCCGCCGCCGATGTCGGACAGGGCGTTGCCGTGGCCGTGCGGTCCGCCCGCGTTCCGTTCGGAGGCGTCGTGGAACGGACTCTCGCAGTGGCGTTCCCGCGGATTCGGGACGCAGGGCACCGTGCCCGGATGGCCCGCCAGCCCGGGGATCCCGTCGGCGCCCGGATACGTCCCGAAATAGGAGTCGAACGAGCGGTTCTCCTGCATGATGATCACGACGTGGCGGATCTTGTGGATCCCGTCACGGGTGCCCGCGCGCGCCTCGTGCCTGCGGCCCGGAATCTCGCCCGAGGCGAGCAGGAGCACGCTGACAGAGACCCCTGCGAGAACGGCAGCTACCACAGCCCGCTTCAACGCGGGGCGCAGCGTACGGGCCGTGCTTGAGAGCTAGGTGAGAGCTCGCGGTCGGCTCAGAGGAACATGACCCAGGTGCGGGTCGCGCCGCAGGAGCAATCCTTGTGCTTTGCGGAGCAGCCCCGGCAGTCCCAGTGCTCCCACCAGATCCATTTCAGGTGCTGCACCTCGAGGGCGAGGAGAGCGAGAATCCAGAGGAGGATCGCAGTCCGCGACACTCCTGCACAGTCGCATAAGGACGGGCGGCCCGCAATGGGCCGCCCGACTCATGCTCGAAGCGCGTCCGGCCTACCAGCGCCGGGCGCCGGCGCCGCCGAAGCCGCCGGTGAACATGCTGATCAACCAGATCAGCGCGAGCACTGCCGCAACGATGAACAGCCAGTGCACGACGAAGCCGACGCCGAACGCGATGATCGCGAGAATCGCGAGCAGAACCAGCAACAGCATCTCCTCACCCCTTTTCCCGCGAGAGCGGGGGGTCGTTTTCGTGGTTCGGCATTGAGAACGGCTAAGGCGCAGCAGCGGTTACGCGCATCTCGCGCTGGGACTTCGCAGCGCGATCTTGTTGCCCGGCCCGGCGTCGCCGCTTTACCCTTGCAGCGAGGCGGTTGAGGGACCGCGTCGTGTGAAGCCGTGACCGGACGTGGAGAGAAGCCAGAACGCTCCGAGCGGGACGTCCTGCTCGAGGTCAACGCGCACGTCCACGCGGCGGCGAAGCGGTTCGCGGGCACCGAGCCCGAACCCGACGTCTGGGACTTCACGTGCGAGTGCGGTGCCCCCGACTGTCGTGTCTCCGTGCGTCTCACGCTGCCCCAGTACGAGGAGCTGCGCGCCGCGGGCCGGCCCGTTCTCGCCCCCGGGCACGAGCAGGTCGCCTCGGGCAACGACCCGCCGACGGCGTAGCTCGAAGCCCGCATAGAGTCAGGTCGGTGGCTGCTCTCGACCTCACCGGCAAGCGCGCGATCGTCACCGGCGCCTCGTCCGGCATCGGCCGCGCGACCGCGGCAGCGCTTGCCGCCGCGGGCGTGCGGGTGGCGGGAGGCGCGCGGCGCCTCGAGCGGCTCGAGACCGAGGTCGCGCTGGAGCTGGACGTGAGCGACGCCGCGAGTTGCGAGCGGTTCGTCGCGGAGGCGCTCGGGCGGCTCGGCGGCCTCGACATATTGGTCAACAACGCGGGCCTCGCACTCGGCCGCGCGCCGTTCGACGAGTCGAGCGAGGAGGACGAGGCTCCGGTCCTCGCGGTCAACGTCGCCGGCCTGATCCGGATGACACGGCTCTGCCTGCCGCACTTCGGAGACTGGGGCCACATCGTGAACATGGGGTCCGTCGCCGGCCGCCAGGCCTACGAGAACGGCGCCCTCTACGTCACGTCGAAGTTCGCCGAGCGCGGCTTCACGTACGCCCTGCGCGAAGACCTCCTCGGCCGTCCGGTCCGCATCACGACGATCGACCCGGGGCTCGTCGAGACCGACTTCTCGCTCGTCCGCTTCAAGGGGGACGAGGAGAAGGCCGCTGCCGTCTATCGCGGCGTCGACGCGATGCAGCCGGACGACATCGCCGAGTGCATCCTCTTCGCCCTCACCCGTCCCTGGCACGTGAACGTCGACGAGATCGTCGTCAAGGCGCGCAACCAGTCTTCCGGGGGGCGCATCCTGCGGGACGAATGAGCTTGCGCGTCGTCATCGTGACGCGCATCCCGCCCGTGCTCGCCGGCTTCGACGCGGTCGTCCGGGAGGCGGGGCACGAGCCGGTCGCGCTCCTGACGATGCGGAACGTCGACGGGCGGTACGGCCCTCTCGCGATGACCGAGGAGCTCGTGATGGGCGCCGCCGCGGAGCTCGACGTCCTCCTTCCTGCGCGCCGGAGCACGATTGCTCCGCTCCTCGCGTCCGTCCAGCCGGATCTCGTCGTCTGCATGGGCTTCCCGTGGAAGATCCCGGCCGACGCGCTCGCGGTGCCGCGCCTGGGCTGGCTCAACGGGCACCCGTCGCTTCTCCCGCGGCACCGCGGCCCGCTGCCCGTCGCGTGGGCGATCCGCGAGGGTGACGCGGAGATCGGGATCACGTTCCACCGCATGGACGCCGACCTCGACACCGGGCCGATCCTCTCCCAGCGGAGCTTCCCCGTCGGTGAGCTCGAGCCGCCCGACGTCTTCTTCCCCCGGATGGCGCCGGTCGTGGGCGAGGCGCTCGCGGAGGCGCTCGAGCGGCTGGCGGCCGGCGACGAGGGGACGCCGCAGCCGGAGGGCGGCGACTACGAGTCCTTCTTCAGCGAGGACGACGCGTGGCTCGACCTCTCCCGTCCCGCCGAGGAGGTGCACCGGCTCGCCTGGGCGTGGCGCTACGGGATCGCGCTCACCGGGACGCGCGGCGCGCTGCTCGAGCTTGAACGCAGGCCGGTCCGGGTGCTCGCGACCTCCCTCTCCGAGGTGGAGGGCGCGCCACGGGTCGACTGCGCGGACGCGCCGCTCTGGATAGTCGAGACGGAGGAGCTCAGCGAGGAAGAGGCCAGGAGCTCCAGCGCTCCGGCTCCATCCACGCGCTGAAGCGGCGCGCGGCGCGGTTGTGGAAAGGGCCGCCGCCGTACCGGATCGACAGCCGGTCGATGCCGGCGAGATCCGGATCCGCGTCGATCGAGACGATCCGCCCCAGCAGCGTGACCTGCGCGTACCAGTCGTCGGCTCCGAGGACCGTCAGCGCGACGCCCGGGTTCTCACGCATGTAGCGCAGCCGGAGGCGGCTCTCGTCCATGTTCAGGAAGACGCGGCCGTCCTCCCAGTCGTACCAAGTGGCGGCGGTGTGGGGCGCGCCGGCCGGGCTCACGGTCGCGACGACGGCCGGATTCGGCCGTGCGAGGAAGGCGTCGACCTCGGGCGGAACAGGAACGCGCGGCACGCCGCCGAGCCTACTGAGCGGTGGCAGGCACGGCGTCGGTCCTCTCCTCGAGCCCGACCTCTCGCACGACGCGCAGCCGGATGACGAACAGCGTGCTGGCGACCACCCAGGCGGCCGCGATCGAGAGGTCGGCCCTGAGCCCGATCACCGTCGAGATCGGGCCTGCGAGCGCATAGCCGGCCGGCAGGAAGACCATCGCCCCCATCCAGCCGTACGACGCGACGCGCGCGAGCTTTTCGGGCGCGACCATTCGCTGCAGCGTTGTGTCCCAGACGACGGACCCGAGGGCGAACGCGAACCCGGCTCCGGCCGCCGCCGGCGTGAGCAGCAGGGTCGTGGGATGGAAGGCGAGGATGAGGTTCTGCACCGCGGTGAGCGTGAAGAGAGCGCCGGTCGCGACGAGCGGTCTCCGGAAACGAACGCGCAGCCCGGCGAGCCCGCCGAGCAGTGAGCCGAGCCCTTCCCCGGTGACGACGAACGCCCACGAGCCGGCGCCGTGCATCGACTGCTTCGCCACGTACGGCCCGAGCACGAAGAACGGCGCGTACGTGATCAGGAAATAGAGCGAGACGAAGAGGACGAGCACCCAGACCCAGGTCTGCTCGACGAAGGCGCTCCACCCCTCGCGCAGCTCACGCAGGAACCCGGCGCCGGCGCGGGCGATCGACTCGACGTCGATCCGCGAGAGGAGGGCAGCGCTCGCCGCATACGTGCCTGCGTCCACCAGCAGCGCGGTGCCCGAGCCGATCAGCGCGACGATCGAGCCGCCGATCGCCGCGCCGAGCGGGAACGCCGCGTACCTGGCGATCGCGAGCAGGCCGTTCGCCTGCTGGAGCTGATCCTCGGGCACGACCTCCCGCACGAGCCCGTACGACGCGGGCGAGTAGAAAGCGACCGCCGCGCCGCCGCAGCCCTGGAGCGCGATCAACTCCCAGACCTGCGCGTGGCCGGAGAGGAGGAGCACGCCCATCGCGGTCCGGACGGCGGTGCTCGCGCTATCGGAGCCGATCATCACGACCCGGCGCGGGAGCCGGTCGCCGACCACTCCGCCGAAGGCGAGCATCGTCACCTGCGCCAGCGTCCAGGCGGCGAAGCTGAGGCCGACCGCGGTCGCGCCGCCGCCGTTGTCGAGGATCGCGAACGCAACGGCGATCGGCGCGAGATACGTCCCGACGTACGAAGTCGCCCGCGCCGCGAACAGCAGCCGGAACGCGGGGAGCCCGAACGGAGCGGTCACGCCCGTGATCGTGACGCGCTACGAGTCGGTTGACAAGCGGGCGCCCCGCTTCTCGGCCCAGCGCCGGAGCCCGCGGTACGACTGCCAGAACGGCATCGCCTGACCGTAGGCGTCCATGTCCTCCCCGGAGTCGGCGAGCTCGGCGAGCGCGTGCTCGACGAACTCCTCCTCGGTCGCGCCGCCTTCGACCGACTCTGCCCAGTCGTCGAGGGCGAGGCGGAGCGCGGTCACGTGGCGCCCGACGTCGTCCGCGACGCCGAAATGGACGAGTGCGAGCCGTTCGGGAGCCCGGCGCTCGATCTCGTCGAGCGTCTCGTGCCACGCCTCGACGTCCACCTCGGGCGGCGGCGTCGGCGGCATGACGAAGCGGCCCGGGAGGACGCGCACGCCGCAAGCGTCGCCCGCGTAGAGCGTCCCGTCCAGGTCGAGGTAGCAGACGTGATGCGACGCATGGCCGGGGCTCGGGAACCACTCGAGCCCGAGGATGCTTCCGCCGTCGAGCGCGTGGACGTTCGCCTCCGGCACCGGCGCGAGCTCGCCCCAGAGCGAGTCGAACGTGTCGCCGTAGAGGCGGCGCGCGCTCTTCTCCAGCCGGGACGGATCGACGAGGTGCGGCGCGCCGATCGGCGAGACGTGCACCTGCAGCGCCGGGTGCTCACGGACGAGAACGCCGGCCGCGCCGGCGTGATCGAGGTGGATGTGACTGAGCAGGAGGTGGCGGAGGTCGGTGAGTGCGAGGCCCCGGGCTGAGAGCCCGGCTTTGAGCGCGTCGATCGTCGTCGACGGCCCGCAGTCGAAGAGCGCCGGCCCGTCGTCGGTGTCGAGCAGGTAGCTCGCGATGACCTGCGCGCGGCCGAGGTGGCGGAGGTCGATCGGCTCCGGCGCCATCGCTATTCGCCCTGGCGCTCACGCGCAGTCGCGAGGATCCGGGCCGCCTCGTCGCGGTTGCCCCAGCCGCGCGTCTCCGTCCGCTTCGACGGCTCGAGGTCCTTGTAGCGCTGGAAGAAGTGCTCGATCTCGTCGCGCAGCTCGGCGGCGACGTCGTGGATGTCGCGGATCCGCTCGAAGGCGGGGTCGCCGTCGGGAACGGCGAGCAGTTTTTCGTCCGGCCCTTTCTCGTCCTCCATGTGGAAGACGCCGATCGTGCGCACGCGGATCCGGCAGCCGGGGAAGGTTGGGTCGGAGACGAGGACGAGCGCGTCGAGCGGATCGCCGTCCTCGGCGAGCGTCCCCTCGACGTAGCCGTAGTCGGCGGGATACGCCATCGCGGTGAACAGGCGCCGGTCGAGCACGATCCCGCCGAGCTCCTCGTCCCACTCGTACTTGTTGCGCGACCCCGAGGGAATCTCGACGAAGACGACCGCCTCGCCGCCCATCAGCGCGAGCGCGCCGCCGCCGGGACGAGCGCCTGCTCGAGGTCGTCCACGAGATCCGCCGCCGACTCGATCCCCACCGACAGGCGGACGAGGTTCGGCGGCGCGGCGAACGGCGCGTCGGCCGTCGCGGCGTGCGTCATCCGCGCCGGCACCTCGACCAGGCTCTCGACGCCGCCGAGCGACTCCGCCAGCTGGAAGAGCCGCGTGGCCGCCGCGATTCTCTCCGCCTCCTCGGGCGACTCCGCGAGGAAGGAGACCATGCCGCCGAAGTCGCGCATCTGGTGCGCCGCGATCGCGTGGCCGGGATGCGTGGGCAGGCCGGGATAGAGGACGCGCTCGACGCGAGGGTTCTGTGCGAGCACGGCGGCGATCTCCGCCGCGTTGAGGCAGTGCTGCCGCATCCGCACCGCGAGCGTCTTGATCCCGCGCAGCACGAGCCAGCAGTCGAACGGCCCCGGCACGGCGCCGAGCGACTTCTGGAGGAAGCGCAGGCGCTCGGCCACGGTGGGGTCGTTCGTCGCCGCGAAGCCGCCGACGACGTCGGAGTGGCCGCCGAGGTACTTCGTCGTCGAGTGGACGACGACATCGGCGCCGAGCTCGAGCGGCCGCTGCAGGTACGGGGTCGCGAACGTGTTGTCGACGACGAGCAGCGCGCCGGCCGCGTGCACCGCCTCCGCGGCGGCGCGGATGTCGATCACGTTCAGCATGGGGTTCGACGGCGTCTCGATCCAGACCATCCGCGTCTGCTCGTCGAGGTGCTCGGCGAGGTTCGTGAAGTCCCCCGCCGGGAGGTAGTCGAAGCGGTAGCCCTTCGGCTCGTAGACCTGCGACGTCATCCGGTAGACGCCGCCGTAGACGTCCGCGATCAGGACGACGCGGTCGCCGGGATTGAGGAGGTGCATGAGCGTCGTGGTCGCGCCGAGGCCGGAGGAGTAGGCGACGCCGTGCTCTGCGGATTCGAGCGACGCGAGCGCGGTCTCGAGCGCGTGGCGCGTCGGGTTCGCGACGCGCGAGTAGTCGTAGCCCTTGTGCTCGCCGACCGCGTCCTGGACGTACGTCGACGTCTGGTAGATCGGCGTGATGATCGCGCCGGTGGCGGGATCCGGCTCCTGGCCCTTGTGGATCGCGCGGGTCTCGAAGTCCATGCGGCGATTGTAGGCTCGCGCGGGTGGACGACAGGGAACGCGAGCGGATCGTCGCGCGCTGCGAGCGCTTCGTGAACTCGTGGTCGGCTCCGCGCGATCCGGCCGAGACGTTTCGCGCGCTCGCCGACCGCGCCGGCGCGCGCCTGGACGTCTACGGTGGCGGCGAGAGCGTGAAGCGGCTCGAGGCGCGCGTCGCCGAACTGCTCGGGAAGGAGGCGGCCGTGCTCTTCCCGAGCGGCACGATGGCGCAGCAGGTCGCGCTGCGGATCCTGTGCGACCGCAGCGGCCGCCCGACCGTCGGCTTCCATCCGCAATGCCATCTCGACGTGCACGAGGAACGTGGCTACGAGCACCTGCACCGGTTCCACGCACGGCCGATCGGACACCGCGACCGGCTCCTTGCGCGTGCCGACCTCGACGAGGTGAAGGAGCCGCTCGGCGCGTTGTTGCTCGAGCTTCCGCAACGCGATCTCGGCGGGCAGCTGCCCACGTGGCGCGACCTGCGCGCGCAGACGACCTGGGCGCGCAGGCACGGTGCCGCGCTGCATCTCGACGGTGCGCGCCTCTGGCAGTGCCGGCCGTTCTACCGGCGACCGCTGCCGGAGATCGCGGCGCTGTTCGACACCGTGTACGTCTCGCTCTACAAGGATCTGGCGGGGCTCGGCGGCTGCGTGCTCGCCGGGCCGGAGGACGTGATCGAGGAGGCCCGGGTCTGGCGGGTCCGGCACGGAGGCAGGCTCTCGACGTACGAGCCGATGGCGCTCTCCGCGGAGCGCGGTCTCGACGAGATCCTGCCGCGCATGCCCACGTTCGTGCGCAAGGCGCGCGAGATCGGAGTCGCGCTCGCCAGGGTCGACGGCGTGGAGGTCGTTCCCGACCCGCCGCAGGTCGCGATGCTGCACGTCCACGTCCGAGGCGAGCTCGAGCGCCTGAGCGACGCATTGTTCGAGCTGGCGAAGGAGCGGCGGACGCTGATCGCCGGCTACTTCGCGCCGACCGCGCTGCCGCGCGTGCAGAAGACCGAGCTCTCCATCGGAGCGGCGTCTCTCGACGTCCCGACCGCCGAGATCGCGGAACTCTATGCGGAGCTCGTCACGCGGGCGGCGAAGAGACGACGGCGCGCCGCGAAGCGGGCACCGGCGAAGCGGCGGCGCTAGGCCTCGATCCGCTCGGCGCCGAGGAACCCGGCGAGGCTCGCGAGCGGCTCGTCGAGGTCGACCGGCTTCTCGCCCGGCTCCCACCACAGCCCTTTCACGCGCAGCACCTTCTCGCGCCGGTCGAAGACGGGCTCGATGCGGCCGACGAGCCGGTCGCCGTGCAGGATCGGGAGGACGTAGTAGCCGTACTCGCGCTTCGCCGCGGGGACGTACATCTCGAGCCGGTAGCGGAAGCCCCAGAGCTTCTCGGCGCGCGCGCGGTCGTGGACGAGCCGGTCGAAGGGGGAGAGGAAGGTGACGCGCTCCGGCACCGCGCCGTCCTCGGCGTCAGGGTGCACGAGGAGCCGGCCGCGCTCGAGGCGTACCCCGAGCGAGCGCCAGCGCTTCTCCTCGCGGAGCCGGCGCGCCTTCGGGAGCGGCAGCGTCTCGGTCTCGGGGTACCAGCGCTCGGCGAGATCCCAGACGCGCTGCTTGCCCTGCCTCCCGACGACGGCGACCTCACCGCGTGCGCTGAGGCACTCGAGCATCAGGCCCATCTTCCGCGCGCCCCACCAGCGGTGCGCCTCGCGGCTGTGGCTCGGCGCGTCCTCGATCTCGCGGGAGAGGAGAGGCCCGCGCTCGCGCAGCTCCTTGAGGACGTAGCGGCGGTACGCGGCATGCTCCTTGAGCCAACCGATGATCCGCAGGTCGAGAGGCCGGTCGCGGCGGCGCATGAACGCCTTGAGCATCGGCAGGTCCTCGATCGGGTAGAGGAAGGCGTCCCACTCGACGAGCTTGCGCTCCTTCCAGAGCAGCCGCTCCAGCTCCGTCGTGTCGACCGGCCCGAGCCGGCTCCAGAGGACGAGGTGCTGCGGCGGTGCGACGGTGGAGATCGGGTCGAGCTGGAGGAAGCCGAGCCGGCGCACGGTCTCGAGCACGCCGCGCGCGCTGCCGTCGAGTCCTTGCGCGCGGACCGCGATGCGGCGCGCCTCCTCGACGGGGACCTCACGCACGGCGCACCTCCTCGAGCCCGAGGACGCGGGCGAGCCGGGCGGCGGCACGCTCGAGCTTGGCCTCGACGTTCCCCCGCACGCGCGGCTCCGGGTGGAAGCGGCGGATCTGGAGGACGCCCTCGGCGCGATCGGCCTTGACGTCGGCCCGGCCGACGATCCGGTCGACCGCGAGCAGGGGCAGCACGTAGTAGCCGTAGAGCCGCTCGTGCTCCCGCTTGTAGACCTCGATCACGTGCCGAAAGCCGAAGAGCCGCTCGAGCAGCGGCCGGTCCCAGAGCAGGTTGTCGAACGGGCAAAGGAGGACGGGCGGCGCGGGGTCGCCGTCGAGCTCTGCCGCGGTGTCGACGTAGAACGGCGGTCCGCCGTCGTCGGCCTCCACCTCGCGCAGGAGCCCCTCGTCGACGAGCGCGAGGACGTGGTGGTGCAGGCGTGCGCGGCCGCCCTTGAGCCGCCAGTGCTCGCGGATCGCCGGCTCGGTCAGCGCGCCGCGGGCGCGGACGGCGAGGAGCGCGAGCGTCCGCAGCGTCTCGTCCTCGTCCGCGACGGGCGCGTCGAGGAAGGCGCGGGGGACGACGCGCTCGGCGAGGTCGTAGCGGCGCTGGAACGAGTCGCGGCCCGCGATGACGAGGACGCCGCGGTCCCACAGCGCCTCGAGCACCGCCTTTGCGGGCGTGCGGCCCCACATGTCCGTGCTCGTGCGCGTGCCTCCGAAGTCGCGCGAGGCGAGCGGTCCCTCTGCGCGAATGCGCTCGAGGACGGGCTCGACGAGCTCCGCATGCTCCCGCAGCGCCCGGTCGTGGATGCCCCAGTGTCCGCTCCCGTCCATCGTGCGGCGGCAGTGCGGCCAGAGCTCGATCGGCAGGAGGCAGGCCTCGTGCGCCCAGTACTCGAACACGCGGCCGGACGTGAGCAGATCCGGCAGCTCCGCCTCGTCGTAGGCGCCGATGCGGCTCGTCAGCGTGAGCCGGTGCGCCCGGTCGACGGTCGAGATCGAGTCGAGCTGGACGGCACCGAGGCGTCGGATCGCGCCCTCGAGCTCGCCTGCCTGAGCCCGCCGGAAGCGTGGCGCATACGCCTGGGTGGAGACCATGAGCCGCCGGATCCCGGCGAGGCTGACCGTGACGGTGGCCATGGGGCTCTACCTACCAGGTAGCTGCATCGCCGTGCAGCGCAACTCGATAGCCTCTTGCCGTGCCTCGCCCGAGACGTCGCAACCCGTGGAGCTCGACCGGCGAGGTGTTCCTCTGGCTCCTCTTCACGGCGCTTCTCTTCCCGGCGGGCTTCGCGGGCTGGGCCGTCGGGCACTACACATCGCTCGGAAAGTCCCCGGCAACGGTCGTGCACACGGTCACGGTGTCCGGCTCCACGTCGTCGTCGACGACGACCTCGTCGACGAACACCACGCCGGCCACCACGACCTCCTCAGGTGGAGGCGGAGGCGGTGGCGGAAACGCGGCGGCGGGCAAGTCCGTGTTCGCGTCGAACGGCTGCGCCTCGTGCCACACGTTCCAGCCGGCCGGCGCGACCGGCACCATCGGTCCGAATCTCGACTCGGCGCCGACAACCGACGCGAAGGCCGACAAGAACATGGCGCTGGCGGCGTTCGTCAAGGAGTCGATCGTGAACCCGGACGCCTACATCGCGAAGGGCTACTCGAAGGGGCTCATGCCGACGACGTTCGGCAACTCCCTCTCGAGCTCGCAGCTGAACGACCTCGTCGCCTTCATCGTCTCCGGCGCGAAGAGCTAGCCGCTCCGCTCAGGCGTAAGGACGCTCGCCCAGTCGGGGGTTCAGGCGCCGGCCGCGTAGACGCGCCACTCGCCAGGCAGACCCTTGAGCTCGTGGACTCCGTGCTCCTCGAAGCTGAGGCCGGAGCCGGAGACGAGATCCTTGACGGTCTGAGAGACGAGCACCTCGCTCGGCCCGGCGAGCGCGGCGATCCGTGCCCCCGTGTGGACGGCGATGCCGCGGATTTTCGACCCGTCGAGCTCGCATTCGCCGGTGTGAACCCCGGCGCGGATCTCGATGCCCAACTCCTGGACGGCCTCGCTGGCCGAGAGCGCGCATCGCACGGCGCGCGCCGGCCCGTCGAAGGCGGCGAGGAAGCCGTCGCCCGCAGTGTCCACCTCGCGGCCGCGGAAGCGGTCGAGCTCGCGCCGGACCGCGCCGTCGTGTTCGCCGAGCAGCTCGCGCCAGCGACGGTCTCCCAGCTGGACTGCCCGCTCGGTCGACCCGACGATGTCGGTGAACATGACCGTGGCCAGCACTCGATCGGGCTCAGGCAAAGGTCGCGTCCCCGTCAGGAACTCCTCGATCTCGTCGGCCACGGCCTGGATGTCGCCGGCCGAGATCACGTGATCGTCGCCGGCGAGCTCGACGAATTTCGACCCCTGGATCCTTGACGCGAGGTAGCGCCCCTCGGCGACGTCGACGTCGCGATCGCCCCTGCGGTGGAGGACGAGGGTGGGGACCCGGATCGTCGGCAGCACGGCCCGGACGTCGATGTACGAGTTCATGCGCAGGAGCGCGGCCGCCGCCCCGGGGCTCGCGCCGCGCCGGAAGTAGCGCTCGAGGTTGCGCACGAACTGCTCGTCCCCGACCCGGCTGGGAGCGTAGTACTCGACGTCCTCCGGCCGTAAGTGGCCCCAGTTGCGCTCGACGTCCAGTGTCGATTCCTCTCGGTCATCTGCGGCGGGCGCCCAGGGATAGTCGTCGTCCGGGTCGCGGCGCTTCGCGAAGCAGCCGAGCGTGATCAGGGCCGTTGTGCGCTCGGGATACGTCGCGGCGAAGAGCATGCACATGTTCCCGCCCTCGGAGTGCCCGAAGAGCGCGGCGCGCTCGGAGCCGACGGTCTCGAGCACCGCGCGGACGTCGTCCATGCGCTCCTCGAGCGTCGGTAGCTTGTCGTTCGACACGCGGTCGGAGAGCCCCGTTCCCCGCTTGTCAAAGAGGATGAGACGCGAGAACGAGGCAAGCCGCTCGAGGAACCGCGCCATCGGCGGCTGCTCCCACATCATCTCGACGTTCGAGATCCAACCCGGCACGTAGACGAGGTCGCGTGGCCCCTCTCCGACGACTTGGTAAGCGATGTTGACGTCGCCGCTGCGCGCGTAGCGGGTCTCGGGTGGCATGTCAGACGGCGGCGTAGAGGTGGGCGTGTGAAAGCTCGTCGGACATCTAACGCTTTCACGTTAGCCACCGTTCGCGGAAGCCCAGGACGGCAGAACCACCCATTCGAGGGACCGACAACATCGGTGGGTCTTCCTACTGTTCGACCAGGCGAAGGTCATCCCGATATGAGGTGCCTAGGGTCGCGCCGGCGAGCGCATGCGCGCCCCTTCAGTGCTCAGGCAGACGACTGGCGAACTCGTAGAGGTTCCCGTCCGGAGCGCGGACGTGGATCCATTCCCAGTGGCTGTCGTGCTCGGTGGAGCCTATGACGGCAACGCCGGCAGCCTCGAACTCGCGGCGCGCTGAGTGGACGTCGTCGACCTCGAAGAGCGGGACGGGCCCGTGCGCCTCCTTGCCGAAGAACTCGTAGTACGGGTGCCCGGGCGCCATTACTTGCACCTCGTCGCCTTCGGAGGTCGTGAACTCAATAGTCGTCGGTTCCTCGAAATTGACGCGCAGGCCGAGGACGTCTCGGAGGAAGCCAACCATCACTTCGTAGCCATCGGTGCGGATCCCGACCCAGCGGACGTTGCGCACCTCCATGCTGGGCGAGTCTAGGGTTCGGTCACCTCACCCGAGTGATCAGTCGCAGCGAAGTCGAATCGATACTCACGACATGCCTGACGACGAGCGCCCGCCCATCTGTGCGCGCTGTGGCGTGACCATGGTGCCCGCCGCGCTCAGTGCCGACGAGGGGCACGGAGGCGACTGGGTCTGCCTCGAATGCGAGGAGCTCGACGAGGACGAGTGAATCCGCCGGCCCGATCCGATGGTGAGATCGGCAAGAGTTGAGAGAATTGCGTGCCATGCGCGAAGCGCAGCTCAAGGACTCCGGATCGGGCCTGGCCCCCGCAACCGAGGGCTGGTTCGTCGTCAACGTGCGCGATGCCGAGTGGTGGTCTTCGGAGACGAGGGGCGCGGCGTGCTGGTTCGCGAGCGAGTACGGCGAGCCCCCGGTCGAGTTCGAACAGCTCGGGATCAACGTCACCGTCCTCGAGCCCGGCCAGAGCAGCGTGTACCACGCCGAGACGAATCAGGAGGCGTTCCTCGTCCTGGCGGGTGAGTGCAGGCTCATCGTCGAGGGCGAGGAACGACGCCTCGGACCGTGGGACTTCTTCCACTGTCCCTCCTGGACGGAGCACGCCTTCGTGGGGGCCGGCGACGGGCCTTGCACGATCCTGATGGTCGGTGCGCACGCGGGCCCGGGAGTGCGCTACCCGGTGTCGGAGGCTGCCGCGCGCTACGGCGCGAGCGTCGAGGAGGAGACGTCCGATCCGGAGCAGGTGTATGCGACGGCGGAACGGTTCCGGCGCGAGCGGCCGCTGTTCTGGTCCCGCCTGCCCTGGGCGTAGACCGCTTCGGGCGTCGGTCACGTCATCACTCGGACGAGGGGCCGAAGGTCCGGCCGCGTGTCCGACAACACGGTCATGGGGTCGTTCTTCCGCAGCCCGCTCGGCCTGTTCGTGGCCACGTTGGCGGTCGGGGGGATCCTCCTCGCAGCCGGCATGACCGCCTTCGGCGGCACGTCCGGCGGGACGGCGGGCAGTGTCCCGCCTCCCCCGAAGCCGCTTTCTCCCGCGCAGTTCAACCGCGCCGGGGAGCACATCTGCGTCTCCCTCCGCTCGCAGCTCGTGTGGCTCGCCCACCACAAGCCCAAGAACCTGCGCCAGGTCACGAGCTACATGTCGAGGGCGACCTCGATCTTCGACCGCCTGACAGCAGACGTCGACGGGATCGTGCCGCCCCCTGCCGCTGCTGCGTCGTTCCGGCACCTCCGCGCGAACCTCGGCGTGGCGGACCGCGCCTTGCATCGCCTGAATCACCTGACCGAGACGCATCAGTGGCGGCGCGTCGTGCTCCTCGTTCGCTCCCGGTGGTGGAAGAACATCGGCGAGCGCTTCGGTCCGCCCACCAAGGTCAAGGACATCCACTGCGGCTGGATGAGGCACCCGGTCGTCTGACCTAGGCGTTCCTAGCCGACCGTCGCAGCGAGCTCGTCGTACGCGGGAGAGAGCTCCTGCCACCGCGCGTCGGCGTCGCAGCGCCCGCGGCCGGCCAGGTACGCGCCGAGATCCTCGAGGTGCACCTGGATTCCCGCGCCGTACGCGGCCAGGTGCTCCACGGGCATGCCGCGCTCCTCCCAGACGACGACGGTCCGGTCGCCGTCCGCGGCGAGCGTGACCTCGAAAGCACCTTCGCTCGGGTCGTCGCCGTCCATCGTCGTCGCGATGAGGAAGTGACGCGGGGCCTCGAACTCCTCGATGCGGCCCGTCCCCTCCCAGCCGCTGGCGTGCAGCCGCGCGCGGTACTCGCCGCCGGGGCCCAGGTCGCCATGGAGCTCGCCGTACCAGACGGCCAGATGCTTCCGCTCGGTGAGCGCCGCCCAGACGTCGTCGATGGGCGTGTCGAAGAGATCCTCCAGGTGGACGACCCCCTTCCCGTCGGCAGTTCCGAGGCTGCCCAGGATGCGGTCGCTCGCGCTCGCGTTGCTCGTCATCGCACGCTCCTTCGGTCGCGTTTCCTCAGAGACCGAGCTCCCGTGTGGAACTCATCGGTCCGTGGGCGCGAGCGAGCTAGGCGCGCGTGCCGCTCATGACGTCGACGACGCGCTCCTCGGCGCCTTCGGCGTAGTTCGCGCCGAGCTTGTCCTCGAGGATCTTGCGCAGCTCGCCGGTCTCGGAGAGCTCCTGCGCGATGTCCGCTCCGCCGACGAGCTCGCCCTTGACGAAGACCTGCGGGATCGTCGGCCAGCCCGACAGCTCCGACAGCTCCTCCCGGATCGACGGGGCGGGGAGGATGTCGACGGTCGTCACCGGCGCACCGGCGGCTCGCAGCGCCTCGAGCGCCCGGCCCGAGTTGCCGCACATCACGAACTGCGGCGTGCCCTTCATGAAGAGCACCACCGGCTCGTTCTCGATCACGTCCTTGATCCGGGCAGAAAGGTCGTTCTCGCTCACGTCGTCCCCCTCGTCTTGATTCGAAGCTCGTGGATGGTGCCGTCGCGCAGCGGCTCGGCGAGCGCGTCGTTGACGAGCCGGTGCTGCTCGAGCAGCGGCAGGCCCTCGAAGCGCGGGCTCGTGACGGTCACCTGGAAGTGGTCGCCGCCGCCGGTGCGGTCCTCGACGTGCAGCTCCGGCGCGTCGGGGAACGCGTCGCGGAGCAGCGATTGGAGACGGTCGACGGCCATGTGCGGAGGGTAGCCCGCGCCTCAGCCTCTATGGGCGAGGAAGTCGAGCAGGTCGGAGCGGGTGAGGACGCCGACCGGCTTGCCCTCGCGCGCGACGACGACGGCGTTCATGCCGCCCGTCAGGGTGGCGAACACCTCGTCGAGCGTCGCGGACGCCTCGACCGCGGCGAGCGGAGGCTGCATGGCCGCGGCGACGTCCTCGTGCACCGCGTCCGGGTTGCCGAAGACGCGTTCGAGCAGTGCGCGATCCTGGAGCGAGCCGATCACGTCCGCGAGCGACTCGCACTGCCCGTCGCGCACGACCGGCAGCTGCGAGATGCCGTAGCGCTGCATCGTGTCGATGCCCTCGCCGACCTTCGCGTGCGCGGCGATCGTGACGAGCTCGGGCACCTCGCCGTCGTGCTTCGCGCCCAGGATCTCTTCCACCGTCGGCAACGTCGCCTGCCGCTCGACGAAGCCGTGCTCGAGCATCCAGTTGTCGTCGTAGAACTTCGACATGTAGGAGCGGCCCGAGTCGGGGATGATCGCGAGCACGGTCGCGTCCGCCGGCAGCCCTTCGGCGACGCGGATCGCGGCCCAGACGGTCGAGCCCGCCGAGCCGCCGGCGAGGATCCCCTCCTCGCGCGCGAGCCGGCGTGCCGTGAGGAACGAGTCGCGGTCCGAGACCTGGACCCACTCGTCCACGACCTTGAGGTCGATCGTGTCGGGCCACGTGTCCTTGCCGATCCCCTCGACGAGATACGGATGCAGCTCGGAGTCGTCGTGCGCGGTGTAGATCGAGCCCTCCGGGTCGACGCCGACGATCTTCACCTCGGGCTTCTTCTCGTGGAACCAGCGCCCGACGCCGGAGATCGTCCCCCCGGTGCCGACGGAGATGACGAGCGCGTCGAGCTCGCCGCCGGTCTGCTCCCAGATCTCGGGCGCGGTGACGTCGTAGTGCGCCTGCGGGTTCGCCATGTTCGAGTACTGGTCGGGCTTGAAGCCGCCGGGGATCTCCTCGGCGAGCCGCGACGAGACGGAGTAGTACGACTCCGGCGACTCGTGGTCGACCGCGGTCGGGGTGATCACGACCTCGGCGCCGTACGCCCGCAGCATCGAGATCTTCTCCTGGCTCATCTTGTCGGGCATCACGAAGACGCAGCGATAGCCCTTGCCCGCAGCCGCGATGGCGAGGCCGACGCCGGTGTTGCCGGACGTGGGCTCCACGATCGTCCCCCCGGGCCGCAGCTTGCCCTCGCGCTCGGCCTGCTCGATCATCGCGAGGCCGATCCGATCCTTGACCGAGCCGCCCGGGTTCAGGTACTCGAGCTTGGCGAGGATCCGCGCGTGCCCGCGCGGGGAGAGCCTGTCGAGCCGGACGATCGGCGTTCCCCCGACGAGCTCGAGCACGGTGGGATACTCCCGTGACATCGGGCCCAAGCCTACGCGAGGAGGAGAGCCGTGAAGATCACCATCATCGGGCGCGGCAACGTGGGCGGAGCGCTGCAACGAGTGCTTTCCGCGAAGGGCCACGACGTCGACGTTCTGGGCAGTGACGGCGGGGACGCCGCGGCCGCCGACGCCGTGATCCTCGCCGTGCCGGGAGGAGCAGTCGAGGACGCGCTCCGCACCGTGAGCGGCGTCGAGGGGAAGGTTCTCATCGATGCGACGAACCCGCTGCAGGGCAGGCCGGACGGGGTCGAGTCGCTGTCGGCGCTGGCGAAGTCCATCGCGAGCGGCCCGACGGCGAAGGCCTTCAACACGAACTTCGCCACGCTCTTCGAGCAGGCCGCGGAGCAGGGCGAGAGGCCGACGATGCCGATCTGCGGGGACGACGAGGCGGTGCGCGTCGCCGAGCAGCTCGCGCGCGAGTGCGGGTATGACCCCGTCGTCGTGGGCGGGCTCGAGCATGCGCGCGCACTCGAGGACTACGTCGGTGGGGTGATGATCCCGCTCGTGATGGAGCGCGGGCCGTTCTTCTACCGCTTCGACTGGCCCGAGCGCTAGGCGACGACCGGCGCAGCCTCCGTCGGGATCTCGTTCTTCACGAGCACGAGCGCGGCCACGACCGCGGCCGCCGAGACGCCGGCGGTGACCCAGAACGCGAGCGCATAGCCGCTCGTGAAAGCCGACGCCTGCGAGTGACCGGTCTGCAGGAGGTGCGTCGCGTGCGACACGGCCACGCTCGATGCGATCGCGACGCCGATCGCACCGCCGACCTGCTGTGACGTGTTCAGCAATCCCGAGGCGAGCCCGGCTTCGCGCGGCCCCACGCCGGCGAGTGCGGCGATCGAGACGGGGATGAACGCGAGCGCGAGCCCGAAGCCGAACATGAGGTAGCCGCCGAGCAGGTCGTGCAGGTACGCGCCGTGCACGGGGATCTGCGTGTACCAGAGCAGGCCGCCGGTATTGAGCGCGAGGCCCGCAGCCATGACCGGCTTGGGGCCGATCCTCGTGCAGAGCCACTGGGAGAGTGCGGCGACGAGCACCGTCGTCCCGGCGGTCGCGAGGAACGTGATCCCGGTCTTGAGCGCCGAGTAGTGGAGGACGTTCTGCACGTAGAGCGTCAGGAGGAAGAAGTCGGCGAAGATCGAGGCGCCGAGCAGGAGGCCGACGACATTCGCGCCCGCAAGCGTGCGGATGCGGAAGATCGAGAGCGGCATCAGCGGATTCTCGACGCGTGTCTCCCAGACGACGAAGAAGACGATGAGCGCCGCAGCCGCTATGAGCAGCCCGATCGTCCTTGAGTCGCTCCACCCGTCGACGGGCGCCTTCGAGATTGCGTAGACGAGCAACGCGAGCCCGCCGGTGACGGATGAAGCGCCGATCGCGTCGAAGTTGCGGCCGATGTCCGGCGCGCGGCTCTCGCGCACGATGCGCGGCGCGAGCGCGAGCACGAGCGCGCCGACGGGGACGTTGACGAAGAAGATCCACTCCCAGCCTGCGTAGCGCGTGAGGATCCCGCCGAACAGCACGCCTGCCGCGGCCCCGCTGCCGCCCATCGCTCCCCAGATCCCCAGCGCCTTGTTTCGCTCGGCACCCTCCTCGAACGTCGTCGTGATGATCGAGAGCGTCGAAGGCGACACGATCGCCGCGCCGAGACCCTGCACCGCGCGCGCGGCGACGAGCACTCCGGTCGATCCCGAGAGGCCGCAGACGAGCGAGGCGAGCGAGAAGAGGGTCAGCCCGGCGAGGAACATCCGCTTGCGGCCGAGAATGTCGCCGGTGCGCCCGCCGAGCAGGAGGAAGCCGCCGAACGTGATCGCGTAGGCGGTGATCACCCACTGGAGCCCCGTCTCCGAGAAGTGGAGGCTGCGGCCGATCGAGGGCAGTGCGACGTTGACGATCGACACGTCGAGCACGGTCATGAAGAAGGCGACACAGACGAGCGCGAGCGCCTGCCAGCGGCGTGGGTCCGGTGCGGTCATTCCATCTCCCGGGGATCGTTTCGGGGGAGCCTAATGCCGGAAGTGACGGCGGCCCGTGAAGACCATCGCGGCGCCGGCCGCTCCGACCGCGGCGATCACGTCCTCGTCGCGGCGCGAGCCGCCGGGCTGGACGATCGCCGTCGTCCCGGCCTCGAGAGCGATCTGCGGGCCGTCGGGGAAGGGGAAGAACGCGTCCGAGGCGAGGGAGGAGCCGGCTGCGTCGTGGCCGAATTCGGCGGCCTTCTCGACTGCGATCCGCACAGCGTCGACGCGGCTCATCTGTCCCGCGCCGATCCCGATCGTCTGTAGGTCCTTCGCGAGGACGATCGCGTTCGACGCGACGTGCTTGCAGACCCGCCACGCGAAGGCGAGGTCGCCCCACTGCGGCTCGGCGAGCTCGCCGGTCACGACCTGCCAGCCGTCGCGCTCGTCGATCTCGGCGTCGGAGTCCTGGACGAGCATCCCGCCGATGACGCGCTTGTAGCTCCGCTCGCCAGCCTCGCCGGCCCGCCGCTCTCCGTCGAGGAGGATCCGGACGTTCTTCTTGCGGCGCAATGCGTTGAGCGCGTCCTCGGTGTAGCCCGGCGCGAACAGCACCTCGACGAACTGCTCGGCGAGCTTCTCCGCGAGGGGCGCCTCGACCTCGCGGTTGAGGACGACGACGCCGCCGTACGCGGAGGTCGGGTCGGAGGCGAGCGCCTTGTCGTACGCCTCTTCGACGTTCCCGCCGGCCGCGACGCCGCACGGGTTCGCGTGCTTCACGATCACGCACGCCGGCAGCACGAGCTCGCGCGCGAGCGAGCGCGCGGCCGAGAAGTCGTTGAGGTTGTTGAACGAGAGCTCCTTCCCGTGCAGCTGCTCGACCCGCGAGAGGAGGTGCCGGCGGGCGCCGCGCTCCGCGTAGTACGCGGCGTGCTGGTGCGGGTTCTCGCCGTACGCGAGGTCGAGCACCTTCTCGAGCGAGACGACGAGGGAGTTCGGGAAGTGTTCGCGGGCGTTGAACCACGTCGAGATCGCGGCTTCGTAGGCGGCGCTGTGGGCGAACGCGTCGGCCGCGAGGCGCCGGCGGGTGTCGAGCGAGAGCCCGCCGTTCGCGCGCAGCTCCTCGAGCACGTCGTGGTACTGCGCCGGGCGGCAGATCGGGGCGCAGTGCGCGAAGTTCTTCGCGGCGCCGCGCAGCATCGACGGGCCGCCGATGTCGATCATCTCGACGGCGTCCGCCTCGGTGACGCCCCGCCGGCCCGCGACCTCCTCGAACGGATAGAGGTTCACGCAGACGAGGTCGAAGGGCTCGATGCCGTGCTCCTCGAGCGTGGCGACGTCGTCCGGCGAGTCGCGGCGGGCGAGGATGCCGGCGTGGACGCGTGGGTGGAGCGTCTTCACCCGGCCGCCGAGCATCTCCGGGGAGTTGGTGAGCGTCTCGACGTGCTCCACCGGCAGGCCGATCGCCTCGAGCGCGGCCGCCGTGTTCCCGCTCGCCACGAGCCGCCAGCCGAGGCCTACGAGACCGCGCGCGAACGTGTCCAGGCCGGACTTGTCCCAGGTCGAGATCAGCGCGCGCAGAGCTCTCTCACCACCTCGGGTAGCAGCCGGTGCTCGACGGACTTGATCCGCGCGTGCAGCGTCTCCGGCGTGTCGCTCGGCAGGACCGGGACGCGCTCCTGGGCGAGCACCGGGCCGCTGTCGATTCCCTCGTCGACGAGGTGCACCGTCGCTCCCGACTCGGCGATGCCCGCCGCGAGCTGCTCCTCCACGGCGTGCGCGCCCGGGAACTCGGGAAGGAGCGAGGGGTGCACGTTGACGACCGCGCGGGGGAAGCAGTCGAGAAACGCAGGCGTGAGGAGGTGCATGTAGCCGGCGAGCACGACGAGGCGCACTCCCTGCCCCCCGAGCCAGCCGGCCATGGCGGCGTCGCGGGCGGCCCGGTCCGGGAAGTCGGCGAGCTCGAACGCGGCGGCGGCGCACGAGGCGCGCTCGAGGGCCGGGGCATCGCGCTTGTTGGACGCGACGGCGACGACCGGAAGGCCCGCGTCGAGCAGGGCCTGGAGGTTCGTTCCCTCGCCGCTGACGAGCACGCCGATCACACGATGCGCCCGATCACGACCTCGCCCGGCTCGGCTGCGCGGACGACGGCGCACCAGCCGATGCCGAGGTTGAAGACGCGGCGGAGCTCCTCCTCCTCGACGTGGCGGGCGAGCCAGCGGAAGACGGGCGGGCGCTCCCACGCGTCCCACTCGATCTCCGCGTGGCGGCCGGTGGGGAGGACGCGCTCGAGGTTCCCCGCGATGCCGCCTCCGGTCACGTGAACGAAGGCGAGCGCGCGGGCTCGGAGCGCTCGCGCGACGTCGAGGTAGAGCCGCGTCGGCGCGAGCAGGTCGGCGGCGTCGTAGTCCTCGAGCTCGAGCACGCGGCGAACGAGCGTGAACCCGTTCGCGTGCACTCCGGCGGAGGGGAAGCCGACGACGACGTGTCCCGCCTCGATCGCGGAGCCGTCGAGCGGCTCCTCCACGACGCCGACGCAGGTTCCCGCGAAGTCGAGCTCTCCGTCGCGGTAGATGCCCGGCAGCTCGGCGGTCTCGCCGCCCACGAGCGCGACACCGGCCGAGCGGCAGACCTCGGCCGCGCCCTCGACGAGCTCCGCCACCTCCTCGAGCTCGATGCGCGCGGCGGCGACGTAGTCGAGCAGGATCAGCGGCTCGGCGCCGCACGTGACCACGTCGTTGATGCAGTGCGCGGCGAGATCGGAGCCGCAGGCGCGGAGCGCGCCGCGCTCGCGGGCGAGGATCAGCTTCGTCCCGACTCCATCGGTCGAGGCGGCGAGGAAGCGTCCGTCGCCGAGCGCGTGCAGCGCGGCGAACTGCCCGAATCCTCTCGCTCCGGTCGACTCGGCCGCCGCGCGCAGCCGTGCGACGACCGCGCCGGCCGTGTCGAGCGAGACGCCTGCCGCGTCGTACGTCCGTATCTCCCTCTCGCCCAACGCGGTCACTCTAAGACCGCAGGAAGACGTCCGCTCGGGACGTGGCCTAGACGAACAGCTCGCCGAAGAGCTCCGGCCTGCCCTGCGGGCCTCCCCGCACGAATCGGACGACGGTGTCGCCGACCTCGACGTCGTTTCCGTCGATCTCGGCGTCGAGGATCGCCGCGAGCGCCTGCGCCTTGCCCGACGGGTCGTCGGCCCTGAGGTGCAACTCCGACAGCTGCAGCTCGTCGCCCTGCGCGAGGAGCTCGTCGATCCACTCCCGCGGCGGATGGAGCTCGAGCCGGTACCCCGCGTTCGTGGACACGAACGTCCGCCGGCCGCCGTGCTCCTGCACCCGCAGCTCGCTCCGCTCGGCGCGGGCGAGGGCGGTCTCGAACTCGTCCTCGTCGAGCACGAACCCGAGGTGGTCGACCCGCGGCGTCGGCCACTGGCCCGGCTGGACGACGACGTTCACCGCGCCCTTCTCGAGCTCGGTCAGCCGGAGCTTGAAGCCCATCGCGTCGAGCTCCGCCCAGGCGATGCCGGCCTCATACGACGTCAGGTCCTCGCCGATGCGGCCGTGGCGCGCGACGAGGTCGAACGCGAGCTTGCCGATGTAGCGCGCCTCGACTTCGCGGACGCGGCTCGTGACGATGTGATAGTGGAAGAGCTGCACCGCCGCCCATCCTGCCAACGGGCCGCAGTCACCCGCGCAACCAGGCGACGTCCGGCTCCCAGCCGTCGATCGTCGCGCCGTGGCCGAGCTCGCGGGCGAGGGCCTCGACCTCGCGGAAGAGCGCGCGCTGTTCGTCCAGATCCCCGGTCCGCGCGATGCGCCCGATCCGGTCGAGATCCAGCTCGACCGGTAGAGGGTGGTGCTCGAGCTCCCACTCGAGCCACTTGTTGTACGGCCGCACGCGTCCGTGGACGGCGAAGAGGAACTGCAGGTACCAGCCGATCGACTCCTGCGCGTCCAGGAGTGCTGCGAGCTCGAGGCCCACCCTGGTGTTCTTCGCCGACCGGTAGTAGGAGTTGACGTATGCGTCGAGCGGCTGTGCGGCAGTCGCGGGGTCGAGAGTCGTCGCTGCGCGCAGCGAGGCGGCAACGTCGCCGGTCTTGTCGAGCTGCGGAGTGAGACTCAGGAAGGCGGGACGAGCCCAGTCCGGTGGAGCGGCGAGCACCTCGAGTGTCACCTCGGACACTTCGACGCCGGAGCCGTGCTCGCTCTCGTAGTCGCCGCGTTCCTCGAGGACGACGACGAAGGCATCCCAGTCACTGTCGTCGGTGACATACGTGTTGCGGCCTCGCGAGCCCGAATGGATGACGCCCAGAACGTTCTCGTCTGCTCGCGCCCGCTCGAGCAGTGCCTCAAGCACGCGCCGGCTCGAACCGGAGCTTCGCGGCTTCCGCGGGCACCTCGGTCGGGTAGTCGCCCGTGAGACAGGCGCGGCAGAGCCCGGAAGCCGGACGCTGCGTCGCCTCGACCAGCCCGTCGTGCGACAGGTACGCGAGGGAGGTCGCGCCGACGTGCTCGCGCACCTCCTCGACCGTCCGCGTCGACGCGATCATCTCCGAGGGATCCGCGAGGTCGATCCCGTAGAAGCACTGGCCGATCACCGGCGGAGACGACACGCGCAGGTGCACCTCCGCCGCGCCCGCGTCGAACAGCATCCGCACGATCTCGCGAGTCGTGTTGCCGCGGACGATCGAGTCGTCCACCGCGACGACGCGCTTGCCCGCGACCTCGGCGACGGGGTGGTACTTGAGCTTGATCCCCTGGCGGCGCAGCTCCTGGTCGGGCTGGATGAAGGTGCGCTGCACGTAGCGGTTCTTGATCAGCCCCTCGCTGAACGGGAGCCCGAGGGCGCGCGCGAAGCCGATCGCCGCCGGCGTGCCCGAGTCGGGGATCGGGAGGACGAGATCCGCCTCGACGGGCGCCTCCCGCGCGAGCTGCTCGCCCATCCGCACGCGCGCGTTGTGCACCTCCATCCCCTCGAGCCGGCTGTCGGGCCGGGCGAGGTAGAAGAACTCCCAAATGCAGAGCGCGCCGCCGTCGGCCCGCTCGAGCACCTGCGTCGCGTGGAGGCCGTCGGCGTCCGCCAGGACGAGCTCGCCGGGCGCGACCTCGCGGACGTGCTCCGCGCCGACGAGGTCGAGCGCGCAGGTCTCGGAGGCGAAGACGAAATCCTCCCCGAGCCGCCCGATCACGAGAGGCCGGAAGCCGTGGGCGTCGCGGAAGGCGACGAGCCGTTCCTCCGAGAGCGCGACGATCGAGTACGCGCCGTCGAGCCGGCGCATCGCGTTCGCCACTGCGTCCTCGAGCGGCGCCTCGTCGTTCGCGATCAGCGCTGCAACGAGCTCGCTGTCGGACGTCGTCCCGAGAATGACACCGTCCTCCTGCAGCGCCTCCCGCAGCTCGCCGACGTTGATCAGGTTCCCGTTATGGCCCAGCGCGACGGTGCGCGCCCGGCCGTGCTGGACGAGCGGCTGCGCGTTCGCCCACTGCGAGGAGCCGGTCGTCGAGTAGCGGTTGTGCCCGATCGCGACCTGGCCGCGCAGGCCCCCGAGCTTCTGCTCGTCGAAGACCTGGGAGACGAGCCCGAGGTCGCGGAGCGCCGTGAGGCGGCCGTGCTCCGAGACTGCTATGCCTGCCGACTCCTGGCCGCGGTGCTGGAGTGCGAAGAGGCCGAAGTACGCGAGCCGCGCGACGTCGCGGTTGGGTGCGTAGACGCCGAAGACTCCGCACACGGCTACCGCACCTGCCCGATCCGCACGAAACCACGCGACCCCAGCCGGCCGACCCGCGCCGGCCGGCAGGCGAGGATCGCCGCGCCGCGGCGCGAGTCGTAGTCGTCCGGGATCTCGATCTCGGCCTCGAGTCCCCCGCTCCAGGCCGCGGCCTCCGCGAGCGCCGCCTGGATGCCGCCGCTGCCGACGTCGTGGCAGAGGGTCAGGTGGGGGGCAGCCTTCCAGAGGAAGCGGATCAGCGCCGTCTCGGCTGCGAGCGATCCGTCGGGCGACGTCGCGAGGAGGACGGCGTCGCCGCTCTGCCACCTGTCCGGGACTCGTCGCACGTCCGGCACCAGCCCGACACAGCCGACGACCGGGGTCGGCGGGATCGAGGCGCCGTCCGCGTCGTTGTAGAGCGAGACGTTGCCGGAGACGACCGGGATCCCGAGCGTCTCCGCGGCCTGCGCGATCCCCTCGATCGCCCGGGCGAGCTCGTGCGCGATCCCCGGCTTCTCGGGATTGCCGAAGTTGAGGCAGTCGGTGAGGCCGATCGGCTCGCCGCCGGCGCACGCGACGTTGCGGGCAGCGCCGAGGGTCGCCTGGACTCCGGCGCGGAAGCCGTCGCTCTCGCCGAGCGCCGGCCCCTGGAGCGCGACGGCGAGGCCGCGGATGGAGGGCCTCAGCCGCAGGACGGCGGCGTCGAGCCCCGGTCGCCGGATGGTGCGGGAGCCGACGAGCTGGTCGTACTGCTCGAACACCTCGCGGACGTCGAAGGCCGGCTGCTCCGGCCGGCGCAGGGGACGTGGCTCGGCGCGCTGCTCGACCTCGTAGCGAGGGCACTCGTCCGTCAGCAGCCGCGCCGGGATCTCGCCCACGACCTCGCCGGCGTCGAAGGCTCGCAGCGCGCCGGAGCCGGTCACCTCGCCGATCGCCGTGCACGGCAGCTCCCAGCGCGCACAGACGCCCTGCACCGCCTCGAGCATCTCGGGACGCACGACCGCGACCATCCGCTCCTGCGACTCGGAGATCATGATCTCCCACGGCTCCATCCCCTCCTCGCGGAGCGGCACGCGGTCGAGGTGGACGTCGATGCCGGCGCCGTCTGACGCCATCTCGGACAGCGCCGACGCAAGGCCGGCCGCGCCGCAGTCCTGCAGCGACTCGACGAGGCCCGCGTCGACGAGCTCGAGCGAGACCTCGATCAGCTTCTTGCCGGTGAACGGATCGCCGACCTGGACCGACGGGCGCTTGTCCGCGTCGTCCTCGCTCAGCTCCGCGCTCGCGAGCACCGAGGCGCCGCCGATGCCGTCGCGGCCGGTCGTCGCGCCGTAGAGGACGACGAGACGGCCCGCTCCGGTCGCCTTCGCCGAACGCAGCCGCAACGTGTCGACCAGGCCGACGCACATCGCGTTGACGAGGCAGTTCGAGGCGTACGCGGGATCGAAGACCGTCTGCCCGCCGACCGTCGGCACGCCCACGCAGTTGCCGTAGTGGCCGATTCCGGCGACGGCCTGCTGGAACTGGAAGCCCGGCTCGCCGAACCAGAGGCCGTCGAGGAGCGCGACCGGCCGCGCTCCCATCGCGATCACGTCGCGCAAGATCCCGCCGATGCCCGTCGCGGCGCCCTGGAACGGCTCGACGGCGGACGGGTGGTTGTGCGACTCGACCTTGAACGCGACGGCGGTTCCGTCACCGAGATCGAGGACGCCGGCGTTCTCGCCGGGGCCCTGGAGGACGCGCTCGCCGGCCGACGGCAGCCGCTTGAGGAGGAGGGCCGAGTGCTTGTAGCCGCAGTGCTCGGACCAGAGGAGCGAGAAGACCGCGAGCTCGAAGTGATTCGGATCGCGACCGAGCAGCTCCCGGATACGCCCCGCTTCCCAGTCGGTCAGACCGAGGGCGCGGTGAACTGGCTGGGCGGCGACCTCCGACAGGTGATTCAGTGTATCCGGGGGCGCGGCGGAATCTCACGCCAGCGAGCCGCGTTGCGTTCCTGCAGGTAGATGCGCCGACCGATCGTCCTCCTCACGCTGCTCGCGCTCATCTGGGGCGCCTCGTTCATGCTGATCAAGATCGCGGATCGGCAGCTCGAGCCGTCGACGCTGATCCTCGGGCGGCTCGGGGCGGCCACGCTCCTGCTCGCGGCGATCGCGCCGCTGCGGCTGGGCGTCCGCCGCACGATCGCCGAGGTGCGAGGCGCGTGGGGCTGGCTCGTGGTGGTCGGGCTCGTCAACACGGCGGTGCCCTTCTGGCTCCTCTCGTGGAGCGAGAAGCGGATCGACTCCGGCCTCGCGTCGATCCTGCAGGCTGCCGTCCCGATGTTCAGCGCGCTGCTCGCGTTCGGGTTCTTCCGGGAGTCCCGTGTGGTCGGCGCCCGCCTCGTCGGGCTCGTCGTCGGGTTCGTGGGAGTCGCGCTCCTCGTCGGAGCCCAGCCGGAGGGAAAGCTGCTCGCGGCGTTCGCCGTCGTGGCCGTCGCCTTCTGCTACGCGATGGGGCAGCTGATCGCCGGGCGCCATCTCCTCGGCACGCCGCCGCTGGTGGTCGCGCTCGGCACCGCCGCCGTCTCGGCGCTCGTGGCGCTTCCCGCCGGCGTCGTGCAGGCGCCGAGCGGGATGTGGCACGGGGAGACGATCGCGGCGATCCTCGTCCTCGGCCTCGTCGGGACGGCGATCGCGTATCTCCTGTTCTTCGTGCTGATCCAGCAGGCGGGCCCCGTCTACGCCGGCCTCGTGACCTATCTCGTGCCGCCGATCGCGCTCGCGTACGGCGCGGTCTTCCTCGACGAGCGGTTCGGCGCGTACGCCTTCGCGGGTCTCTTCCTCATACTCGGCGGCGTCGCGCTGGCCACCGGATCCGTTCGGCTAGCCTCGCTGCGTGCCCGTCGAGCTGAGGCGCGCGAGGCCGCCTGACGCGGACTTCCTCGTCGAGCTGGTCACCGACGACGACGTGCGGCCGTTCCTCGGCCCACGGACGGCGACGACCCGAGAGGGCGTGCTCGAGGAGATCGAGCGCTCGCTCGCCGAGCCCGGGAGCTTCGGCCGCTTCGTGGTAGAGCTGGACGGGGAGCCGGCGGGGACGGTCGGGTTCCGCGTCTCCAGCGAGCCGAACCGGATCGCGCGGCTCGAGAAGCTCGCCGTCCATCCCCGCTTCCGCGGCCGCCGGCTTGCCGACGAGGCGGCGCGGCTCTTCCAGCGGCTCCTGCTCGAGGAGCTCGACTTCCACCGGATCGAGCTCGAGATCTACGCCTTCAACGAGCGCGCCTGCGCCCACGCCGAGCGGTCGGGCTTCGTCCGCGAGGGGCAGAAGCGGAAGGCGTATCGCAAGGACGGCGAGTGGGTCGACTCGGTCCTCTACGCGATCGTCGCGGACGACCTCGAGGACTAGGTCAGTCCGCCGCCGACGTCGAGCACGACCGTCTTGAGGTCGGTCATGTCGAGCATCGTGTAGCGCCCGCCGATCCGGCCCCAGCCGGTCTGCGTCCCCGACGCGCCTCCGAACGGCTCGTGCGCCTCCCAGTAGTCGGTCGAGTCGTTGACGACGACGTTGCCGACGCGGAGGTTGTCGAGGTAGCGGAAGGCGCGCGAGAGGCTCGACGTGTAGACGGCCGCCTGGAGGCCGAGGTGCGAGTCGTTTGCCGCCGCGAGCGCCTCGTCGTCCGAGCCGACACGGATGAGCGGGACGATCGGCCCGAACGTCTCCTCCCGGTTGATCAGCGTGTCGAGCCCGACGCCTGCGACCACGGTCGGCTCGTAGTAGAGGTCGGTCGGATGACCGCTCGCGCGGGAGCCGCCGAGCACGACCTCGGCGCCCTTGGCGACCGCGTCTTCGAGATGCGCGTCCATCTTGGCGGCGGTCGGCTCGTTGTTCATCGGGCCTACCTTTGTCTCCGCCTCGAACGGATTGCCCAGCGGCCACTCGCTTGCCACCTTCACGACCTCCTCGAGGAACGCGTCGTGGACGCGCTCGTGCACGAGGACGCGCTCGGTCGCGCAGCAGACCTGGCCGGCGCAGAAGAACCCGCCGAAGACCGCACCCACGGCCGCCCGCTGGAGGTCGGCGTCCTCGCAGACGACGACCGGCCCGTTGCCGCTCGCCTCGATGAGCGAGCGCTTGAGCCCGGCGGCTCGGACGATCTTCTCCGCGGTCGTGTGCGAGCCGATGAAGCCGATCCCGTCGACCCCGGGATGCGTGACGAGCCGCTCGCCGACCTCGCCGCTGCCGTAGATGACGTTGACGACGCCGTCGGGAAGCCCGGCGTCGGCCATGATCTGCATGAAGTTCGCCATCGCGAGCGGCGTCCACTCCGACGGCTTGATCACGATCGTGTTGCCGGCGGCGATGCCCGGCGCGATCAGCTCGACGGGGATCAGCGTCGGGAAGTTCCACGGCGTGATCGCGGCGTAGACGCCGTTCGGCTTGCGGAACGTGAGGATGCGCTTGGCCGGATCCTGGGACGGGATGACCGCCGTCTCCATCCGCTTCACGTCCTCGGCGGCGATGCGGAAGTTCTCGGCCGTCTCGTCGATGTCGGCGAGCGCCTCGGTCGCGTACGGCTTGCCCTGCTCGAGCGTGAGCTCGCGGGCGAAGTCCTCACGCCTCGCGTCGATCAGGTCCGCGATCGCGTGGCAGACCTTCGCGCGCTCCCAGGCGGAGAGCGCCGCCCACGCGGGCTGCGCGCGGCGTGCGGCCTCGACTGCGGCCTCGACGTCGGCTGCGCTTGCGTCGGGAGCGTCCGCCAGCGCCTCTCCCGTGACAGGGGAGACGATGCTCCGGGCGCGGTCGCCGGTCGCGGCGACCCACGCCCCGCCGACGAAGTTCTCGAGCGTGCGGACGGCGACGGCCATTGCCGCGCGATTCTACGCCGGAGGCGACGCCTAGACGGCGGCGGGAATGCGGTCGCCGGCGATCGGCAGCTCGAAGGTGAAGGTGCTTCCGCGCTGCGGCGCCGACTCGACCCAGATCTGCCCGTGCATCGACGAGACGAGCTGGCGGCAGATGTAGAGCCCGAGGCCGCTCCCTCCGACGCCGTAGTGATGGTGCGGATCGAGCCGGTAGAACTTCTCGAAGACGTGCTCCTGCTCTGCCGGCGGGATGCCGGGGCCGCGATCGCGAACCGAGAAGCGGACACGTGCCTCTTCGCGCTGCACCTCGACGTCGACCCGGCTGCCCGCGGGGGAGTACTTCACGGCGTTGTCGATGAGGTTCGCGAGGATCTGGTGCGTCCGTCCCTCGTCGCCGAGCACGCGCGGGAGGTCGTCCGCCGCCGAGACGCGGAGCATCGCCTTGGTCGCGGCCCGCTGCCGGGCCTCGTCCACGGCCGCCCGCGCGACGGCCGCGGCGCTGAACGGCTCCCGCTCGACGCGCAGCGAGCCGGCATCGAGCTGCCCGGCGAGGAGGATGTCGTCGACGAGGCTCGCGAGCCGCTTCGACTGTCCGGCGATCATCGCGAGCAGCTTCTCGCGCGTCGCGGGCGGGAGAGCGCGTCCACGCTCGGTGAGCGTGAGCGCCGCACCCTGGAGCGCGGCGAGGGGCGTCCGGAGCTCGTGCGAGACGGTGGCCACGAACTCGGCACGAATCGCCTCGAGCCGATGCTCGCTCGTGGCGTCGCGGAAGGCGTACACGGTGCCGTCACCGAACTCGACCCCCGCGATCGAGAGCCATAGCTCGCGTCCGCGAAGCTCGAGTGGGATCGTCTCGGGGCGCGACCTCTCGTCCGGCTTGCACGTCGGGACGCGGGCGGAGACGGAAGCCCAGGCGGGGAGCGCCGTCTCGGCCGGCAGGCCGCGCACCTCCTCCGCCGTCATGCCGGTGATGGTCTCGGCCGCGGCGTTCCAGAGGCGGATCACGCCGCTCGAGTCGACGAGGAACACGCCTTCACCCATGTGCGAGAGCACGACCGCGGCTCGCTCGCGTTCCGCGCGCGCGAGGCGGTTGCGGCCGAGGAGCGGCGCGAGTGCGTATGCGCCGAGCGCGACGGCGGCGAGGACGGCGAGCCCCGCCAGCAGCACGCGGCGGCGGGTGTCGTTTGCCGGACCGAGGATCTCGGAGGTCGGCGCGAGCGCGACGAGCCTGACCGCCGGCGCCTCGCGCGTCAGCGCAGCCGAGACCGCGATGTACCGCCGGCCGGCCGCGTCGACCTCCGACGACTCGTTTACCGGCAGGTCGACGGGGAGCGCGCTCCGGCTCCCGGAGGGCAGGAGGAGCGACCGCGCCTGGACGAAGCCGAGCCTCCGCTCTTTCGGCAGCCGCGCGGTGCGCTCGAGCCGCGCAAGGAGCTCGCCGTCGAACGGCACCCGCACGACCACGGTCCCGATGCGGCGCTTCCCCAGAAGGATGCGGACGGTGCGAGTGGGCGCGCCGTCGCTCGCAGCCGCGGGCGCGTGGCGTCCCAGGACGAACCGCACGTTCGGCTGCGCCAGCCTGTCCAGCGCGCGCCGGTCATGGCGCTCGAACGCGCGCTGCACACGGCGCGACGACGCCAGCGCGCGGGCCTGCCTGCCGGCGTCGTCGAGGATGCGCTGGTAGCCGCTCGTCGCCCGCTGGAGCGCGTCCTGCAGCGGAGCTTCGGCATGCGACCGCGTCTGCGTAGCCTCCCAGCCCGCGAACGCCCAGACGCCGCCGGCCAGCGGCAGGACGACGAAGACGAGCGCAACGACCACCGTCAGCCGCCTGCTCAGGCGCGCGGCTACGCGCGACCCCACGAACGGCGGCGCCAGTGCCCCCACCGGTGCAATTCTCCGACCCATCTACGTCTCTGTCCGGGCAGACAGCCTCCTGGACGCTACAACTCCCCATCGGCCAGGCACAGCCACGGCTTGAGGAGCGCTTAGGATCCGCGGCATGGCCCGCTTCCTGCACACGATGGTCCGGATCACCGATCCCGAGCGGAGTCGCGCCTTCTACGAGGCGCTCGGATTCGGCTTCGAGCGCGACATGGACATCGTCCGCAACGGCGAGCTCGAGGCGACGAACTATTTCTTCGGGATCGGCGAGCAG
>Ga0308175_100000312_pt1 | contig 35230 bp, 27 predicted proteins | sample PhyCR1_3_FD_203893 | JGI IMG/M metagenome (GOLD analysis project Ga0308175, IMG submission 203893) | Soil microbial communities from UC Gill Tract Community Farm, Albany, California, United States - DLSLS.C.R1 | ecosystem: Environmental > Terrestrial > Soil > Agricultural land | place: USA...
ATAGAACGGTCTCCAAGGCGGCCGGTAATCGGCTACCGCCTCCGCTGCAAACGCCGCGCTCGATGCCTGTTGTTGCCTCGCCTGTTGTTGCCTCGCCTGTTGTTGCCTCGCCTGTTGTTGCCTCGCCTGTTGTTGCCTCGCCTGTTGTTGCCTCGCCGCCGGTGGTCGCGCCGCCGCTCGACAAGCAGCCGTTGTCGAGCGACGCCGACGAGGCCACCAGCGTTTCAACCCCACCACCACCACCTGTTTCCGTCGCCAGTTCTCCCGCTCGCGCGCGCCAGGCCAACGAGGCGACCCAGGTCGTGGCGCCGCTGCCGTCACCGTTCGCGCCGCCGGCCAAGCGTGCGCCCACGGCGTCGGTGGTCGTCGAACCTGGCATGGCCGAGATCCAGGCGATGGGGGCTGCAGGCGCCCAGCGCCGCAAGCGGATCGTGGTGGGGCTGATCGGCGCCGCGGCCATCGTCGCGGTGATCCTCTTCGTGGTGATCGGCTTCTCGAGCAATGACGTGACGCGCGCGGCTGCGCCCGCGAATCGCGAAACCACCGCCGCCACACCGGCCGAGGTCAAGCCGGCGCCGGCGCCGGAGCCACCGGAGTCACCGCGCCCGGAGCGCACGATGCGCAACTCCCAGCCGGCGCCCGAACCACCGGAACCACCGGAACCACCGGAACCGCCGCGCCCGGAGCGCACGATGCGCAACTCCCAGCCGCCGCCCCCCGAGGTCGCTGCGCCGGTACCCGCCGAGCCGCCGTCTCCCGAGGTCGCTGCGCCGGTACCCGCCGAGCCGCCGTCTCCAGAGGTCGCTGCGCCGGTGCCCGCCGAGCCGCCCACGAACGCCGCCGCGTCGCCACGCTCGGCAACCGCCCCGCCAGCGCCTCCTTCACCAGCGGCCGCCCCTCCGCCGTCCTCACCAAAGCGGGTGAGCTCGCCGGGAGTCACGCACACGCCTGCGCAGGTCGCCAAGCCGGCGGCCAAGCCGCAGACCAAGCCGGTCAAGCAACCGGCCTACGATCCCAACGCGCTGTTCTTGAAGAAGCCCTGAGCCCCGAACCCGACCATGACCACATCTACTTCGTCGCGTCGCCGCTCGCGCCGCTCTCCCTCCCTGCCACCGTCGCGTTCGCCACTTCACGGCGCCCGGTTGCCGAGTTCGCGGTCGGTGCGGCGACTCGCCGCCTTGCTCGTCGTGCTCCTGATCGCGCCGGGAAGTGCGTTCGCCGGCAAGAAGGAAGAGGCGAAGGCCCACATCGCCAAGGCTACCAAGGCGCACAAGAACGGGCACTTCGAGGAAGCCCGGGTCGAACTCGAGGCTGCTTATGCGCTCGATCCGGATCCCGACCTGCTCTACGCGCTCGGTCAGGTCTCCGCCAAGCTCGGCAAGTGCAACGAGGCGACCACATACTTCAAGCGCTTCGGTGCTAGCCAGAAGGACCCGAAGGTCGCCAAGGTCGTCGATCAAGCGATCGCCGCGTGCAGGCCGGCGGGGGAACCCGCGGCGACCGCACCGCCGGCGGCGGACAAGCCGTCGCCGGTCGACGCTTCACCCTCACCAGACAGAGCGGCGGCGGACAAGCCGGCGCCGGTGATGGACAAGCCAGCGCCCGGGGCGCCGCGCTCGCAGCCGTTCGCCCCGACGGCCACGGCACCGGTGGCCACCGGCCGGCGGTCGCCCTGGTACAAGGACAAGCTCGGCGATGGGCTCGTGCTCGGCGGTATCGTCGCGACCGCCGTCGGGCTCGTCGAGTACAGCGGTGCGCTCTCGGATCTCGATACGGCCGAGGACCGCAAGAGCACGGCGACCCTCGCTCGCTACAACGAGCTCGTCGACAGCGCGCATGGCAAGCGCACGGCGTCGATCGTGCTCGTCGGCGCGGGAGGCGCCTTGATCACCGCCGGGATCATCCACTACGTCCTTCACGGCAGGACCACCGAGTCCCGCGCCGTCGGCGTCGCACCGGCGCACGGTGGCGGCGTGGTCAGCTACGAAGGGAGGTTCTGATGCGGATCACCGTGATGTGCCTGGCGCTCGGCGCCGTGGCGAGCGCCGGTTGCCTGCGCAGCACCCAGTTCAAGTGCGCCCAGGATGCGGACTGTGGAGCTACGGGCGTCTGCGAAGCGGTTGGCTTTTGCAGCTTTCCGAGTAACAGCTGTCCGGGTAGCGGACGTAGCTTCAGCGACTCGGCCGGCCAGGGCCTGTCCAACACCTGCGTCCCGGGCAATAACCCTCCAGGTGTCGATGCTGGCGTCACTATCGATGCGCCGGTGTCGATCGACGGGCCGCCGCAAGGGTGTCCGTCGCCGTATGCCGCGGTCGCCGGCTCGGCGCACCTCTACAAGGTCCTTGCCAACGTTTGGGACACCGCAGCGAGCGCATGCAAGCTGACCAGCGCCTCGGCGTACCTCGCGGTTCCCGACGACGCCACCGAGCTCATGAACCTCGCAACCGTCGCAACAGGGACGCCGTTCTGGATCGGCATCGACGATCAGGATCACAACGATATCTTCACGACCCAGAAGGGTGGCGCCACGGCGACGTTTTTGCCGTGGGTTACCACTCCGCCCGATCGTGGCCCTCCCCCGAAGGATTGTGTTACTGGGATCTCCACGACGCAGATCACGACCGACAAATGCGGCACGGGGCATGTCGCCGTCTGCGAATGTGAACCGTGACCTGACACTCCCGCGGACGAGCGGTGGCTCGCTGACCCTCAGTGCTTTTCGCGGCGATAGGCGGCGGTCTGGTCGCGCACGATGCTGATGAGGTTGCCCATGAACAGATTCACGTCGATCAGGTGCAGGCCCCAGTCGGCCTGAACCTTGCCGCCTATGATGACGTCACCGTGGATCTCCGCCGTGCGCGGCGCCGCGGGATCGCCGTGCACGGTGATCGCCAGGTAGGTGCCGGCGTCATTCCTGGCGCATTCGGCGGTCAGGAGGCCGGGCACGCTGACGAACGGCGTCATGACCTTCTTGCTCTTGACCCACTCGGTCTCGAAGGTCGACTCGTTGAAGCTGCCGCCGGCCACGAGGTAAGCATGCGCCTCGCCCGAGCCGCCCGCGAGCGCCGCTGGGTTGACGCAGGCTGCTTCGAGGCCGGGCTCCGTCGTCCGTACAAACATGCTCGCGGGGGTGGGCGGCACGGTCGCCCGGAATGAGGCATAGGCGATCACGCAGCCGGTCTGGCTCGATGAGTGGCACAGCGGCACCGACGGCAAGTCGCCGCCTGTATCCTTGCCGGCCGGCACCTGGAGCCGGGTGCCCATCAGGATGGCCGAGACGAGCTTCTTCTGCACCGGCTTGCCGTCGATCTCGTTCTTGATCAGCTGTACCAGGACGCCCGAACCCTGGCTGTGTCCGATCAGGACGACCCCGCGGCCATTATTTTCGTGTGCGAGGTAGTAGTTCCAGGCATCGACCACGTCGTTATAGCCAATGCGTCGATCGGTCGGGCCGGGCGGCGCCGGTTTACCCGACAAGCGGGCGCTCAGCGCGGCCAGCGTGAACTGGCGATAGAGCGGCGCGAATGGCCGGCACACCTGGCCAAACCGCGCGAATTGCTGCGCCACGACCGCCAGCTCCTCCGGCTCGGCGGTCATGGTGCTGATGGTGCCCGGATCGCGCGACACCGTCGGATAGACATAGAAGCAATCGATCGGCGGGGCCTTGGCCGGCGCGAACTTCTCGACGGTCATCGTGCCGCTGGCCGCGACGACCGTGGCGTCCTCGTTGGCGTCGCACGCGCCCTTGTGTCCGGGCAGGCAGAGCCAGCTGGCCGGCTTCGAATAATCGTTGGGGGTCACCTGCGCAGGCGCAGCGGGCGGCATCGCGGGCGCGGGTGGAGCCGCCGGAGCCGCCGGAGCCGCCGGAGCCGCCGGAGCCGCCGGAGCCTGTGACGGCGCGGTCTGGGCCATGGCAGGCCCGGCACTCATGCACACCGCGCCCACCAGCAATGCAAAGAGAGACGATCGGGTCATGGGGCTCCTGTCGGGGCGATCAGTTCACGAGCCTCGAGGTCACGCCCAATAGCTTCGCACGGAGCGGGTCCGCATGCCCGGCAGGAGCGCCGCGAACCGCCGGCCGAGCTCGGCGGCTAGCCTTCGAGCTTGTCGATGATCAGCTCGATGAACTCCTTCGCTTCGAGCGTGCGATAGGAGTAGTTCTCCTCGAACCACTGGGCGACCGGGTCGGCCTGGCCTTCCTTCATCTTCTTCGCCACCGAGCCGCGGCTGCTGATCGCGACCAGCCGGCCGATCACGGCGTCGGAGTTGTCGTGGTCCGCGTAGCGCTTCCGCAGCCACGTGAAGATCAGGTAAATCAGGGCAGGGTCGGCGTCCTCGACCAGGGCGAATGAATCCGCCGCGCTCATGGCTCCTTCCTCAATGCCTTCGAGGATGCGGAGCGCAGCGCGCTGCTCTTGCTCGAGTGCCATGGCCATATGTAGCACCAGTCACTTGGCGCCGCGATGGACATCGCGACCAAAGACCGCGGCGCTGACATCGAGGTCACAGATCGGCTGGTACCTCGGGGGGCCGCCGGCCGGCACGCTCCCCGCGCCCGGCATGTCGAGGTAACCACGTCGAGCGGCCGGATCACCGCGACTCCCGGCGAATCACCGGCCCTTCCACGCCGGCGGGCGCCTGGCGGCGAACGCGCTCGCCGCCTCGCCGAGGTCCTCCGACGGCAGGAACGCGGAGTTCCACATCGCGACGCGCTCGAGCCCCTCGGCGACCTCGCGGCGCGTCGCCTGATCGAGGATCTCCTTCACGCCGCGGACGACGAGCGGGGGATTGCCGGCGATCTCCTGTGCGAGCCCCTGTGCCGCGGCATCCAGCGCGCCGCGGTCGGCGACGACCTGGCTGACCAGGCCGAGCGCGAGGGCGCGACCGGCGTCGATGTCCTTGCCGGTGAGCGCCAGCTCGCGGGTCGCCGCGTCGCCGATCACCAGCGGCAAGCGCTGCAGGCTGCCGAGATCCGCGACCATGGCGACCTTGGTCTCGCGCACCGAGAACCGCGCATCGGCGGTGCAGATCCGCAGATCGCACGCCGTCACCAGATCGACGCCGCCCCCGACGCACCAGCCGTGGATCGCCGCGATCACCGGGGCGGGGCAGCTCGCGACCGCCGTGACCGCCGCCTGGATGCCGCGGATCATCGTCCACAGCTCGGTGCGCGCCGCCGCGAGCCCCTGGCCCGAGAACATCGGCCCCCAGGCGGCGAACGCGGCCGGCAGATCGAGGCCGTAGCTGAACACCTTGGCGTCGCCGCGGAGGATCACGGCGCGCAGCCCGGGCTCGCGCCCCAGCCCCGCGAAGGTCTCGCCGAGCTCGGTGAACAGCGGGGGAGGCATGGTCGGGGCGAGCAGGGAGACGACGGCGATGTCGCCCTCGCGATCGAGACGAAGGTGATGCAGCATGGCGATACGTTGCCAGCGTTGTCGCCGACTTGCGACCTCGCGTGACAGATCTGCTCGCGTGAGCGCGAAGGCCGCGCGTCCGATCCGTGACGTCGGCCATACGCGACTACAGGCGCCACCGCGAGGTACGGCCAGCCGTGCCCCGCGCCGCTCCGGATGTGGAACCGCGACGAGAACTTCGTCGCGCGCGGCTTGCCAACGAGCTTGAACTGGAGATCCTGAGCCATGTCCACATCGAGCGATCGCCTCGCCTCTCTCACCACCGCCATCCGCACGTTCCTCGACGAGCGGGTCTACCCTGCCGAGGCCACCTACGCCGCGCAGGTCGCCGCGGCGCCGAGCCGCTGGTCGGTCCCGCCGATCATGGAGGAGCTGAAGCAGGCGGCCCGCGCCGCCGGGCTGTGGAACCTGTTCCTGCCGGAGTCCGAGCTGGGCGCCGGCCTCACCAACGCCGAGTACGCGCCGCTGTGCGAGCTGATGGGCCGCTCGCCGATCGCGTCGGAGGCGTTCAACTGCTCGGCGCCCGACACCGGTAACATGGAAGTGCTGGTGCGCTACGGCACGCCGGCGCAGCAGGAGCGCTGGCTGAAACCATTGCTCGCCGGCGAGATCCGGTCGTGCTTCGCGATGACCGAGCCCGCGGTGGCCTCGTCGGACGCGACCAACATCGAGTGCCGGATCCGGCGCGACGGCGACCACTACGTCATCGACGGCCGCAAGTGGTGGACGTCGGGCGCGATGGACCCGCGCTGCAAGATCTCGATCGTGATGGGCAAGACCGATCCGAGCGCGCCCAGGCACCTCCAGCAGTCGATGATCCTCGTCCCGATGGACACGCCGGGCGTCGAGGTGCTGAGGCCGCTCACGGTGTTCGGCTACGACGACGCGCCGCACGGCCACGCCGAGGTCGTCTATCACAACGTGCGGGTCCCGGCGGACAACATCTTGCTCGGCGAGGGCCGCGGCTTCGAGATCGCGCAGGGCCGGCTGGGGCCGGGGCGGATCCACCACTGCATGCGATCGATCGGCGTCGCCGAGCGCATGCTCGAGCTGATGTGCCGGCGCGCGACCTCGCGGGTCGCGTTCGGCAAGGCCATCGCGGAGCAGGGCACCGTACGTAACGCGATCGCCCAGAGCCGGATCGAGATCGATCAGGCGCGGCTGCTCGTCATGGCCGCGGCGCGCGCGATCGACGAGGGTGGCGCCAAGGGGGCGCGCAAGCAGATCGCGATGATCAAGGTCGTCGCGCCCAACATGGCGCTCGCCGTCATCGACCGCGCCATCCAGATCCACGGCGGCGCGGGGGTCTGCCAGGACTTCCCGCTCGCCAAGGCGTGGGCCAGCATGCGCACCCTGCGCCTCGCCGACGGGCCCGACGACGTCCACCTCGAGGCGATCGCCAAGCAGGAGCTCGCGGATCAGCTGCGCGGCAGCGGCGGCCGCGGCAGGTGACCGCCGCGAAGCGGGCTTCATGGCGGTCATACCGTCCCCGATCGACAAGATCGTGAGCCGGTACCGGAAGTCGCTCGCCAACCTCCGCCGGCGCTTCGAAATCGCGCTCTGACGACCATGGCACTGCTGATGCATTACAGCGGTTTCATGGCCAGACGCGCTGTAGCAGCCAAGCTGTCGAAGTATCGATCGATGCGCGACTTTTCGCGCACCGGCGAGCCGAGCGGCGATTCCCCGATCGCGCAGCTCGGTCGCAGCTTCGTCATACAGCAGCACGCTGCGCGCCGCTTGCACTACGACTTTCGCCTAGAGCTCGACGGGGTGTTGCTCTCGTGGTCCGTCCCGAAAGGCCCCAGCCTGTCGCCCTCCGAGCGCCGGCTCGCCGTCCGCACCGAGGATCATCCGCTCGACTACGTCGACTTCGAAGGTGTCATTCCCGTGGGCCAGTACGGCGGCGGCACCGTCGTGGTGTGGGATCGCGGCACCTGGCAGCCGGACGGCGACCCCCGTGCCGGGCTGGCGAAGGGCCGGCTGACGTTCGACCTGCACGGCAAGAAGCTCCGCGGGCGCTGGCACCTCATCAGGACCAGGAGCGGGGGCAAGAGCGAGAACTGGCTCCTGTTCAAGGGCCGTGATCGCGCGGCGAATGACGAGCTCGACATCGTGTCCGCCGAGCCGGCGAGCGTCGTGTCGGGCCGTACCGTCGACGAGGTCGCCAGAGCGCCCGAGCGGGTCTGGCACAGCAAGCGCGTCGCCCCGCCGACCATCGCCGAGAAGCGCGCCTCGAGGATCGCCGCGGCCAGGCCGGCAAGGCCGAGGGCGGCCGCGAACCACAACGAGCTGTGGTCGCTCGTCGAACAGTTGCCGCTGGGATACAAGCTCTCCAACCTCGACAAGGTCCTGTACCCCGATCAGGGAATCACGAAGGGCGAGCTGATCGCGTACCTTGCGGTCGTCGCCGACTGGGCGCTGCCCCACCTCGCAGGCCGTCCTCTCACGCTGCTGCGCTGTCCGGACGGCATCGCCCCGGAGGCCGCGGGCCGCCCCCGGGGGTGCTTCTTCCAGAAACACCTCTCGGCCGGTGCGCCTCCCGCGATCGCGCCCGCGCCGATCGTCGAGACCGACGGCACGTCCGCCCCGTACATGCAGATCCATGATCTGGCCGGCCTGGTCGCGCTCGCGCAGCTCGGATCGCTCGAGATCCATACCTGGGGCACCCACGCCGATCAGCCCGAGCAGCCGGACCTGATGGTGTTCGATTTCGATCCCGACGTCGGCCTCGGCATGGAGAGGGTCGCGCTCGGCGCCTTCGAGCTGCGCCGCCGGCTGCACGAGGTCGGCCTCGAGAGCTTCGTCAAGACCACCGGCGGCAAAGGGCTCCACGTCGTCGTGCCGATCGCGCGCGGCATCGGCTGGGACGACTTCAAGGCGTTCACCAAGGCCATGGCCCAGGCGATGGAGGATGCCGAGCCGGCGCTCTACACGACCAACCCGACGAAGGCGCGCCGCAAGGGCAAGATCTTCCTCGATTACCTGCGCAATGGACGCGGCGCGACGTTCATCGCGCCGTACTCGCCGCGCGCGCAGGCGGGGGCGCCCGTCGCGGTTCCGATCACCTGGGAGGAGCTCGCGCACGGCATCGACCCGGCGACGTTCACCACGGCGACGGTGCCTCGGCGGCTCGGCGCGCTGCGCGACGATCCGTGGAAGGCCATCGCCCACCTGAGCCAATCGATCACCGCGAGCGCCTGGGGCGCCGTAGGAGGCAAGCGATGATGCAGCGCACCGACGATCCCGAGCTGATCGAGCACCGCCTGCTCGAGCTGGTGTACACGACCGACGCGCCGATCAGCGCGCCGGCGCTGGCGTACTTCGCCCCGTGCTCGCTCTCGGCCGCGCAGGCCGTGCTCGACAACCTGGTCGCGGGCGATCGCCTTCACATGGAGGTCGGCGACGACGGCTCGATCACGTACACGTTCCCCCATCGCCACAAGTTCGTGCCGCCCAGCGAACGGGTCCCGCTGTCGCCCGCGCTGGTGCCGCACCGCCCGTTGCCCCTGGCGATCCGCGGTGGGCGCCAGGCGAGCCCGCTCTTCGCCGCAGCTCTCAGCCTGGTGCTTCCCGGCGCCGGTCAGCTCTATACCGGCAATGCGCTGTCGGCGATCTTGTGGTTCGTGCTCGTCTCCGCCGGCTACATGTTGATCTTGCCGGGGATCTTTCTGCACCTGTTCTGCATCGCCGCGGCGGCGAGCGCGGCATATCGCCTGAACTCGTCGCTCGCGCGGCTCGCGCTCGAGCGCAGCTGAGGGCGTCAGCTCTGGAATGCTGGACAACGTCCGACGCAAAAGTCGTGGTCGACGCCCGCGAGCGATGATCTTCGTGGCAGCGCCGCGCTGACGCTAGCTCACATGTATCCCCCCAGCACATCCGGGCGCGGACTGCCGGCCCCTCTTGCAAGGGCATGAAATCGTTGGGTGATGCGGCGTTCGCCCGAGACGGAGGCGGCATCTACGAGGGTCACCTATGCCATGACGACCCGCACAGGTGCGGCGCGCGTGGTCGTTGACCGGCGAGCGATTCGCTTCGAAAATGATCGTTGGTGATCGGTACCACGGTGACACCCTCGATCCCGGGCAGCGGCGCGATCGATCAGGATCTCGAGCCTGGGCAGATCGTCGGCGAGTATCGGATCGAGGCGAAGATCGGGCAGGGCGGGTTCGGCTCGGTGTTCAAGGCCGCGCACCCACTGATCGGCAAGCTGGTGGCGATCAAGGTGCTGTCGCAGCGGTTCTCGGTCGATCCGGAGATGGTCTCGCGGTTCGTGGCCGAGGCGCGCGCGGTGAACCAGATCCGCCACCACAACATCATCGACATCTTCTCGTTCGGCGCGCTCGAGGACGGCCGGCACTACTACGTGATGGAGTACCTCGAAGGCGAGACGCTCGATCAGCGGATCCGGAACCAGGGCCGGCTGGCGCTGAGCGACGCGCTGCCGATCCTGCGCTCGATCGCGCGCGCGCTCGACGCGGCACACAAGAAGGGGATCGCGCACCGCGATCTGAAGGCCGAGAACGTGTTCCTCGCGTCGCACCCCGACGGTGTGTTCCCGAAGCTGCTCGACTTCGGGATCGCGAAGCTGCTCGCACCGGAGGACGGGCTCAAGCACAAGACGCGAACCGGCGCGCCGATCGGAACGCCGCACTACATGTCGCCCGAGCAGTGCCACGGCCGCGACGTCGATCACCGGACGGACCTCTACGCGTTCGGCGTGCTGGCGTACCTGATGCTGACCGGCGTCTACCCGCTCGACGGCGACGACTACATGACGATCTTGATGCGGCAGGTGCACGACGACCCGCCGCCGGCCTCGTCGCATCGCCCGGATCTGCCCGAGGCGGTCGATGGCGTGCTCGCGTGGCTGATGCGCAAGGAGCCGGCGGACCGGCCGGCGACGCTGATCGAGGCGGTGCGCATGCTCGAGCAGGTCGCGAACGGCGAGCCGGCCGCGAACAGCGATCCCGCCATGCGGACGCGGCTCGCCACCGCCGAGACCCCCACGTCGTTGCCATCGCTGCCGGCGCCGGTGTCCGAGAGCCGGACTCCTCGGCCGCCGCGGACCGGCGATCCGCTCCGGGCGACCGCGCTGTCGGAGACGCAGGCCAGGGGCGCGTCCCCGGCGAAGCCGTCCAGGCTCGCGACCGGCGCCGCGAGCGGGGGGCCGGCGCCTCGCCGCCTGCTCGTGGTCGGTGCGCTGGTGGTCGCGGTCGCGGTGGTCGTTCTCATCGCGATCCGCCCCACGGGACGCGAGGAGGTCCCCGCGACGGTACCCGCGGTGACCACGGGAGCAGCACAACCGGCCACAGCGCCTGGTGCGGGAGCGCCCGGTGCTACGGTGCCTGGTGCGGCGTTACCTGGTGCGGCAGTTGCCGGTGCGGGAGCGCCCGGTGCTACGGCGCCTGGTGCGGTGGTGCCCGGTGCGGCACCCGGTGCGGTGGTGCCCGGTGCGGCGCCCGGCGCGGCGGGGAGCGCTCCCGCGCCACGCGGCTCTGATGCAGCGGCGTCCGAGGTCCGGCCGGCGGACGTGTTCGTGACCATCGAAGGTGTTCCGCCGAATACGAAGGTCGTGCGCGACGGCGTGGTCATCGGGACGGCGCCCGGGCGCGTCCGCCTCGCGCGCTCCGCTGCCGAGGTCACGCTCGTGGTGAGCGCGGACGGCTTTGCGGCGGCGACGCTCGTGGTGGTCCCGGCGAGCGACCTGACACGCACCGTGAAGCTTTCGCCCAAGGTGAGCCCCGCTCGACCGCCCGCTCGGCCGCCAGCCCCGCCGCGCGCCGGGAGCGCCTCGAAGGGTAGCAGCGACGAGCCGACCAACGATATCGAGCAGTTTCCGAAGCCATGACAGGAAGGTTTGCGTGAAGACCAGCCGACGTCACCTCGCGACGGGCCTCATCGCCGCGCTTGCGCTGGGCCTGGCAGCCCCCGCCGCGGCCGATGATCGCGGCGCGGCCGAGCAGTTCTTCCGGATCGGCGCCGACGCCTACAAGAGCGGCAAGTTCGACGCGGCGGCCGCGAACTTCGATCGAGCCTACGAGAACCTGAAGGCGCCGGAGATCGCGTTCTCGGCGGCGCAGGCCCACCGCCTCCAGTACCAGGTCGACCGCGATCCGGCGCGGCTCAAGCGCGCGATCGAACTCTACCAGGCCTACGTCGCCGGCGCGCCGGATGGCGCCCGGCGCAAGGACGCGCTGGTCTACCTCGAGCGGCTGCGCGACACGCTCGACAAGATCGACCCCAAGCAGATCGCGGTCGCCAAGGAGCGGCCCTCGGTCTACGTCTCGATCGCGCTCGACCGGGCGCGGATCACCCTCGACGGCGTGACGATCGAGCGCCACACGTCAGTCGACGTGACCCCGGGCGAGCACCTCGTCGCCGCGAGCGCCGACGGGTACGTCTCGCAGGAGCAGCGGATCCGCGTCGGCCAGGAGCGCGCGATGATCGCGTTCGAACTCGTGCCCCAGCCCGCGACGATCGAGATCAAGAGCCAGGCCGACGCGCGGATCACCGTCGACGGCCGCCCCGTGCTGCTGCGCGGGACGTCGACCAATGTCCCGGCGGGCTCGCGGTGGATCACGGTCTCGGCGCGCGGCAAGAAGCCGGTCAGCCGCGAGGTCACGCTCGAGCCGGACCAGGTGCTCACGCTCGACGCGCCGCTCCAGCCGACCGCGCAACGGCGGGCGGTGCGCTGGGTGGAGCTCGGCGCCGGCGCGCTGCTCGCCGGTACCATCGTCACGACGTCCGTCGCGATCGCGGCCGACTTCTCGGCGGCCGACCTCCGCGATCGCAAACCCCTGCTGGCGACCGACGCCGGCGACTACAACCGGCTGCGCGACCGACGCGACCAGTTCCGCACGGCGAGCCTCGCGCTGGGAGGCGCGGCGCTCGTCACCGCGGGGATCGCCCTGGTGATGTACTACACCGACGATCCATCGGCCGACGCGCTCTTGCGCCCGATCGAGAACAAGCCCGATCACGGGTTCGCGCCGATGGCGATCGGCGGTGGCTTCGGGCTCGGGGTCGGCTACGCGGGAGGCTTCTGATGCAGCGAGCGTGGATCGCGTGCGGGCTCGTGACGGTGGCGGCATGCCACGACCTGCCCGATCTCGGCACCTGCGGCAACGGCATCGTCGAGCAGGCGAACGGGGAGGCCTGCGACGATCACGGCGCGAGCGCGACGTGCACGGACAAGTGCGAGCTCGTGTGCACCAGCTCGGCGGTGATCGCGTCGTACAAGGCCGTGCCCACTGCCGGCGGCAAGACCGGATACTGTCCCGACGCCAGCTACCGCTGCGGCCTCGACGGGATCTGCCGCGCGCCGTCGGGGAAGTTCACGCTGCTCGCGGATCCGCTGCCGTTCGACGTCGCGGGATCGCCGGTGCTCGGCGATATCGACAACGACGGCTTGCCCGACCTGGTCGGCACCAGCCCGACCAGCATCTTCGTCCGGTTCGGCAGCGCCACCGGGACGCCGCTCGGCGCGGTCGTGGTTCAGGAGGCCCCGTCCTCGGACGCGCCGTACGCGATCTTCGAGCTGCCCGCGATGCGCCCCGAGCCGATGCAGTCGGGCACGATGATCGCGGTCCCCACCGAGGGCGTCGCGCTGCTGCGCTCCGATGGCGAGCGCTTCACGCCCCAGCTCGATCTGGCGATCCCGATCGCCGAGGAGACCCAGGGGCTCGTCGTGCGCGACCCCGATCCGACGATCGGCGACGTCGCGATCGCGGTCCAGAGCACGAGCATGAACGCCAGCATCGCAGTCGCGCGGCCGCCGACCGGGCTGCCCGCCATCCCGATGCAGTTTCTTCCGCCGTGCGTGGGCGCCACGAACCAGCCGTGGCGGACGGTCGACGTCAAGGCGGCGCCCGATCGGCGCTCGTTCGTCGTCGTGACCAAGGGCGATAACGCCGCGCAGCCGGCCGCGCAGCCGTGGCACGTGTGCCGCTACACGCAATCCGGGACGGGGTGGGCGCTCGCCGACTTCGAGCTCGCCCCGCCGGCGCCGTCGTCGATCGTGCTCGCGAACCTCGACGCTGATCCCTGCCTCGAGCTCGTGGTGCGCAGCGACGGCGCGCCCGGTCTCGCCATGATCGACGCGGCGGGCGCGGCCTGCGGGTTCGTGCCGGCGGTGGCCCCGCTGCCGATCGCCGGGCCCGGCGCCGCGCTGCTCGCCGCCGGCCAGGTCGTCCCCGCCGGCCTCGACGAGCTCGTGCTCGCCGACGGCGTGTACCGGTCGTGCACCACCGCCGCGGAGTGCGGCGCCAGCGCGCTCGGGACGTTCGTGCGCGTGATCGCGCCGACCCAGGTGGCGTGGAGCGCCGCCGCGGTCGCCGATCTGAACGGTGACGGCTCGCTCGATGTGGTCGCCGCGCACTCCGGGGGGCCCGACGTCGACGTCGTGCGCGGCGGCGCGGTCCCCAACGTCTATCGCGCGAGCACGTCCGATCCGGTCACGAACCTGGTGGCCGGCGACTTCGACGGCGATCGGCTCGGCGACGTGGCGCTGGTCGAGTCGAGCCCGCCGGGGGATCGGGTCACGGTGCTGTTCGGCACCACGGACGCGATCGTCGCCACGCCGGTCGCGATGAGCCCGTTCGGCGGCCGGCTGCACATCGATCGCATGAGCGAGATCCACTGGATCCCGTCGACCCGCGGCAGCGACGGCATCGACGATCTGCTCGTGCTCGACACCGGCCAGGTCGCGTTTCCCGGGCCACCGATGGGGCCTCCCACCAGCACGTCCCCGGCCGCCGGGCTGCTCGTCGGCGACGCCGCCCGCGTCATGACCACGCCGCGGTTCCCGACGATGTCCACCACCAGCGGGCAACCGCTCGGCGCCGTGGCCGCGGGCTCGTTCGGCAGCGACGACCTCGAGCTCCTGGCGCTCACCGGCAACCAGGCGCAGCTCTACAACGTGATGGCGAACGACTGGGCGCCGCCGCTCGACATCGGCATGCAGCTGCGCCAGCCCGTGGCCGCGCTGCGCGGTGGTCCGTCGAAGACGCTGGGCGCCGCCCGCGGCACCGGCGATCATGACGTCGTCGTGTTCTCCATGCGCAACGCGTTCACGATGTGCCAGGTCACCGCGTCGGGGACTCCGAGCGAGCTGCGCGGGATCGACATCGACGGCGACAACGTCGACGAGCTCGCCGTCATTTCCGAGGACACGGATGACAACCGCAGCCTGGAGCTGTTCCGCGCGACGGGCTGCCCGCTCACGCCGCTGCTCGTCGACGCGCTCGCCGGGTGTATCGATGTCGCGAACGCTGGCGAGCGCTTGATCGCCATCTGCCGGGTCGGCGATTTCCCGGCCGTGCGCGGCCTGTACGAGATCACCAGCGTCAACGGCGCGCTCGTGCGAAGCGCGACGCCGCTCACGCTGCTCGACGGCGACGCTCACTTCGTGACCGCGGGCGACTTCGACGGCGACGGCGTGCCGGACATCGCCGTCGGCGTTCACCGCGGCGCCGAGACCGACGTCCAGCTCTTGCGCCAGTGCCCCGCGCACGACACCCGTACCTGCCATGTGCAGTAGCGCCGGCGCCGTTGCGGGCAGCGCGACCACACTGCCGGTGAACGTCCGCCCAATTGCGGTGAGCGTCACGAGCGGCGTCGTCCAGTCGTCAGCCTGTCAGGCGCTCGTCGACATCCGGGACATCCGACAGCTCGGGATCCACGTCGCTTGGGTGCGGGACCATGATGCAACATACCTCCGTTTGAAGGATCGACCTATCAGGTTGGTAGAAGTTCGCAGCGGATACAATTGTCCGAGAACCGGACAGATCCCGGACAAGTGTGTCGCGCCGTCTGCCTTGCACTGGACCGGCAGCGCGATGTCCCCGAGCGACTCGGCCTTGCGCTGGACCGGCGCGAGCGTCTCGGTCAGCGTGTGCTTGCCGGGAGTGGCTGCGCGTTGACTGTCACCGGCCGCGGTGTCGTTGCCGTGCGCGCCGTGTTCTCGCCTGGCCCGCATCGATCCTCCGTGCCAAATCGCCAGAGCGCTCGCGCCCTCGAGGCTAGGAGATCGACCCAGCGCGTGCAAGTGCAATCCCGTCCCGATGGCTCCTGGGCTTCAATCACAACGGATGTGGGACCGGTTCTGTTACTCATACGGCTGACCTGGCCTGCCTCTTCTAGTGTTAGGGGCAGGGCGCCGGCTCGAGCTCTCCGACTACGGGGGCTTCACATGAAGGCTCCTTGCTCGTGCCCCGTTCTGCTTGGGTCGCGCGCTCTGCCCGGCGGCGTTGATGGCCAGCTCTCTCGCTGTGGCAGAACGGAGCCGAGGAGCTGAGAGTCAGCGATCCTCGTCGATGAGGAACTGCTCGAGCTTGCCGTCGGTGGTCTCGTAGACGCTGAGCGAGAGGGTCTTGGGGGCGTACTTCAGCTCGTAGCGGCGGAAGATCATGCCGCCGCGCCGGCCGCTCGTGGTTTGCTCGACGCTCTCGAGCGTGCCGAGCGGGTGGAGGGTCGCGGCGAACTCGTCGATCGCGGCGTTGCTGAAGTAGGCGCTGGCGTTCGCGGTCAGCTTCGTGCGATCGAGGCGATGATCGGCGAGATCGGCGAGCATCTGGTGGACGACGCGGTCGCTCTCCAGGCTGGGCGCGCTGGCCGCCCGCAGCAGGGCGTCGCGAACCTGCTGCGCGATCTTCTCCGCGGCCCCCGAGGCGTCCTGGTTGGTGAGCACGGCGACGGCGAGCTTGTCGTCGGGCAAGACCAGGTTGGCGGCGACGAAGCCGGAGACCTCGCCGTTGTGCCGGAGCTCGCGATGGCCCTGCGTGAGCTGAACGCCGATGCCCAGCGCGTAGCGCGTGCCGGCGCCGTTGGCGAGCACCACCTCGGTCTCGAGCTCGCGGTACGAGGCCGGCGACAGGATAGCCTGTTGCATCACGGCGATGTCCCACTTCGCGAGATCCTCGACGGTCATCGCGAGCTCGCCCGCGGCGTACATCCAGCCTGGGCCCTCGTGAGGCGCCGGATGGCGCGGCCCGAGCGCGCGCCGGAAGTAGCCCTGCGCGTCGGCCTCGGTGAGCTTCGCGCGGTCGGTGTTGGTGACCGAGGTCATCCCGAGGCCCCGGAACACGCGCTCGGTCAAAAAGTCGAACAGCGGTACCTTGGCCACCTGCTCGCAGATCAGGCCCGCGATCACGAAGTTGGTATTGCTGTACTGCCACCTCGTCCCGGGCTCGAACTCGAGCGGGATGCGGGCCCAGCGGTCGAGGATCGCCTTGCCATCGATCGGCTTCTCCCATTCGGGGACCATGTAGTCTTGCGGCGCGTAATCGGGATATCCGGACGTGTGCGACAAGAGCTGGCGAACGGAGATGTCGTCGCCGCGGGTCAGGCCGGGCAGGTACTTCGAGACCCGATCGTCGAGCGTGAGCTTGCCGTCCTCGGCGAGCAGCAGCAGCGCGACCGCGGTGAACTGCTTGCTGATCGAGCCGATGCTGTAGCGCATCTGGGTCGTCGCCGGCGTCTTCGGCTCGAGGCGGGCGTCGCCGTAGGCGTGCGCGTAGACGAGCTTGCCGTCGACCACCGCGGCGACGACGGCGCTTGGCACGCCGGTATCCTCGAGCGCCTTGGCCGCGATCCGGTCGACGTTCGCGGGGATGTCTTTCGGATCCGGCAGCGGCCTGGGCGCCTCGCGCGGCTTCGAACACGCCGCGAGCGCGACCAGGCCGACCGTGATCCATTGTCTCGCCGGATGCTGCATCGGGCGGGACTGTACCAGCCATGACCGGCGCCATGGCCGCGATCGCGGGCTCTCGTGCACCGCCGCGATACCCCATCACGCGGCGTGCGAGACGTATGGCCAGGCAAGACTTCTGATGTCGGCTCAAATCACTTGATCCGTCATCGTTGCGCGCGGGCGCCACGTGCACCTCGTCGCCGGCCGCGCCACAGGGCAACGAAGCAGGTCCCCACCAGCGCGCCCTGCGCGTCGCCGGCGTCGCAGCAGCCGCGCGGAGGTGGTGGCGGGCTGGCCGGCGCCGCGTCGGTGGCCTGGGCGCCGCAGGTCGGGCCGGTCACCGCGAGCTGCGCCTGGACGCTCGACCATTGCTCGCGATCGCAGGTGTCACGCTCGGCGGTGCCGTCGGGGCACGCGAGCGGGCCGGCGAGCTCGGCGAACCGCGAGACCTTCCGGAAGGTCGTGCCGCCGTCAAGCGACCGGGTGACCGCCATGTAATCGGGGTCCCAGTTCGCGGCGCAGCCGTAGAGCGCCCCGTCGGGGGCCGTGCCGAGGCACGCCAGGTGCGGGGCGTTGGGCATCGGCGTGAACGAGCGCCCCGCGTCGATCGAGGCGTATGCCGTCCCGCCGAGGCCGGTCTCGCGCTGGGTGGCGACGAGGACGGTCTGGGCGTCGCGCACCACGACGTCGTGCACCGGGGCGGCCGTCGCGAGCACGCCTGCGAACGTCGCGCCGCCGTCGGGAGAGCGGTAGATGCGATCACCGGTCGGCGGGTTCGCCCCGCGCGAGACCAGGTAGACGACGTCGGGGTCGTGCGGATCGACGGCGAGCGCGACGACGATCGGGGTGGGGCCATAGATCAGGCCGGCGAGGGGCAGCTCGGCCCAGTGCGCCCCGGCGTCGTCGCTGCGCATCGCGTGCGGCGGCGGCGGCAGCGTGCCGCCGTCGGCCGGCGGGCCGGCGAGCTCGTACCCCGTGACGTAGACGCGCCGGGCGTCCGAGGGCGCGGCCTTGACGCTCTTCCAGAACATCGTCGGCGACCGCAGGCCGCGTGACGCGAACGTCGCCCCGCCGTCGGTCGAGGCGAACACGTCGTTGGGCGTGCCGGTGTCCGACGTGCCGGCCCAGATCGTCCCATCGGAGCCAAGCTCGAGTGCGTCGATCCAGCGGTCGGCGATCCGGCCCGGGTCGCCCGGGGGGAGCGCCGCGGTCGCGGTCGCGAAGCTGCAGCCGTCGTCGTGGCTGACCCGGAGGCCGGTGTACGTGGTCGCGAAGATCGTCCCGTCCCCGGCGATCGCGTAGGCCGGATCCCACCGGCCGCCGTAGCCGAGGTCGGTCTCGCAGATCCAGCGTACCGTGCAGCCGTCATCGCGCGAGACGAGCAATCCGAACGTGCTCGCGACGTACAGCGCGTGAGGATCTCCCGGATGAAAGTAGATCCCGACGGTGGCCGGCGCCCGGCCGTTGGCAAGCGCGGCGCCCCCGGCAGCGAGCGCGACGGCGATCGCGATGGCGGTGAGCACGGCGGCGCCGGATGGGCCAAACGCGCATATTCGAGCGCGACCGCGATCGATCATGGGGCCGGGATCGTGACCGGGACGACCGCGGTGTTGTTGTCGAACGAAACTTCCTGGAACGCCTGGTTGGGGTTGAGCGAGACCTTCAGCTGGTAGTTGCCCGCCGGAATGTCGGTGATGTCCAGCCACTGGCAGTCGAGCGCGTTGCCGTACAGATCCGACCACCCCGGCTGGATGCCCTGGTTGTAGCAGTCGTAGACCTTCGAGCACCCGACATTGGGGCCCTCGGCGACCTGGATCGTATCTTCCATGCAGTAGGCCTGCTTCCTGCCCTCGACCACGACGTGGCCTGCCGGGTCGAGCAGCGCGTAGCTCGCGAAGCCGCTGAAGTGGTAGTGGCCGTGGCACGTCGAGTACACGAACAGATCGGGCCGCTCCTCGGGCGGCGGCACGGTGAGCGTCGCCTGGCCCTGGTTGATGGCCTCGACCGAGAACCGCAGCACGCGGCGATCGCCGAGCCCACCGACGCACTGCTCGACCAAGCTGCACGAGTTGGCTCCGACGTTGACGTGATCGAACAGGATCTCGTCGGCGAGGCGCTGCTTGTTGATCACCAGATCGGGCAGCGGATCATCGACCAGGTGGCACGCGCAGTCGGTGCCGCAGAAGCTCTGCGGCGCGCAGCCCCCGTCGCAGGTCGGGTGCGCGTGGTCGCACGCGGCGAACGCCTCGCAGGTCCCCGTCACCGGCACACACAGCTCGCCGGCGCCGCACGCGCCGCAGCTCCCCAGGCAGCCGTCGTCGCCGCACGTGCGCGCGGAGCCGTCGGCGTTCTGGCAATCGGGGACGCACGGATCGGGGCGGCACCGCAGGTCCTTGCCGCACGCCTCGCCGGCCGCGCAGTCGCCGCACGTTCCGCCGCACCCGTCATCGCCGCCGCAGTACTGGCCGTCGCAGCTGGGCACGCAGCTCGGCGCAAACTTCACGCGCAGCGTGTACGGGCCGAACTGCGAGGCGTCGAAGCCGTCGACGATGAGGTAGTACGTGCCGGGCTGGAGCAGCGCGAAGATGCGCGATCCGAAGTCGCCCGGTGGCGCCGAGTCATCGCTGCACGCCACGGTCGCGGCCGGCGAGTCGTCGAGGCACGCGGCCGCGGTGGCGCCGGTGCGCAGGCTGAGCACGGTGTCGTAGCCGTGGCTCTGGGCCTCGATCCCGGTGGGCTGGGTGATCGTGAACTGCCAGACATCCTCGACCGCGGTGCTCGTGTTGTTGCACGTCGGCGTGGTCTGGTGGACCGAGGTGGTCGTATCGCCGGTGAGGAGCTGCGTGGTGAAGCTGACGGCGAGCGGGTGCGGGCTCGCGCACGTCCCGATCCCCGTCGCGTCGGCGCAGGTGCCGCCCGGCGTGCACCCCAGCTGGGCGCCGCACGTGCCGCAGCTGCCGCCGCACCCGTCGTCGCCGCACGCGCGCCCGGCGCAGTCCGGCGTGCAGTTCTCCTGGCGGCACACCGCGCAGCTCGCCCCCATCGGGATGTGCTCGCACGTCTGGGTATCCTCGTGACAGACGTCCATCGTGCAGTCCGAGTCGTCGTCGCACGGATTCGCGCGTCCCGTGACGCACAGGCCGTCGACGAGGCGCTCGATGCCGTTGCAGAACAGGCCATCGTCGCACGCGCCGTTCAGGCCGGGCGAAACGTTGTCGCCGCAGCCGGCGAGGCCGGCGAGGCCGCCGCAGCCGGCGAAGAGAACAGCTGTCAGGGCCCACCGGGATCCATGCATGGAGCGTACGCTCGCGCACACTCGATCGCAGATCAAGCTCCCGCAAGCTCTGCTTGCCAGCTCACGACCGCGCCAGCGCGACCACGCGACCCAGGAGCGCGCTGTCGGGCCTGGCCAGCTCGTCCATCACGGTGAAGTGGTTCGTGCCGGCGACCGAGAGGTATTCGGCCGTGACGCCGGCCTTGGCCCACGCCGCCACCATGGTGCGGCTCTGCTGGTGAAACGCAAGGGTCTCGCCGTCGCCGACGGCCGCGACGAGCGTGCGATCGCTCGGGGGAGGCGGCCAGAACAGCGGGCTGGCGGCGCGCGCGGTCTCGGGGTCGAGTCGCATGGCGCGGTTCATGGTGGTCGGGATCAAGGGCGCCAGCTCGAAGACGCCGCTGATCGCGCAGCCGGCGCGCACCAGATCCGCCGGGAGATCCGATGGCATGCCGGGAACCCGGCGCCAGTCGGTCGCGAGCATCGCGGCCGTGAGGTGTCCGCCCGCCGAGTGGCCGATGACGACGGGGTGCTTCTTCGTCCTGGTCCAGATGGCGGCCAGGCAGCGCCGCAGCTCCTCGATGATCTGGAGGATCGAGACGGCCGGGCACAGCGGATAGGACGGGATGGCCAGATCGAGTCCAGCCGCGCGGAACGCCGGGGCCAGGAACGAAAACATCTGGCGCTCGCCCAGCTGCCAGTAGCCGCCGTGGATATAGACCACCAGCGGGGCGGTTCGCTCGCCCGTGTGGAACAGATCGTAGCGCTGCCGCTCGCCGTCGCCGTACGGCTGATCCAGCTCGGCGCCAGGCGACTGGCGATTCGCCGCCGACGTGGCCTGCCAGCGCGCGACGATCGCGGGGAACTCGGCGATCCGCAGGCGGTTGTTGTACTCGGCTTCGTGGTCGATCGCGGTCATGGGCGGCGCCGAGCGTAGCCTACGAGCGCGCGAACGGGCGTACGAACGAGTGCCCTGCCGCGGCGGTGCGTCAGTACCACTGCACGCGGCGCTCGGTCGTGCGGCCCCGCGCGAGGTTGCGCACCCGGCGCACCGCGTCCAGCGTGTGGCGCTTGAGCGAGTCGCGTACCTGGCTGTCGCCCACCGGCGCCGGAGACAGCCCGAGGCTGCGCATCACATGGTTGGCCCGGTAGGTCTCGACGAGATCGAACGAGCTCTGGGTGTTCATCAGGATGCTGACCGTGACCGTGATGTCGCTGCCGGTCGACGCCGCGTGCGGTGACCCCATCGGCATGAACAGGCAGTCACCCGGCACGAGCTCGATCGACTGCGCCTTCGCCTGCATCTCCGGCTGGTAGACCACTTCGCGCAGCTTGCCCTCGCGATAAAAGATCTCGAGCGCTCGTTCGGTCACCACGCTCCGATCGCGGTGGTCCCAGACCTGAAACGTCTTGGCACCGCGAATATGACAGAGGAAGTTCTGCTCGTGGTCGAGGTGGAACGGCGTCACCGACCCCGGCGAGGCCAGGAATGCGGCGCAGTCGCGGTTGAGCAGCTGGCGGTCGCGGGGCGGCAGGAATTGGGAGATCTCATCGAGGAAGTCGTCGATCAGCGCGCGATACTCAGGATCGCTGCGCACGTTCAAGATCTGGACGAACGCCTTCGCCTTGTGAAGGTTGTCGATCGCCTTGCGCAGGCGCTGCCGGGTATGATCATCGGTCAGCAACATCGCGCCCATGTGGGTGTCGACGCGGCGCTCGCCATCGTGAAACCGCACGTACTCCGGATCGAGGCGCAGCGCGAGCTCGGCCAGGCTCTGCGTCGTCATCAGCGGGTGATCGGCGAGCTGATGCCGTAAGCGCCTGATCTTCAGCTGATCGAACGAGCAGTCGATACTGGTGAGACGCATAGACGTGTACGTTCACTAGACCGCGAACCCGCGCGAACGGCAAGGATCTTCGTCGAAGCCGTGTGCAGTAAACAGTGGCAGCCGATCTGCATCGTTCACAACTTGTAATCTGACTTTAAGACTCGCAAGTGTCCGTACCAGGCACGGCATACGAAGCTGGACAGTTACGGTGACGGTGACCGGCTGAGCTCGCGCGCCCAGACGGCTGAACTTTGCCGGAATGAGAACGAAACCGATCCCACCGGCGTTCGCCTGTGCGAACAGATCGTTGTGGGCGGCTGGTCCGGTGACGACCCGGCGCCCCAGTCGCGGCGGATCAGCTGCAATCCGGAGGCGAGGTGTCGCATGGGTCCGTGGCCGCACCGTAACCGATTGGATCAGCGCCGATCGGGGCAGGCTACCGTCGCGACGCAACCTCGGTCGGGTCAGGGCCGGTCAGGGCGATCGCCGTCGGCGAGCCCGGATCGCGCGAAGACGGGTGCCGGCCGCCTTGCTGTAGGCGCCGCCACATCTGAACATCTGCGCGGATGGAGATCGCATGACCGATACGCCGCCCGCTGACCGCCGCCGCTTTCGCATCACGCTAACCCAGCAGATCATGGTGGGCCTGGTGCTCGGGTGCCTGATCGGGTGGCTGTCCCCGAGCTTCGGGATCTCGCTACAGCTGATCAGCGATCTCTTCCTGCGCCTGATCAAGATGGTTCTGGGGCCCCTCCTGTTCACCACGCTGGTCGCGGGGATCGCAGGGGCCGGGGCCAAGGTGGTCGGCCGGCTCGGCCTCAAGGCCATCCTCTGGTTCGAGCTGGCCACGACGGTCGCGCTGTTCATCGGCCTGGCCGCCGCGAACCTGGTCAAGCCGGGAGCGGGTGCCGCACCGGCGGTCGACGTCCACAAGCTCGACGCGCTCGCCAAGACCAAGAGCGCGTCCCAGTTCCTGCTCGACGCGTTCCCCACCTCGATGTTCGACGCGATGGCCCGCAACGACGTGCTCCAGATCGTGGTGTTCAGCGTGTTCCTCGGGCTGGCCGTCTCGGCGGCGGGTAGCAAGGCCAGGCTGATCAAGGAGATCGCCGAGGCCGGCTCCGAGGCGATGTTCAAGCTGGTCGGCTACGTGATGCGGTTTGCCCCGTTCGGGGTGTGCGCGGCCATCGCGGTGACGATCGGCAAGAACGGCAGCGGCATGCTCGTGTCGCTCGCGAAGTGTCTTGGCACGCTCTACGCCGCCCTCCTCGTGTTCTTCGCCCTGCTGTTCCTGGCCATGAAGATCCTGACGCGGGCTCACATGCCGACCTTCCTCAAGGCGATCCGCGAGCCGGCGCTCATCGCCTTCACCACCACCTCGTCCGATGCCGCGCTGCCCCGCGCGATGCAGGTCCTGGAGCAGCTCGGCATCCCGCGCCGGATCGTGGGCTTCGTCGTCCCGACCGGCTACGCGTTCAACCTCGACGGCTCGACCCTCTACCTGTCGCTCGCGGTCGTGTTCGTCGCCCAGGCCGGGGGCATGGACATGTCCTGGGGCGAACAGCTCGGCGCCATGCTCGTCCTCATGGCCGCGAGCAAGGGCGTGGCCGGGGTCCCCCGGGCCGCCCTGGTCGTCCTCTACAGCGTCGCAACCCCGCTCCACCTGCAGCCGGAGGGCGTCGCGGCCTTGCTCGGCATCGACGCCCTGATGGACATGGGCCGGACCTGCGTGAACGTGGTGGGCAACTGCGTCGCGACCGTCGTCGTCGCGGCCTGGGAGAAGGCGATCCCCGCCGACGCGCCCATCTTCGGGCGGCACGCCGCGCTCGGGTCCTCGCCGCAGATCCCGACCGCCGAGGTCGTCCGCGAGCCACCCGGGTCCGCGAACGAAGGCTGAAGCCACCGGTGCCTTCGGGCTACGCGCGAGGACATTGGTTGCACTTGCGCGGTGACTGCACGATGATGCGCGCCACGGGGCGGCCGCGACCGATCGTCGGTGGCGATGCTCGTTCACCTATTTGCGCGAACACGAGGTGCAGACATGAACAGTCCCATCGGTTCACACACCAGGTCGACGGTGGCAGCGATGACGCTGGCGCTCGCGGCGCTGATCGGCCCGAACACGGCAAGCGCTCAGGGTAAGGCCCCGGCCGCCGCTCCGGCTGCGGCCCCTGCCACCACGCCGGAGCGGATCAAGGCGGCGACCCAGGCCATCGACGGCGCCGCGATCCAGGCCAACACGGCCACCTCGAAGGACTGGCCGACGATCGGCCTCGACTACGCCGAGACCCGGTACTCCAAGCTCGCCGAGATCACCGCGGCGAACGTGAAGAACCTCGGGCTGGTCTGGACCTACAACCTCGAATCGACGCGCGGCGTGGAATCCACCCCGCTCGTCGTCGACGGGGTCATGTACGTCACGGCGTCGTGGAGCGTGGTGCACGCGGTGGACGTGCGCACCGGCAGGAGGCTGTGGAGCTTCGATCCCAAGGTCCCGCGCAGCTTCGGCGAGAAGGCCTGCTGCGACGTGGTCAACCGCGGCGTCGCGCTCTACAAGGGCAAGGTGTACGTCGGCTCGTTCGACGGCCGGCTGATCGCGCTCGATGCGCCGACCGGCGCCAAGATCTGGGAGAAGGACACGGTCATCGACCACGCGCGCCCCTACACGATCACCGGCGCGCCGCGCGTCGTGAACGGCAAGGTCATCATCGGCAACGGCGGCGCCGAGTTCGGCGTGCGCGGCTATGTGACGGCGTACGACGCCGAGACCGGCGACCAGAAGTGGCGCTGGTTCGCGGTGCCGGGCGACCCGAGCAAGCCGTTCGAGGACGAGTCGATGCGCAAGGCCGCGGCGACCTGGGATCCGTCGGGCAAGTACTGGGAGGCCGGCGGCGGCGGGACGCCCTGGGATACGATCACCTTCGATCCCGACCTGAAGCTGGTCTACATCGGCACCGGCAACGGCTCGCCGTGGAGCCAGAAGCGGCGCAGCCCCAAGGGCGGTGACAACCTGTACCTCGCGTCGATCGTCGCGCTCAACGCCGACACCGGCGCGTACGTCTGGCACTACCAGGAGACACCCGGCGACAACTCCGACTACACGTCGACCCAGCCGATGATCCTCGCGGATCTGAAGATCGCCGGCAAGCCGCGCAAGGTCATCCTGCACGCCCCCAAGAACGGCTTCTTCTTCGTGATCGACCGGACCGACGGCAAGCTGATCTCGGCCAAGAACTTCGTCGACGTCAACTGGGCCACCGGCTACGATAAGGACGGCCGGCCGATCGAGACCCCGAAGGCACGGCCCGACGGCCCGTTCGACGCCATCCCCGGCCCGTACGGCGCCCACAACTGGCACCCGATGTCGTGGAACCCAACCACGGGCCTGGTCTACCTGCCGGCGCAGAACGTCCCGATCGGCCTCATGGACGACAAGGACTGGAAGAAAGGCGCGATCCTCGACGGCCGCACCGGCACGGGCACCGGGTGGAACACCGGCATGATCATCAACGCCGTGCCGCCCACCAGCAAGCCGTTCGGCCGCCTGCTCGCCTGGGATCCGGTGGCGCAAAAGGAAGTCTGGCGGGTCGAACATGTCTCGCCGTGGAACGGCGGGACGCTCACGACCGCGGGGAACCTCGTGTTCCAGGGCACGGCCGACGGCCGCTTCATCGCGTACAACGCCAGGACCGGCAAGAAGGCCTGGGAGTCGCCCACCGGCACCGGCGTCATCGCCGCGCCTTCGACCTACGTCGTCGATGGCAAGCAATACGTCTCGGTCGCCGTCGGCTGGGGTGGCGCGTACGGCGTCTCGCAGCGCACGAGCGAGAAGATCGGCCCGGGCACCGTGTTCACGTTCGCGCTCGGCGGCAAAGCTGCCCTGCCGCCGTTCGTGGGGGTCAAGCTCGAGGGCCTGCTCGCCGGCGTCAAGTACGACCCCGCCCTCGTGCAGGCCGGCCTGGGCCTGTACGTCAGCCACTGCGCGATCTGCCACGGCGTGCCCGGCGTCGACCGCGGCGGCAACATCCCGAACCTCGGCTACGTCAAGCCCGAGATCATCTCCGAGCTCGACAAGTACGTCTACAACGGCCCGTTCGCGGCCAACGGCATGCCCGACTTCACCGGCCGCTTGAAGCCCGCCGACCTCGATAAGCTGAAGGCGTTCATCCAGGGGACGGCGGACTCGATCCGGCCCAAAGCGAAGAAGTGATCGCATGCGCTGCCTTCGACTGGCGCTCGCGGTTTCCCTGGTGACGTCGGCGAACGCTGCCGCGGATGAGCCTGTCTCGCCGGCCCCGAAGCCACCCGCATCAGAGCCGGCAGCGGCCTCCGATCCGGTCGCTTCCAAGCCGCCGGCCGCGCCGGAACCGCCGGCGGCCACGGAGCCGCCGGTCACCGTTCCCGATGAAGTCATCGTCGTGACCGGCCTGCGGCTGCCGCGGGCTGCGGGCGATGTCCCCGCGGCGGTCACCGTGATCGATCGCGATCAGCTGCGGCGGTCCCCGCACGCGCTGGCCGACGATCTGGTGCGCGAGGTTCCCGACGTCGGCACGTTCCGGCGCAGCTCGAGCGCGATCGCCGATCCGACCTCGCAGGGTCTGAACCTGCGCGGCGTCGGCCCCTCGGGGGTATCTCGCGCGCTCGTCTTGCGCGACGGCATCCCGGTCAACGATCCGTTCGGCGGCTGGGTGTACTGGCGCGCGCTGTCGTCGCTCGGCATCGATCGCATCGAGATCGTCCCGAGCGGGGCCTCGGCGCTGTTCGGCGACTTCGCGCTCGGCGGCGTCCTGCAGGTGCTCTCGCGGCCGATCGACGGCCCATCGGTCGACGCCCTCGTCGCGGGCGGCTCGCTCGGCACGGCGCGGTTCGCGGGGCGCGCCACCGAGCGCCTGGGGGACTTCGGCGTCGAGCTCTACGCCGAGTCGCTCCACAGCGACGGCTACACGCCGATCGTCGCCGCCCAGCGCGGCGCCGTCGATGGCCCGGCCTCGAGCACCGACGGCACCGCCGGCGCGCGGGTCGAATACACCCGCGGCGATTCGACGGTGCACGCCGCGGTTCGCGGCTTCACGGAGTCGCTCGACGCCGGCACCCAGCACACCACGGCCGACGTGCGGACCGTGACCTACGAGGCCGGCGGGAACCTCGTGCGCGACGCCGGAACGCTCGCCGTCCAGGTGTTCGGGGGGCAGCAACGCTTCGAGCAAGAGCGCGCGCGCGTGTCGGCCGATCGCTCCACCGCCAGCGAGGCGGCCAAGCAACAGACCCCCTCGAACAACCAGGGCGTGGTCGCGACCTGGACCGGCCAGGCCACCGGGCGGCACGCCCTCGTGCTCGGCGTCGACGCGCAGCGGGTCACCGGCACGGCCACGGACACGCTGTTCCCCCCGATGGTCCAGCCCAGCAGCCTGGTTGCGCGCGAGGCCGGCGGCGAGCAGCGGTTCGCCGGGGCGTTCGTCCAGGACGCGATGCAGGTCACCCCGGCGGTCGAGGTCGCCGCCGCGCTGCGCCTCGACGGCTGGCAGAACCTCGCCGCGAGCCAGACCCTCACCCACGGCGACGGCAGCGCGATGACCACCCCGTTCGCCGACACCTCGAAGCTGCAGCTCGACCCGCGGCTCGGCGCCCTGGTTCACGTCACGAGCGACGTCGCGGTGCGCGCCTCCGCCTACCGCGCGTTCCGCGCCCCGACCCTCAACGAGCTCTACCGGGCGTTCCAGGTCGGCAACGTCCTCACCGCGGCGAACGACCGGCTGCGCCCCGAGACCCTGTGGGGCGGCGAGCTCGGCACGCAGATCGGCTTGCCAGGCGTCAGCCTGCAAACCACCGCGTTCTGGAATCAGCTCAGCGATCCGATCGCCAACGTCACGCTCGCCCAGCCGCTCGATGGCGCGACCCGCCAGCGCCAGAACCTGGGCAAGACCGAGATCTTCGGCCTCGATCTCGATCTGTCCTGGCGCCCCGGCGACGCGTGGCTCGTGCGCGTCGATCATATGTTCAGCGACGCCCACGTCACCGAGGCGCCGGCGCAGCCGAACCTGGTCGGCAAGCGCCTCGCGCAAGATCCTCACCACCGCACGACCGTCGCGGTGAGCTACGACAGCCCGCGGCTCGCGACCGTCACGGCCCAGGTTCGCTACCTCGGCCCCCAGTTCGAGGACGATCTCAACACCCAGCCGATCGGCTCGGTCGTCCTCGTCGACGCCCGCGCTGAACGCAGCCTGGCCTACGGCTTCTCGCTGTTCGTCTCGGGCCAGAACCTGTTCGATCGCCACTACCTCGTCGGGCGCGCCGGGATCGACACCGAGGGCGCCCCGCGCACCTTCGAGCTCGGCCTCGCCTACCACGCGAGCCCGACGCCGCGTTCCAGGTAGCGGAGGCGCATCGCTGCTTCGCTGCTAACGGCCGTACTCACCACGGATTCGTCACCCGAGGTCTGGCCCTACCATAATTTGTCCCTACTCGCGTCCTTACTATCGGGCCCTGCCTCGAGCCGGGCAGGGACCACGCTCATGACCGCGATCGCCGCCGAGCAATTCGGCGAACCCGAGCCTGTGCGTTGGCCGCCCGCAACGGCCGCCCGACGAGGATAGAAGGGCTGGCCGCCGCCCTGGCGCCGGGCGCTGTGGCGCTACTGGCCGGGCAGCTTCAGGTCGTGCTCCTTCATGACGGCCTGGTTCTTCTCGTCGGCCCGCTTGAGCGCCGGGCGTGCGTTGATCTTCTCGAGGTACGCGGCGATCTCCGGCGTCGGCTTCATCATCCCGAACATGGTCATGAAGCGGACCGTGCCGCCGAAGATCACGTCGGCCATCGAGAACATCTCGCCGAGCAGGAATGGCCCCTTGGCGACCGCACCGCTGATCGCGGTGATCATCGCATCGTAATCCCCCCAGCCGGCCTGGCTCGATTTGAACTCCCACTTCTGGGCGCGGGCCATCGAGCCCGGCTCGATCACCGAGGGCGCGAACAACGACCACCGCAAGTATGTGCCGCGGCGCGGATCGTCGAGCACGGGGGCGAGCCGGCCGAGCGCGTAGCGGTCCGCGAGGTAGAGGTCGATCGCGGCGCCCTCCGTGATGACGACATCGCCGTCGGTCAGCGTGGGGAGCTTGCCCATCGGGTTCAGCGCCAGGAACTCGGGTGCCTTCTGGGCACCCTTCATGATGTCGATGAACTTCAGTTCGTACGGCTGGCCGACCTCCTCGAGTGCCCAGACCAGGCCAGCGGCGCGCGAGAACGGATGATGATAGAGCGTGATCATGAGGCGGAGGTTACACCGCGTCAGCTGACAAACGCCTGTCAGTTGACGTGCCTGGTCGCCCCAAAGGCCCGAGTTGTACCGGCGAGCGATCCGGCGCGGTCGCTAGCCCTGGGTCCCGCAGAAGACGTCGATCTCGTAGCCCGTGGCTACACGGCCACCACGAGCCCCCCGCGGGAGGCGATCCAATGAGGCGGACATCACAAGGAAACGAACCTGGGTGCGGATCTCTCCCGGATCTCTCCCACGGCGGGCATCGCCATGACGATAGATTCGGCTGTGTTCGGGCCGTGACCTGATCCACACGTGAACTGTTTCGACGCGGGCCCGAGCCCCACGGCGAGCCCCCCGATTGCGTCGGCCCCGAGCGGCGTGGACGTAGACAAGCCGCTGGCCAAGCTTGACGGTCCCGACGTCGCGGACGTATGCACGGCGCGGAGGCGAACCATGTCGCGCACTGCCTGCTTGGTCCTGGTCCTTTTGACCGCGGCATCCGCCGCTCGCGCCGATGCGCCCGCGCCCGGGCTCGCGGGGCTCGATGCGATCTACCCCAAGCTCGATGCCCTCTATCTCGATCTGCACAAGAATCCCGAGCTGTCGATGAAGGAGGAGAAGACCGCGGCGCGGCTGGTCATCGAGCTCAAGGCCCTCGGGTACGAGGTGACGGCGGGCGTCGGCGGCACCGGCGTCGTCGGAGTCCTCCGGAACGGCGCCGGGCCGACGGTGCTCCTGCGCACCGAGCTCGACGGCCTGCCGATCGAGGAGAAGACCGGCTTGCCCTACGCCAGCACCGCCAAGGGGGTCGACGTGGACGGCAAGACGCAGCCGGCGATGCATGCCTGCGGTCACGATGTCCACATGGCCGGCTGGACCGGCGCCGCGGCGCTGCTCGCCCGCCACAAGGACCTGTGGCGCGGCACGGTGGTGATGGTCGGCCAGCCGGGCGAGGAGATCGTGCGAGGGGCGCGCGCCATGATCGCCGATGGGCTGTTCAAGCGCTTCCCCAGGCCCGACTTCGCGATCGCGGTGCACGACAGCTCCGACGAGCCTTCCGGCAAGGTCGTCATCGTCCCGGGGTTCGGCATGGCGAGCGTCGACTCGGTGGACGTCACGCTGTTCGGCCGCAGCGGCCACGGCGCGAAGCCCCACACGACAGTAGATCCCGTGGTGCTGGCGGCGCGCACGGTGCTGGCGCTGCAGACGCTGATCTCGCGCGAGAAGGACCCGCTCGAGCCGGGGGTGATCACCGTCGGCTCGATCCATGGCGGCACCAAGCACAACATCATCCCCGAGGAGGTGAAGCTCCAGATCACGGTGCGGACCTACAGCCCGGCGGTGCGCAAGCAGCTCCTCGATGGCATCGCCCGGATCGCCAGGGCCGAGGCGGCGTCGGCGAACGCGCCGCGCGAGCCGGAGGTGAAGGTCTCCGACAGCCAGGACGCGACCTACAACGATCCGGCGCTCGCCCACCGGCTGGAGACCGCGCTGGCGCGGGGGCTGGGCAAGGCCAACGTCGTCGAGGGCAAGCCCGAGATGGTCGCCGAGGACTTCGGTGAGCTCGGCAAGGCCGCCGGGGTGCCGTCGGTCCTCATCCGGGTCGGCGCCGTCGAACCGAAGAAGCTCGCCGCCGCGACCGCCGCCGGCACGCCGCTGCCATCGCTTCACTCCGCGACCTTCGTCCCCGACCGCGAGCGGACGATCCGCACGGACGCCTCGGCCCTGGTGCTCGCGACCCTCGAGCTGCTCCACGCCAAGTGAGCCGCTGCACGTCCCATACGGCGTAGTGCGGGTAAGGGCTCTTGCGGACCTCGGGGCGAACAGCTTCAGCGGTCCATGATAGCTCTCTGGCTGGAGGGACCTGCATGCTCCGCCGGGAGCGCAGGGACATCATGTTCCCGCACGTCTTCGTCGTGGAATCAGCCCAGCCCGGGAACGAGTCGATAGAACCGGTGCACGTTGAGAACGACGCCACTCGCCAGCACGAACTCGCCATCGCGTTGCGGCGATCGCATCGTCCACGACCCATCTGGCAAGCGTTGATAGTGCTCGACCTCACGCCGGGTACTCGAGATCATCACATAATCAGTGAGTGATGGAATCGTGCGGTAAGCCAACCACTTGTCGCCGCGATCGTATCGCTCGGTTGACTCGGACAGCACCTCGACGATCAGCTGCGGATTCACCAGCGATCGGGGCCTCGGATCGACGAGCCGCGGCTCAAGGCACGTGACGAGGATGTCGGGATAGAAGTACTCGCCGACCGCTTCCACATAGACCCGCTGGTCACTGCCGACGATGTGGCACGGCCGATCGGCGAGCGCGGCGGTCAGCTCGCTGCGTACGTTCTGGGCGATCTGATTGTGCTCGAACTCGGCGCCCGCCATTGCCACGATCTGGCCACCGGTGAACTCGTGGCGGATCTCCGCCACCGCCTCGAGAGCGAGGTACTCCTTCACGGTGAAGCGGGTCGCGTGCGTCACGGCCATGTCGATCATCTTGCCACACCCGCACGCGGTATGCGACGCGCTGCGAGCGCCCCGGACCACCGAGCCAGTCGCAGGAAGGGCGGGAACAAAGGGCCCAGGCTTCGGCCGACGAAGTCGCCCGCGGCAAGAGGCCCGACACGCAGCCTGCCGAGCAGGCGCGTCGTGCCGTGGACGATCTGTGACTTCCCGCCACGGATTCCGCGCGAGCAGCGTGGCGGTGCCCCTGCAGGAGACTCAACTGGCGCATCGAAGGGCGATGAACCGCGCAATACCCGTCGAGCCAGGCGAGCCTGCAGGGCGGCTACCCGGAGAGCGCGGTCCGCGCTTGGCCACGGCGACGGCGTGGTTGGCCACTCTGCCTGACGCGCGCGGGCTTCCCGGCGCGCCGCGGGATCAGCGGGATCGCCTCGACTGCAGCCTTCGTCCGGTAGGCCTCGAGACCCGCCACCAGCGCGTCGAAGGTGGCGCGGCAGCGTGGTGAGCCCTTCAGGTCTTCATGCATCGCCACCCAGGTCCCGAGCGGCACCTCGAACGCGCGCGGCAGCACCCGCACGAGATCCGGGTCGTCCACGGCGAGGCCGCACTGGCAGAAGCCGATGCCGAGGCCGGCCCGGATCGCGGCGAGCTGGGCGAGGTTGCTGTCGGCGCGGAACGAGAACGTGAGGCCTTCGAAGATCGGATAGCGCGTCGACATCGCGCGGATGTAGGCGGTCTGGCGATCGAAGCCGACGAGGCGGTGGCCCGCGAGCTCCGCCGTGGTCCTGGGGACGCCATGGCGCTCGAGGTAGCGCCGATGCGCGAACAGCCCCACCAGGATGTCGCCGATCCGGCGCGCGATCAGGGCTTCTTGCGACGGCTCCGTCATGCGCACGGCGACATCGGCCTCGCGATGGAGCAGGTCTTCGACCGCGTCGGAGGCGGACAGCTCGATGCACAGCGTCGGGTGCGCGTCCGCGAGCGACGCCAGGATCGGCGGCAGCACCTCGACCGCGATGACCTCGCTGGCGCTGACGCGCACGGTGCCCGCGACCTCGCCGCGCTTGCCCGACGCCGCCCGCAGCAGCGACGCCGAGGTCGCCGCCAAGGTCTGGGCGTAGGGCCCGAGCTCGAGCGCGATCTCGCTCGGCAGCAGGCCGGCCGGCGAGCGGGTGAACAGCTGCGCGCCGACCGCGTGCTCGAGCGCGTCGACGTGGCGGCCGACGGTCGGCTGGGTCAAGCCGAGCTCGCGCGCAGCCGCCGACAGCGAGCCGTGCTCGAGCACGCTGAGGAAGGTCCGGTAGAGATCCCAGCTCGGTTCGACGCTCATACATTTATGTATACTAGATGTAGAAAGTTCGCCAATTCCGTTTAGCGAGCGGTGTCCCCATAGTTGGCTCACGAGGCAAGCAATGGAGATGACCATGACCGGATCGAAGCAACAGACGGTACTCGTGCTCGGGGCGACGGGCGGCATCGGCGGCGCCGTGGCGCATACGCTGCTCGCGCGCGGCTGGCGGATCAGGGCGCTCAGCCGTGACGCGGCCAGGGCGGCGCAGCGCGAGCCGGCGTACCAGTGGGTGCAGGGCGACGCCATGAACGCCGACCAGGTGCGCGCCGCCGCCTAGGGCGCGAGCCTCATCGTCCACGCCGTCAACCCGCCCGGCTATCGCGACTGGGCGACGCTCGTCTTGCCGATGCTCGACAACACCATCGCGGCGGCGCGCGCGGCCGGCGCGCGCATCCTGTTGCCGGGCACGATCTACAACTTCGGGCCGGACGCGTTCCCGACGCTGACCGAGCAGAGCCCGCAGCACCCGGTGACGAAGAAGGGCGCGATCCGCGTCGAGATGGAGCGGCGGCTCGAGAGCGCGGCGCGATCCGGCACCGGCGTGATCATCGTGCGGGCCGGAGACTTCTTCGGCCCGGGGGCGGCGAACAGCTGGTTCCGCCAGGGCATCGTCACGCCGGGCAAGCCGATCACCTCGGTCAGGAACCCGGCCCGGGGCGGCGTCGGCCACCTGTGGGCGTACCTGCCCGATGTCGCCGAGACCATGGCGCGGCTCGTCGAACGTGCCGATCGGCTACCCGCGTTCGCCGTCTATCACATGTCCGGGGTGTTCGACGCCGATGGCAGCGAGCTGATCGCCGCGATCCAGCGCGTCGTCGGCCGCAAGCTGACGGTGCGCTCCTTCCCGTGGTGGGTCGTGCCGCTCGCCGCGCCGTTCGTGACGTTCATGCGCGAGCTCCGCGAGATGCGGTACCTCTGGCGCGAGCCGCTGCGCATGACGAACGATCGGCTGGTCGCCGAGCTCGGCGCCGAGCCGCACACGCCGCTCGACGAGGCCATCCGCGCCACGCTCCACGCGCTCGGGTGCCTGCCGGAGCGCTCGCCGGCATCCCTCCTCGAAGCTCCTCCGAGCGCCCGCGCGACCACCTGATGCCGCGGCGATCACCCGTCCAGCGCAGGCACGCGGCCGAAACAGCGCCGGTCCGGCCATCGCGTTGCGCGAGTAAACGTGTAACGTTCGAGGCCCCGGCGATCTCCATCGTATATGACCGCTATTCCCGCCAGCTCCGAGCTCGATGATCGCGCCGCGATCGCGCGCGTGCTTGCCGGTGATCGCGCCGCGTTCGAGGTCCTGGTCCGGCGTCACAACCAGCGTCTGTTCCGCGCCGCCCGCGCGATCACGCGCAGCGACGCCGACGCCGAGGATGTGATCCAGCAGGCCTGGCTCGACGTGTTCCGCAAGCTCGCGCAGTTTCGCGGCGACGCGTCGTTCGCGACGTGGGCGACCCGGATCGCCGTGCACCAGGCGGTCGCGACGACGCGCAAGCGCCCCCTGGTCGCCGAGGTCATCGACGCGCCCAGCGAGGTCGCCCCCGACGCCGAGCTGTCGCGCGCCCAGATCGGCGCCCTGCTCGAGAGCTGCCTCGCCGGCATCCCGCAGGGCAACCGCGAGGTCATGGTGCTGCGCGACGTGCTCGAGCTCGATACCGCCGAGACCGCGGCGTGCCTGGGCCTCACCGAGGAAGCCGTGCGGGTGCGGCTGCATCGGGCACGGGCGGCCGTGGCCGCGGCGGTCACCGAGCAGCTCGCGGATCACGCGCGAGAGATCTACACGTTCGACGGCGCGCGCTGCGATCGCATCACCGCGCTGGTGATGTGTAATGTCCTGGCGGCAGCCCCTCTCTAGCGGGACCTCCGCAGCGCGGATGAGCGGAACCGCGTCCTATGAGGAGAGTTCGCCTAGAGCTTGCGTTCTACGCCCGTCGTGAACTACATGATGGAACGTGCACT
>Ga0308175_100000313_pt1 | contig 35209 bp, 27 predicted proteins | sample PhyCR1_3_FD_203893 | JGI IMG/M metagenome (GOLD analysis project Ga0308175, IMG submission 203893) | Soil microbial communities from UC Gill Tract Community Farm, Albany, California, United States - DLSLS.C.R1 | ecosystem: Environmental > Terrestrial > Soil > Agricultural land | place: USA...
TCCGTCGTGAACATCCCGGCCGCGGTGGGCTTGCAGGCGACGGTGATGACGGCCGGCGCGGCGGTCGTGACGGCGAAGGTCGGGGACGGGGTGACGGTGAACGGCGGGACCCGCCTCGGATGCTGAGAACAACCTGATGGATTGCGCTCGGCAGCTACGGCGCGACGCCAAGCGCGCGAGCAGCTTGCGCGTAGAGCATATGAGGAGCCCACCGCATGCCCAAGGCTTCGACGCGGTCCCGGAGCTCCGTAGGTGGCTCAGTGTCGAGCTTGTGGTATTCCCAGATCGCCATAGCGACTGCGCGTTTGTCGTGGACAGTGACTCGCTGGGACAGGTCATCGAGCGCACGCTCTAGCAGGCTTTGGATCCGGGGCACCAAACGCTGATCGAAGCAATTTCCCAGCGCTTCGAGATAGTCAGCTCGGTCGCTGGACGGCAGCGTCTGGATATCGACGCTCAGCAAGAGCTCCATGAACCGATGGTCAAGCAAGCGGTAGGTATAGAGCAGCAGCGCGATGCCCGCGCGGATCCTCCACGTGATCGTCGGCCACAGCTCCAGCGCCACGGATTGGATCTCGACGCTGTGCCGGCCGATCGATTCCTCGAACTCGCGTTCGATCTCGTAATCGAATAGGTCGAGGCGAGACAACACCCAGGTCCAGCTCTCGCGCGTGCCGATCTCGAACAGCAAGCGATAGGCGCGGCGATGGGCGCGGACCGCGTTGTCATCGTCGCCCCGTTGGTCGTCCCAATCGACTCCCGGGGGCGCGACCTCATTCAAGAGCGCGATCAAGTGTAGGGCTGGATCTGCATCGCGCTCGCCCAGCCGCACGAGTAGCTCCGCGTTGGTCTGGTCCCGGAGCAACCATGCGTAGAGTTCGTCCCACTGCGGCGATTCGCAGACCGGCCCGCACCTATCGAACGTGTCGACCAGCTCCTCCGGCTCTACCTCCGCGATGTAGCGCAGCCACCGCGCGAGCCTGCTCGCAAGCTCTTTGTCCTCGCCGCTAACCGTGGACGCTGGCGCCGCCGTGATCGTGGCGAGCGCCACAGTGGCTCGCCGGACGGCATCGGGTGTCCAGGCTTCTCGTCTCATCGCGCGTCGCACAGGCGATGCCATAGGTGACCTGCCTCCCTGGGTGATGCCGGCGAGTGTCGGCGGGCGAGCGCTGTCCGTCAATCGCCGCGCCACGATCCGGCGCACCTTCGAGCCGGCGTCGCTCGTGTCTGAGGCGGGTACCCGCGCCGAGCGTCATCGGGACCGGGCTGGCGGCCGACAGCCTGGGTCAGCCCGTCGGACCGCTACGCTTGACAAGCGGGCACGCACTGAGAGCGGCCGCTCCAGATTTCAGCACCATCGAAAATTTGATCCGAGAACTCGCCCGTCGCTGCCCGGAGCGGCCCGTGAGTGCCGCGTTGCGGGCCTGGGTCGAACGTCTCTGCACCACCCCGGCCGACGTGCGCCCGAGCCACAGCGACGGATGGTTCGCGTCGAGCTACGGCTGAGCTGGTTGGGCAGCCTGGACGAACGGACATCCAGTCTCAGGATTTACCGTGCCCGCCAGCGGTGCGTCCGGGTTGCCTCCGGCGGCGACCCGGACGAGATCCAATTGAGCGAGCGTCCGGATCGTCTCGCGACGGATCACGAGCTTGAGCGTTGATCTCTGCATGTTCTCCTCGAGCTCTACGACTTGGCCGGCTGCGCAGCAGGCTGGACAATCTGACATCCAGTGTTGGGGCCTCCCGTGTCCATCAGTGGCGCGTCGGGGTTGGCTCCCGCAACGTGGACGAGGTCCATCTCAACGAGAACCTTAAGCGTCTCGCGACGGATCACGACCTTGAGCGTTGATCTCTTCATGGTTCTCCTCGAGCGCTACGGTTTGGCCGGCTGGGCAGCCTGGACGAGCGGGCAACTGGTGTTGGGGCCTTCCGTGTCCATCAGGCGTGCATCCGGGTTACCACCAACAACCCGGACGAGGTCCATTTCAGCGAGAACCCGAAGCGTTTCGCGATGGACCACAAGCTTGAGCGTTGATTTCTTCATCCTGGTATGATACCGCGTCACCAACCTGTAGCGCTATTTTCCTTCGATGGCCGTCGAGGCACATGTGGTGGCCTCACATGCCGCGATGGTCCGGTCCGGCGGTGGTAGCGCCCAGCGTACGACATCGCCGGCCAGGCCCCGTGTGACGAGGTCGCTGCCTTCGTAGTGCACTCCGACAACGTAGGATCTGTGCGCTTGCAGCATCCACAGCAAGCGCCCATCCGACGTGTCCCAGAACCGCAGGAACCCATCGCTGCCTCCCGCAACGACCATCGATCGGTCGGGAGAAAGCACCGCATCCACCAGGAAGTGTGAATCCCATCGAAAGATCTGAAGTGGGCGACCGGTTGCTGCGTCCCACAGCCTCGCTGTTCCATCCGAACCAGTCGTGAGGATCTCGCGCCCGTCACCGACGAACCGCGCCGTGAATATTCGACCCACCACGTGGCCCTCAAGCCGCCCGACGAGCTGATACGCATCGAGGTCCCAGAGCATTGGCGGGGCCTGCTCACTCGTCGCCGCGATGGCAACCAATCTCCGACCATCCGGCGATGGACGCAGCAGGTTAACGCGTGAGGGTGCAGAGAGATCCATCAGCGCGTTGCGGTCCGGGCGAATGACTCGAACTCGGTTACTTGCATCGGCCACAACTACCCGGCCGTCGGTGAGAATGGTCGCAGCATCGATCCCGGCGGACGACATCGGCAGCGCGATCGGATCACCCTCATCGTGTGTAAGCCGGAGCGAACCGTCGACTGCACCGCTGACCAGGTCGTGGCCCGCGGGAGCAAACGCCACCGCGTTGACTGCCGCCGGATGGGCAATCGTGCGAAGGAGCTGGCCGCTCGGGAGCGCGTAGACCTCCACCGTGTTACCTCGGGCGATCGCGGCTCGGTCGCCGGTAGCGGTCAACGTTGCAAACCCCGACCAGTCGTTTTCCTCGATGGCGGTCACACTTGGCAGTTCCGCGATCAGCTCGCCACGTTCGGTGTCCCAGACATGGGTGCCACGGTTTCGGCAGCTGAGTGCGATGAACCGCTGATCGGGAACGAGACTCACCGCAGTGTCGCACTCTGGGCCAATCTCCGGCGAGCCCCAGCGGCGATACGGCGAGGCAGCATCCCAGACCCGGGCCGTACCGTCCCATGACGCACCAACGACGCGGCGCGCCTCTGGATCGAAGTGAGCGGCGATGATGAAGCCTTTGGGCCCTTCGAGCCTCGCCACGGGCATCCCCGTTGCGACGTTCGAGACGACGACCGCGCCGTTTGCGCCTGCAGAGAGCATGAGGTCCCCGCTTGGAGAGAATTCGACCGCATAGACCTTGTCGTGATGCGAGTTGAACTGAGTCCGCAGACCGCCCGAAGGCGCGTCCCACACCTGTTCCGTGCCATCACGGCTCGCCGCCGCGACGAGTCCACCATCGCGCGAAAACGCGACGGCATCGACTGGCGCTCCCGCGTTGCGCAAGGAACGGATGCGCACGCCAGTCGGGATCTCCCAGATCGAGGCCACGCCGTCATATGTCCCAACGACAAGCCGCGGGCCGCGCGGATCGAAGCTCAGGCTGCGAACGCGTGGTCCGGTAATCGTGGCCGTCTGTCGCCAAGCCGACGTGTCGAACACACGCACCTCATTGCGACCGGAGGTGGCAATCCAGTGCCCGTCAGCGCTGAACGCCAGCAATGCCACTCCGGGCCCGTCGTTGTTCAGTTCGGCGATTTGCATTCCCGTCTCTGCATCCCAGACGTGCACGGTCCTGCCCGTCACATCGATCGCCGCCACAAACTGCGACGACATCGCGACGGCGTAGTAGCGCCACCGCTTCGAGCCGGACCGCTGATACCTCAGCTCGCGCAACGGCGCGCCGGTGGCTGCGCTCCAGATCCGGACGGTACCATCTCCCCCGGCGGTGACGATCCTGGAGCCTTCCGGGCTGAACACCGCCCCATACACCGTATCGCCGTGGCTCATCGTGAACAGCAGCTGGCTCGACGACGCGTCCCACATGCGGGCGCTCTTGTCGTCGGTCGTGAGCACCCGCTTGCCGTCGGGTGCAAACACCGCGGACCACATCCGGCCATCGCTGCTCGTGAAGCGTGCGAGCTCGGACATGCGAGGCTGTAGCGCCCTGGCGAGCATGAACTTCACCCCGGACGAGTGATCCCCACGCTGGTACGCCTGCTCCAGGTGGCGCACGGCCTCGCTCAGCTCGCCATGGAGGAGCGCCTGCTGCCCCCGCTCGACCTCTGACTCGGTGGCGAACTCGTCAGCCACGTGAGCTCGCACCTCCGCACGAACAAGCAACCCGCCCATCACGACCAGCGCGACGAGCGCTCCGACCCCCCACCTCGCGCGCCGAGCGCGCCGCAGGCTCATCGTGATGAACGAGTCGTCCTGCTCGCTGAGATTCGCTGCAACGCGTGGGCTCTGCACGCTCCGCTTGAGCTCCACCAGCGTCTGACCCCGAGCCAACAAATCAGGCGATCGGCCCCGTTCTTGCCATTGTCGGGTCAACGATCGGATCTGTTCGTTGGGATCCGCCTGCAGCACTGCCCGCAACTCCGTGGCCAGCTCGAGCGCGTTGGCATGGCGACGCTCGGGTTCCCTCGCGAGCGCGCGGGAGAAAACTCGGTCAAGCTCCGACGAAACGCCGAGCTCGGGCAGTGCGTGCTGGTGCTGGAAGAACAGGCCGCTGGTGCTCGTCGCCGTGAATGGCAGCCGCCCAGTGAGCGCCTCGTAGAGCATGACACCGAGCGAATAGATGTCGGCCGCCGTACCCACGCTCGACGCGTTACACCACTGCTCCGGTGACGTGTACGACCGAGATCCAACCCCCACACCGTCAGGGGTGAGCCGGCGTTGATGTTCCGGGACCGGGACGAAACCAGGGGGAAGGGGCAAGGGCTTCGTCGGTTCACGGCGCCATGGTGATGGTGCGGCACGAATGAGCGTCGTCGTCGTCACTACCTTGTCACCGGGCACCACAGGTTGTTCATCGTCTTCTGCGAACACCCGGCCCTTGGCGATGCCAAAGTCGATCAGCTTCGGGATCCGCATGCCTTGCGACGCCAACCCCTTGCTCTCGATCACCATCACGTTCGACGGCTTCAGGTCGCGATGTACGATCCCGCACTGGTGGGTCGCGTCGATCACCTCGGCCAAGCGCTCGACGAACGGCACGAGCTCCCCGAGCGACATCGGGCCATGCCTATGTAACCAGTGCGCAAGCGTGACTCCGTCCACGAACTCCATTGCGAGCCAACACAGGCCGTCCTGTTCTGCAACCCCAAAATCGTAGACCTGCGCCGCGTAAGGATGACGGACCTGTGATGCGAGCTGGGCCTCGCGCAAGAACCGCGCCTCCGCGTTGTCGTCGCACTGCCGCTTCTCGTTCAGAACTTTGACCACCGCTACCCGCTTGAGCACCCGATGCTCAGCGCGATACACGTCACCGTGGCCACCATCCCCGATCTTCTCTCGGAGAGTGTAGTCACCCAGCTTGCGACCGGCGAGGTTTGCCATGTTTCTTCTCGGCCCAAGCCTATACCTGATCCATGGTCCCAGGAGCAACGGCGCGGGCGGAGCCAGATGCCACTCACGATCATCATCGATCGATGAGCGCGCGGAGCAAAGCATCGTCCGAAACTTCAAGTGGAAGCTCATCTGGTGGGGAGTCGAGCAGGTTCAAAGGGGTGTTCGTCAGGCTGCTGATCTTGCCCGATCCGCCGAGCAGCTGCACAGGCAGGTTTTCGTAAGATGAGCTGCATCGGTGGCGATAAGCCCGCGATCTGTCGCCGCATCTACGCCACGCGGGTGTTCGACGAAATCACCGAATCGCGCGAATCGACGAACACCCCTTGCCGGCCTTGCGGACGAGATGCTCTTTGAGGGGATGGTCACCACGGAACGAACCCCTGGAACGGCCGGCGCGCATGCGGGGGCGAGCGCGACCAGGGGGCCAGCCGGCGCCCCAGACGCCGCAGTCCCCGCAGTCCTCGCGACCCCAGCACCGACGCCGCTGCTTCCGCCGCACGAGGACGCCGAGCTGAGCACCGGCCTCTATCCGGTGACGTACGTTGGCGAGTTCGAGGCTGCCGGCGAGTGGCCGTTCCCGCAAGATCGCGCACGCGTCGTGCTCGGCGGCTCGCAGATCCGCGATGACTCGCCGAGCCCCGATATCTCGATCCCAGGTCGGGGCTTGTCGGGCACCCACTGTCTCCTGGAGCGTCGCGCCAACAGTATCCGCATCTACGACCAAGGCTCCACGAACGGGACCTATGTCGGCAACACGAAGATCGCGACGTCATGGGACGTCCGGATCGGCGACAAGTTCTCCCCTCGGCCGCTGACCTTGTTTCTGATGGACAGCGCGATGCACACGCATCGTGGGCTGCTCACCGAGATTCTCGGAACAGGGTTCCGGCCGTCGCCGGATATGCTCTTGACCGAGGTGGTTCGCCAGGCCTGCCACGTGATCATCACCGGCGAGGACGGTTGCGGCCGAGAGCGGCTCGCCAAGGCCATCCACGACATGTCTCCGCGGCGCGCTCACGCCATGCTCACGGGTGCCGACATCCCCGAGGATCGTGCTGCACAGAGCGCGTTCGTTCGGCAAGCGTCGAAGCCCAGGACCACGGTGGTGCTCGAGGTTGGCCCCAAGAGGGACCATCGGCCGCTCGACCCGACGTTCATATCCTCACTGTACTCGCCGAGCTATGGCGTGCGAGTCATCGTCCTCGCGGCTACCGAGGAAGACGCAGAGCACGCGCTCCCCAAGCAACAGTTTCGCCAGAGCTATCACGTCAGCCTGCGCCCGCTGGCGTACCGGTCAGGGGAGATCGATCAGCTCCTCGATCGCATGTTCGCGGCGCGGGGGGCGCCGCACTTACGAACCGCAGATCTGCACGTAGAGAACCAACAGGCGCTCCGGGCGCACTCCTGGCCGAAGAACCTTGCGCAGTTGCACACCGCCGCGGACGCGATCGTCGCACATGAGGCACATGGTGGGCTGCGCGCTGCAGGTCGTGTGCTTGGGCTCGCGCCAGCCACGATACACGGACACCTGAACCGCGTTGGGCTCAAGGCACGCAAGGTCGGCGGGAGTAAACGTATGAGCTTGTTCCAATCGGAGGGCCCTGGAGCCGGCCGTGCTGATTCCCGGCCTGACCCATGATTGCCGGTGGTGGGTGTTCGGTGCTGCGCGGATTGGCCTGGAGCGCCGATCACCCCTAACGAGGCATCGCAACGGCGTTCTCTACACTTGGCCGTCGCAGGCCTGAACAAGGTGTTCGGCGACCTCACGAAGTGAGGTGCATCGACGAACACCCCTTCTCATGTGCGCCGTTTTCGTGCTTCATGGTGCTATGGCGGGTGTTCGTTTCCGAGGCAATAAACCGAGTGCGATCCCGAACGATGATGTGGCTCGACGAAACGCGACGACGGCGTCGAACTTGCAGACAACGAGCCCAACGTGAGCAATGACGAAGTGTTCAGATTGCGCGAATGGGGGACTCATCGAATGGTTCCATTGCGCGCACCAACAGATCCTCACCAACAGGTCGAAGCGAGCACAACCTGGGCGGCGAATACAACTGCGCTACAGCTGTCAAGCCGAGGCATTGGGGATCTGGAGCTCACCTATGAGGGCCAAATGTGGCGACTCAAAGACGGGGCAGGGGCGGTAAACCTGAAGCAGGATGGAGCGCCCGCGCGGGAGGTGACGCTACTAGGCGGCACTGAGGTGACTATTGCGGGCAGGACTATGATCGCCGAAAGCCCGCGCACCGTTGGCCTGCAAGCCTTGTGCTCGCGGCTGCTCGGATGGAGCGATGAGCGGATCGGTACCGTGGACCATGCACTGCGCGCGATTCGGCTCGCCAGTTCCGGACGGGCCGTGTTGATCCTCCGCGGCAGAGGTGATCTGGTGCCGATTGCATTCGCGATTCATCGACATGTGCTAGGGGATGACGCCCCTTTCGTGGTTAGCGATCCGCGGCGAGAAAACACGCCTGCGACGGTTCGCGGCCCGGCAAATGTCCAGAGAGGCATGCGCGCCGTTCGCAAAGGCTTCGGTGGCTCAATCTGCGTACGTGCGGAGCGACTGCCACAAGAGTTCGACAATATATTGAAAACTTTCCGAGAACCGGAGAGCGGCGTTCGCCTGCTCATCTGCGTAGGCAAGTCAGCACGTACAGCCCTCTTCCTGGGAGCTACCCCGATCGATATCCCGTCGCTCGAAACACGCGAGAAAGAACTCGCGCGTATCATAAGCGAGTATGCAGAGGATGCAATCGATTTCTTGTGCGCACCCAGGACCTGCCTGAGTCCACAGGATCTGGAATGGGTCGCTCAGTTACCCAAGCTTACGATTCCGGAGATTGAAAAGGCATTGCGGCGAATTGTAGCGATGAGGATCTCGCGCAATATTTCCTCGGCTGCGAACAAGCTCGGGATGACCTCTGTGTCGTTAACTCGATGGCTTGCGCGCAGAACATTGCTGAAGGACGGCGCACTCTATGCCCCTCAGCCTAGGTCCTGGGTGCCCCACGATGAAGATCGTGCTGCCAGCTGCAACCAGGTGGGCGCCCCGCGTGCCTCGCAAGTCCCTGGGTAACAGCCCAGGCTGGTAGCTCGGATATCATCAATGGCAATACTTGCGAAATGCGCAAGTAGCGATAGGCGTGCCAGGCGCGTACCCTCGGTATCAAGCTGCTCAGCGTGGCGGTCGCTCCCGGCGGCGGGGGGCCAGCAGGGACAGGGCGGCGAGGGTGAGGGCGAGGGCGCCGGAGGGGTCGCTCGAGGCGCAGTTGCCGCAATGGTTCGGGTGCGGAGGCGGGAACGCGCCGGCGTCGCCGACCGGGTCGGTCACGATACCCTTGCCGGTGAGGAGGACCGTGAGCTGCACGTTGGGGCGCTGAGGCGAGGTGATGACGAGGGTCTGCGTCGCGGGGCCGAGCTGGGTGGGATGAAACCCGACGCTGAAGGTCGCGGTCTCGCCCGGCAGGATGGTGTTGGGGAACGTCGGGCTGTCGATCGAGAACGGGGCCGAGATCTGGGGCTTATCGAGCTGGAGCGGTGAGACATCGCAGTTCTGCAGGGTGATCTGGTGGGCGTTCCGGGTCTCGAGGTGGACCGGGGCGGGGTCGAAGGCGATGGCCGGGGGCGCGATGGCGCCGCCGTTGTCGACGAAGGTCGCGGTCAGGGTCGTGTGGGTGGTGGTCGCGCCGTCGACGTCGGTCGTCCAGACCAGGTCATCGCTGGCGAGGCCGGCGACGGCCCGGCGCTTGGGCGTGGCGGTGACGAAGGCTTGCTGGAGCGGGGCGAGGGTCGTGGGGTAGGTCAGCGGCGCGACGAGCTCGAGATCGAACGGCGAATCGGCGAGCTGCAGCGCCGGCGAGGACAGGCCGATGGACGCCGTCCCGGTCGAGACCAGCGGGAGGATGCGCGGCGTCGTCGGTTGCTGGACGCAGAACGTCCCCAGCGAGACGGCGGCGGGCACGCTGTACATCGCGGTGGCGGCGCCGCCGGTGATCGGGATGGCCAGGGACGGTCCGCTGGCTGGCTTGACGAGGAGGCGATCGGCGAGGTTGCCGTCGGTGCTCGGGGCGACGGTGAGGTCGATGGTCGCCGGGGTCATCGCCGGGGCGGCGCCGAGGGTCAGGGCCGGTTGCGGGGCCTCGAGGGTGGCGGACGTGAGCGAGGCGGGCGCGCCGGTGCTCGCGATCGCGACGTGCTGGACGAGCTGCGAGGCGGTGCGGACCTCGCCGAGCAGGATCGCGGGTGGCGTGGCGGTCAGCGTCAGGGCAGGGTCGCCGGCGCAGCGCAGGGTGAGCGCGACCGTCGGGCCCCCGACGTCGGGAGCGGCGAGGGTGAGGTCCGTCGTGAACATCCCGGCCGCGGTGGGCTTGCAGGCGACGGTGATGACGGCCGGCGCGGCGGTCGTGACGGCGAAGGTCGGGGACGGGGTGACGGTGAACGGCGGCCCGGCAGGTGTCGCGGTCGGGGTGGCGTCGGCCAGATTGCGCGTGCCGTGGTTCGCGACCTGGAAGGTCAGGGTGCCGGTGGTATTGAGCGGCAGCACGCCGAAGTCGAGGATCGCCTGACCTCCCACGAGCTCGAGCGTGGCGCCCGCCCCGATGCCGTGTAGCGGGACCGAGAGCGAGCGGTCGGCGGTGTCGTGAAAGTTGATGAGCAGCGTGGTGTCGCGCACGCCGATCGCGCTCGGATCGAACACGAGATCGAGATCGACGGTCTGGCCGTCGGTGAGCGCACAGCTCGGCGGGATACCGGACGTGCAGGGCGCGCGGGCGGCGAAGGTCCAGTCGGCCGCGGCGCCGGTGCCACCGTCGACGATCTGGACATCGAGGAGCTGGAGGGGGCCGGCGCCGGCGTTGGCGAGGTGCACGGTGACCCTGGCGGTCGCGCCGATGACCTCGACGGTGCCGGCGGTGATCGCGCCGGGGGACGCCGAGAGGACCGGTGTGATCGCGGTGGTGCCGGTGCAGCTGAGCGGGATCGGCGCGGCGAGCTGGGTGCCCGCGCTGGTCGCGACGTAGAGCTGCGCGGCCTGGGGGCCGGCCGATCGCGGCGTGCAGGTGACGACGAGGTTGGTTGTACCGCCGGCGGAGACGACGGGGATCGCGGCATCGCACTCGCGCGCGTCGGGGTTGCACGGGGCCGCGACGGCAAAGTTGTCGGCGGGATCGGTGAGCTCGACGAACATCCTGGCGAGCGACTGCGCGGCGGTGTTGTGGAGCACGATCGTCTGGGACACCGAGCCGCCGACCGCGACGGGGCCGAAATCGATCGCCGTCGTATCGGGGGCCAGGGTCGGCGAACCCGCGTAGGCGCACACGGCCTCGAACTCGGCGAGCACCGAGCCGAGCGTGGAGAGCACCTGGTAGCCGCAGCGCTGCATGCTCGCCGGGGCCGGCGTGCACATGATCGTGATGGGGCGGGTCTGGCCGGACGCCAGGGTGAACCCGGTGAGCGGCGAGGCCTGGACGGCCGCGGCGTCGCAGCCCGGCGCGGCGGTGATGCTGCCCGCGACGACGCTGGCGGAGCTGTCGTTGCGCAGGGTGATCGTGCCCGACGCCGAGCCGCTGGCGGCGAGCTCGATGACCTGGACCGGGGGCACGGCGTGGAAGGTCGTCGGGGCCGCGGCGGCCGCGCGGGTGCTCGCGAACGCGGCGAGCGCGACGAGCGCGACGAACCGGCCGAGCAGGCGGATCCGGCGCGAGGCGGTGGTGCTCACAGCCGGCCGATCACGCCGAGCGTGGGGACGAACACGTCGGCCTCGAAGTGGTCGTCGACGAAGAGGAAGTGCTCGTAGCCGACGTCGCCTTGCACGCTCAGGTGGCCGTTGATCATCAGCTCGATGCCGGCGGCGGCGCGGCCGCCGATCGAGAGCCGCTTGGAGGTCATGATGCCGCCTCCGGGCGCGAGCTCGTCGTGATCGTACACGAAGCCGGGCACGCCGACCCCGACGTACGGACGGACGAACCCGGTGAACGGCCGGTAGCGCAAGCCGAGGTAGCCGCCGATCTCGTCGGACTTGAGGAACAGGAGCTCGATCTCGAGCTTGCCGCGCGAGATCGCGAGCCCGGCGCCGCCGGCCGCGCCGCGGCCCTTGCCGTCGATCCGCAGCACGCCGAGCACGCCCGAGTCGATCTTGTCGTCTTCATCGCCGGCGGTCGCGTCGCCGCGATCGGCGACGTCGTAGTGCGGGATGATCGGCGTGATGGCGTGGCCGTCGCCTCCGTCGTGGACCGTGCGCTCGCGGCCCGTGGCATCGCTCGCGCCGTACTGCGTGCCGGTGATGAGCCAACCAAAGGCGGTGTCGGGGGCGACCTTTGGCTTGGCCTCGGGCGGCCTGGGGGCACCCACGGGCGCAGCCGGTGCGGCCGGCGTCGCGGCCACCACCGGAGGCGTCGCGGGCCCCGCCGGTGCCCCGGCCGATACCACGAGCGTGACCTCCTTGTTCTCGCCCTCGAAGCCGTTGACGGTCAGCTCGTCGCCCTGTTCGGTCTTGCGGATCCGGACGAGGTGCAGCCCGGACCGGACGCGGGTCAAGAGCGAGCTGCCGACCGGGATGAACGGGCCGCCGTCGATCGAGATGTCGGAGCCGTGCGGCGCCACCCGCACGGTGAGGATCGTGAGCTGCTCGTCGAGGCCGAGCAGCAGCTCCTTGACCTCGACGATGCGCTCGGCGCCGGTCGCCGGATCGGTCAGGTAGCGCTGGTACGTGTTCGCCGCGTCGGCGAGCCGGCCCATGTCGCGCAGCGTGGAGGCGATGTTGAGCAGGATCTTGGGGCTGGGGAACTTCGCGTAGGCCTCGAGGAAGTTGGCGAGCGCCTGATCATAGGCTCTCGCCTGCAGCTGCTTCACGCCCTCGGTCATCAGCGCCTGGGCGAGCGGGCGGGTCGCCGGATCGTCGACCGCGATGGCCGGATCTTGCGTGATCGATTGCAGAGCCTCCACGAGCTGCTTGTCGTCCCGGATCTGGGCCAGCGGCGGCGCGGGCGCGGGCGCGGAGGCGGGGGGCATCGATGGCGCCGGGGGAGCCGCGGGGGTCGCTGACGATGGCGCCGGCGGGGATGCCGGGGAGGCGGGGATGGGCGCTTGCGCGGCGGCCGTGCGGGCGGTGAGCAGCAACGCCGCGACAGAGGCGCGAGACAAGCGAGGCGAGATCACGGCGGCGTGGGATCCTTCGGCGGCTCCGGGGATGGTAGCCCGTTCTTGGGGGCCTCGGGGGCGGGCGGTTTCGGCGGCTTCTTGCCGGTGTCGAGGGTGGTCTCGATCGGCGAACCCTCCGTGGTGTGCTCGCCGGGCTTGGGTGGATCGACTTGCCGGATATCGCGGACCGCGCCGCTCGGCTTGTCGGGCGCGGCGTCGCCGGAATCGGGCCTGGTGACCGGGCCGCTGCTGGTCTCGCCGGGGCCGGCCGGCCTGGTCGCCGCGCCTCCCGGGTGTGCGCCGGGTGCGCCGGGCGCGACCCGGTGACCAGGCCGCGCGGGCCTGTCGTGCGGCTTGGGGGTCGCGAGGTCCGGCACCTCAGCGGAGGTCGCCGGTTGGGGCTGGGTCCCCGGCGTGGGCGGATGTGGCGTGGGCGGCGGGTTCGACGCCGGCGGGGTCGACGTGGGCGGCGGATTCGGCGTGGCCACATGCGCGGAGCCCACCGCCGGTTCGAGCGGGGCCGGTGCGGCCGGAGGCGCGCCGCCGCCGCGCAGCATCGCGTAGGCGAGCCCGGCGCCCGCGATGGCGAGCACGGTGATCGCACCCGCCACGATCGGGATCGCGGAACGCTTGCCCGCCGGGAGGCCGGGCCTGGTCTCGCCATCGAGCTGCAATGCGGCGGTCTCCGGGGGCAGCGTGGGCGCGAGATCGCTGAACGCCGGCGTCGCGGGCGGCCACGTCGTGCGGTTGGCCAGGAGCGTATCGAACGACGCGAGCGCGGCCGCGAGCGCCGCGGCGCTGTCGAACCGCGCGGTCGGCTCCTTCTCGAGCAGGCGCAGGACGACCCACTCCATCTCCGGCGTGACCGGCGCCAGCTGGCTCGGCGGCACGACCTCGCCGAACATCTGCAGCGAGATGATCTCCCCCGCGCCTTCGGCGACGAACGGCGGGTGCCCGACGAGCATGTGATACAGGATGCAGCCGAGCGAATAGAGATCCGCGCGGGTATCGATCGTGCTGGCCTCGCGCGCTTGTTCGGGCGCCATGTAGAGCGGCGTCCCCATCAGGATGCCCGTCGCCGTGCGCCGGTTGCTGTTCTGGATGGTGTCGGCGAGCTTGGCGATCCCGAAGTCGAGCACCTTGGTGCGATCGGGGCCGCCGTCGGGATCGGGGACGAGGAACACGTTGTCGGGCTTGAGGTCGCGATGGATCACGCCGACCTTGTGCGCGGCCTTGAGGGCGCTCGCGATGCCGTGCGCGATCGCCGCCGCCTCGGGCTCGGTGAGCCGGGTGCGCATGAGCCGGTGGCCGAGCGTCTCGCCCTCGAGGAACTCCATCACGATGAAGGCGTCGCCCTCGTCCGTGTAGCCGAAGTCGTAGACCTCGACGATCCCCGGGTGCTTGCAGGCCGTGACCGCCTTGGCTTCGTTGATGAACCGCTGCACCAGGTCGGCGTCGGTCGTCAGGTCCGCGCGCAGGAGCTTGAGCGCGGCCGGACGGTGGAGCAGGACGTGCTCCGCGCGAAACACCGTCCCCATGCCGCCGGTGGCGATCTCGCTGAGGATCCGGTAACTGCCGAGAACCGATCCGATGATCGCCGGGCTGGCTGGGCTGGTATGTGGACGCGGCTCGTTCATTTCCCCCGACGTAGAAGGATGCGCTACTCGGTGACCTGCTTCAAGGTGCGCCAGGTTACCCGCCTCGTTCGGTAGGTCCGGGTGCTACCGGTGCTACCCTTCGGGCGTGCCGAGCTTTCAGCGCCACGTGTTCGTCTGTATCAACGAGCGAGCCGCCGGCCACCCCAAGGGGTGTTGCAAGCTCAAGGGTGGCCCGGATGTCCGAGATCGTCTCAAGGCCGAGCTGGCGTCGCGCGGGCTGTCGAAGACGATCCGCGCCAACAACGCGGGCTGCCTCGACCAGTGCGAGCACGGGGTGACCGTCGTCGTGTATCCCGAGCAGGTCTGGTACGGCCACGTCACCGTCGAAGACATCCCCGAGATCGTCGAGAAGCACCTGGTCGGCGGCCAGGTCGTGACGCGCCTGCTCATCCCCGACCAGCCGCACCTCGCCGGGCGTACGGCGTTCCCCGCGCTCGCGATCGGCACGACCGCCAAATGATCGCGCGGGCTGCATGCGTGGCGCTGGCGGCGGTCGCGACGCTCGCGCACGCGGACGCCACGAAGTCACCCTCCCCACCGGCGCCCCCGGTGGACGACGCGCCCGATCCGGCGGTGGCGGACGCCAGCGAGGCCAACCTCGAATCGACCGAAAATCGCCGCGGCCTGACGTTCGCCGGCTCGCTCGGCGGCGGCCTGATCCTCGGCTTCGGGATCAAGGACTCGGTCGGTCGTGGCCCGGCCATTTCGCTGCGGCTCGGGCACGTCGCGACCCGGCGCACGGTGATCACGTTCGAGGCCGGCGTCACGGCGGCGCTGCACAAGCCGGCAGGGATGAACACGTCGCTCCAGACCAACACGAACACGAACCTGCTCGCCGGCGCGCTGTACTACGTGAACCCGTCGCTGTGGGTGCGGTTCAGCGGGGGCCTCGGGGTCTACCACGGCAGCCAGGTGACGCTGGAAAGCGGCGCGATCGGCGACCTCATGCTCGCCGGACCCGCCGTGCTCGGCGGCGTCGGCGTGGATATCGCGCGGTTCAAGTCCGCGGTGCTGGGCCTCGAGGTGGGGACGTCGGCGATGATCAACCGCGAGGGCGTGCTGCTCGCGAGCGGCCTCAACCTCGGCCTCTCGTTCGACTAGCGAAACGTGGCCAGCTGCGCCCCATGGTAACCTCACGACCGTGGTCCGCGCCGCCGAACGTGTTGGACTGAGTCCCGACGAGTACCTCGCCTGGGAGCGCGTGCAGCCGGTGCGCCATGAGTACTTCCGTGGCGAGGTGTTCGCGATGGCCGGCGGCAGCGATGCGGTGCTCGACGTCGATGCGATCTTCGCAGGGATGTTCGAGCTCGTCGGCGACGAGTGACTACCTCGGAGGCCCGAGGTCGAGCGCGACGTGGGCGGTGCCGCCGCTGGGGATCGCGACGTGCTGGGGGACCCGCTGGCCGTGCCACAGCGTGCCGAACGACAGCTCGCAGGCGGGGAGGTCGTCGATGGTGAAGTGGCCGTCGGTCACGGTGACGACGCGGTGGGATTGCGGCAGTGGGAGCGAGCCGGTGGGGTTGACGCAGGTCCCGAGCAGGAGCTCGAAGCTGCCGCTGGTGAGGTTGGACGTCGTGCCCTCGATCCGGCCGGTGCCGCCGAGCGCGAGGCGGACGCCGCTGGCGGGCGAGACGATGGTCTGGGTGGCGACGCCGCGGCCGTCGGCCTGGGCGGTGATGCGATAGCGGCCGGGAAGCACGTGGTAGACCTCGAAGCGGCCGGCCGCGTCGGTGCGCTCTTGCTGGTTGATGCCGCCGCGCCCGAGGGGCTGGAGATCGAGGAACGTCGCGCCGACCGGCTCGCCGGCCTTGTCGACGAGGACGCCGGTGATGTCGGGGCGGAGGTCGGGCAGCTGGAACACGACGTCGTCGAATCGCACGCCGTCGCGGCACGTGAACGTGCGGCTGGGGGACGGCGGCGACTTCCACGGCCAGGCCCGCAGCGTGACGCCGGCCTCGTCGGTGGTCGTCCAGCGGAACCTGCCGTCGGGCTCGATCCGGCCCGCCAGGGTGAAGTCGAGGTCGCCGGCTTCGCCGGTCCACTGCTTCTCGATCGCGCCGTCGCCCGCGGGCTTGCCGTCGTGGGTGACGACCCGGCCGGCGATCACGCAGCCGGCGGTGAGCGTGAGGGTGGTCGTCAGGTGATCGCCGGGCTCGACGGTGATCCGCGGGGCGGTCGCGCCCGCGATGCCGGCGAACCTCGGGTGGCTCGCCTCGAGGGTGAACGTGCCCGCGGGGAGCCGGAGCTCGAAGCTGCCGGCGGCATCGCTCTCGGCGACGTCGGTCGCCAGGGTGGGGCGCAGGTTGCCGCCGCGCGCGCGCAGCATGGCCCCGGCGACCGGGTGGCCGCCGCGATCGACGACGTGGCCCGAGACAATCCCGCCGCGCACGACCGAGAGATCGACGTGGTCGGTGTCGTCGTTCGCGACGACGATCGTCATCAGCGCCTCGTCGGGGCTGCCCGCGGCGTCGGCGGACGGCGGGGCCGGCAGCCGCGCACCGTCGGGCCGGTCGACCGACAGCACGGTGTCGTCGCGGACGAAGGCGCGATACGTGCCGGCGGCGACCTGGATCGCGTACGCGCCATCCGGGTGGCTGGTCGTCGAGCTCTCGCCCGCGGCGCCGCGGAACACGACCTCGACGCCTCCGACCGGCTGTTGCTGGCGGATGTCGATCACGTGGCCGGCGATCGTCACGTCGCCGTCGCGGTGGGGGGCGCCGGGCGGGAGCGTGCCGGTGCGTGCGCGCGACTTCGCGAGCGGGTCCGAAGGCTCGCCGCCGAGCGCGTGTTGCGCCGCCGGATCGCCCGGCGAGCCAGCGGCCGGCGAACGCACCCGGGCGGTGCCCCACCAGGCGACAAGTACGACGATGGCGACGGCGACGGCGACGGCCAGGGCGATCCGGGAGCGGCGCGTCATGGGCTGGGTGGCGAGTCGGTGCCCTGCACCTCGATCACGACGGCGGTGATGTTGTCCTTGCCGCCGCGCTGGTTCGCCAGGCCGATCGCCGCCTCGGCGCATTCCTCTAGCGAGCCGTCGCTGCACAGCTCCGCGACCTCGCCGTTGCCCGTGAAGTAGCCGTGCAGCCCGTCGCTGCACAGGAGGAAGCGATCGGCGGCGGCGACGTCGATGTCGACCGTGTCGACCTGCACGTAGTCCTTGTGGCCGACGGCGCGGGTGATCACGTTCTTGCCGGCGGCCTTCTCGGCCTCGGCCGGGGTCATCATGCCGTGCTTGACCTTGTAGTTGATGAGGGTGTGGTCCTCGGTCATCTGCAGGACGCTGGCGCCGCGCACCCGGTAGACCCGGCTGTCTCCGACGTGGGCGGCGAACGCGAGGTTGGCGCGGATGAGCAGCGCCGACAGGGTGGTCGACATCCCCTTCTTCTCGGGGTCGAGCTCGGCCATCCCGTACACCATGTAGCAGGCGCTCTTCACGCCGCTCTCGAGGAAGCGGCGGATCTCCCAGACCCCTTCGTCGTCGCCGGCCAGGACCCGATCGACCAGCCGGTTCAGATCGCGGTCGGCGCCATAGACCCACATCCGCAGCTGCTCGACGGCCTCGCGGCTGGCGATCTCGCCCTTGTTGTGGCCGCCGACACCATCAGCGACGACGTAGAACCCGCGGGCATCATCCCGGAACAACGCGTCCTCGTTGATCTGGCGCCTGCGGCCAATGTCGGTGCGCGCCACGGATAGCAACTTCACTCGACGGCAATCTTATCATTCATGGCGATTGCGAGGTCGGCTTGCTACGATGGGGGTCCTGTGACCGAAGGGACCAAGCCCGGGTTAGCAGCGGTCATTCGCGAGCGATCGAGCGAGATCCTCGCGAGCTGGCTCGTTCAGTTCGAGCGTTCGCTGCTGCGGTTCCGCCGCGCGACCAAGGCGGCGACGCACACGGCCCAGGTCGCCAACCTCGTGGAGGCGCTGTCCGTCGCGGTCAGCAGCGGCTCGCAGGAGCTCCGGCCCGGGGCCAACGTCACGCGCGAGCTCGAGCGCAGCGCGGCGTTCCTGGGGGCGCAGTTCGCCAGCGAGGGCGCGACCGGGTTCGACATCGCGGCGCTCCTGCTCGAGCTGCGCGACGTCGTCGCCGGCATGGCCGATCCGGAGGACGCCGCCGCGCTGTCCCGGCTGTTCGAGTGGCTGACCACGGTCGCGCTCGACGCGTTCGCGGCCTCGGGCATGCAGTCGCTGCGAGAGCGCCAGGCGGACCAGCTCGAGAACGGGACGCCCGTGATCGAGGTCCTACCGAAAGTTCCAGCCGTGCTGCTGGTCGGCGCGCCGAATACGTCGACGATCGACTCGCTGTTGTCGCGCGCGTGGATGCTCGCCGTGGGCACGGGGGCGCCGTGCCTCATCATCGACTGCGGCGGGCTCGCCGAGCCCGGTGAGAAGAACTTCGAGGGCGGCTACCGGGGGTTCCTCGAGCAAGCCGAAGGCAGCGCGCTGCAGGTCGTGCTGGCGACCGCCCGCCGGCCGCTGCGCGAGCATGTCGCCGGGCTCACCGGGGAGCGCGGGCTGTCGTTCCAGCACTTCGATCGCTTCGACAGTGCCGTGGCCCACGCGCTCGAACGCGCCGGCTATCTATTGAAGCTACGCAGCTGACCGGGGCTCACGAAGGGGTATGCTAGGCTCGGAGCTTTCCGTGGGGGACTTTCCGATCGGCTTTGGCCGGTATCAACTCGTCGAACGGCTGGCCGTGGGGGGCATGGCCGAGATCTTTGTGGCCGCGGCCCCCGGCGAGCACGGCTTCCAGAAGAAGGTCGTGATCAAGCGCCTCCTGCCGCACCTGGTGGACGACGCGACCTACAACGCGATGTTCATCGACGAGGCCAAGCTCACGGCGCGCCTCGTGCACCCCAAGATCGCGCAGACCTTCGAGCTCGGCAAGGTCGACGAGGCGCTGTTCATCGCGATGGAGTACGTCGATGGCATCGACGTGCTGGCGCTGCTCCGCGAGTTCGCGGGGCGGCGGCGCCGGGTCGAGCCGCAGCTGGGCGCGTGGATCGCCCACGAGGTGCTCGACGCGCTCGACTATGCCCACAACCAGTTCGGTGAAGACGGCTCGCGGCTCAGCATCGTGCACCGCGACATCTCGCCGTCGAACGTGCTGATGAGCGTGCGCGGCGACATCAAGCTGGTCGACTTCGGGATCGCACGCCAGCAGGATCCCGAGCGCGCGCACAAGAGCAAGAGCGGCACGCTCAAGGGCAAGTACGGCTACATGTCGCCCGAGCAGGTGATCGAGCAGAGCCTCGACGCGCGCAGCGATCTGTTCTCGGTCGGGGTCGTGCTCGCCGAGCTCCTGACCGGGCGGCGGCTGTTCGCGGCGGCCAACGAGCTCGACGTGCTCCTCATGGTCCGCGACGCCAAGCTCGGGCGGTTCGACAAGTACGGCGCGGACCTCGATCCCGATCTGTCGGCGATCGTGCGCAAGGCGCTCAAGAAGGCGGTCGACGAGCGCTGGCAGACCGCGGCGCAGTTCCGCGATGCGCTCTCGGAGTGGCTGTTCGAGCACCGCCACCGCATGTCCCCGAAGGTCGTCGCCGATGTCGTCGTCGAGCTGCGCGACGCGGTGATCGAGCGCCGCCAGAGGACGGTCAACGCCGGGACCGCCGTGCTCGACGACATCGCTCCCAACGCGCCCAGCCAGCGCCCCAGCATGCCGCCGATCGACGAGGCCACGCCGGTCGCGGTGGTCGACGCCGAGCAGAGCATGCCGACGATCTCGGTCAGCTACGAGCATGCCGATGGCCCCGAGCCGGCGGCGCGGCCGATCACGGTCGGCGATCTCGCCGTGCACGTCGCGCACCCGCGCGCCGATACCGTGCCTGCCCGGCCGGGAGGGGCCAGGCCGGGGGTGCCGATCCCGAGCGGCCTCGCCATGAAGCGACCGATCCAGCCGCCGCGCATCCCACCGCTGCCGGGATCGCGGGGCGTGCGCGCGCCCTCGGAGCGCGATGGCATCGTCGAGGTGCCGATCGCCGACACGATCAGCGCGGCGGTCGAGGCGATCACCCAGCCGGTCCCGGAGCCCGCGAACGGGCCGAGCGAAGACTCGGCGATGCGTTCGTTCGAGGATCTCGAGGCGGAGATGCAGGGCCGCGAGCTCCGGTTCTCGGCCGTGACCGATCTCGAGCCGGGGAGCGCGCCGGTGCCGCCCGCGCTCTCGGAGATCACCGAGCCGCCCGATGACGCCGGCGAGTTCAGCACGACGTCTTCCTTGCGTGTGCTGTTCCGGCTGATGACGGCGCGCGCGACCGGCCTCCTGGTCGTCGCGGTCGGCGGGATCAAGAAGGAGATCTACGTCCGCGACGGGCAGCCCGAATATGTCTCGTCGAACGTCGCCAGCGAGCTGTTCGGCAACTACCTCGTCAGCAAGGCCGTGCTGTCCGACGGCGAGCTCGCGATGGCGCTCGCGATGATGCCGCACTACGGCGGCAAGCTCGGCGATACGCTGGTGGGCCTGGGGCTGCTCAAGCCCCTCGAGGTGTTCCGCCACCTGACGCGGCAGGTCCGCACGAAGATCATCGACGTCTGCACGTGGAACAAGGGCTCGTTCGGCTGGTACGCGGGCCGCGAGAACCCGCGCGAGGCGTTCCCGCTCGACTTCAACGCGTTCGAGATCCTCGGCGCGGCGGCGATGGCGCAGTCCGAGGAGTTTGCCGAGAGCTGGATCGCGAAGAACGCCGCCGTGCGGCTGCGCGCCTCGCGGACCCGGCGGGTCGGCCCCGAGCGGTTCGAGGTCCCGGGGCTCGTCGAGCTGTGCGATCTACTCGACGGCCGGCGCTCGGTGGCCGATCTGGTCGAGCTGTCCGCCGATCGCAACGAGCGGCTCAAGACGGCGCGCATGCTGACCTTGCTCGAGGCCTGCGATCTGGCGCGCCCGAGCTAGCGCAGGTCAGCTTCCGCGGAGCGCAATGTGTCCGGCGCACGGGTGAAGCGTGCCGGGACGAGGCCGCCGTCGCGCGAGTCGAACCGCGGCGGACCGATGCTCACCTGAGTACGTCCATGGTATCGCGCCAGACAAGACGTTGGCGCACGCCAAGGCAACGGCGCACGCCAAGGCAACGGCGCACGCGCCGCACGACGAGCGACCCCAACGCTACGGAGACGGCAGCGCAGACGCCTGCGCCGTCTCGGCTGGCACATTCTTGCGTGGAGAACCTTCCAGAAGCGTCTCGAACATCGAAAGCATCTCGCTACCCAACGCCTCGAGTTCCTCGGTGTCCAGCAACTTCTGAACCTTTGGAAATAGCTTGCCCTCCTCCTCCTCGCGAGCGTGGTGCTCGATCTCCCCTTTGATTACCGATAGTTTGGGGGTGAACTGGTCGTGGTCAATTCCCAGCTCCAGCATGTCCGCCAGCACGCGTTTGATCGCGAGGTGCTCTTCGACCGCTTCTAACAGCTTGTCCTCGGTCGGTTTCGCCATGACGGCGGGGGTCGAGACTCAACCGATGGGCGTGCCGTCACCGCAACGGTGGTACACGCGATGCACCCAAGCGGATGCATGCGCCATCCAAATCCTGAAAGCGGCAAAGTCGGTTATGCACTCGCGTGGATCCTCGGCATCCCGCTGCCGGTACTCCTGGTCGTGTATTTGATCTCGAGGTGCTAGCAGTTCGGCTTGCCCGAGCTCAGCTGAGCGCGCATGGCATCACTGGCCGTGCTCGAGGCGTGCGATCTGGCGCGCCCGAACTAGCACGGGCGGCGAGACCGCCGCGTGAACCCGTCCTTTTCGCTGCGGCGATGGACGGGTTAGCGGGTACCGGTCAACAGCGTGACGATCGCGCTCCAGGTTTCGTCGTTGAGAACGCCGGTCTTGTGCAGGGCGTGATCGGTCTGGAACTTGACGATCGCGCTTTTGGTCCGACTGCCGTAGGAGTTGTCGATCGGGCCGGGATCGTAGCCGAGATGCTTCAGCGCCGTCTGCGCGGTCTTGATGGTCATGCCGAGGTGCACGGGGTCATCCGGTGTCGGGCTGGTCGCGAGGTGTTTGGTTGTCGGGTCGACCGGGCCTGCCGGCGAGAGCGTGGCTCCCACGTGGCTCGAAGCGCCAGCGGAAGGGGCTTGCACCGCGGGCGGCGATGACGCAGCCGGTGGCGGCGATGATGGTGCAGGCTGTGGCGGCGATGACGCAGGGGGTGGCGGTGGTGCAGGTAGAGCCGGCGCAGGCGGAACCGGCGCGGGCGGTGCTTCCTTTGCGGTGATCTCGGCGGACGGTTCCTCTTTGATCTGCACGACCGGCCGCTCCCCGGAGGGCGTCGCCGTGGGTTTACCGCCACGGACCAAGAAGAACACGATGAGGCCGCCGAGGCAGAACGAGATCGGGATCACCGCGCGGATGACCCGACTGGTGCGCTCGGGCAGGGGCGCCGAGCGGGCCGCGAACACGGCGAGCAGCTCGTGGACCGAGCCTAGCGGTGTTGCGTCGACGTTGAACAAACCGGTCAGGACACGAAATCGACACTGCTGCGACACGCCGAGCAGAAACTTCAACGCGTCCACGCCGTCGCGGATCCCCGCGCGTGCAGAGACCATCATTCCAGATTTGATGCGAAGCTCACCGATCTCTGCATGATTGCGATCGAGGATCTGAAGGTACGAGTATTGTCGCGTCACCGCGAGCGCTTCGAGCAGCGTCCGGAAGTCGAAGTCGGCGAGGTTGCCCTCCATCACCGGCAGGAGCTCGGCGGCGATCGGGTGCTCGACACGGTCATCGCGGCGGGCGCTCGCCGGGACAGGCGCTGATGATGGCGGTGAGGCGGTAACGGCCTCTTGCTCGAAGTCGGCCGAGGGTGGCGGCGTGACGCCGAGTGTGCCGGGGGATGGATCTAGTTGCAGCAGGATCTGGCTGATCGAGCCGACCGGAGCTTGCTCCCCGAGCGCGGCCGTGATCCGGTGCAGCCGAAACCTGTGGGGCGTGCGCAACCCGACCAGGTGCTTGATCGCCGGGATCGCGGTGAACGATCCCGCAACGGCGGACACGATGAAGCCTGACTTCACGTGGATCGTACCGACGACGCTCTGATCGTCGCACACCTCGAGGGCACAGTGCTGGCGACCGCAGGCCACGGTTTGCAGGAGCGTTGCCACGTCGAATTCGGACAACGAGCCTTCCATGATCGAAACTGCCTCGGTGATCGAACCTGGCTCGATCGACGCTGGCGGACGAGGGGCGTGGACCTGCGATCGGAGCAAGATCTCCGATACGCTCCCCAGCGACTCGATCTGGCCGAGCTCCGCGTCGCTCCGGAAGGCCGCGAACTCGAAGCTTTGGGGCGAGCTCAACAGCGCCGAGATCGCGGCGATGCCGTTGCTGTCGCGGGTCCGCGCGGACACGATCTGGCCGGCCTTGATCCCCACGATCCCCACCCTCGTCCCCGTTTCGTTCAGGATCTCGAGCTCGACGTAGCAACGCCCCATCCCGATGACTTGAAGGAGCGTTGGAAGATCGAACTCGTCGAGCCGGCCGTGCATCATCCGGGTGCGCGTCGCCCCCGTGCTCGTGCTCGTTCGCCGCGAGCGCCGGAGCACATCGGCGGCCGGCAGCTCCGACGAGGCGAGCGCCAGGCGCGGGGGCTCGAGCCCGGCCAGCTCGGCGACCGAGGCGAGCGCACTCGACAGGACATAGTCGAGCGGCTCGCGCACCAGCCGAAACCGCGTGCTTGGGGGGGAGCGCATGATCAAGTGCATCGCATTGCGGCCGTGAAGCTCTCCCGCGGTCGCGGACACGACGCGCCCGGCTTTGAGCACGAGGTGGCCGACGAGCGTTCCAGCAGGGTCGCTGACCTCGAGCCGCAGGCTGCTCCGTCCCAGGCTGGTCACCGCGGCAAGGCTCGCCAGGTCGAGATCGGCGAGCGTTCCCTGCATCACCGTCACGACGGCTTCACCCCAGCTCCCTCGGCGACGACTTTACGAACGATGGCGTCGGTGGCGGTCGTTGGCTGCACGCTCAGCCGACCCATCTTCATCGCGGTTGCGACCAACGTGTAGACCTTGGTCCACGCCGCTCGAGTGGGCGCATCGAACTTCTTGCCAAGTCCGTAGTCCAACGTCCAGAGCAACGCCTCGCCGACGACCGCATATGATGCATCCGGGATCTTGTAGAGGTCGGAGTGACGGCGACCGAGCGCGAGCACCACGAGGAACAGATCGTCTTCTTCCGCCACGTTGTCGCGCCAGGCGGATTCGGGCCAATCGAGCGACTTCACGATGAAGCTGAGCATCGCGAGCAGCTTTCGCTTCTGTGACGCCATGTCGTTCTTGAAATATTGCTGGTACGTCGGCTTGAGCTCGAATAGGCGCTTGTAAAACAGATCGCCGACGGTCTCCGCGATCGGAACGACGAGGCGCCAGCTGTCTCGAATCACGTTCTTATCTGCATCAGTGAGCATCTGCTTGTTTGCTCCTTCTGGAACCGAAGCCCGCGCGGTGGCCGCCGGCGAATCCACCTCACGGAAAGATCGAGCTCTCTCGGTTACCTGACCCCTGTCGCGACTGTCAAGGTGGGACACCCCTGGTGAATGCCATGGTTTGGCACGATCTCAGATTCCTGCTGTGGGTGGCTGTAGTTTGATCATGCGATCTACGGTTTGATCGCGTGATTCGCTGCAAGCTAGCCTAACGATTCGCAGATCCGAGCGTGACCGAGCTCACGCGAGCGCACACACGGCAAGCGCGCTCGTGAACCGCTGTGGAACCGGGGCTTCCACAACTAGCTTGTCTGTCCGGAGTGGGAGCGCGATCGACACGGCATGCAGGAAGAAGCCGTCGTGGCCGGGCAGCGGCGCCCCGCCGTACAGCGTATCGCCGGTGATCGGTGCGCCGGCGTGGGCCAGGTGCGCGCGGACCTGGTGCATACGGCCGGTCTGCGCGATGCAGCGCACGAGCGCGTGATCCGGCGACCTCTGCTCGACGGCGATCTCGGTGTAGGCGGCGAGCCCCTCGGCCGCATCGACGACGACGCGCTTGCCGCGCTGGGCGAGCGGCGCATCGCACTCGCGCGCCGTGGGGTGCCCGTCGGTGATCGCGAGGTAGTGCTTGGATACCCGGCCGGCGCTGAACGCGTCGCGCAGCGCGTGGTAGGTCTCGAGGGTGCGGGCGACCACGAGGACGCCCGAGGTGCCGATGTCGAGGCGGTGGACGAGGCCGCCGTCGCGCGGGTCGTCGCCGATCGCGACGCACTCGGGGAACCGGAAGGCGATCGCGTTGGCCACCGTGCCGAGCTCGCCGGCGCGCAGCGGCTGCGAGGGGATGCCCGCGGGCTTGGCGATCACGACGAGGTCGCTGTGCTCGACCAGGATGGTCAGCGGGACGTCCGGATCGGGCGCCGGACGCAGCGCGATCCCGGACACCGGCTCGCGCGCGAGCTCGACGGTATCGCCGATCGCGACGCGGTCGCCCTTCTTGGCCCGCTTGCCGTTGACGCGGACCGCGCCGTCGTCGAACAGGGCGGCGAGCTGCCGGCGGCCGGCCTCGGGGTAGAACCGCGCGAGCGCCTTGTCGATGCGATCGGCGACGTCGATCGTGAGCTTCATACCGCCCCCAGGAGGATCGCGGGCGCGGGCGCGCCGGGTGAAAGCTCGGTGAGCTCGGTGCCGATCACGACGAGGGCGTTGCAGCCGACGAGCGACGACAGCATCGCCGAGCCCTGCTTGGGGTGCGGTGTCGCGATCAGCTGCTCGCCGTCGCGCACGACGTGGGCTCGCAGGTAGTGCGCGCGGCCGGCCTGCTTGCGATAGCCGCCCGCGACGCGCACCGTGGCCGTCGGGCGCGCGGTCACCGTGGCGCCCTGCATCGCGAGCAGCGCCGGCCGCAGGAACAGCTCGAACGCGACGACGGTCGACACCGGGTTGCCGGGCAGGCCGAACACCGGCGCCGGGGGCGACCCGGGGCGCATGCCGAACGAGAACGGCTTGCCGGGCTTCATCGCGATCTTGTAGAGCTCCAGCGTGATGCTGGCGGCGGACAGCGCGGCGTGCACGTAGTCGCGGTCGCCGACCGAGACCCCGCCGGTGGTGATCACGACGTCGTGGCCCTGGGCCGCGGCGAACCGATCGGCGAGCGAGGCGAGGTCGTCGCGCGCGATGCCGAGCCGATCGGCGACCCCGCCGGCCTCGCCGACGAGCGCCTCGATCGCGTGGACCGAGGAGTCGACGAGCTGCCCCGGGCCCGGCGGCGTCATCACGTCGACGAGCTCGTCGCCGGTCGCGATCAACGCGACGCGCGGGGCGCGGGCCACCGGCACCTGCACGATCCCGAGCGCGGCGAGCAGGCCGATGTCCCACGGCGACAGCCGCGTGCCGGCGGCGAGCACGGCCTCGCCGATCGCGACGTCCTCGCCGGTGCGCCGCACGTTGTCGCCGGCGGGCGAGGCGGGCAGGGTCACGCGATCGCCGTCGCGCGTGGCGTCCTCCTGGATCACGACGGTATCTGCGCCCGGCGGCATCGGCGCGCCGGTCAAGATCCGAACCGCGGCGCCCGCCGGCACCGGCGGCACGTCGAGCTGCCCGGCGACGACGGCGCCTGCCACCGGCAGGGTGCCCGGCAGCTCGGCCGAGCGCGCCGCGTAGCCGTCCATCGCCGAGTTGTCGAACCCGGGCAGCGCGCGCGTCGCGACGACGCTCACGGCGAGCACGCGGCCGGCCGCGCGGTCGAGCGGCACCAGCTCGCTGGCGAGCCGCGGCACGCGTTCGATGACCGCCTTCGCGGCGTCGGCGACAGATAGCACGGCGCCATCTTATGCCGCCCTTCGTCGCGCGCCCAGCCGCGGCGCCCATCAAGCGCCGGGGGTGACGCCCCCCTTCATCGCGGGTCAGTGGAGCTGGGCGATCATCAGGTGAGCGACGCTGAAGTAGATGAACAGGCCCGAGGCGTCGACCAGCGTCGTGATGAGGGGCGCCGAGATCACCGTCGGATCGATGCCGAAGCGCTGCGCGGCGAGCGGGATCGCGGCGCCGACCGCGTTGGCCCACGTGCAGACGACGAGGATGGTGGTCGCGACGCACAGGGCGAGGTCATAGTCGACGCCCCACAGGAGGGCGCGGAAGAACGCGATCACGCCGAGCAGGACGCCGAGCAGGATCCCGGCCGAGACCTCGCGCCGGATGACCCGCACGACGTCGCGGACGCGGACCTCGCCGAGCGCGAGCGCGCGGATGATCGTCGAGACGGTCTGCGAGCCGGCGTTGCCGCCGGTGCCGATCAGGAGCGGCACGAAGAACGACAGCGCGACGACCTTGGCGAGCTCGTCCTCGAAGTAGCGCAGCACCGTGCCGGTGGCGGTCTCGGCGACGAACAGCAGGATCAGCCAGGTGAGCCGGCTGCGCACGGTGCGAAACAGCGGCGTGAGGAAGTACGGCGCGCGGCCGGCCAGCTTGCCCGACACGGCGCCCTGGTTGAGGATGCCGGTGCCCGCGGCCTCGAGCGCCGCGCCGAGCAGGTCGTCGACCCGGACGGCCCCGACCAGATCGCCGTGCTTGTCGATCACCGGCAGGGACAGGAAGTCGTGGGTATTGATGATGTCGGCGGCGTCGCCGCGCGTGGTGTCCTCGCGGATCGCGATCGGATCCGGGGTCATCACCTTCTCGAGCGGCGTGTCGCGATCGGTGGTCGCCAGCACACGGAGCGGGGCGACGCCGACCAGCTTCTTGCCGTCGCAGACGTAGCAGTTGACGGCGACCTCGATGTCGTCGGCGTTCATCCGCAGGAGGTCCATCGCGTCGCCGGCGGTGCGCGCGGTGGTGCGGGTCGGCGAGTCGCCGGCCGAGCGCTCGCAGCGCCAGATCTTGGGCGTCATGATCCGGCCGACCGCGGACTCGGGGTAGGCGAGCAGGCGATCGATCGCCGCCTTCTCGTCGGGCGTGTGCGCGTGCTCGATCCGCGCGCGCTCGTCGGGCAGCATGGCGCCGAGAATCGCGACCTCGTGATCGGTCGGCAGGAACGCGAGCAGGCGACAGGTGCGTGCGGGATCGATGTGGGCGAGCAGCTGGGCGGCGACCACCGGGTGGGCCGCGCGCAACATCGCGGCGCCGCGCCGGTCGTCGATCGCGTCGAGGATCGCGCGCGCCTCCGCGCTCGGCCGGCGCGATAGATCGCGGCCGAGGTCGGCGGGCCGGACCTGCTTGACACAGGCCTTGAGGGCGCTCGCGTCACCGCGCAACGCGTCGTCGATCGACGTCAGATCGGGCACCGGAACGGCGCTGCGGACTTCGTCGTCCCCACCCTCGGGAGCTCCACTCATGGCGTTCACCATCACCGATCGGAGCGGACGCGGGCAACTTGTCATCGCTGGAAATGTTGTTAAGCCCGCGCGGCTGCATCGAGCCCGCCGGGTCCGCGCTAGGCTAGCCCGCGATGAAGCGCGCCATTTCCGCATCGCTCGGGCTGCTCGTCGCGGCGGGGTGCTGTCCGTCCGAGGCCACCAGGCCTGCGGTGGCCCCCAGGCCCGCCGGCGCTCCGTCGGCCGAGGTCAAGGATCTCGCCACGCCCGAGGAGACGCACCTCCACAACCTGCACCAGCTGACGTTCGGCGCCGACAACGCGGAGGCCTACTGGTCGTTCGGCGGCGATCGGCTGATCATGCAAACCAACCGCGCGCCCTACAAGTGCGATCAGATCGAGGAGCTGACCGTCGCGACCGGGCAGACCCGGCGGGTCTCGACGGGCAAGGGCCGCACGACCTGCTCGTACTTCCTTCCGGGCGATCAGGAGATCATCTACGCGTCGACCCACGAGGCCTCGCCGGACTGCCCGACGCCGCCCGACATGTCGAAGGGCTACTACTGGGGGCTGTTCGACTACGACATCTATCGCGCGAACGCCGACGGCTCGAACCTGCGCCGGCTGACCAACGAGAAGGGCTACGACGCCGAGGCGACCGTGTGTCCGGTCGACGGCAGCATCGTGTTCACGTCGATGCGCTCGGGCGATCCGGAGCTCTGGCGGATGGACGCCGACGGCAAGAACCTCCGGCAGTTGACCAGCACGCTGGGCTACGACGGCGGGGCGTTCTTCTCGGCCGACTGCTCCAGGATCGTGTGGCGGTCGTCGCGCCCGCAGGGCAAGGACCTCGAGGAGTACAAGGCGCTGCTCGCGCACAACCTGGTCAAGCCGACGAAGATGGACCTCTACATCGCGAACGCCGATGGCTCGGACGCGCGCCAGCTGACCTACCTGCCGGGCGCGTCGTTCGCGCCGTTCTTCTTCCCCGACGGCAAGCGCGTGATCTTCGCGTCGAACTACCTCGCGCCGCGCGGCCCCGAGTTCGATCTGTTCGCGATCGACATCGACGGCAGCCACCTCGAGCGCATCACCTACGCGCCGAGCTTCGACGGCTTCCCGATGTTCTCGCCCGACGGCAAGACCCTGGCGTTCTCGTCGAACCGGCGCGACGTGGTGAAGCGCGACCAGGGCGAGGTCTACCGGCTGACCGGCGGCCCGGCCGGCGAGCACGACACCAACGTGTTCATCGCCGAGTGGGTGGAGCATCCGGTGCCGGCGGCGGCGTCGGCGGGCGCGCGGCCGGTGCAGCCCGAGACGGAGGCCGCCGATCGGTTCGCCGCCGCGGTTGGCTACCTCGCCGCCGACGAGCGCGAGGGCCGTGGCGTCGGCGGAAAGGGGCTCGACGACGCGGCGCGCTGGGTGGAGGACCAGCTCCAGGCGGCGGGCGCCGAGCCGGGGTTGGCGGGCGCCTGGCGCCAGCCGTTCAAGGTGACGACGCAGGTCGTGCGCAAGCCCGAGACCACGATCGAGCTCGACGGCAAGAAGCTCGGCGAGGACGACGCGACGCCGGTCGCGTCGTCGGCGAGCGCCACGGCGGCCGGCGAGCTCGTGCCGGTCGGCTGGGGGATCGCCGACGAGGCGACCGGGCTCGACGACTACCAGGGCAAGTCCGTCAAGGGCAAGATCGCGCTCGTCCATCGCTTCGTGCCGCCGGGCAAGCAACTCGACGCGGCGGCGACGTCACGGCTCGGCGACCTGCGCTACAAGGCGTTCATCGCGCGCGGCAAGGGCGCGATCGGCCTGGTCGTCGTCGACGACGGCGATCCGGCGCAGGACGAAGCGCCGCTCCCCAAGCTCGCCGCCGCCGAGAGCGAGGCGCAGATCCCGATCGTCGTGGTCACCCGCAAGGCCGCGGCGGGCCTGGCCAGGGGCGCAGGCGGCGCAGGTCACCGGGCGAAGCTCGCGGTGGCGCTCGAGCCGACGCGCACCGAGACGCAGAACGTGGTCGGCGTGATCCACGCCGGCGCCCAGGCCCGGCTGCCGGGCGTGATCGTCGTCGGTGCGCACCTCGATCACCTCGGGATGGGCGGCGGCGCCAGCGCGCTCGACCCGAGCGTCCACGCCGTGCACAACGGCGCCGACGACAACGCCTCCGGGGTCGCCGGGCTCCTCGAGGTCGCGCGCGTGGTGGCCCGCGAGCGGAAGGCCCTGGCCCGCGACGTCTACGTGATCGCGTTCTCCGGCGAGGAGATGGGCGACCTGGGCAGCGAGTACTACGTCAAGCACCCCGCGACCAAGGAGCCGATCGCCGCGATGATCAACATGGACATGATCGGCCGCATGAAGATGAACAAGCTCTACGTCAACGGCGGCGAGTCGGCCGGGGAGTGGCGCGACCTCGTCGGCCCCGCGTGCGAGGCCCAGCGCGTCGACTGTACGATCGGCGGCTCGGGCTACGGCCCGTCGGACCACATGCCGTTCTACATCGCCGGCTCGCCGGTCCTGTTCTTCTTCACCGGCAGCCACAGCGATTATCACACCGCGACCGACGACGCCGACAAGATCAACGCGATCGGCGGGGCGCGCGTGGCCGCGATCGCCGCCGCCAGCACGATCGCCGCCGCCAACGTCAAGGCGCTGACCTACGTCAAGGCGCCGCCCGAGCCGATGGGCGGCGACCTGCCCCGCCGCGGCGCCTCGCTCGGTACGGTGCCGTCGTACGACGAGGATCCGTCGCGCCCCAAGGGCCTCGTGCTCGCGGATGTCGTGCCCGACGGCCCCGCGGCGAAGGCGGGCCTCCGGGCCGGCGATCGGATCACGCAGATCGACACCCACGAGGTCGCCAGCGCGGCGGATCTGATGTTCGTCTTGACGATGGGCAAGCCCGGCCAGGACGTCAAGATCACCTACGTGCGCGACGGCCAGACGTTCACGGTGACGGCGACCTACGGTAAGCCGCGCAGCCGCAAGTAGCGCCGGGTGGCGCGGGTGGCGAAGGGCGCGCTGGTATAGCGAAGGTTGAACGGCGAGCGCTACGCCGCCGCAGATCGCGTAGTCGACCGCCGCCGCGTCGAGCGCGGACGTGAGAGCGACGACCTCGGTGAATAGATCCACGGCGGGAGCTTAGCGCAATTGTCCGAGCAGGTTGGTGAGCGTCCCATGTAAGGTGGGTGTCGCTAGTTGTCGAGCTGCGCGAGGCGCTCCGCGAGCCCTTCGGCCACGGCCCTGGCCTGCTCGACCCTGTCGCGCGCGGCGGCCAGATCGCGCTCGAGCCTGGCGACCTCGCGCTCGCGCTGGGTGACATCGCCTCGTGCCGTGCGCAGCGCCGCTTCGAGCCTGTGGCGCTCGGCGGCCACCTTGGCGCGCTCGGCCTCGGCACGCCGGAGCGCGGCGGCGGCTTCGGCACGCGCGGCGCTCGCGGCGAGCTCGCGGGCACGGGCTTCGGCGGCCAGGCGGCGCTCACGGGCGAGGTCGTCGTCGGGCTCGGCGCCGGCAGCCTCGGGAGCCTCAGGAGCCTTCGCGATGGGGGGCGCGGGCGTGGCGGGCGGTGCGATCGGCAGCGCGATCACGCCACCGGCGCCGAGCGCCTCGAAGCCAGGCGGATCTCGATCGGCCGAGAGCGCGCCTGGCAGATCGGGATCCCACCCGCCGGCCGCGGCGAGCGCGGACAGGGTCAGCGCCACCCGGCGCAGCGTGGCTTCGGTCGCGCCGTGCCCGGCGTCGGTCAGGATGTTCATCGCCTGGATGCGCAGCTTGGCGAGCGCCTCGCGGTGCGCGGCCGCCGCCTCGAGCTTGCCGTCGCGCAACCGCCGGGCGGTCTCGAACAGCGCCTCGACCGCGGCGCGCGCGTGCCACCACAGCTGGTTGACGGCCCACGCCGAGGTCGGCGGTCGGGCGAGCTTGGCGAGCCTGGTCGCGCCGTCCTTGTCCCCGGCGGCCTTGAGCTCCCCGGCGAGCCGTTTCCTCTCGGTAACGAACTGATCGAGCGGCACCTGAAAGAGCGACGCGACGGCGTCGTCGTAGCGCATCGCCGGCATCTTAGCCAAGCAGCGGGTGACGCGCGCGCCCGCACGGTGCTCGGTGATCCGGGCGCGCCCGCACGACTCACCTGGCGAGTCGGAATCGGCGAATTCCCCATGTCGTCAGGACGAGCGCCGCCACCGCACTCAGCACGGTGATGAGCTGGTGACGTGGGGTCGGGGCCTGGGTCAGCTTGGTGGCCCTTACGACGGTGGGGACCTCTTCGTCCCACTCGATCACGAGGGCCACGTAGTCCGGACCCTCGAGGCCCGGCGTGTCCTGGGGCGGATGTAATGACTGCATACCTGTCATCTGGGCAACCGCCGTGCCGGCCGCAGCTGGGGCCGGCAGCGGGGCCATGTGCGTGAATCACGCAGACGTTTGCGGTGATGCGGAGCACGCGTGGTGCGAGAGATCCCTGCAACTGCTTGATCAACAGGAAGATCGGCCCGTAGCTGGTGATTTCATGGACGAAGCTTCAGCTTTGTTTGTATACTGAACATGCGTTCATGAGCCAAGAGCTTCGAGAGATGCTGGCGAAGGCGAAGGGGTCGGCGGCTACCGCCCGGGTCGCGCGGCTCGATGAGCTCCTCACACCGGCGCCGTCCATCGAGCGTGAGCGCTGGGGGCTCGATGCGTTGCGCGGCCGGCTGGTCGAGCTGTCGGCATGCGGCGCCACGGCGACCCTGACGACCTCGATCGAGCTGGTGCTCGAAGCGCAGCTCGCCGCCGAGCCGGTCGCGTGGGTGGCGCTCGGCAACGGGACCTTCTATCCGCCCGACGTGGCCGACAGCGGCGTCGATCTCGCGGCGCTGGTCGTCGTGCGCGTGGTCGATACCACCACGGCGGCGCGCGCGGCCGAGCGGCTGTTGCGCTCCGGTGCCTTCGGGCTGGTGGTGCTGGATTTCGGGGGCGGCGGTGTGGTCGAGGTTTCGATGGCGCACCTGGGACGGCTGGTCAAGCTCGCGCAGGCCCACGATGCCGCCGTCGTATGCCTCACCGAGAAGGCGAGCGACGCGGCCTCGCTCGGCTCGCTCGTCTCGCTGCGCGCCGAGGCGCTGCGCGTGCGCGATCGCGATCGCGGCTACGACGTGACGCTGCGCGCGCTCAAGGACAAGCGCCGCGGCCCCGGCTGGTCGCGAACGACCACGCTGCGCGGCCCCGCGGGCTTCTAGATCATGCTCCGCTGAGCAGCGACGAGTGGTAAGAAACGGTACCGGTTGACGATGAGCACCACGACGAAGCCAAGCATGAAGCCAGCGACGCTCGGAGATCTCGACGCGCTGCCACCGGGGATTGTTGGCGAGATTATCGAGGGCGTGCTCTACACGATGACCAAGCCGCGGGCGCGACATCAGCGTACTGGTCTTGGGATCGGCAGGGAGATCAGCGGCCCGTTTGATCTTGGTCGGGGCGGACCAGGCGGTTGGTGGATCATCACCGAGCCAGGGATCGAGCTTCCGAACGAGACCAGGGAGATCTCTCCTGACGTTGCTGGCTGGCGGCGCGAGCGTATGCCGGAGCTTCCGGTCGATGAGCCGATCCGGGTGGTACCAGATTGGACGTGCGAGATCCTCTCAACGACCACGCGGCGCCACGACCAGCTCGTCAAGCTACCTTACTACGCAAAGATCGGCGTTGCTTATCACTGGATGGTCGACATCGAGGCTCGCGTATTGACCGCACATCGGCTCGAGTCCTCCGACTGGCGGATCATCGGAACCTACAGCAACGAGATCGAGGCGCGGATCCCGCCGTTCGATGCCGTTCCGCTCAACGTGGCGAGCTGGTGGCCTCCTGGCGCGCCTGAGAGCTCGCGGTAACCAGGCCCGCAGCGCGGTTAGTCTCGGCCAGAGATCGAGCTGGTAGCACTGCCAACGCACCGTCGTTCGGGGCACGGCTCCCACCTAACGCCCGATCCTCGCTCTTTCTCGTCATCACGCGACTCACTGCTCGCAGTGTCGCCGAAAAGGGGCTGGCCCCAGCACAGGCCCCCGCCGATCACAGCCTCCTCCACCCCTGGTAGCGTGATGAGTGAATCCAACTGGCCCTCAACCGTGCGCGGGTACACATTGTTCGTCAGCTCCGATGCGGTCGACAGCGGCGCATGTCCCACAACCCGTGACCATTAGCGCCGCGGCATCAGTGTGAACGGCGGGCTAGCCTCGAGCACGCGACGTCGCCGGCGCTGTAGTACGCGCCACGATGGAAATCGATGTGCTGGTACAGGCCGAGCAGCTTGCGGCCGCGATCCAGGCTGCTTGAGCGGCAGGGTTCGACATTCTCGCGCGGAAGATGATCTTCGGCTTACGAGCGGGCACGCCGCGAGAGATGCAGCGCATCTCCAAGCTCGATCCCGAATCGAACGTGCTGATGTCCCGCTCGTTCGCATCGCGCGTAGGACGGGCAGGCGGGGTACCGGGGCAGCTCCCGACGCGGCCAATAGCGGTGCATGCCACAACCCGTGACCGTCAGCGCCGCGGCATCAGCGTGAACGGCGGAGCGGCTTCGAGTGTGGCGACGTCGTCGGCGCTGTAGTAACGGGCCGCGAGCTGGGCGAGCTCGGGGCGGGTGTATACCTCGG
>Ga0308175_100000314_pt1 | contig 35135 bp, 35 predicted proteins | sample PhyCR1_3_FD_203893 | JGI IMG/M metagenome (GOLD analysis project Ga0308175, IMG submission 203893) | Soil microbial communities from UC Gill Tract Community Farm, Albany, California, United States - DLSLS.C.R1 | ecosystem: Environmental > Terrestrial > Soil > Agricultural land | place: USA...
CCCGTAGAGGGCGGCGAACACCTCGCCGCGCCAGCCGTCGAGCACCGCCAGCCGCTGCCCTCCGCTCCCTGCCTCGGCCATCCCCGCCGCCAGGGCGTCCAGCGTGCTGACCCCGCGCACCGGAAGCCCGAGGCCGATGCCGAGTCCGCGGGCGGTCGCGATCCCCACCCGCAGCCCGGTGAAGGAGCCCGGCCCGAGCCCGACGGCGATCAGGCCAACCCCGCTCCACCCCCGCGCCGCGGCCGCCGCGGCTTCGACCTCCGCCAGCAGGCCGGTGGCGTGCATCGGCCGGCCGGCGCCCGAGAGCCCGAGCTGCGACTCGTAGAGGACCTCGCCCCCGCGCCGGGCGCAGGCGGCGGTGTCGACGGTCGCGGTGTCGAAGCCGACGACGAGCAGGTCGGCGCTAGGGCTTGACGCGGAAGGCGAAGCGGCCGACCTTCTTGCCCTTGACGAACCAGGAGACGACGTGCTTGCCGGGGATCGTCGAGGTGATCTTGTTCACGTAGAGCGTGCCCTGTTTGGCTTCCTGGGCCTGCGCGCAGAGGTTCTTGCCGCTCGGGAACCGGACGCAGACGGTGTAGACCACGTCGCCGCGGAGGCTTTTGAAGAAGGCGCCCTTCTTGCTCTTCTTGGGGCAGACGTGCGAGGGCGTCGCGTTGCGCGAGATGCCGCAGCCGACGTAGTGCTTGAAGGCAGCTGCCCCTGCCGTCGCGGGCGCCGCGCTCGCCAGCAGTCCGCTCGCCAGCACAGCGGCGGCCAGCGCCTTGATTCCCTTCATGGCGTCCTTCCCTTTCGTGATCGAGTTCCGAGCGCCGATGCTACAAGTTGGCGCCCTGGGTTCCCGAACACGTGCAGACCGCCCAGGCTGCGGTCAATCCTTCGCCCGCTCGCCCACCTCGATCCGCCGCCGCTCCGCGGAGACGTGGGAGAGCCGGACCTCCAGCGCCGGGCGTCCCAACCGCTCGGCGCCTGCGGCCGGCCACTCGACGAAGGCCACCCCGTCGCCGCCGAGGTAGTCCTCGAGGAGGGCCGGGTCCTCGCCCTCCAGGCTCTGCAGCCGGTAGAGGTCGAGGTGGGAGATCGGGAGCCGGCCCCCCAGATAGCGCTGGCCGATCGTGAAGGTAGGCGAGGTGACGGGCTCGGTGATCCCGAGGGCGCGGCAGGCACCCCGAATCAGCGTCGTCTTCCCCGCCCCCACCTCGCCGGAGACGACCACCACGTCGCCCGGCTCGAGCCGGTCCGCGAGGCGGGCGCCGATCGCCTCGGTCTCCGCCGCCGAGCTGCTCTCCAAGCGCTCCACGAGCTCAGCCGAAGAAGTCGAGCTGGTCGGCCGGCGGCGGCGCGGCGGCTGCCTCTTCCTCGGCTTCGGCGAGCTCCTCGGCACCGGGCATCGGCGCCGGCAGCGGCCGCTCCAGCAGCGCCGGGATCGTCGCGAAATCCGCCTGCAGCGTCTCCTTCATCGCCGGCGTGCGCAGCGCCGCAGCCGGGTGCAGGAGCGGCAGCAGGAAGACGGTGCGGCCGCCCAGCTCGTGCACCTGCGGCGTCCCTCGCACCCGCGTGATGCCGACCTGGCTGCCGGTCAGAAGCTTGGTCGCGAAGTTGCCGAGGGTGCAGAGGACCCGCGGCTCGATCAGGCGCACCTGCTCGAACAGGTAGGGCTCGCAGGCCTGGATCTCCAGCGGCAGCGGGTCGCGGTTGCCGGGTGGCCGCGACTTCAGCACGTTGGCGATGAAGACGTCCTCGCGGGAGAGCCCGATCTCTCCCAACAGCTGGTTCAGCAACTGCCCGGCCCGGCCGACGAAGGGCAGCCCCTGGCGGTCCTCTTCGGCCCCCGGCGCCTCGCCGACGAACATCAGGTCGGCGTCCGCGTTGCCGGCGCCGAAGACCGGCTTGGTGCGGGTCTCGTGGAGGGGGCAGCGGGTGCAGCCCGCCACCTCCTTGTAAAGCTCGACCAGCCGCTCGCGCCGCTCCGCCGCGCTCGCGCTCACGGCTTCTCTCCTGCCGCCCGCCGCTTGCGCGACGCGGCGATCCGGTCCTGGCGCGCCGCTTCGCGCTCGCGCCGACGCGATTCGTCCGCCCGCACCCCGGGACCGCGCGGCTGGCGGCCCGGCGGCGAGACGCTCGACCACAGCCGTCGAGTGCGCGCGCCGCCGCAAACGCCACAGGTGACGGCGTCCCCGGCGGCCACGAGCTCCTCGAACCGAGCGCCGCAGTCCTCGCACTCGAACTCGTAGATCGGCATCCGGCCTGAGCTTAAGCGAGTTTGCGCGACCTGGGACTCGACAACGGCAGCCGAGGGCGCCGCCGTTCTCAGACCTCAGGGCAGCGGCTCCCACTCCCAGCCCTTGGCTGAGGTCAGGCTCTCCTGGTCGAGGTAGTGGCGGAAGCGGTCGAGCTCGGCCGGCTCCACCCCGTAGACGTGCTCGGGCTCGGGGAAGCGTCCGCTGCGGACCTCCTCGCCGTAGCGGCTGACGGCCTCGACCATCGTCTCGTGCACGTCGGCGTAGCGCTTGACGAACTTCGCCATGTGGCCCGTGGTTATCCCGAGCAGGTCGTGGAAGACGAGGACCTGGCCTGAGGTCGCCGGCCCGGCGCCGATGCCGATGGTCGGCACCTCCAGCCGCTCGACGATCGCCTCGGTGATCGCCGCCGGCACCGCCTCGATCACGATCGCAAAGCAACCGACCGACTGCAGCGCGAGACTGTCCTGGAGCAGCTTCACCGCTCCCTGCGCCGACTTCCCCTGGGCTTTGTAGCCGCCGAGCGCGGTGGCGGTCTGCGGCGTCAGGCCGACGTGGCCCATCACCGGGATGCCGGAGCTGACGATCGCCCGGGCCCGTTCGGCGACGACGCCGCCGGCCTCCAGCTTGACCGCCTGGCAGCCGGTTTCCTTGACCAGCCGCTGGGCGCTGCGGATCGCTTCCTCGTTGCTGGCCTCGTAGCTGCCCATCGGCAGGTCGCCGACCATCAGCGGCGTCTTCAGGCCGCGGCGCACCGCCTTGCCGAGGACGACCATCTCCTCCATCGTCACCAGCTCGGTCCCGGGATAGCCGAGAACGACGTTGGCGGCGGAATCGCCGACGAGGACGATGTCGACGCCGGCGGCCTCGGCCACGGTGGCCGAGGGGAAGTCGTAGGCGGTGACCATCACGATGGGCTCGCCGTTGGCCTTCATCTCGGCCAGCCGCGGCAGGCTGACCGGCTTGCGGTCGCCGGCGGTGGAGGCAGTGTGGGAGCGGGCTCCAGAGCTCATGACAGAAGCACCTCCGGGTGACTGTCGACGGCGACGGCACGGTTGTCGTCGTCGACGTGGACGACGACCGGGGAGTAGCGCTCGAGGTCGGCCTCGTCGTAGGCGCCGAAGGAGGCGACGATGATCTTGTGGCCGGGCTCGACCAGGTGGGCGGCGGCGCCGTTGACCTGCATCGCGCCCGATCCGGGCTCGCCGTCGATCACGTAGGTGACGAAGCGGGAGCCGTTGTCGACGTCCCAGACGTGGACCTGCTCGTTGGTGATCAGGTCGGCGCCGGCCATCAGCTCGGTGTCGACCGTGATGCTGCCTATGTAGTCGACGTCGCAGGCGGTAACCGTCGCCCGGTGGATCTTCGACTTCAGCATCTGCCTTTGCACTGTCTCCCCTTTCGCGGGCTAGGTGTTCGGGTGGATCAAGACGTTGTCGATGAGGCGGGCCGGCCCCACCTGGGCGGCGAGCGCGACGAGGACCGGGCGGTCGCCCAGCGCCTTCACGCGCTCCAGCGTGTCGGGGTCGCGGGCCTCCAGGTACTCGGGCTCGATGCCGGCCTCGAGCAGCTCCCTGCGCCCGGCCTCCAGCCCGATCCCGAGCGCGTCCTCACGGGCGCAGCGCTCGACGGTGGCGAGTGCGCGCGAGAGCGCCGTCGCCCGCTCGCGCTCGGCCGGCCCGAGGTAGGCGTTGCGGGAGCTCATCGCCAGCCCGTCGGGCTCGCGCACCGTGGGCAGCACCTCGATCCGCACCGGGAAGTCGAGGTCGCGGGCCATGCGCCGGATGACCGCGGCCTGCTGGGCGTCCTTCTGGCCGAAGTAGGCGGCGTCGGGCTGGGCGAGGTTGAAGAGCTTGGCGACCACGGTGGCGACGCCGCGGAAGTGGCCGGGACCGCGCCGGGAGGGATCGCCGTCGAGGACCTCGGTGAGGCCTCCGGCGATCTCCACGGCGGTGCAGAATCCCTCGGGGTAGACCTCCGCGACCGGCGGCGCGAAGACGAGGTCGGCCCCCGCCTCCCCCGCGAGGCGCAGATCGCGGTCCTCGTTGCGGGGGTAGCGGTCGAGGTCCTCGCCTGGGCCGAACTGGGTGGGGTTGACGAAGACGCTCACCACCACCAGCCCGCACTCCGCGCGAGCCGCGCGCACCAGCGAGAGGTGGCCCTCGTGCAGGAAGCCCATCGTCGGGACCAAGCCGATCGAGCGCCCGTCGCGGCGGGCGTCGGCGAGCGCAGCGCGAAGCTCTGCCTTGGAGCGCAGCGCAGGCGCGACCGGGTTCGGGCGGGAGGTATCAGCCAGGAGGTTCGAGTTCATCGGTCCATGCCCTAGGGGTCACGGCCAGTGGCTGGAATTATAGGCGCATCGCGTGGCGCTTCCGTGACGAAGGCCGCAGAAAAGCGTGTCGCGCTGTCAGCTGTCGGACGTCTCGAACTCGATCGGACGGATCGGCCGGGCGGGGGCACCGGCGGCGATCGTCGCCTCCGGGACATCGCGGTTGACCACCGAGTTGGCGCCGACCACGCAGCGGTCGCCGACCGTGACGCCGCTGGTCACGGCGCAGTTGACGCCGAACCAGCAGTTGGACCCGATCCGGACCGGGCCCTTGGAGGTGAACCCCTGCCAAGTGATCGGCCGCGACGGATCGTCGTAGCGGTGCTCGGCGTCGCCGACGAAGCAGCCGTTGGCGAGCATCGTGTGGTCGCCGATCGAGACCCGCTCCTGGGCGGCGATCATCGTGTTGCGGTTGAGGAAGCAGCCGGCTCCGATCTCGATCCGCCCCTCCGGCGCCAGCGTCAGCCAGCAGCCCGGCTCCAGCAGCGTCCCCTCGCCGATCGTCAGCCGCCCCTCGTCGAGGGCCTCGAGCACCTCGCCCTCGACCGGATGGCGGATGTAGAAGCCGCCGCGGGCCGCGTGGCGGTCGATCCGCCAGCGCCGCCAGAGCCGGTGGTTGCGCTCGTACCAGCGCCGCTTCGCCCACCACAGCCGCCAGCCCCTCGTCGCCATCCCCCGCAATCCTTGCGCACGGACCGGCAGCTCGCTTCCGAGCGGCGATCGCAGCCCTCGCGGCGTCCGGGTGTCGCCTTTTGGACTCATGTCGGCAACTAAAGCGACAGGCGCACGGGGCTAGACTGGCCCAGTGCCTGCGCTGCGCGGTGGGATCGACCTCGGCGGGACCAAGATCCAGGCCGCGGTCGTCGACGCCGGCGGCGAGGTCGTCGGGCAGGCGCGGCATCCCACCCCCACCGCCGGCGGGCCCGAGGACGTCGCCGAGGCGATGGCGGCGGCGCTGCGCGAGGCGGCGCAGGGCGCGGACGTGTCGAGCGGCGAGCTGGCCGGGGTCGGCGTCGGCTCGCCGGGCGACGCCGACGAGCGCACCGGGGTCGTCTCTGCCGCCCGCAACCTCCCCGGCTGGACCGGCAGCTTCGCCCTCGCCGAGGCACTTGAAGCAGCGCTGGGAACACGGGTCCGCGTCGGCAACGACGTCCAGGTCGCAACCGAAGCGGAGTTCCATTTGGGCGCCGGGCAAGAGTTCGACAGCCTGATCGGGGTGTTCTGGGGAACCGGCGTCGGCGGCGGCCTCGTGCTCGACGGGAAGCCGTGGCTGGGGCGCGGCGCCGCCGGGGAGATCGGCCACATGGTCGTCAAGCGCGGCGGGGCGAAGTGCCCGTGCGGGCGCAAGGGCTGCCTCGAGGCCTACGCCGGGCGCTCGGCGATGGAAGCCGAGGCGCGGCGCCAGCACGAGGAGGGGCAGAAGACCGACCTCTTCAAGCTGATGGAGAAGCACGGGAAACCGCGGCTCACCAGCGGCATCTGGGAGCGGGCGCTCGACCACGGCGACGACCTCGCCGAGGCACTGATCGAGCGCGCGGTGGAGGCGCTCGGGACCGGCATCGCCTCCGCCGTCAACCTCCTCGACCCAGAGGCGGTGGTCCTCGGCGGCGGCCTCGGGGTCCGCTTCGGCGAGCGCGTCATGGAGCCGCTGACGCAGGAGATGAGCAAGCACCTCTTCGTCGACGAGCGGCCGCCGGCGGTGCGAGTTGCCAGCCTCGGCGACCTCGGGGGCGCGATCGGCGCCTGCCTCCTGATCGCCGCGTGAGCGGCGGTCAGACGCGGCCGGACGCCGAGCGCTGCTGGCGGGCGACGGCGTCGACCAGGACGGCGAGCAGGAGGACTCCGCCGGTCACCATCAGTTTCACCGCCGAGGAGAGCGAGAGCAGATCCATCCCGTTGGAGATCGAGCCGATCACCAGCGCCCCGAGCAGCGCCGTCCAGACCGACCCGCGGCCGCCGAAGAGGCTGGTGCCGGCGATGACCGGGCCGGCGATCGCGAGCAGCAGGAGTTCGTTCCCTCCCGAGTTCTGGTTCACCGCGAACAGCCGCGAGGCGGCCATCACGCCGCCGATCGCCGCCATCGTGCCGGCAATCGTGAAGACCGCCACCCGCACCGCGTTGACCCGGATGCCCGCGCGCCGCGCCGCCTCGGCGTTGCCGCCGACGGCGAACACGTGGCGCCCGAAGGTGGTGCGCTTGGCGACGTACTCCATCCCGACGACGAAGCCGAGCAGGATCATCACCGCCAGCGGCACGCCGCGGTCGGAGTTGAGGATCGCAACCGCGGCGATCACGATCGCGGCGAAGAAGACGAAGCGGACGATCAGCTGGGCCGCCCCGCGGTCGGCGAGACCGGCGGACAGGCGCTTGCGGTAGCCGGTGGCGACCACCGCGCCGTAGGCGGCGATGATCAGGGCGGCGAAGATCCAGCCGACCGTGTCCGAGTAGAAGGTGTTGGCGAGCCCGGTGATCTTCGGGTCGTTGATGTTCAGCGAGCCGGTCTTGCCCAACACCTGCAGCAGCGCCCCTTCCCAGGCCAGAAGCCCGGCCAGGGTGACGACGAACGAGGGCACGACGAAGCGGCTGAACAGGGAGCCCTGTAGGAACCCGATCGCGGCCCCGACCGCGACCGCGGCGGCGATCGCCAGATAGGCGTTCCAGCCGTGGTTGACGCTCAGCACCGCCATCACCGCCGCCGAAAGGCCGCTGACGGCGCCAACCGAGAGGTCGATCTCCCCCAACAGCAGGACGTAGACGATGCCGACCGAGATCAGCCCGATCGTGGTGATCTGCAGCATCAGGTTGGTCAGGTTCTGCGCCGAGAGGAAGCGGTCTTCCTGGACCTGGAAGATGACCGCGATCACGACCAGGCCGAGCACGACCCGGACCGAGGAGAGATCCCCCTGGACGACGCGGCGCAGGGTCTGCGCGGCGGTGGGCCGCTCGGCCGCCTCGCCGCCGGTCGCTGCCTCGGTCGCGCTCATGCCCTCTCCCCCTCTCCCGACTGCTCGTCCTGCTCGCGGTTGTTGCCGACGCCGGTGATCGCGGCGACCACGTGCTCCTCCGTCGCTTCGTTGGCCTGGAACTCACCGGCGGCTTTGCCGAGGCGCAGGACGAAGACGCGGTCGGCGATCGCAAAGACGTCGGCCAGGTTGTGGCTGATGACGACGACGCCGAGCTTGCGCTCGCGCAGGCGCCGGATCAGCTCCAGCACCTGTTTCGTCTGCGGCACACCAAGCGCCGCGGTTGGCTCGTCGAGCATCACGACCTTCGGCTCGCCCAGCAGCGAGCGGGCTACCGCAACCTGCTGCCGCTGGCCGCCGGAGAGCGTGCCGACCTCGCTGCGCAGGCTGGGGATCGTCACCGCGAGGTTCGAGAGCAGGTCGGCGGTCTCGTGCTCCATCCTCACCTCGTCGAGCTGGCGCGAGACCTGGCCCGGCCCCACCGCGACCTCCTCGCGGCCGAGGAAGAGATTGGAGACGACGTCGAGGTTGTCGCAGAGGGCGAGATCCTGGTAGACGGTCGCGATCCCCAGCTCGGTCGCGTCCTGCGGCCTGCCGATCCGCACCTCGCGGCCCTCGAAGCGGATCGTCCCTGCGTCGGGTGGGTTGATGCCGGCGATCGCCTTGACCAGCGTCGACTTGCCGGCGCCGTTGTCGCCGACGAGGCCCACCACCTCGCCGGCGCTGACGGCGAAGTCGACCCGGTCCAAAGCCTGGACCGGGCCGAATCGCTTGCTTATGCCCTCCAGCTCGAGGAGCGGAGCGCCGTCCGCGGCCATCTCAGCCCGAGATTCCCGCTTCTTTGCAGGCGGCCGCGTAGGGGCCGGTGCAGAGTTCGGAGGGGGTCACGAAGCCGTCTTTGACGACCGTCGACTTGACTTTGTCTTTGGTCACCGCGACCGGTTCCAGCAGCACCGACGGCACGTCGGCTTTGCCGTTGTTGATCTTTTCGGTGACTTTGTCCTGCGGGACTTCTTCGCCTTCGAGCAGGGCGATGGCGATTTCGGCGCTGATTTCCGTCTCGGGCGGAATCGCCTTGTAGACGGTCATGTACTGCTGGCCGGCGAGGATGCGCTGCAGGCCGGCGACCGTCGCGTCCTGCCCGGTGACGGGACGTTCCGCGGGGTTGATGCCGGCTCCTTTCATCGCCGCGATCGCGCCGCCGCCGGTGTCGTCGTTGGCGGCGTAGATGCCCCAGAACCCGTCGTTGCCGAGTGCGGTGATCGCCTGCTGGGCCTCGCGCTGTGCGTTTTCGGCGGTCCAGCCCGGGGTGTCGTAGGACTTCGCGACCTGCACGCCCGCTTCTTCGAAGCCCTTTTCCGCGCCTTTCTTGAAGAGGGCGGCGTTGGGGTCGGCGGGGTCGCCGTTGATCATGATGATCGGGCCCTTGGCTTTGCCGTCTTCTTTTAGTTTTTCGGAGAGTGATTCGGCCTGCAGTTCGCCGACGCGTTCGTTGTCGAAGGAGACGTAGGCCGCCACTTCGGAGTTTTCGATCAGGCGGTCGTAGCTGAGAACCGGCACGCCCTGGGCGTTTGCTTTTTCGGCGATCGAGGCAGCCGATTTCGAGTCCATCGGGTCGAGGATCAGCACTTCGGCGCCTTTGGTCAGGGCTGCTTCGCCCTGGGACTGCTGCTTTTCGGCATCGCCACCGGCGTTGAAGTAGATCACTTCGCAGCTGGGGCATTTTTCGGAGATCGCTTTTTCGATTCCGGGTTTGTCGTTCGATTCGTAGCGAGGCGTTTCGTTTTCCGGGAGCAGGAGGGCGATCGTGCCGCCGCCTCCGCCTCCGCCGCCGCCGCTCGAGTTGTCGTCGCTGCCGCCGCAGCCGACGGCCACCAGGGCGATGACGGCGAGGCCCGCTACTGCGAACAACACCCGCGAGGTCAATCCTGACATCGGTTCCTCCTCTTTTGTTCCCCCCGCTCCCGCCAAGGGTCATACCCAGCTTAGGCGCTTCTATGCGGCTGAACCGGGGATTTCTCGGGGGAACGACCGCTCACGCCGCTGCGGACAACTCGCGCTTGCGGCCGCGCCTTTTCGGCTTCGCCGGAGCTACCAGGTCGGCGAGGAAGCGCCCGGTGTAGGAGCCCGCCACCGCGGCCACCTCCTCCGGGGTGCCGGTGGCGACGACCTCGCCGCCGCCTTCGCCCCCCTCGGGGCCGAGGTCGACGAGCCAGTCGGCGGTCTTGATCACGTCGAGGTTGTGCTCGATCACGACCACGGTGTTGCCGGCGTCGACCAGCCGGCCGAGGACGTCGAGCAGGCGCTGGACGTCGGCGAAGTGCAGTCCCGTGGTCGGCTCGTCGAGGATGTACAGCGTCTCTCCAGTCGCGACTTTGGAGAGCTCGGTGGCGAGCTTGACCCGCTGGGCCTCGCCGCCGGAGAGCGTCGTCGCCGGCTGTCCGAGGCGGATGTAGCCGAGGCCGACGTCGTGCAGCGTCCGCAGCCGGCGGGCGATCTTCGGCACGTTCTCGAAGAAGCCGACCGCGTCCTCGACCGACATCTCCAGCACGTCGGCGATGCTCTTGCCCTTGAAGCGCACCTCGAGCGTCTCGCGGTTGTAGCGCCTGCCGTGGCACTGCTCGCAGGGGACGTAGACGTCGGGCAGGAAGTGCATCTCGATCTTGATCTGGCCATCGCCCTTGCAGACCTCGCAGCGGCCGCCCTTGACGTTGAAGCTGAAGCGTCCCGGCTTGTAGCCGCGCGCCCGCGCCTCCTGGGTCTGGGTGAAGAGCTGGCGGATGTGGTCGAAGACGCCGGTGTAGGTGGCCGGGTTGGAGCGCGGGGTGCGGCCGATCGGCGACTGGTCGATGTTGATGATCTTGTCGATCTGGCCGAGGCCGTCGATGCCGTCGTGGGCGCCGGGACGGAGCTTGGCCTGGTGCAGCCGGTTGGCGACGGCGTGGTGCAGCGTCTCGTTGACCAGCGTCGACTTGCCCGAGCCCGAGACGCCGGTGACGCAGCAGAAGACCCCGAGCGGGACCGTCACGTCGACCCCCTTGAGGTTGTGTTCGCGGGCGCCGCGGACGAGCAGCGCCCCGGTCGGCTCGCGCCGGTCGGCCGGAACCTCGATCCGGCGCTTGCCGGAGAGATACTGGCCGGTCAACGAGGAGGCGTTCGCCGCGACGTCGGCGGGGGTGCCGGCGGCGATCACGTGGCCGCCGTGCTCGCCGGCACCCGGCCCGAGGTCGACGAGGTGGTCGGCGGCGAGCATCGTCCCCTCGTCGTGCTCGACGACGATCACCGTGTTGCCGAGGTCGCGGAGGCGGTCGAGGGTGGCGATCAACTTCTCGTTGTCGCGCTGGTGGAGCCCGATCGAGGGCTCGTCGAGCACGTACATCACGCCGACCAGGTGGGAGCCGATCTGGGTCGCGAGGCGAATCCGCTGCGCCTCGCCGCCGGAAAGCGAGCGGGCGGAGCGGGCCAGCGAGAGATAGCCGATGCCGACGTTCTCGAGGAAGGACAGGCGCTCGGTGATCTCGCGCACGATCAGGCGCGCGATCGCTCGCTCGGTCGCGGTCATCTCCAGCTCGCGGATCCACTCCGCCGCGCCATGGGCGGAGAGGTCGCTGTATTCGGCGATGCTGAGGCCGCCGACCTTGACCGCGAGGCTCTCCGGACGCAGGCGCGCGCCCTTGCAGGCGGGACAGGGCTGCTCGGCCATGTAGCCCTCGATCCGCTCGCGGTTGCTCTCGGAGTCGGTCTCTTCGTAGCGCCGCTGGAGGTTGTTGACGATCCCCTCGAAGCGGACCTTGTAGGAGCGGCGGCGGCCGAAGCGGTTGGTGTAGCTGACGTGGTGGCGCTCACCGCCGGTGCCGTAGAGGAAGATCTCCCGCTCGGACTTCTTCAGCTTGGACCAGGGTTTGTCGACGTCGACGCCGTAGGACTCGGCGACCGAGGCGATCAGCCGCCGCCAGTAGGCGGTGATGCCGCGGTTCCAGGGCTGCAGCGCGCCCTCGGCGAGCGAGAGGGTCGGGTCGGGAACGACGAGCTCGGGGTCGATCACCCGCTGGAAGCCGAGCCCGTGGCAGCGGTCGCAGGCCCCGTGGGGTGAGTTGAAGGAGAAGATCCGGGGCTCCAGCTCGGGGATCGAGGTGCCGCAGTTGAGGCACGCGAACTGCTCGGAGAAGAGCAGGGTCTGGCCCTCCTGCGAACCGCCGACGATCTCGACTTCGATCAGCCCGGCCGCGAGCCCGGCCGCCGCCTCCACCGACTCGGAGAGCCGGCGCCGCAGCTCCGATTTCATCACCAGGCGGTCGACGACGATCGAGACGTCGTGTTTGTACTTCTTGTCGAGGTCGATGTCCTCGTCGAGCCGGCGCAGCTCGCCGTCGATCTTGGCCCGCGAGTAGCCCTCGAGCCGCATCTGGTCGAGCAGCTTTCCGTACTCGCCTTTGCGGCCGCGCACGATCGGCGCCATCACCATGAATTTGGTCTCGTCCTCCAGGGTCATCAGGCGGTCGACGATCTGCTCCTGGGTCTGACCGGTGATCTCCTCGCCGCACTCGGGGCAGTGCGGCACCCCGATCCGTGCCCACAGCAGGCGCAGGTAGTCGTAGATCTCGGTGACCGTGCCGACGGTCGATCGGGGGTTGCGCGAGGTCGTCTTCTGATCGATCGAGATCGCCGGCGAGAGGCCCTCGATCGAGTCGACGTCCGGCTTCTCCATCAGCCCCAGGAACTGACGCGCGTAGGACGAGAGCGACTCGACGTAGCGCCGCTGTCCCTCGGCGTAGATGGTGTCGAAGGCAAGGCTCGACTTGCCGGAGCCGGAAAGGCCGGTGATGACGATCAGCGCGTCGCGGGGCAGCTCGAGGTCGACGTCCTTGAGGTTGTGCTCCCGGGCGCCCGAGATGACGATTCGCTCCGAGGCAGCCACTGCATCCGATTCTACGCACCCGAACAGGCGTTCCCGCGGGGGGAGAAGCCGCGGCGGCTAGACAAGCGGCGGCCTGCGCTGGGGGCCGGCCTCAGCCGAGGGCGGCGGAGAGCTTGCGGCGGTAGTTGCGGGCGCTGGGGTCCGCGGGGTCGGTCTCGGCGAGGATGCCGACGACGGCGCGACGCAGCAGGTCGCGGAGCTCGTCTGGGTCGAGGTCGGCGTGGCCGTCGCCGGTGCCGGTGCCGCCGATGCGAGTCATCTCCTCGAGGAGAGCGTCGAGCGCTGCCCCGCGCTCGCCGCGGTCGAGGGTGGCGAAGGCCTGCGCCGCGATCCCGGCGCGGGAGAGGCGGATGCGGGCGGCGATGCCCGCGGCGGCGAAATCGGTTTCGTGGGCGGAGACCGCCTCCAGCGCCTCCTCCTCCGCCCCGCGCTCGAGCCGCGCCTTGGCGAGCGCGACCGCGATGTCGGGGCGCCGCGGCTCCAGTTCGGCGGCCTCGCGCAGCGACAGCTCGTCGCCGGCGGCGAGCAGCTCGTCGGCGCGCGAGGGGGCGAGGGAGTCGAAGAATGCCTCGACCTTCGCCGGCGGCAGGGCGCCGACGAATTCGTCAGCCACGGCAGCGTCCTTGAACGCCTTCACCGCCGGGATTCCCTGCACCTGGAACTGGGCGGCCAGCCGCTGGTTGGAGTCGACGTCCACCTTGGCCAGCAAGACCTTGCCGCCGCGGGTGGCCTCCGCGCGCTCCAGTGCCGGGCCCAGCGCCTTGCACGGACCGCACCACTCCGCCCAGAAGTCGACCACGACCGGCAGCTGCCGGGAGCGCTCCACCACCTCGGCCTGGAAGGTCGCTTCGCTGACGTCGATCGGCATGCGCTCAGCTTAGATACCCGCCGCAGCCGGCTCTGGGCCTAGGCGGCTAGCTCCCGGCGGCGACGATTCCGTCGAGATCCCGCCGCAGCTCCTTGAGCTCGTCGCGGATCCGCCCGGCCTCCTCGAAGCGCAGGTCGTCGGCGGCCGCCAGCATCTCCTCCTCGAGGGCGACGATCGTCTTCTCCAGCTCCTCCGGGGTGGCGAAGTCCTCGCCCCGCCGGCGGCGTCGCTTGCGCGGCGCCCTGTCCTCCATCGCCAGGAACTCGGCCATCTCGGAGATGCCCTTTCGCACCGTCTCCGGGGTGATGCCGTGCTCCTCGTTGTAGGCGAGCTGGATCTCGCGGCGGCGGTCGGTCTCGCGCATCGCCGCCCGCATCGCATCGGTCTCCTTGTCGGCGTACATCAGCACCCGGCCGTTGACGTTTCGCGCCGCCCGCCCGATCGTCTGCACCAGGCTCGTCTCGCCGCGCAGGAAGCCCTCCTTGTCGGCGTCGAGGATCGCCACCAGCGAGACCTCCGGCAGATCCAGGCCCTCGCGCAGCAGGTTGACGCCGACCAGCACGTCGTACTCGCCGAGCCGCAGGTCGCGGACGATCTGGATCCGCTCCAGGGTGTCGACCTCCGAGTGCAGGTAGCGGACGCGGACGCCGTACTCGAGCAGGTAGGCGGTCAGGTCCTCGGCCATCTTCTTGGTCAGGGTGGTGACGAGGGTGCGATCGCCCGCCGCCGAGACCTTCTTCACCTCGTTCATCAGGTCGTCGATCTGATTGCGGGTCTCGCGCAGCTCGATCGCCGGATCGACGATCCCCGTCGGCCGCACGATCTGCTCGACGGTGCGGGTCGCTTCGGCGCGCTCGAACGGCCCGGGCGTCGCCGAGACCATCACCAGCTGCTTGACCCGCTCGAGGAACTCGTCGAATTTGAGCGGGCGGTTGTCGATCGCCGAAGGCAGCCGGAAGCCGTAATCGACGAGCGTCGTCTTGCGCGAACGGTCGCCCTCGTACATGCCGCCGATCTGCGGGATCGTCTGGTGGGACTCATCGACGAAGACGACGAAGTCGTCGGGGAAGTAGTCGATCAGCGTGTGCGGGGGGCTCCCCGGCGGGCGCCCGTCGAGGATCCGGGAGTAGTTCTCGATCCCCGAGGTGAAGCCGAGCTCCTTGATCATCTCCAGGTCGTACATCGTCCGCTGGCGCAGCCGGTGGGCCTCCAGCTGCTTGCCTTCGCCTTCCAGCTCGGCCGTGCGCGCTTCCAGTTCAGCCCGGATTTCGTCCACCGCCCGGTCCACGGTCTCGTCTTTGGTGACGTAGTGCGAGGCCGGCCAGACCGAGACGTGGTCGATCACGTCGAGCACCTCGCCGGTGAGCGGGTCGAAGTGCTGGATCCCCTCGATCTCGTCGCCGAAGAGCGAGATCCGGTAGGCGGACTCCGCGTAGGAAGGCATGATCTCCAGCACCTCGCCACGCACACGGAAGGAGCCGCGTCCCAGCACCTGGTCGTTGCGCTGGTACTGCATCTTCACCAGCTTGCGCAGCACCTCGTCGCGCTCGATCTCCTTTCCCACCTGGAACAGCTGCATTTTTTCGTTGTAGACCTGGGGTGAGCCGATCCCGTAGATGCACGAAACCGAGGCGACGATGATCACGTCGCGCCGCGCGAAGAGCGCCGCCGTCGCCGCGTGCCGCAGCCGGTCGATCTCGTCGTTGATCGAGGAGTCCTTCTCGATGTAGAGGTCCTGCGCCGGGACGTAGGCCTCGGGCTGGTAGTAGTCGTAGTAGGAGACGAAGTACTCGACCGCGTTGTCGGGGAAGAACTCGCGGAACTCGTTGCAGAGTTGGGCGGCCAGCGTCTTGTTGTGGGCGATCACCAGCGAGGGCCGCTGCACCGCGGCGATCGTCGCGGCCATCGTGAAGGTCTTGCCGGTTCCGGTCGCCCCCAAAAGCGTCTGGAAGCGCTCGCCGGCGCGCAGCCCCTCGGCCAGCCCGGCGATCGCCTTCGGCTGATCGGCGGTCGGCGTGTAGGCGGGGTTGAGCGCGAACTCGGGCACGTAGGGACCTTAGCTGCCGTGAGAGACTGCCCCGGTGAGCCGTTCCCGCGCCGCCCTCGCCGCCTTCTTCGCCGCCGCCGGCACCATGCACTTCGCCCGCCCCCGCTTCTACGAAGCGATCGTGCCGCCTTCCCTGCGCCCCTACCGGCGCGAGGTTGTCGCGGTCAGCGGCGTCGCCGAGATCGCCGGGGCCGCGGCAGTGATCCCGGCCGCCACCCGCCGCTTCGGCCGCTGGTGGCTGCTGGCCCTCCTGGTAGCTGTCTTCCCGGCGAACCTGCACATGGCGGTGCGCCCCGACCGGGTGCCCGGCCTCGACCTGCGCAAGCTGCCCCGCTGGACCCTCTGGGCGCGCCTGCCGCTGCAGCCGCTGGCGATGCTGTGGGTCTGGCGCGCGACCCGCGACTGACGGGCTCCGCGCCCCATCCGCGCGGCAGCGCTTTGTCTGTAGAGGTTCTGTCTTCGAGGACAGAAGCTTCCCCGATGGATCAGCGCGACCGCTTCGCCGCGAACCTGCGGCTCGCCCGTCAACAGGCGGGGATCTCGCAGGAGGAGCTGGCCCGCCGCTGCGAGCTGCACCGCACCGAGGTCTCGCTGCTGGAGCGAGGCGGCCGCGAACCGCGCCTGGGGACGATGATGAAGCTGTGCGCGGCACTCGAGACCACCCCGAGCACGCTCTGCGCCGGCATCGGTTGGATGCCGAAGGCCCGCCGCTTCAAGGTGGAGCCGCCGAAGCCCGGCTGAGGGACCTCTAAGGCAGGAAGCCTTCCAGCAAGCCGCCGGCCGGCCCTTCCAGCAGGCCGCCGGCCGGTCCCAGGTAGCGGCCGAGGTTGCCGAGCAGCGAGCGCGCGTCCTTGACCAATTCGATCGCCTGATCGAGAGGGATGCGCCGCAGCGTCGTGCGCAGCGGCACCGCCAGCAGCGGGCTCAGCGCCCCCGCTTCTTCGGCGTCGTCGATCGCGCGCAGGAGCCCGGCCCGGATCGCTTCGCTCAGCTTCGCGTCGTCGATGCCGTAGCGGCGGCTGAATCGTTCGCGGCTGGCCGGCGAGGCGAGTGCCCGGGCCAGCGTCTCCCGGGTCACGCCGAGCTTGCAGGCGGCGCCGTCCAGGGCCGAGGTGGAAAATTGGTTGGCGATTTCGCCGAGCCCCCGGGGGTTGCTCCAGGGGCGGGGCTTGCAGGGGTCCTGGGTCTTCTCCGGCGCGTAGGAGGAGCCGCCGGCGGCGAGGTAGGCGCCGACCAGGACGAGCGAGAGGACGAGCGCCCCGACCACGAAGGCCCCGCCCCTGATCTCGCGGATCCCGCCGGGGCCGCTCACAGCTCCACCCTCCGCGCCAGGCCGATCGGGATCAGCGCCAGCAGCCCGATCAGCGCGGCGAGCAGGAAGGAGGTGCTGAAGGCGTGGGTCGCGCCGCGGTCCAGCTGGTCCTGCAGTTCGCCCCGCAGCTGTTCGACTTCGCGCCGTTCCCCTTCGTCGTCGGGCAGCGGTTCGAAGGCCGGGCCGATCGTCGGCACCTTGCCACGCTCTTCTTCCATCCGGTCACTGACCTTCTGCGCCAGGTCGATCTTCAGCAGCGGGTTGACGGGGGAGTCGAGGATCACCGCGGTGCCGGCGTTGATCGCGTCGTGCCGTTGCTGGTCGATGTCGGCGGTGAAGACCGGAGTCAGCGCCAGCAGGCCGATGACGACGCCGGCGTGGCGGGCGGAGATCGTCCAGCCGCCGTGGATCGCCTGCGGCGCCCGGCCGCCGAGCGCGGTTTCGGTGAGCGCTCCGAGCACCAGGGCGAGGCCGACCCCGACCAGGATCTGCGGCGGCAGGGTGAGCAGGATGGTCGCCTTGGGCAGCAGGGCCAGCCCTCCCAGCCCCCCGGAGACGAGGATCGCCCCGGCGGCCGCGCGGGACTTGGTGTCCGCCACCAGCGGCACCAGCCGCGCGCCCGCGAGCGAAGCCAGTGGCATCACGGTCACCACCGCCGCGGCGGCGATCGGGCTCAGGCGCCAGCCTTCGATCAGCAGCAGCACCAACAGGAAGAGGGCACCGGCGATCGCTGCCGAGACCATCGCCAGCGCCAGATTCGCGAGGAGGTGGGGCCGACCGGTGCGGCGCAGCTCGGGCTCGATGATGCCGGTTGCGGCCTCGTGCCTTGCCACCGCGAGGATCGGGACCGCCGCCACGAGCGCCGCCGGCACCTGGACGATGAAGATCGACTGCCAGGAGACGAGGTCGGTGAGGATGCCGCCGATCGCCGGCCCCAGCGCGGCGCCGGTGGCTCCGGCCGCTGCCCAAACGGCCGCCGCCCGCCGCTCCCCCCCGACCGTCGCCGGCAGCAGCTCCAGCGAGGCGGTCACGGCTGCCGCGCCCCCGATGGCCTGGACGCAGCGGGCCGCGATCAACGTCGAGAGGCTCGCCGAGGCGGCGCATGCGAGGCCGGCGCCGGCGAAGACCGCCAGCCCGACCGCGGCGGTCCGTCCCGGCCCCAGCCGGCGCGCGGCGAGCGCCGCCGGCACGGCCGCCAGGGCCATCACCAGGTTGAAGGAGACGAGGACCCAGGTGACGCCGGCGACCGTCGTGTCGAGTTCTCGGTAGATGTCCGGCAGCGCCAGGACGACGATCGAGGAATCGGCGAGGACGAGGCCAACCGCGAGGGCGAGGGCGGCGGCGCGGGGTCGGGGGGCCTGGCGGCTCAGTACCCCAGCTCCTTCGCGTACTTGTCGCGATACTCCTGCCGCTTCTCCAGCACCTCTTCGACGTAGGCGCGGGTTTCGGGATACGGGATGTCCTCCACCCGCAGGTCCGCGCCGCCCCATTTGTCGGCGTTGCCCGGCCCGGCGTTGTAGGCGGCGAGGGCCGCCGCCTCGTCGCCGTCGTAGCGATCGAGCAGTTCTCGCAGGAGGAAGGTGCCGTAGCGGATGTTCAGTTCGGGGTCGGCCAGGTCCGACATCCTGAACGTCGTGCCGCCGCTCTGCTTCTCGATGTACTTCGCCGCTTCCGGGGTGATCTGCATCAGGCCGCGGGCGCCGGCGTTGGAGGTCTGGTCGGTGAACTTCGACTCCGAGTAGATCACCGCGGCGATCAGGGCGGCGTCGACGCCCTTTTCCCTCGCCTGCTGGCGGATCACGTCCTCGTGGTGCAGCGGCAGCGTCAGCTCCTTGATCGCGTCGTCGAAGGCGCCCCCGGCGATCAGCACCCCCAGCACCAGGCCGAGGAGCGCCGCGGTGGCGCCGAGGCCCAGCCACCGCCGGCGGCGAAGCTGAGCCCTGCGCCGCTTCATTCCCGCAGCTTCGCGAGCAGGCCGGACAGCGAGCGCTCGAGGTCCTCGATCGAGCCGTCGTTGCGGACCACGTGCTCGGCGCGCTCGGCCTTCTCGCGCTGGCTCAGCTGGCGCGCCTCGCGCTCGTCGACGAGCGCGTGGCCGCGGGCGGCGGCCCGATCGCGGCGCACCTCGTCGCTGGTGACGACGGCAACGGTGGTGTCGAAGGCCCCGTCGCTGCCGGCCTCGAAGAGCAGCGGCACCTCGACCACCGCGACCTCGGTCTGCGCCGGCAGTGAAGCCAGCCAGGCGGCCGTCCGTTCCCGGACCAGCGGGTGGATCTGCGCCTCGAGCCAGGCGAGCTGCTCGGGGTCGGCGAAGACGATCTCGCCCACCCTCTCCCGGCTCACGCCCGCCGCAGCGAGCACCTCCTCGCCCCAACGACCGACGAGCCGGCTGCGCAGCTCATCGGACTCGAGCAGCTCGTGGACCACCTCGTCGCTGGAGAGGGTCGCCGCCCCGAGCCGCCCGAACGCGGCAAGGGCCTCCGACTTGCCGGCCGCGATGCCGCCGGTGAGGCCGATCGTCAGCGGCGCCACCGCGCCGCTCAGCCCTGCTCGGACTCGTCCGTCTGCGGCTCGTCGGGAGCGGCGGGAGCCTCGTCGCCCTCCGTGGCGCCGTTCTCCTCGGCAACAGGAGCAGGCTCCGCGTCCTCAGAAGCCTCAGCCTCCGGGGCCACCTCGTCCGGCTCCGCGGCCTCGGCAACTGAAGCGTCGGCCTCAGGCTCCTCGGCGACCGGAGCGTCGACCTCAGCCGCCTCTCCCGCGGGTGGCGGGGATGAGGGGTCTTCGCCCGCAGCTTGCGAGGACGAAGGCCCCTCGTCCTCGACAGGACCCGCGGGCTGAGGCTCCTGTCCTTCGGGCTCTCCGCCAGCGCCGTGTCCTTCAGCCTGCGCAATCTGTTCGCCCAGCCCCTGCATCGGCATGTTCTGCCCCTCGACCCTCTTGATGCTCAGCGAAAGCCGCCGCCGCTCTTCGTCGATCTCGAGGATCTTCACGTTCAGCTTCGCCCCCGGCTCGACCACTTCGCTCGGGTTCTCGACGTGGTGGTTGGCCAGCTCGGAGATGTGGACCAGGCCCTCGACGCCGTCGAGGATCTCGACGAAGGCACCGAACGTGACGACCTTGGTGACCGTGCCCTCGAGCTCGTCGCCGACGCGGTAGGTGTCGACGACCCGCTGCCACGGGTCCTCCTGGGTCTGCTTGAGGCCCAGCGAGATCCGCTGGCGGTCGCGGTCGATGTCGAGGACTTTGATCCGCACCGTGTCCCCGATCGAGACCACTTCGGAGGGGTGGTTGACGTGGCTCCAGGAAAGCTCGGAGATGTGGATCAGGCCGTCGATGCCGTCGAGGTCCACGAACGCCCCGAAGTCGACGATGTTGGAGATCTTCCCTTCCACGACCTGCCCGGGCTCGAGGCGCCCGAGGATCTGCTCGCGCACCTCCTTGCGCTCCTCCTCGAGCACGGCCCGGCGCGAGAGCACGACGTTGTTGCGGCTGCGATTGAGCTCGATCACTTTGCACTCGAGCGTCTGCCCCATGAACTCGTCGAGGTTGTGGACGCGGCGGATGTCGACCAGCGAGGCGGGCAGGAAGCCGCGCACGCCGAGGTCGAGGATCAGGCCGCCCTTGACCACCTCGATGACGCTGCCTTCGACCGGTTCGCCGGAGTCCGCCGCCACCTCGATGCGCCGCCACGCCTTCTCGAAGCGGGCGCGCTTCTTGGAGAGGATGAGGCGGCCCTCGGCGTCCTCCTTGGTGAGGACGAGGGCGTCCACCTCCTCGCCCAGCTCGACCTCCTCGTGGGGATCGACCGACTTGCGGATCGAGAGCTCCCCCGAGGGGATGACGCCCTCGGCCTTGTAGCCGATGTCGACCAATACCTCGTCTTTGTCGATCCGCACGACCTTGCCGTTGACCACGTCCCCCTCTTCGAAGGACACCATCGTGGCCGCGTAGTTGGGGACGATCTTGCCGTCGATCTGCAGCAGGAGGCCGTTTGAGCCTTCGACTGGCGTGGCGCTCGGCGCAGGGGTCATGGTCTCGGTCGCGGACACGGGCGCGAATGATGGCAGAATCCGCCGCGATGCCGGTTCGAGCCACCAAGCGCGGCGAGGAACGCACGCCGCTGGACGGCGAGCGCGACGTTCTCATCTGCGGCGCGAGCTTCGCCGGGCTGGCCGTGGCCAGGGAGCTGGCGGGCTCCGGCGCCGACGTCCTGGTCCTCGACCGCTACGAGATCGGCGAGCGGCAGACCTCCGCCTGCGGGATCCCGACCGAGTGGCTGCGGCGGCTCGGGCTGATGGAAGCCGAGCGGCAGCGCTTCGACACGCTGGTCATGCACACCCCCCACGGCGACTCCCGCTACCGGCTTCCCTGGACCTTCTCCACCTTCGACTACCGGGCCCTCTGCGAGCTGCTCTGGCGCGACTGCGAGGCCGGCTTCGAGACGGCAAAGGTGGAGCGCCGGGCCGCCTCCCCTGACGGGGACGGCTCGATCGCCGTCGAGACCGACCGCGGCACGATCTCTTCTCGCCTCGTCGTCGACGCGCTCGGCTGGCGGCGGGTCCTGGCCAGCGGCGACGGCTACCAACCTCCCGAGGCTCCCCTCTCGCGGGGCCTGGAGGTCCACCCGGCAGGTGGCGGCGAGGACCTCGAGATCTGGATCGACCGCCGCTACGTGCCCGCCGGCTACGGCTGGTCCTTTCCGGCCCGCGACGAGCTGCGAATCGGGATCGGCTCCTTCGACCCCCGCTTCCACGTGAAGGACACCACGGTGCTGCTGACCGAGGACCTCGGCCGGCACCCGAACGAGTACCAGGGCAACTGGATCCCGCACGAGCTCCGCACGGCCACCGAGGGTGGCGTCTTCTTCGTCGGCGACTCCGCCGGGCACTGCCTGCCGCTCAGCGCCGAGGGCATCCGCACCGCGCTCTACTTCGGCATCGCCCTCGGCCGCGAGCTCCGCGGCGTGGTCGAGGGCCGCTCGAGCCGCGAGCAGGCGACCGCCGCCTACGCAGCCTTCCACGACTCGCACGAGTGGAAGTTCCGCTGGATGCTGCGGGTCCAGCGACTGGTGCCGCGGGTGCCGCCGCGCATCCTGGGGCCGCTGATCCGGCTGATGGGGTCGAAGCGATTCGTCGACTGGTCCTTCTCGCACTACCTGGCGATCGCCCCGCCGCAGTTCGCCGACTCAGCGGACGACCAGCACCGTCCCCGCCAGCAGCAGGGCGACGCCGAGCAGCCGGCCGGGCGTGATCGGGACCTGGTCAAGGCCGAATAGCCCCAGGCGGTCGATCACCACCGACGTCGTCAGCTGCCCGAACACGGTCGCCGCGGCGACGCCGCCGGCGCCGATCACCGAGACCGCGATCAGCGCGTTGAACACGTAGAGGGCGCCGAGGAGGCCGCCCAGCAGGTAGTACCAGCTGACGTCGAAGGTCGAGCCGAGACCGCCGGCCTTGCCGCTGAGGATCACCACCGCCGCCAGGGCGAGGGTGCCGATCGAGAACGACACGAGGGCAGCCGGGAGGCCGCCCGTCGAGCGGCCGAGGCCGGCGTTGATCGGGGCCTGCGTGGCGATCAGACCGCCGGCCGCCGCCGTCAGCAGCACCGCGACGCCCCTATCCATGGCTGCGGGAGGAGCGGCTGGTGGTCTTCGGCTGGGCCATGCGTGGTCGGCGCTGCGGGGCTGAACCTTCCCGCTCTCATATCAGTAACTCGGGGGGACGGCAGCGACCGAGGCTGCCGACACGCCCCCGCAGGCAAGCCGAAGCCGATGACACCTCCCCCAGCAGAGCTCTTCGCCTCCCGGGTGCTGCTCGGGCCGGCACTGCGGGTGCAGAGCGACGCACGGCTCGTCGACCTGGTGCGCAGCGGCCACGCCTCCGCCTTCGAGGAGATCGTCCGGCGCTATCGGCGGCCGCTCGACCGCTTTGCCGGCTCGATCGTCGGCGCCCGCTCCGAGGACGTGCTGCAGGACGCGTTCTCGAAGGCGCTGCAGGCCCTGCGGCGCTCCGAGACGGCGATCGAGCTGCGTCCCTGGCTCTACCGGATCGTGCGCAACACGGCGCTGAACGACCTCCGCGACCGCGGACCCGCCGTCGAGCAGCTCGCCGAGACCCTCCCCGGCGGCAGGGGGGCCGACACCGAGGCAGAGCGGCGCGAGGAGCTGAGCGAGCTGATCCGCGGGCTGCAGGCCCTGCCCGAGCCGCAGCGGGCGGCGATCGTGATGCGGGAGCTGGGCGGGCACGGGCACGAGGAGATCGCCGCCGCGCTCGGCCTCAGCGGTGGCGCCGCCCGCCAGGCGATCCACCGCGCCAGGGCCGCCCTGCGCCGAGGGCTCGGCCTGCTCGTGCCGATGCCGCTGCTCCGCGCGCTCGTCGCCTACGCGGGCGAGGCGGGAGGAGCGAGCGGCGCGGGCGCAAGCGCGGGAGCCGGGATCGCCGGTGCGGCCGGCGGCGGAGCCGCTGCCCTGAAGGTCGGGCTCGCCACCGTCCTCGTCGTCGGCTCGGTGGGAGCGGGAGCGGCAATCGAGCGCGGTGGCACCCAGGGGCACGCGGGCCCGGTGGCCGCGAAGGCGGCCGCTCCAACGGAACGAGGGCCGGGGCCACGCGAACTGCGAGCGAGCCGACCCGCTGCCCCGCTTCTGACCGCCGCATTCGAGCGGAGCGATAGCTCCGGCGAAGGCGACGAGGATCGCGGCCGGGACGAGGACGACACGGAAGCGCGCGTGGACGGCGCGAGCAACGACGGCAGCGGCTCCCGGCACGAGCGGACCCACGAGGAATCCTCTCTCGGAGACTCCGGGAGGAGCGAGGGGTCGGGGGAAGGCGGTGGAGGCCGGTCCGACGACGGGCGCAGCGGCGGCGGGGATGGCGGGGGCAGCGAAGAGCGAGGAGGCGGCCGAGCTTCGGGGTCCGGCACCAGCGGCGACAGCGGCGGGACCAGTGGCGAGGGCGGCTCCGAGCCGGCCTACCCCACCCCCGTCGTCGAAGCCGATGCGAGCTCGGGCCCGGGCTCGGGGAGCGAGGACCTGAGCAGCGACGGCGAAGAGTCGCTCAGCTCCGGCTCCGGCAGCTCCGGCAGCGGCGGAGGCGGAGATTCGTGATCTTGGCTCGGTGGCCGGGTTGAAGCGGTTGCAGACGTCGAACCCGCAACTAGGAGGACTAAAGCCATGACCCGCTCGAAGACCAGCCGAAACAGCCTCGGCGCCCTGTTGGCGGTGGCGCTGGGCGCCCTCGCGCTCATCGCGCTGCCGGGTGTCGCGGCCGCCAGGGACCGCAACCACGACCATCTCCCCGACCGCTGGGAGAAGCGCCACCACCTCTCCCTGAAGGTGAACCAGGCCCACCGCGACCAGGACGGTGACCACATGCGCAACCGCGCCGAGTTCCTCGCCGGCGACAACCCGCGCGACCGCGACAGCGACGACGACGGCGTGATCGACGGCGAGGAGCGGGCAGGGACGATCCAGTCATTCGACGCCGATACCGGCAGGCTGGTGATCGACCTCTTCGGCAACGGCACCGTCGTCGGCCTCGTCGACGGCCAAACGCAGATCAAGTGCGAGGGCTCCTCCGCGGCCTCCACCAGCCGCGACGGCGAGTCCGGCGGGGACAACAGCGGCCTCGGCGAGGAAGCCGACGTGGACGGCGACCGCGGCGAGGAAGAGGTCGGCGACGACCACGGCGGCGAAGCAGAGCCGGGCGACGACGATGGCGGCCGTGGAGAGCAAGAGCCCGGCGACGACCACGGCAACCGTGGCAACTGCGGCACGGCGGCGCTCGTGCCGGGGGCGGTCGTCGAGGAGGCAGAGCTGGAGCTCTCCGGCGGCCAGGCGACTTTCGAGGAGGTGGAGCTGTCGGGGAGGAATGCCTAGTCGGAGCGGGCGCTCACTTGGCCTCGAGCCAGTCGCGGCCGATGCCGATGTCCACCTCGAGCGGCGGGTCGAGCGGGTAGGCGGCGCACATCTCGCGCTCCACCAGCTCGGCCGCCGCCTCGATCTCCTCCGGCGGCCCCTCGAAGAGGAGCTCGTCGTGGATCTGCAGGACGAGCCGGGTCTGCCCTCCCGCCTCCGCCAGCGCCCGCTGGCAGCGGACCATCGCCACCTTGATGACGTCGGCGGCAGTGCCCTGGATCACCGTGTTGACCGCCAGGCGCTCCCCCAGCCGTCGGGTGTTGGGATTTCCGGAGCGCAGCTCGGGGATCGGCCGGCGGCGGCCCATCAGCGTCGTCACGAACCCCTCCTCCTGGACTCGCTCGACCACCTGCTCGCGGAAGGCGCGGACCGCCGGGAAGCGCTCTAGGTAGCGGGCGACGAATTCCTCTGCCTCTTTGCGCGGGATGTTGAGGCGGTCGGCCAGGCCGAAGCCGGTGAGGCCGTAGACGATGCCGAAGTTGACCATCTTCGCCTTCGAGCGCTGGCCCACGTCGACCTCGTCGCGGTCGATCTCGAAGACCTCGGCGGCGGTGGCGGCGTGGACGTCGTCGCCGGCCCGGAAGATCTCTTTCAACACCTCCTCGTCGGCGACGTGGGCGAGCACCCGCAGCTCCACCTGGCTGTAGTCGGCGGAGATCAGCGTGTGGCCCTCCTCGGCGACGAAGCAGGCGCGGACCGGACGGCCGATCTCGGTGCGGATCGGGATGTTCTGCAGGTTCGGGTTGGTGCTCGAGAGGCGCCCGGTGGTGGTCGAGGCCTGGTTGAAGGTGGTGTGGACGCGGCCGGTGACCGGGTCGATCAGGTCCGGCAGCGAGTCGAGGTAGGTGTTCTTGAGCTTCGTCAGCTCGCGCCAGGACTCGATCTTCTCGACGATCGGATGCTCCTCGCGGATCTGGGCAAGGACCCTGGCGTCGGTGGAGAACCCGGTTTTGCCACGACGCTTGCGGGTCAGGCCGAGCTTCTCGAAGAGGACGCGGCCCACCTGCTGGGGGGAGCCGATCGTGAACTCCTCCTCGGCCAGCTCGAAGATCTCTCGCTCCAGGGTCGCGATCCGCTCGCCGAAGCCGGCTCCGACCTCGGCCAGCCGCGCCGCGTCGAGCTTCAGCCCCTCCCGCTCCATCGCCGCCAGTACCCCCACCAGCGGCAGCTCGACCTCGTGCAGCAGCTTCGCCAGCCCCAGCTCCTCGATCCGCGGCGCCTGCTCGGCGGCGAGGGCAGCGACAAGCCGCGCCTCCTCGGCGGGCTCGAGCCCCGGCTCCAGCTCCTCGCCCAGAGCCAGCTGTCCGTCGTCCTCATCGGGCTTCTCGGCGGCGGCGCCCTCGGCGAGGCCGATGCCGGCGTCGGCGGCGAGCTCGACCAGGTCGTAGGTGCGGCGCTGGGGCTCCAGCAGGTAGGCGGCGACCATCGTGTCGTGATGAAGACGCGGCTCGGTATCGGCGCGCTCGGCCGCGGCGAGAAGGCCGCGGCGGCCGCCGCCGAGGGACTTGGCATCGTGCGCCAGGAACGGCTTGTCGCCGAGGGCGAGCGCCAGCTCCTCCAGGGAGGCGGTGCCCGCCAGCACGCGCTCGGGCTCGGCCGCGGCCCAGCGCTCGCCCTCGATCGCCAGCGCCAGGGGCCCCTCTCCGAGTTCCTCGGGAGAGGCGGCCACCGCCTCGACCTCGAGCTCGGTCTCGACCCGGCGGCCGGGGACCGCGTCGCCCTCGGGCAGGGCTTCTTCCAGCCGCTCCATCACCGCCCGCAACTCGAACTCGCGCATGAAGTCGCGCAGCGCGCCGCGGTCGGGCTCGCTCGACATCGCCTCGCCGAGATCGACCCCGGTTTCGATGTCGTACTGCAGGGTCGCCAGCTGCTTGGAGAGCCGGGCGTCCTCGGCGTGCTCGACGAGGTTCTGCTTGCGTTTGGCGCCGGAGATCTCCTCGACGCTCGCCAGCACTCCCTCCAGCGAGCCGAACTGCTGCAGCAGCTGGGTCGCGGTTTTCTCGCCGATGCCGGGGACACCGGGGATGTTGTCGGAGGTGTCACCGCGCAGCCCCATCAGATCGGTGATCAGCTCCGGCGGCACCCCGTAGCGCTCGACCACCGTCTCGCGGTCGTAGATCTTGGTCTCGGTGATCCCGCGCGAGGTGCTCATCACCCTCACGCCGTCGGCGACCAGCTGGTATGCGTCGCGGTCGCCGGTCACCACCATCACCTCGATCTCCTGCTCGCGCGCCTGCCTGACGAGCGAGGCGATCACGTCGTCGGCCTCGTAGCCTTCGACCTTGACGTTGGTGTAGCCGAAGGCCTCGACCAGCGGCATCAGGTGGGGCCACTGCTCGCGCAGGAGGTCAGGGCGGGGTTTGCGCTGGGCCTTGTAGAGGTCGTAGGTCTGCTCGCGGCCGCTGTAGCCGGCGTCCCAGGCGACCACCACCCCCTGCGGATGGTGCTCGTCGATGATCTTCACCAGCATCGAGGCGAGCCCGTAGATGGCGTTGGTCGGCCGCCCGTCGCTGGTGCCGATCGACTCCGGCAGGGCGAAGAAGGCGCGGTAGGCGAGGCTGTTGCCGTCGATCAGGAAGAGCTGCGGCGAGTCCGGCATCGGGCGACCACTCTACGAGGCGCCCCAGCCGACCGGCGGAGCGACGAAGCCGGCGCTGCCGTCAGACCTGGCCGGACTCGACGAGCTCGACCAGCGCGCCGACCACGGCGGGGTCGAACTGGCTGCCGGCACAGGCCCGCAGCTCGGCGATCGCGACTTCGGTCGGCATCGCCCGGCGGTAGGAGCGCGTCGTCGTCATCGCGCTGAAGGCGTCGCAGCAGGTGACGATGCGGGCCTCGATCGGGATCTCCTCGCCGACGAGGCCGTCTGGGTAGCCGGAGCCGTCGAAGTCCTCGTGCGAGGCGCGGACGATCCGACCCACCTCGGCCAAGACGCCGCCGATCCGCTTCAGCATCCGCTCCCCCTCGATGGTGTGCCGCCGCATGACCTCCCACTCGGACTCGTCGAGCGGGCCTTCCTTGTTGATGATCTCGTCGGGCACCGCGATCTTGCCGACGTCGTGCAGCAGGGCCGCGAACTCGACGTTGCGCCGCTGCTCGAAGCCGAGGCCGAGGCGGTCGCTGACGGCGAGCGAGAGGTCCACCACGCCGCGGCTGTGGCTGCCGGTGTAGGCGTCGTCGGCCTCGACCACGTCGCCGAGCAGCAGCGCCGTGCCCTGGTAGGCCTCGCTCAGGGCGAGCGCCTGGTCGATCCGGGTTTGGCGCTCGTGCGAGAGCACGGCGAGGACGGCCGCGAGCGGGACCACCAGCAGGCAGACGGCCGGGCCGACCTCGAGCGCGGCGACCGCGGCGAGCAGTCCGACCGGGGCGAGGGCCGCGTCGAGGGCATACACCGGCGCGATCATGCGGACGAGGGACCTCGCCGGAGCGCCGTCGATCAGGCGGGCGCGCAGCGCGGCGGCGGCGAAGTCGAAGGCGAACTGGGCGGCGAGGGCGAGGACGTAAACGGGCCAGTGGCTCCAGGAGAAGATCTGCGCGCCGAAGGCGAGGAGAACCAGCGCCGGCCCGACCGCGTGCCAGCAGTCGCCGAAGACGTGGAAGGCGCGGCGGACGCTGGTGCGGCCGGTCGCGAAGTCGATCAGGCGGCCGAGCAGCCAGCTGAAGCTGACGACGAGCGGGACGAACGGCGTCGGCAGCAGCAGGAGCATCGGCACGAACACCAGCTCGGTGGGCACCGTGTAGCCGTCGGCGATGTCGAACTTGGCCCGGCAGGCGACGACGTAGGCTAGGACGAGGACGATCAGTGCCGGTGCCTGCAGCGCTCGCGAGTGCGGCAGGAACAGCGCCATCCCCACGGCGACGACGAGGAACGCCGCACCCGTCAGCCGCTCGACGGTCCGCTCGCGGCCCTGCGCGGCGCTGACCGCGCGGCTGCGACCGCGGGCGAAGAGCTGCTCGGCGTGAGTGGAGGGCGAGATCGATTGCATGCAGGCGCGATTCCGTTGGGAACCCGCTCATATATCGACCGCTGGAGGTGCCGAATTTAGGCGCGACGCGAAGAAGTTGCACGAAGCACTACCGAAAAACCCCTGGACAGACGGCTGATTGGGGTTAAGTCGCCCCTGCCCGCGCCGATCCCCCGCCCACATAAGCAAAGCAGTGAGCTGAATAAGGGCAAACCTGTCGTGAGGCAGGGACGCAAAGTCAGAGGTCTCGCAGCGCGAGACGGCTCGACCGCCAGCTTGGTTTCCCAACCAGGCTTTTTGGCCTGCAATCAGGAGGTTTACCCAAGTGAAGTCCACCCGTACGATGCTCACGGCTCTCGTCGCCGCGATTGCGATCCTGGCGCTTCCGGCTGCCGCGCAGGCGTGCTCCTACACCGGGGCCCAGCAGGTCTTCAGCCCCTGGGCAGATCAGCATTCCTACGTGCTGGGCCCGGACGGGGGCTTCGAGGCCGGCGGATCCGGCTGGCTCCTGAGTCGCGGCGCAACCGTCGTCGAAGGCAACGAGCCCTTCTACCTCAACTCCAGCGGCGACTCGCGGGCACTGGCGCTGCCGGCCGGCAGCTCGGCCGTCAGCCCCAAGATCTGCATGTCCCTCGACACGCCGATCTTCCGCTTCGTCGCCCGCAACAGCGGCGACCCGAGCGCCCGGCTGCGCGTGGAAGCGGTCTACCCGCTGCTCGGGCTGCTGCGGACGAAGGCCGTCAGCACCATCACGTCGGGGTCGAGCTGGGCTCCCACCCAGCAGCTCTCGACCGTCCTCAGCCTCTCCACGATCGTCGGGACGCTGATCCCGAGCTCGATTCAGATCCGGATCGTCCCGCTTGACGCAGGGGGGCAGTGGCAGGTCGACGACCTCTACGTCGACCCGTTCGCGCGCCACTAGCGGACACGCATCAGGAACCAAACGCAGCGAGGGCCCGGGCGACGTCGGAGGCGACGCGCCCGGGCTCCTCTTCCAATTGCCGTTCCGTGAAGCGAAGGACGGCGTAGCCGGCGGAGCGCAGGTCGAGGTCGCGGGCATGGTCGCTCTCGAAGGCGACCGAGCCACGGTGGTAGGCGAAGCTGTCGGTCTCCACCGCGACCCGCTGCTCACGCCAGAGGAAGTCCACTTCCCAGCGCCCGAGCTTCGCGTTCACCTCCGGCGGCGGCAGCCGCTGTCGCCGGCAAATTGAGAGGAACAGATCCTCGAGGTCGCTGCGGGTGCGCTTCCGCTCCGGGCCCGCGAGCCGGACGCCCATCAGCTCGGCCTGGCGCCGGGCGCGGCCCACGAGGTAGGGCGGGACGCAACCGTCGAGGTCGTCGATCGTGCGCTTGACCGAGGTGACGGGGATTCCGTCGCGGAAGGTGACTTTTCCGTCGTGCCGCCTTCCCCCCGGTGGCAGGGAGGAAGGCGACAGCGACGGTGAGCGGTGCAGGCAGCCCCCACGGCGGGTCTTGACACCGGCCGCGGTCGGCACGCTGACGTGGATCGGCCCGTCGAGCGGCCGCAGCAGCCCCCACAGCACGGCGGCCGAACCATGGCTGAGGACCGCGCGCTTGCCGCAAGCGAGCACCGCAGCCATGAAGCATCCATGCAGGCTCAAGCCGCGGTGGCCCACCGCGTAGACGCCGCGATGGACACGGTGCAGCTGCCCCTTTCCCAAGCGAGTCCGGATCGCCCGAGCGCCGAGCCCGGCGCCTTCGAGTTGCCGTCGCGTCACCACTCCGTGCTGTCGAGCGGCGATCACAGCTACCGCGGCGTCTGGGGTGGCGCCTTTTGGACCCACGTGGGCACCTAAAGCGACAGGCGCCCACCACTCGCCCCCGGCCAACTGCCCGAATCTGATTCGATAGCCGGCGATGGCCGTCAGCGCGCAATACAGCGTCACGATCCGCGTCGAGCTCGATGCGCGGCAGGAGCCGTTGGGACGGCTCACGGCGGCGATCGCCGAGGCGGGCGGGCAGCTGCAGGGCGTCGACCTCGTCCCAGGCGCCGGTCCGGAGGGGAAGCGGGTTCGCGAGTTCACGATCGACGCCGCCGACCGCGACCACTGGGAGCAGATCCTGCGGGCGATCGGATCGACTCGCGGCGCCCGGGTGCTCGACTACGTCGATCGCACGATGCAGATGCACCGCGGCGGCAAGATCGAGCAGCGCAACAAGTACCCCCTGAAGACGCGCGACGACCTCTCGATGGCCTACACGCCCGGGGTGGCACGCGTCTGCATGGACATTCATGCCGACCGCGGCAAAGCCTTCGAGTACACGATCAAGAAAAACACCGTCGCGGTCGTCTCCGACGGCAGCGCGGTGCTCGGCCTGGGCAACATCGGCCCGGAGGCGGCGATGCCGGTGATGGAGGGCAAGTGCATGCTGTTCAAAGAGTTCGCCGCCGTCGATGCCTTTCCGATCTGCCTCGACACCCAGGACGCCGACGAGATCGTCCGCGCCGTGGAGCTGATGGCGCCCACTTTCGGCGGCATCAACCTGGAGGACATCTCGGCCCCCCGCTGCTTCGAGATCGAAGACCGGCTGAAGGAGTCGCTCGACATCCCGGTCTTCCATGACGACCAGCACGGCACCGCCGTGGTGACGATGGCGGCGCTCTTCAACGCGCTGAAGATCGTCGGCAAGCCGATCGAGGAGCTGCGGGTGCTGGTGGTTGGCCTCGGCGCGGCGGGGGTAGCGGTGACCAAGATGATGCTCGCCTCCGGCGTCACCCACGTGGTCGGCTGCGACCGCCGCGGCGCCCTCTCGACCGAGCGCGAGGATTACCTCGCCGGCGAGATGAGCGGGATCAAGCGCTGGTACGCGGAGAACTCGAACCCGGACAAGGTCAGTGGCCAGCCCGACCAGGCGATCGAGGGCATGGATCTCTTCATCGGCCTCTCGGGCCCCGGAATCATCCAGGCCGAGTCGCTGGCGAAGATGAACGACGACGCGATCGTCTTTGCGATGGCCAATCCGACGCCCGAGGTGATGCCCGAGGACGCCGCCCCCTTCGTGCGGATCATGGCCACCGGCCGCTCGGACTACCCGAACCAGATCAACAACGTGCTCTGCTTCCCAGGGATCTTCCGCGGCGCGCTGGACGCCGGCGCCCCGACCATCACCGAGGAGATGAAGCTCGCCGCCGCCAAGGGGATCGCCGAGGTGGTGACCGCGGACGATCTCGCCGAGGACTACATCATCCCCAGCGTCTTCAACCGCGACGTCGCGCCGAAGGTGGCCGAAGCCGTGGTCGAGGAGGCAAAGCGGGACGGCATCGCCCGCTTGAACGAGGAGACCGGCACCTTCGCGGCGGTGGAGGCGGGCTAGGTGCGCGTCCTCGTCACCGGAGCCTCCGGCCTGGTCGGCTCGGCTCTGTGTGACGCCCTGTTCGCCCGCGGCGACGACGTGGTCGGGCTCAGCCGCGATCCCTCCCGCGCCCGCGCGGCCAACCCCCGCGTCACCTGGCATTCCTGGCAGCCGACGCTGGAACGCCCCGATCCCGCCGCCTACGAGGGAGTCGAGGCGGTGGTCAACCTCCTCGGCGAGCGGATCGACCAGCGCTGGACCGAGGAGGCGAAGCGGAAGATCATCGAGAGTCGGCGCACCGGCACCCACAACCTGGTGCAGGGGATCGAGGCGCTGGAGCCCGAGCGGCGGCCGAAGGTGCTGGTCAGCCAGTCGGCGGTGGGCTACTACGGCGACCGCGGCGGCGAGGCGCTGCAGGAGGACGACGGGCCGGGAGCGGGCTTCGACGCCGAGGTGACGGTGGCCTGGGAGAAGGCGGCGCGTGAAGTCGAGCCCGCCGGGGTGCGGCTGGTGGTCCTGCGGACCGGCCAGGTCCTCGCCCGCGGCGGAGGCATGCTGAAGCAGCTGCTTGGCCCGTTCCGGCTGGGCGTCGGGGGACCGCTCGCCGGCGGCGAGCAGTACGTCTCCTGGATCCACGTCGAGGACGAGATCGGGATCCTGCTGTGGGCGGTCGACGACGAGTCGGTGAGCGGCGTGGTCAACGCCACTGCCCCCGAGCCGGCCACCAACCGGGAGTTCTCCAAGGCCCTCGGCCGCGCCGTCAACCGGCCGGCGGTGGTGCCGGTCCCCGGGTTCGTCCTCGACCTCAAATTCGGATCGGAGTTCGGGCAGGTCCTGCGGGGCGGCCAGCGGGTGATGCCGAAGCGCACGCTGGAGCTCGGCTACGAGTTCCGCCACCCCGATCTCGACGAGGCGCTGCGGGACCTCGTCTGAGCTAGCCGCTGTCGAGCGCTTCCCGGACCTCGTCGCGGAGGGAGCCCGAACCGCGGTCGGAGGCGCGAATCGCCCGCAGCACCCGCGCCATGGCATCGCTTCCGTTGCTCGCGCCAACCCAAGCGATACCGGCGGTTTCGATGATCGGCCGGGAGAATCTCGCTGCCGTCGGGTCCGGGCCCGCCACGTAGGCGACGGCGGCTGAGTCCTCGCTGGCGCGGCGGGCGTTGGCGCCGACGGCGGCGAGATCCCGGCGCTCGGGGCTCCCAGCGGGAGCGAGGCAGATCGCGCGCACCTTCAGGCCCTGCGCCCCAGCGCCCGCTCCCTGAAGCTCCCGCCGGGCTCCGGCACAGAGGGGCGCGGCGACGTAGACGCGGACGGTCGCGTCGCCGGAGACCCCGGTGTCGCCGCAGCCCCCCAGCAGCACCGCCAGCAGGACCGCTGCCGGCAGCGCCAGTCGACTAGCCAAAGAAGGCCTCTGCCTCTTCGTAGAGCGATGCTGGCACCGTCTTCAGCGCCGCCGTGGCCTCACGCAGCTCGACCAGCTCGATCGCCGTGCCGCGCAGCGCCGTCATCATCCCCCAGCGACGGGCATCCACGGCGTCTATGGCGTGCAGCCCGAAGCGGGTCGCAAGCACGCGGTCGAAGGCGGTGGGGGTACCGCCCCGCTGCACGTGGCCGAGCACGGTGGCGCGCGTCTCTTTGCCGGTGCGCCGCTCGATCTCGCCTTCCAGCCAGTGCCCGACTCCGCCCAGCCGCACATGCCCGAAGGCGTCTAGCTGCCCCGCCGTGGCTTCGGGGATCCCACCGACTGGCTCGGCGCCCTCGGCGACCACGATGATCGGCGCGAAGTGGCTGGCGAAGCGGCGGCCGACCAGGTCGCATACCTGCTCGACGTCGAAGCGGCGCTCCGGGATCAGGATCGCGTTGGCGCCGCCCGCAAGGCCGGCGTGGAAGGCGATCCAGCCGGCGTGTCGGCCCATCACCTCGACGATCAGGACCCGGTGGTGGCTGTCGGCCGTGGTGTGGAGGCGGTCGATCGCCTCCATCGCGACGTTGACGGCGGTGTCGAAGCCGAAGGTGTAGTCGGTCGCCTGGAGGTCGTTGTCGATCGTCTTCGGCACCCCGACGACCGGAATCCCATGCTCTCCGTGGAGCCTGGAGGCAGCCCCCAGCGTGTCCTCGCCGCCGATCGCGATCAGGCCGTCGACTCCGGTCGCGGCGAGATTTCGAGCGATCGCCTCGGGCCCCGAGTCCGTGGCCAGCGGGTTGGTGCGGGAAGAGCCGAGAATGGTGCCGCCGCGGGGGAGGATGCCGCGCACCTCCGGCACGCCCAGGGGCCGATGATCGTCCTCGAGAGGGCCGCGCCAGCCGTCCCTGTACCCGACGAACTCGTGGCCGTAGGTGCCAACGCCTTTGCGCACCACCGCGCGGATGACCGCGTTCAGCCCAGGGCAGTCGCCTCCGCCGGTGAGGATCCCGATCCGCATCCCGCCCAGCTTAAGAGCTCCAGGAGGTGGCGCAACGCGATAACTTCGAACTTCCCGAGAAGGAGGACCGATGCCGAACGCGCCTGACTACATAGCCGCCACCAAGGCCCAGCAGCAGACCTGGTCGCAGGGCGACTTCTCGATGGTCGCCGGGCTCGTCAACTACAACGCCGAAGACCTCGCCGAAGCGCTGCAGATCCTTCCCGGCGAGCGCGTCCTCGACGTCGCCTGCGGCAGCGGCAACGGCGCCCTGGCGGCGGCCCGCCGCGCCTGGGGAAACACGGTCGGCCTCGACTTCGTCCCAGAGCTGTTGGAGCGCGCCCGGGAGCGGGCCGCCGCCGAGCGCCTGGAGGTGGAGTTCCTCGAGGGGGACGCCCAGGAGCTTCCCTTCGCCGACGGCGAGTTCGACGTGGCGATGTCGATCTTCGGAGCGATGTTCGCTCCCGACCAGGAACAGACGGCGGCCGAGCTGCTGCGGGTCGTCAAACCGGGCGGCCGGATCGGGATGGCCAACTGGTGCCCCGACGGCGGCATCGGCGCCCTCTTCCTGACGATCGTCAAGCACACCGGCGGCCCGCCGCCGGGCACCATCCCGCCGGTCCTCTGGGGAACCGAGGAACGGGTCAGGGAGCTGTTCGGCGACGGGATCTCGGAGCTGCGCGTGGAACGACTCAAGTCGCGCCAGGCGTTCCGCTCGGCAGACCACTACATCGACTTCTTCCGCACCTACTTCGGCCCGGTCAAGGTCGCCTTCGAACGGGTCGGCGAGGAGGGCGAAGAGGCGCTCGAGAAGGACCTGCGCGAGTACCTGGAGAACGCGAACACGGCAGGCGATCGGGCGCT
>Ga0308175_100000315_pt1 | contig 35125 bp, 29 predicted proteins | sample PhyCR1_3_FD_203893 | JGI IMG/M metagenome (GOLD analysis project Ga0308175, IMG submission 203893) | Soil microbial communities from UC Gill Tract Community Farm, Albany, California, United States - DLSLS.C.R1 | ecosystem: Environmental > Terrestrial > Soil > Agricultural land | place: USA...
CTGGGGGTCGTGTTCGGCGACATCGGGACCAGCCCGCTCTACACGATGCAGATGGCGGGCACGGCGGCGCACGGACCCGGCGACATCCTCGGCGTGCTCTCGCTGATCTTCTGGGGGCTCACGCTCGTCGTCGCGATCAAGTACCTGACGTTCGTCATGCGTGCGGACAACCGCGGTGAAGGCGGCATCCTCGCGCTGCTCGCGCTGATCCCGGAGCGCACCAAGCAGCTGACCTGGATCACGCTGATGGTGGTCGCCGGCGCGGCGCTCCTGTTCGGCGACGGCATCATCACGCCCGCGATCTCGGTCCTGAGCGCGATCGAGGGCCTCCGGCTCGCGGCGCCCGACGCGTTCTCGCTCGGGCTCGTCGTCGCGATCACGATCGCGATCCTCTTGGGCCTGTTCGCGATCCAGCGCCGCGGCACGGGCGCGGTGGGCCGCCTGTTCGGCCCGGTGATGATCGTCTGGTTCGTGACGATCGGCGTGCTCGGCCTCGCGCAGATCCTCCAGCATCCCGGCGTGCTGCGCGCGCTGTCGCCGGTGCACGGCGTGCGGTACTTCGTGCACAACGGCTGGCACGGGTTCCCGATCCTCGGCGTCGTCGTCCTGTGCGTGACCGGCGGCGAGGCGCTCTACGCCGACATGGGGCACTTCGGCGCGCGCCCGATCCGGGTGGCCTGGCTCTCGCTCGCGATGCCGGCGCTGGTGCTGTGCTACTTCGGCCAGGGCGCGCTGATGCTCGACGATCCGAGCGCGCTGGCCAATCCGTTCTTCGCGCTCGTGCCGGTCGGGATCTGGACCTACGCGCTGGTGGTGCTCTCGACGCTCGCGACGATCATCGCGTCGCAGGCGCTCATCACGGGCGTCTATTCGCTGACCCATCAAGCGATCCAGCTCGGCCTGTTCCCGCGCGTCGTGATCAGGCACACCTCGGCCCAGGCGGAAGGCCAGATCTACGTGCCCGGCGTGAACTGGGGCCTGGCGATCGCGTGCTGCGTGCTGGTCCTGTTCTTCCAGGAGTCGAGCCGGCTCGCGGCGGCCTACGGCATCGCGGTCAGCGGCACGATGGCGATCACGAGCATCACCTACTACCTGGTCACGCGGCGCACCTGGGGGTGGCCGGTGTGGAAGGCGCTGCCGCTGCTCGTCCTGTTCCTGTCGTTCGACCTGCCGTTCTTCGGCGCAAACCTGATGAAGTTCGTCGACGGCGGCTACGTGCCGATCCTCGTCGGCGCCCTGTTCTTCACGATCATGGTGATGTGGCGGGTCGGGCGCACCGCGCTGGTGGCCTATGCCAGCGCGCGCTCGACGCCGCAGGAGCAGTTCCTCGCGACCGTCGATCAGCGGGTGTCCGCCCGCGTGCCGGGCACCGCGATCTTCCTGAGCTCGTCGGCGAGCGAGATCCCGCTGATCCTCGAGCACCACATCCGGCGGATCCACGTCCTGCACGAGCGCGTCGTGCTGCTCACGATCGTGTTCGAGCACGTGCCCTACGTCGCAGCGGGCCAGCACGTCGAGATCGCCGAGCTCGGCAAGGGCTTCGTGCGGGTGATCGCCCGCTACGGCTTCATGGACGAGCCCAACCTCCCGGCCGTGCTCGCCGCCGCCGGGCCCCGCTGCGAGCATGCGATCGACCTCGCCGACGCGACCTACTATATCGGGCGCGAGACCTTCCTGGCGACCAGCAAGGGCCGGCTCGGCCCGATCCGCGAGGGCCTGTTCGCCTTCCTGTCGCGCAACGCGGTCAGCGCGACCTCGTACTTCGCGATTCCCCCCGAGCTGGTCGTCGAGCTCGGCACGCAGATCGACCTGTGATGAGGATAATGTGTTTTGTCTCGGCGGCCCTCTGTTGTTCAGCCGGCCGGCTGGCCGGGCGAGCAGCAGATCGATGTTGCGCGCGGCACGACCTCGGTGACGCCGCCGCGAGCGTCGAGCGCGATGTCGCAACACGCCTCGAGCAGCTCGCGCAGGCGTGCGCGGCCGCGCTGGACCCGTGACTTTGCGCCGGAGAGCGACAGGCCCATCACCTCGGCCGCCGCCTTGATGGTCAGGCCCTCCAGCTCGACGAACGTGATCGCCTCGCGATACGGCGAGGGCAGCCGCGCGACGAAGATCGTCAGGCACCCGGCGAGCGCATCCGCGGCGCTCCGATCCGGCGGCGGTTCGGTCGGCGCCTCGGCGAGCTCGGCCGGATCGGCCACGGGATGCCGGCGATGGTCACGGCCGCGCTCGGCGATCGCGTTGCCGGCGATGCGAAACATCCAACCCGCGAGCCGATCGTCGTCGCGCAGCGCGCCGAGGCCGCGGTGCATTCGCAGCAGGACGTCCTGGAGCACGTCGTCGACATCGGCTGGCGCGACTCGCCGCGCGATGTACGGCTGGAGGCGCGCCGCGACGTCTCGCCAGATCACGGGCGCGGTCATCGGCAGCAACCAGGGGCGCAGCACGATTCGGACGCCATGACGTCGCGGCGGGCTTCGATCGTCGCCGACGCGATGAAGCGGTCCGCGCCGGGCATCCACGAGGTCACGATCTCCGCGCTGCGCGGTGCGATCATCACGTCGACCGCGCTGAACCCTGCCTCGGCGAGCATGCGGCGCACCTCGTCGATATGCGCGGCGCCGCTGATGCAGCCCGACAGCGCCGCGGCCTGGGTCTTCAGCTCGTCTGGAATCGGCGCGATCGCCACGACGTCGCTGATCGCGATCCGGCCGCCGTCCCGTAGCACCCGGAACGCCTCGCGAAACACCGCTGCTTTCTCGGGGGACAGGTTGATCACGCAGTTCGACAGGATCACGTCGACCGAACGATCGGCGACCGGCAGGTGCTCGATCTCGCCGAGCCGGAACTCGACGTTGGTCGCGTTGACCTTGCGCGCGTTGTCCCGGGCGCGCGCGACCATCTCCGGCGTCATGTCGACGCCGATCACGCGCCCGGTCGGCCCGACGGCCCGCGCCGCGAGGAAGCAATCGAAGCCGCCGCCGGCGCCGAGGTCGAGCACGGTCTCCCCGGGGCGCAGCGACGCGATCGCGCTCGGGTTGCCGCAGCCAAGCCCCAGGTCGGCGCCCTCCGGCACGGCGCCCAGGTCGTCGGCGCTGTAGCCCAGCATGCGGGACTGCGCCGCGGGCATGGTCGCGCAGCACCCCGGCGCGCAGCCGGTGGCACCCTGGGACACCTTGGCGTAGTGGTCTCGAACGATCGAACGGGTTTCATCAGCGCTTGCGTTGGTCATGCTGGCCTCCTGTTGTCAAGACGGGCATCCGCGGACAAGGACGCAGGCGTTCTGAGGTCGACGCGCATGCACGCGGCGGACGACGGGCACAACGCCGCAAATTCCGGGGATGTCTGCAACGCCTCCGGCACGCGGGCGCGATCGGTGGCCGCAAATCCGAACCGGCGGAACAGCGGCGCGGCGGTGGTGGTCAAGAGGTAGACCGCTTCGAGCCCTTGGGCCAACGCCGCGGCGAGCCGGTCGGCCACCAGCGCGATGCCGGTACCTCGTCCCCGCTCCGCGGGCGCGACGGCCACCGAGCGCAGGAAGCCGGCGCGGTCGTGCGATTCCATCGCGGCGACCCCGACGACCTGACCGCCACGTCGCGCGACCACGTAGGCCTCGGGGAACCGGTCGCGCACCACCTCGGCCGGTAGCCGGCTCTCGCGGATCATCGCCTCGATGGCGAGGAGGTCGCTGCTGCCGGGTGATCCAAGCGAGATCCCATCGGGCGGGTTGTCGCGCGCAAACGCCCACAGGCGACAACGCAGCTCGTCGCGCGCCGCGCGAAACCGCGCCAGCAGGGTCTCCGCCGGCAGGTCCGGATCCGGGCTTGCCGGATCGACGAGCGGCCAGTGCAGGCGCGCGAGCTTGCCGGGCCACAGCGGGCAGACCTCCTCGGCGCACAGCGTGATCACCGCGGCGACGCTCGCCGGGTCGATCTCGTCCACGGACTTGCTGCGCTGGTTCGTGATGTCGATGCCGGCCTCGTGCATCGCCGCGATCGCGTGGCGGTTGACCTGGCTCGGCCGGCTGCCGGCGCTCTGCACACGCACGAGGCTGCCGAACAGCGATCGCGCGAGGCCCTCGGCCATCTGCGACCTCGCCGAGTTCGCGACGCACAGGAACACCACGCTCGTATACATGCCGATATCGTGATATACGACTATCGTGCTGTCCAGCGCCGCCGGCAGCTGCGGGCGCGACGCCGGCGTTCAGCGGGTCGACTCGAAGAACTGCGCGCCGGACCGCGACGACCATCCCAGGCCGTCCGCGACGCGCACCGGCTTCACGTGCTTGAAGGCCGGCGTGGGGGGCATGTTCTTGAACCCCTTCGCCGGTCTTGCCTGCTTGGCCGGCAAGGCCGGACCGTTACCGGTGGAGCCATCGGTGAAGAAGACCCATGCACCCTGGTGATCGCGCACCCAGCCGCGATCCCACCATCCGAGGTGCTGCCCGTCGAACCCGAACACCGAGTCTCCATCGAGATAGGCGAGTGGGACGCCACTGAATGCGTAGATGTGGTGTCCATCGTCGCAGTAGGCCACCGACCTACCGCGCAAATCGTAGAACGTCAGATCCATCCCCGATTCCCGGATATCAGTATGCGGTTGTTCATTGCAACTGGTTCTCCGAAGATCTTGCACACGGCAGTGTTCCTCTACACAGGTGAGCGCATGCGCACGGGCTCCCGTGCGTATGTGCCTGAAATTATTTAACTCCGCTGCGAGCGAGTCCGTAGCTCCCATGCACTGAGGTTCGCTGCCGCAGGCTACATGCGGATATCGTGATATATGATTATCATGCTGTCCCGCGTTATCGACCTCGACGTCCGTCCGTTATCGCGGTTATTCCGCGCCCTGGGCGACGAGACCCGGCTGCGTATCGTGGCCCTGCTCTCGCACGGTGAGCTGTGCGTCTGTCACCTCGAGGCGGCGCTCGACCTGGGCCAGCCCAACGCGTCGCGACAGCTCGGGATCCTCAAGTCGGCCGGCATCGTCGACAGCCGGCGTGACGGAACCTGGGTCTACTACGCGATCACCAGGCAGCAGCACGCGACCGTGGCCAAGGCGCTCGAGGTGCTCACCAGGGCGTTCGGCGCCGAACGTGCGCTCCGCGCAGATCACGCCAGGCTACGCAAGTCCTGCGGTCCGAACGCGTGCGCATCGTGACTACACGACGCCACCTCGCCGCCGAGGCGCTCGGAACGGCGCTCCTGGTCGCCGCGGTGATCGGCTCGGGGATCATGGCCGAGCGGCTCACGGGCGATCGCGCAGTCGCGCTGCTCGCCAACACGATCGCCACGGGCGGCGCGCTCGTCGCGATCCTCCTGGTTTTCGGGCCGATCTCGGGGGCGCACCTCAACCCGGCCGTGACCCTCTGCATGGTCGCGCTGCGGTTGCAGACGCCACGGAGCGCCGCGGGATACGTCGGCGCGCAGGTCGCGGGCGCTGTCGCGGGGGCCGTGCTCGCGAACGCGATGTTCGCGGTGCCGCTCATCACCTGGTCGATGACGCCGCGCACGGGCTTCGCGCAGCTGCTCAGCGAGGCGGTGGCGACGTTCGGCCTGGTCGGGGTCGTCATCGCCGTGGGACGGACGCGCGCCTCGATCACGCCGTTCGCGGTCGCGGCGTACATCGTCGCCGCGTACTGGTTCACCGCGTCCACGTCGTTCGCCAACCCGGCCGTCACGATCGCGCGCGCCCTCAGCAACACGTTTGCCGGGATCCGGCCGGCCGACGTCGCCGGCTTCCTGGTGGCGCAGGCGACCGGCGCAACCGCGGGTGGGCTGGTGTTCTCGTGGCTCGTGCCGGGCGTTCCGCGAGCCGACGCGACCGCCGTGTGATGATCGGCAGGGAGGCCACGGCGAGCCCGCGCGCCGCGATCAGCGCCTGGGCACGCGGCCCATCAGGTAGAACTCGTCGTTGGGGCGCATCCCGGCCGTATTGGCGAGCCGGTTGCTCATGGCAAAGAACGCGGCGATGGCCGCAATGTCCCACGCGTCCTCGTCGGTGAAGCCGTGCTCGCGCAGGCCCGCGTAGTCGGCCTCGCCGATCTCGGAGGAGCGCAGCGCGACCTTGACGGCGAAGTCGAGCATCGCGCGCCGCCGCGGCGTCAGGTCGGCCTTGCGGTGATTGATCGCGACCTGGTCGGCGATGAACGGGTGCTTCTCGTAGATGCGCAAGAGCGCGCCGTGGGCGACCACGCAGTACAGGCAGCTGTTGGCGCCGCTCGTCGCGACCACGATCATCTCGCGCTCCGCCTTGGACAGGCCGCCCTCCTTGAGCATGAGCGCGTCGTGATAGGCAAAGAACGCGCGAAACTCGTCCGGGCGGTGTGCGAGGACCAGGAACACGTTGGGCACGAAGCCGGCCTTGTCCTGCACCTCGAGGATGCGGCCGCGGATGTCCTCGGGCAGATCCGCGATGGCAGGTATGGGAAAGCGGGAAATAGCGGGAGCGTCGGACATGCCCCCAGTATACGGTCGTTTCAGGACCGGTCGTGGCGGGGTTTGCCGGCGCTGTCTCGGCGCCCGTACCTTCACGGCATGTGGGTCCACACCGGGCGGTGGGACCTCGCGTTATCGCGGACGGTGACGTGCTCGCCTCGGGCGCGATCTTCGAATCCAGCGCGGTGATCTCTCGGGGAACAGGATGTGGATGGTATCGTGAGTGGGTGCGGAACGCGCTGATGTTACTTGCGCTGCTCGGAGGCTGCGGGCGCGTGGGGTTCAACGCGAGCGCAGCCGGCGGCGGCGGCGACGGCAGCACGTTCACCGGGCACACGATCTCGGCCCAGAGCGCGTATCTCAAGGCATCGAACGCCGAGGCCCAGGATCGGTTTGGCTACAGCGTCGCGGTCTCGGCCGACGGAACGACGCTCGCGGTCGGGGCCGACCTCGAGAGCAGCGCGGCCACCGGGATCGACGGCAACCAGGCCGACAACAGCGCGTTTCTCGCGGGGGCGGTGTACATCTTCACCAGCGCCGGGACGACCTGGGTCCAGCAGGCGTACCTCAAGGCGTCGAACACCAACGCGGGCGATGCGTTTGGCTCGAGCGTCGCGATCTCGGCCGATGGCAATACCCTCGCGGTGGGGGCACCCGAAGAGGCAAGCTCGGCGACCGGGATCAACGGCAACCAGGCCAACAACGCGGCCACGAACGCTGGTGCGGTGTACATGTTCTCGCGGACGGGGACGACGTGGACGCAGCAGGCGTACGTCAAGGCCTCCAACACCGGGACCAATGACCGGTTCGGGAGCTCGATCCAACTGTCGGGCGATGGCAACACGCTCGCCGTGAGCGCGCCGGAAGAGGGCAGCGCGGCGACCGGCATCGGGGGGAACCAGGCCGACAACAGCGCGACCGCTAGCGGCGCGGTCTACGTGTTCTCGCGGTCGGGCACGACGTGGACGCAGCAAGCGTACGTCAAGGCGTCGAACACCGATGCCAGGGATGGCTTCGGGAGCTCGATCGCCCTGTCGACCGACGGCGCTACGCTCGCGGTCGGTGCCTACAGCGAGTCCAGCGCCGCGACCGGAGTGGGCGGCAACCAGAACGATAACAGTGCCGCGAACGCGGGCGCGGTCTACGTGTTCGTTCGCACCGGGACGACCTGGATCCAGCAGGCGTACCTCAAGGCGTCGAACGCGGAAGCCGACGATTTCTTCGGCGGGAGTGTCGCGCTGTCGGGTACGGGCGATACGCTCGCGACGTTCGCGGCGGGCGAGTCGAGCGCCGCCGTGGGGGTGAATGGCAACCAGGCAGACAACAGCGCGTACGACAGCGGGGCGGTCTACGTGTTCGTGCGGACCGGGACGACGTGGTCGCAAGAGGCCTACGTGAAGGGGGCCAACACCAGTACAGGAGATGAGTTCGGCGGGAGCCTGGTGCTGTCCGGAGACGGGAGCGTGCTCGCCGCGGGCGCAACCAGAGAATCCAGCGGGGCCACGGGGATCGGCGGCAACCAGGCCGACAAGAGCAAGGGCGAGAGTGGGGCGGTGTACCTCTTCGGGAGGTCGGGGACACGATGGTCCCAGCTGGCATATATCAAGGCGTCGAACACCGATGCTGGCGACGCGTTCGGCGGGAGCCTCACACTCTCGCCGGATGCCGGCACGCTCGCGGTATCGGCGATCTTCGAGTCGAGCGCGGCGACCGGCGTCGACGGTGATCAAGCGAGCAACGCCGCGACCTATAGCGGCGCGGTCTATGTCTTTCACTGACGTGCACGTCGCGCCTTTCGGTGAGCGGCGCGGTCACGTGACGATGAGGGGCACGCACGCACGCCGCAACGAGCGTGACGAACCCGACACGAACCCGCTGGCCGGTGCATCACCGACGCGCCTTCGGTGTATTGCGTCCAACGCCGGCCTGGGAGATGAGTTCGGGAGCCGGGTCGCGCTGTCCGCGGATGGCAGCGTGCTCGCCGCGAGCGCCATCGCCGAATCCAGCGCGGCGACCGGGATCGGCGGCAACCAGGCAGACGACAGCAAGTCGTCGAGCGGGGCGGCCTACGTGTTCGGGCGAGCGGGGCCCCGCTGGTCCCAGCTGGCCTACGTCAAGGCGTCCAACACCGACGCCGGGGATGGCTTTGGCACGGATCTGGCGCTGTCCGCGGATGCCGGCATCCTGGCGGTGTCCGCGAACGGCGAGTCGAGCGCGGCGACGGGCGTTGATGGCAATCAAGCGAGCAACGCCGCGCAATTCAGCGGCGCGGCCTATGTGTTCCGCTGACCCTTCAGTGGAACATCCGCACCGGCAGCACGATCATCGGTAGCCCGGCGAACTGGAGGCGGCGCTCGACGGCGGCGGCGGTCTCGTTGTGGAGCAGGCGCTGGTACCAGCTGTCGCGCTGGAAGATCAGCTTGCCGGCGAAGAACACCGAGCGGGGGAAGCGGAGGGCGACCTCGCGGCACAGCCGGTCGAGCTCGGTGACCGCCTCGGTGCCGATCGCGAAGTCGCTCTCGGCGGCCCAGCCCATGTGGGCCTTGGCGAACACGACGTACCTCGCGAGATCGCGCTCGAGGTTGTCGCGCAGGACGTCGATCTCGTCCTTGCCCTTGAACGCGCCGGCATCGATCACGCCCGCGGCGATGAACACGACCTGCTTGAACTGCCCCGCGAACGTCCGCGGGATCTGCAGCAGGGTGTGCAGGCCGAGGCCGCCGTAGCCGCCGGCGAGCACGACCGCGGTCGGCTGGTCGGGATCGAGCTCCTCGGGCGCGATGAGGTCCGCGGGTGGCGGCGTGTCGAGCTCGAGCTCCTTCGAGAGCTTGGCGACCTTGGCGCCGACGGCGCGATAGTGGGTCCGGATCAGGAAGCACAGGGTGACGAGCGCGGCCGTGATCACGGTGGTGACCCAGCCGCCCTCGGTGAACTTCTCGACGATCGTGACGGTCAGGATCATGCCGCACACGGTCGCGGCGAGGCCGTGCACGAACGCGGCGCGCCGCCAGTTGCCTTGCCTGGCGTGGAATGCGTGACGGATCATCGCGACGTTCGACAGCGTGAACGTGATGAACACGTTGATGCTGTACATGACGACGAGCGCGTCGACCGAGCCGTTGGTGTAGACCAAGAGGATCGCCGCGGCGATCGCCATCAGGTAGACGCCGTTCTTCATCGTGAGCTGCTCGGACAAGGCCGCCATCCGGTGCGGCATCCACTGATCGAGCGCCATGTTGGCCATCACGCGCGGCCCATCGACGAAGCCGGCCTGCGCCGCGACGAACAGGAGCGCGCCTTCGGACACCATGGTCACGGCGACGAACACGCCGGCGACCGCGCCCCCGCCGACGAAGTTCTCGGCGAGCACGGCGTTCATCGTCTTGCCCTTGTGGGGCAGCACGTGCAACAGCAGGTAGGCGAGCAGGATGCCGCTCGCGGTGATCGCGAGCGAGGTGGCCATGAGCAGCATCGTGCGCTTGGCGGTCCGGATGCGGGGCTCGCGCATGATCGCCATGCCGTTCGACACCGCCTCGATGCCGGTGAACGTGCCGCCGCCGAGCGAGAACGCGCGCAGGAACACCAGCATCACGCCGACCAGCCCCGCCGCCCCGATGTGGCTCCTGCCCTCGGTCGAGATCATCCCGCTGATCTCGCCGACGTGGCGCACGTTGCTGCCGACCGCGCCGAAGATCAGGAACGCGTGGGTGCACAGGAAGATCAAGAAGATCGGCGTCAGGACCTTCACCGATTCCTTGACGCCGCGCAGGTTCATGATCGTCAGGATGCCGAGCACGACGAGCACGGTGATGTGCTTGGCCGGCAGCCACGCTTCGGGCAGAAAGCTGAACACGGCGTCACCGCCGGCGGCGAGCGAGATCGCGATCGTCAGGACGTAGTCGACCAGGAGCGCCGAGCCGGAGACCGCGCCGACGTAGGGCCCCAGGTGCTTGCTCGCGACGATGTAGCCGCCGCCCCCGTGCGGGAACTCCTCGATGATCCGCCGGTAGCTCCAGGAAATGATGAACACGGTCGCGGCGATCGCGATCGCGAGGAACACCGCGAGGTAGCCGAAGTCGGGAACGAACTGACACGGAAGGTCCCCGGCGGCCTCGTAACACCCCGCGGGTTGGAAGTGCCCGAGCGCCTTGAACGCCTCTTCGGGGCCATACGAAGACGACGACAGGCCGTCGGCGCCCAGGCCGACCCAGGCGAGGAACGCCACCAGGGACATCTGGTGGAACACCTTCGGATCGCGGAGATCTCGCGCCCTCCCGAACAGCCGCGACGCGAGATTTTGCATGACGCTCTAGGCGTATCGGCGCGCGCGTATCGATGGCGAAAACGTCGGGCCGATCCGCGTAAAGATGGCATCAAGACCCAAACCCGCGTCAGTGATAACCAGTTACAATGCTTGGGATCTCGATCTCGCGGAGGCAGGCTTTGACGCCGTGCTCCATGCTAGGCTGCGCGCGATGGCGCTCGAGCACGTCGCGCAGGGGCAGACCCGGTTCTTCACGCCGGGAGTCGCGCCCGATCCGCGCGGGATCTTGCTCGGCCGGTACTGCCTGATGACGTTCCCGACGCTCGAGGGCGCGGTGTCGTGGTTCCGGCTGTACTCGTCGGAGGCCGCGCTCGACGAGCTGCTCCCCAACCTCGCGATCACCAAGTGCAAGACCGCGCTCGGCAGCCGCGAGATCGTCGTGCAGATCCCCGCGGTGTCGTCGTACGCGGCGGACCGCGCGGCGCGGCTGTGCCGGCTGGTCGGCGGGGCGATCTACACCGGCACGGCGAAGCACTTCGTGAAGTTTCGCGACGATCGCTCGCCCTACGGCTACGACGCGGTCGACATCGGCACGATGCCCGCGACGACCGACTTCATGGTGCACGGCGACGAGTTCGCGCAGGGCTACCTCCGTGAAGGCGACCTGCCGTTCTCGCGCCTCCTGTTCCGGCTGTCGATCCGCAAGCTGCCGGGCGGCGAGAAGCTCGACGCCGAGGATCGCGGCGATCTGTTCCTCGCGGTCGCGCGCGGGCTCTCGGAGGGCATCATCCGCTACCTGTGGCGCAACCGCGTCGAGGCGCAGGCCGGCCTGTTCACGCCGAGCTCGTCGAGCGCGTTCGACGATCACGCGCGCGATCGCGGCTACATGCTGATCCGGGTCCGCGCGCTGCCGGAGCGCATCCTCGCGCTGTTCCTCGGCACGCCCGGCATCGACGTGTTTCGCCCCGCGGGCACGACGGCGGCCGTCGCGGTCGGCTACCAGCACCCGATCGATCTGGCGTCGTGCTCGTCGGTGTTTCCCGCCGACACCTTCCACGTGTTCTGGCCCGGCGATCGGGTCGACGTCTTGCCCGGCCCGATCGTGCTCAGCGACATCGCCGATCTGACGCGGGTCAGCCTCGAGCTCGATCGGCCGAAGGAGCCCAGGCCGCATGGCGGCGGGCCGGTCGAGTCGATCGGCGTTCCGCTCAAGCTCGCGGCCGCGATGGGGCCGCCGCGCCGGGTGGTGGCGACGCTCATCCCGCTCGACCACGCCTCGCGGCTCAAGCGGATCCTGTTCGCGTTGCCGCCGGTCTCGCTGCGCGGCCACCGCGTCGCGGCGACCGAGCGCGGCATCCTGGTGATCGGCTCGGAGAACCTCGATGTCATCCCGCTCGGCCAGCTCCTGTGCGAGCTCACGCCCGGCCTGCTGGTCCCGCTCGGCATGGACGTCGTCCCGCGGGTCTCGCCCGATGTGCTCGCGCGGGCGCTCGGCCATCAGGCGGGCGTCGTCACCGTGTTCACGACCACGGGCCGGCCGTTCCAGGTCAGTGAGGCGTCGCTGGCCCTGCTCGAGCGGCGCGCGCTCGCCAGGCTCGAGGTCGACCCGGCCGTCGTCGAGGATTATGGCACCCAGGCCACGCCCGAGGCCCAGGTCGTCAACGACGCGGTCGGCCGGTTCGCGCTGTGGGGCTTCCCCGATGCGGCGGATCGCAAGCTCCTGCCCCCCGGGAAGTAAGGTCAAGCGATGGCGCGCCCGCACGTCCGCGACTTCCTGGGAAGGTTCGTCAGGCCGCTCGTCGGCGGAGGCGAGATCCACATCGGTTCGCCGATCCCCACGGCCGACGTCGACCGCTGGGAGCACGAGCTCGACCATGCGAGCGAGGAGCTGGTGGCGGTCGACGACGCGCGCCAGGCCGTGATCTCGACGCTGGTCTGCCGGTCGCCGGCGTTCGTGCTCGAGGCCGACGAGCTCGCCCTCGCCGCGGGCCTGCACAACGCCCTGTTCCTGGTCCATCCGCGCGCCGAGGAGTGGTCGGTCAGCGATCGCACCCGCCGCAAGATCATCGACACCGCGCTCTCGCAGGTCAGCCAGCCGCTGACGCAGAACCGTACGCGCGTGATGGCGCGCCACGCCCTCCTGCACAACCTGTTTCACCTGACCCGCAGCGACGTGACCGTGTCGTGGTGGACCGGCCGCGCCCGGTTTCAGGGTCAGAAGCCACCGGCCCGGCTCACGGCGTGGCGCGGGATGCGCCGCGTGCGCGAGGACGTCACCGTGGTCGACTTCGAGGAGCTCCTCGCGGTGCCCGACACGGCGCCGGTGATCGCGACGCTCTTGCGCCGCACGCCGCTGACCCAGCTGCTCGACGCGCACCCGGGGGCACCTCCGCTGCACTGGGAAGACGCCGTGTTCCTGCTCCGCGACGCCGAGCTCGCGCGCGCGATCGCGTACCGGGTCGTGCCCGACGCAACGCCGCGCGACCAGATCACCGGGCCGGCGCGGCTGGCCGCGGCGTTCGAGCAGATGCTCGAGCGAGCGCCCGACGAAGCCGACGTCCGCGCGGTCGCGGCGTTCCTCGTCCACCTCGCCGCGCTGTTCTGCTTCGGCGAGCTCGGCTTGCGCGAGGCCGGCGCGAAGAGCCCGGTGATCTCCACCGTGCTGTCGGCTGAAGCCGCGGGCCAGCGGCCGCGCGGGCTGGTGACCCTGTTCGCGCTGCCCGGCGCGCTCGCCGCGGTCGATCCTCGGATCGCGACGCCGCCCGGCCTCACGGCGGTCCCGGCGCTCGCGACGCGCTGGCGGGTCCACCGCGCGCAGGTGGCCGAGCTCCTCGGCGACGCCGTGATCGACGCGCTCGCCGGGCGGTTACGCCGCCACCTGCGGCCCCACCTGCGCGATCCGGCCGAGGTCGTCTCGCTGCCGGATCCGGCGCCGCTGCTATCGTCGTGATGGGGAGGCTCGCCATCAGCTCGTCGATCTAAGTGGTTCTCTACGGTCCCTATGGACCCTCGTCGCTCGCCGGGGCCTCGTCCCGCCACCGCTCGGCTTATGATTGCAGCCGCGTCGTCGCCACCCTAGAATGATCGTCGAGGCCCGCGATGTCCAAGCCCGTCAACCCTTCCGGCCTGACCATCCCGCCCGGCGCCGACGAGCTGCCGTCGGAAGACGGAGTCCCCTTGGAGACCAACCGCCACCGCCTCGAGATGAACCTCCTCTGCGACGCGCTCGATCGCCACCTCGCCTCCCGGCGCCCGGATTACTTCGTCGGCGGCAACATGTTCTTCTACTTCAGCCTCCTCCAGACCCGGAAGAACGACTTCCGCGGCCCTGACGTCTTCGTCGCCCTCGGCGTGGAGCACCGCGACCGCAAGTCGTGGGTGATGTGGGAGGAGGACGGCAAGGCACCCGACGTCATCATCGAGCTCACCTCCGAGAGCACTGCGGAGGAGGACCACGGCCCGAAGAGGCATGTCTATGCACGCCTCCACGTCCCCGAGTACTTCATCTACGACCCCCTGACCGGCGCCCTCGAGGGGTACCGGCTCGACATCGCCAGGGGCGACTACCGTCCCGCCACCCCGACGGCCCACGGCCGGCTCCCGAGCCTCGCCCTCGGCCTCGAGCTCGGCCCCTGGGACGGCACCTACCGCGGTTTTTCCGGTCCATGGCTGCGCTGGTTCCATCCGAGCGGCGAGCCGGTGCTCCTGGCCGAGGAGGCGGAGGTCGAGGAGCGTCGGCTGCGCGAGGAGGAGCGCCGGCTGCGCGAGGAGGCAGATCGCAAGCTCGCCGAGATGACCGCCGAGCTGGAGCGCTATCGGGGATAGCCTGTCCTGGAACTCGACGTGAAGCAGCCTGCGGACATTCACCGACCCAAGCGGCATCGACGAGAGGCCGTGGAGACCTCGTCGTAATTCGGGAGTCAGCGACTCCCGGCTCTGAGGGTAGCGCCCGCTCTGGCGTCATACATGTCAAGTTTCACAGCTCATCTCCTCGGCCGATGCGATCGTATTGGTAGCTCTCGGCCGTGGAATCCAGTGAAGCTCTCGTTCTTCTCGAACCCATCGATCAAGACGTCCAAGACAAGACGTCCAAGACGTCGAGCAACGTGACCTGCTCTCGTGGCGTGGCTTTCCACATGCGCATCGTCGTACCTCGCTCTCGCCGAGGCGTCGAGTGCAATCGAGGGTGACCCTCACATGTCGACAATCAAATCGAAGCCGAGCAGACAGCCACGTACAGCGTGCGGCTACGATGCTGCGGACAGCGCTGAACAAGCGGCCAGGAACGCGAACGGTGCGTGCACCAATCTATACCGACGGCTACGTCGTGTGCGTGCGTGGCGATACCTCCAGATCGGGCACCACGACAGGCTGACCGTCATGGCCGCCTGGTCCAGCAGGTCGACGCGGAGTGCATCGGGGCGCTCGGCCTCGATCCATGTCGACTTGCCGGTGCCGCGCGGCCCGAACAAGAAGCAGCTGCCCTTCGGCAGATTCATCGATCGGCGGGCAGCTGCAGCTCGCCCCGGGGTAGCTGTCGAAACGGCGATCTTGTCGATGATATCAAAATCATCTACGCTGTTATCATGCTGCGGACCCAGATCAGCTTGACCTCCGACGAGATGCGCGCCGCACGCGCCGAGGCGAAACGGCTCGGCATCTCGCTGGCCGAGCTGCTACGTCGATCGCTACGAACGCTCCTGCCGGCGGAACCGGGGAAGCCGTGGATGCGCTACGCCGGGATGATCGAGTCCGGAGATTCGACCTCGAGCCAGCGCATCGACGACGTGATCTATGGCCAGAAAGACTAGGCCGAGGCCGCGCGCGTACGTCGACACGTCGGCGCTGATCGCGTTCCTTGATAAGTCCGACACCTACCACCCGGTGTTCCGCAGGCTGTTTGCCGATCCTCCCACGCTGGTAACGACGGCGCTCGTACTTGCTGAAGGTCACGTGCTGGTTCCTCCGTCGGTTCGATCGGAACCGCGCGCTGCAGTTCACGGCATTCATCGAGGATCTGCACCCGTTGCAGATCGTTCCGGTCGGTGTCGCGGAACATGCCGGCGGCGTCCGCTTCTTGCGTAGGTTCTCGGATCAGGACCTGACCCTGGCCGATGCGGTGGGGCTCCACGTCATGAAGGTGCTCGGGATCGACGCGTGCTGGTCGACCGACTTCCACCTCGGCCTCACCGGGGTCTCGCTGGTCGTCGATGAACACTGACCGATGCGCAGCTCCGCGGGTGTCTTGAGCGTTCCATCGCCGACGAGCCGTCGAGGCGCGGCTCGTTCGGATCCGTCCCGAGCGCCGCGACTGGGATCGGTCAGCGCACGCGGCGATCTCGCGCATGATCCGCTAGGAACGCCTGTGACGGACGAAGGGGAGGGCCGTCAGTTCCGGTAGTGCATGCCGAGCTCGGCCATGAGGAAGGCGAAGCTGTCGGTCTGCTCGTCGATCACGGCGCCGAGCGGGCTGCCGATGCCGTGGCCGACGTCATTGCTGGCGCGGGTCGCCGAGGCACGCCAGCAGCTCGCGCAAGATCGTGCGTACGCGACCAGCCGGCTCACCGAGTTCCGCGCGCACCAGCACCAGCGGATCGCGGCGCTGCATCAGACCCGTCCGCAGATCGACCACGCGCTCGAGGACTCGGAGCGCCAGGCGTCCGGACAGGTCGCCCAGGCCGCAGCCGCCCAGAGCGCAGCGATCCGCGCCGCGGTGGCCAGCGCGCTCGTCCAGGCCCAGAACGCGGCCATCGCTGCGCGCGCCCAGATCGCGGCGACGTACGCAACGAGCACGCAGGCGATCGAAGCTGCGACGCGAACGGCGCGCAATCAGATCGACGCATCGTACCAGCAGTCCGTCGCAGCAACCCGAGTGTCGGAAACCCACCAAATCGGTCAGGTCGGCCAGCTCTATAGCCAGGCCGAGAGCGCATTTCACGCCGCCGCGTCGTCGGCCGGCACTCATGCAGTCACCGTGGCAGGCAGGCGCGCGGCCGAGTACCGCAGCCACAAGATCAACCGCGACGACAGCTTCCTCGATGGTCCACTGACCGACAATCGCTGTGAGGCTCAGGCCGAGGCCGCCGAGAAGGTCGGCCAGGCCTATCGCGACGAGCTGGCCAAGGAGGGGGACAAGCAGGTCGATCAGATGCGGCTGCGGCGTCCCACCGACGAGGCCGCTGTCCACCAGGTCGCCGACGAGGCACGCCGCAATCTCGACACCGCGCACCAGGAGAGCCTGCGCTCGTTCGATCAGAGCCGGCAGCGCGCCCTCGACAGCGCGCGCCAGATCCGCGACGGCGCACTGGCGGGCACCGCGCGCACGCTGGCCCACACCCAATCGTCGCTGCGCGAGCACGAGCGGGCCCAGCTGCTCGGTGTACGCCAGCAAGCCTCGGGCCACCGCCAGGCGCTCCGGCAGCAGCGTACCGCCGCCGCGGTGCAGCTACACAAGGGCATCGATCACGCGGTGCACGACCTCGATGCGGGCGTCGACCGCTCGATCGCCGAGCTGCACAAGGCCGAGGTGCCCGAGCGCACCGCGCTCGACCGGACGCTCGCCCACGCGACCGGCGCCACCGATCAGCAACTCGGCACGCTGCACGCCGGCCTCGCGCAATCGCGCCAGCACGTTGCGCAAACGCTCGTGCGGGGCGCGGCCACTGGCACACAGGGCATCGGCCACGCAGGCACCAGCGCCGTGGCTGCCGCGCACCACACCGGCAGCGGCGCGGCCCAGGCGCTGTCCCAGGGCGCGCAGTCGGCGAGCGCCCAGCTCCAGCAGATCGCGCAGATCCATCAGCAGTCGGCCACGGCGAGCGTCAGCGCGGCGACCACCGGCAACACCGGCATCACCAAGGGCATCGATCAGGCGTACACCCAGCTCAGCCAGAACCTGCAGCAAGGCATGCAGCGCAACGCCGACGCCGTGCGCGACGGCCTGACTGGCGCTGTCGACCACGACATGGGCGCGACGATCACGAGCGAAGCACAGAAGGCCTACGACCAGGTCAAGCCGCGTTGGCAGTCAGTGCTCAAGTGGGTGATCATCCTCGCGATCGTCCTCGTGGTGGCGATCATGCTCGGGCCGATGGTGATCGGCGCAGTCGCCGGGCTCGCCGCTGGACTTGGTGCGAGCGCTGCCGTCGCGGGTGTCGTCGGAGCCGTGGTCGGCGGTGCGATCGTTGGTGCGGGCACGGCCGCGGTCACCACTGTGGTCGACAATGCGTTTGCGGGCCGCACCGGCTGGGATCTGTTCCAGGGCGTCGGGACGGCGATAGCCTGGGGGGCGCTGGGCGGCGCACTCGGCGGTGGCGCCTCCGCGCTGCTCGCCGGGCCGATGCAAGGCATGACGGCACTGGTGCGCTACGGCGCCCAGGTCGGTGTCGATACCGTGCTCAATACCGGTCTGAGCGCGTTGCAAGGCAATCTGACCTGGGAGAACTTCGGCAGTGGACTCTTGATGTCGGCGATCGTCAATGGCGTGACTGCAGCTCCGCGTGTGCGCGGCATCTCCGAAGGTGCGATGAGCCGCGGCTATGGGTTCGGCTTCGACCACGGCGTCGACATTGGCAGTCGCCTGCCGGGCGCCACCCCATCGCCGGGCCCAACCGCGATCCCATCCGCTCGCCTAGAGCACGTCGCGGCCGGCGACACATCTCCCCCTACAAGCCCCAATGCAGGCAACTGGACCGTTCAACCCAACGGTGGCGGCCATGTCCCAGGAGAAATCATCCCGCGCGCCAACGCAGAGGGCGTGCCGCACACCACGACAGCGACGGACCCCGTGAGTGGGGTGTCGATCGAGCAGTTCACTCGCCCGAGTGGCGCAACCACAAACAAGTCGTTGTTCCCGCCCGGCACCACGCGAGCGCAAGTGGACGTCATGGCGAACGAGGGCTTGAGCCGCGCACTCACCGACGCACCCGGTAGCAGCGCCACACCACCGACAAGCCCCGGCGGCAACAGCAAGTTCACCGCGACGGTCACAGCGCCCAATGGCCATCCGATCATCATCGAGGGCTGGTATCGGCCCAACGGTGCCGGCGGCTTCGAGATCCAGAGCGTGTATCCAAGCTCGAATCTCGGTGCTGGAACCATTCCGGTAGCCGGTGGCACGGGGCTCGGTGGTTCTCGCAGCGTGCCGGCACCCATTTATATTCACCCACCTGCTGCAACCGACAAGCAAGACAACCCCGGCCCGTAGCCCCACTGCAATGCCTCGCCCCTATATTCCTCCCCCTGAAGCGCAATGGCTCGACAACCTGGCGGCGACGCAGAACATTGCCGATTCCGACGTGGCGCATTGCTGGGTGCTCGTCCGCGTCGGCATTCAGACGCTCAAAGTGGGCTTGGGCAACCTCGGTGAGCTCATAGAACACCTGCGGGCAGGCAATGGCATGATGCTCGACGAGCTCATGATCGAGGTAGACTCCACCAACCCTGAGCGCGCACTCGTTGGCATCCTTGATGATCAGCGTTCATGCGAGGCGGACAAGCTCATCGTCGAGCTAGAACGGCTGGCCGCGCGGGCGGCGGGATCGAGCTCGACGAACCCAGCGGGCAACCGCGGTGGCACAGCGCCCCGCAGTGGCGGCTCTGGCAGTCACACCGCCGTCGGCGATGCGCCCGACCTGCTCGGCCTACTCGCCGGTCTACTCGGCACTACACCCGATCGGCTCTCCGGTGATCCGGCGGCCTACCACACCCAGGTCGAGCGGGTGCGCGCCGCCGCTGCACGCTGGCGCGCCGCGCTCGCTGATCCCGCCAGTACACCTAGCGCGCGCGCATCGGCCGAGGCCGATCTCCGCGCCCTGTTCGCCGCCACCGGTGAGCAGGCCGCTGCCACGGCAGCGGGCGGTACTGCCGATCTCGAGGCCACGATACGCACGCTTGGCGCCGATCCGCGGCGGATCTCCGATGCACTGCGCATGATCGCCGAATGGCTCGATCAGAAGACGCCGGCCGCGGGTGCAGGCGTCGACCGCCTGGTCGCCGCACTCGATAGCGCCGCAGCGCCGTTCCTCGGCCGGCTTACCCCAGCCGCCGCCGACGCCGAGCGCGATGACCGCATCCGCGAGGCCGCACGCGCGGCGATCGCGACTCGGATGAAACCGCAGAGGTAATGACGCTTAGCCCAGGTGGCAGCGCGGCCCGCCAGGCGTAAACGACGCTCGCAGGCTGGTCGATCGCGTCAGTTGTGGTAGTGCATGCCGAGCTCGGCCATGAGGAAGGCGAAGCTGTCGGTCTGCTCGTCGATCACGGCGCCGAGCGGGCTGCCGATGCCGTGGCCGACGTCATTGCTGGCGCGGAGCAGGACCGGCCGCGCAGGCGAGCTCGCGGCCTGGAGGCGCGCGGTCATCTTGCGCGAGTTGTAGGGGTCGACGCGGGGGTCGTTGGCGCCGGTGGTGAGCAGGATCGCCGGGTAGGCGGTGCCGTCGACGACGTGGTGGTACGGCGAGTAGGCGTAGAGGGCGCGGAACAGCGTGGGGTCGGAGACGGTGCCGTACTCGGTGACGTTGAACGCGCCGTTCGAGGTCAGCTCGACGCGCAGCATGTCGTAGATGCCGACGCCCGAGACGACGGCGCGGTACATCTCGGGGTGCTGGACCAGGGCGGCGCCCATGAGCAGGCCGCCGTTGGACCGGCCCTCGATCGCGAGGCGCTCGGGCTTGGTGTAGCCGCCGGCGACGAGGGCCTGGGCGCAGGCGTAGAAGTCGTCGAACACGTGCTGCTTCTGGGCGAGCCGGCCGGCCTCGTGCCACGCCTCGCCGAGCTCGTTGCCGCCGCGCAGGTTGGCCTCGGCGTAGACGCCGCCCTGGTCGATCCACATCCGGGTCAGCGGGTGGAGGCGCGGCGTGAGGCCGATGTTGTAGCCGCCGTAGCCGTGGAGGAGGGTTGGGTGGGAGCCGTCGAGGGCGATGCCGCGCTTGCGCAGGATGCTGAGCGGGACCGCGGTGCCGTCGGCCGAGGTGCAGGTCTCGCGCACGACCTCGACGTCGTCCATCGCGAACGCCATCGGCTGGACCATGGCCGTGGGCGTGCTGCGCCTGGTGGCGGCGGCGTAACGGAAACACCCGGGCGTGGTGGTGTAGCTCTGGGTCTCGTAGAGCAGGTCGTCGGTCCCGATCGGCCGTGGCGCGGCGATCGACGACACCGGGACCGGCGTCGCGACCACCTCGGGCGAGGACGCCTTGCCGCCGGCGAGCCGGAAGCTGCGCAGCCGCGAAGGGCCGCCGAGCAGCTCGACGAGGTAGAGGTGGGTCGCCGTCACGGCGAAGTCGGTGATGGCGCCATCGCCTTGGGCGACGACGAGCGCGGGCTTGGTCTTGCCGTACGGCTTGGCGAGCCGCCAGATCGCACCCCGGGGGGCGTCCTGGTGCGAGACCAGGTACAGGACGCCGTCGGGGCCGAACTTCGCCTGGACGATCTTGTCGGTGAACTTGAACAGCTGCACCGTGGCGCCCCTGGCGCCGCCCGCGGCGTCGATCGCGTAGAGCGCGTACTCGCCGCCGTCGCCGTTCTCGACGGTGGCCAGGATCGTCCGGCCGTCGGGGCTGGTCTTCAAGTTGATCTCGGCGATCCGCGGCAGGTCCTTGCCGAGCACGTGGACATCGTCGGTCGCCGGCGTGCCGAGCTGGTGAAAATACACCTGCTGATAGAACGCCAGATCCTCGGCCGGGCGCTCGCCGTCGCGCGGGTACCGCGTGTACCAGAAGCCGCTGCCGCCGGCGTTCCACGCGATGCTGCCGCCCGCGGTGCCGCCGTTGACCCGGGCGATCGTGTCCGGCAGCTCCTTGCCGGTCGCGACGTCGTAGACGTGGAGATCGCCGCTCTCCGAGCCGCCCGCCGACAGCGAGACGCCAACGCGCTTGCCGTCGCGCGTCGGCACGAAGAAGTCGATCGCCGTCTTGCCGCTTGGATCGAGCGCGTTGGGATCGAGCACGACGCGCTCGGTGCTCGGATCCGCCGGATCGGCGAGCGCCACGAGCAGCGCTTGCTGCTTGGGTGGCTGGGTCTCGAGCGCGAACACCCCGGTAGAGACCACGGTCACGCCGCCGTACGCGGGCGCCTTGCTCGACAGGAGCTCGGCGATGCGCTGGTGGATCTTCGCGCGATCTGGCAGTGGATCGAGCCGGCTCCGGGTCAGCCGGTTCTGCGCGGTGGTCCAGGCGAGCACCTTGGGATCCTTGGGATCTTCGAGCCAGCGATAGTCGTCGACGACCTTGACCTCGCCGTAGGCGTCGGTGACCGGCCGTCGCTCGGTCGCCGGATACGGGCTCGGCGGCGGCGCAGGAGGCGCAGGCGGCGTGACGCTAGCCCCGGCGACCTCCGGCCCGGCGGGAGGGGTGGGCGTGAGGGGCGGTGACGACGATGCGCCACAGCCGGCGAGAACCAGGGCGAGCCACGCGATTCGCATGGCTCGTTCATACCCCGGCTCGGAGGCCGGTGGCGCTCCGAGGTTCAATGGGTGGCCTCGTGCGGTATGGCCCTGGAGGCCGGTTACTTCTTCGGCTTGTCGGCTTTGTCGGGCTTGTCGGGTTGTGCCCGGACGCCGGTCAGGTTCCATGACTGCGTGCACAGCGGCTTTCCCGCGGTCTGATACTCGCCGACCATCACGAGCGACAGCATGCCGTCCGGGTTGATGCGCCCGGCGATCGAGAACACGCCGTCCATGCCTTCGACCGGCGTGTGGCCCGGCTTGGGCGACTTGACGTTGATCTTGTTGGTCTTGGTGGACTTGCCGATCATGAGCGGCGTGCGTTCGATGTTGACCTGCACGTCTCCTCCCTTGGTCTCGATCTTGAGCGTGCCGTGCTCCGGGTACGCGAGCGGGTGGTCGCAGTTGCTCGAGACCTGTTCGAACTTGACCTCGTACGAGCCGGCCAGGTCGTCCGCGTAGGCAGGCGCGGCGATCATCAGGACGACCAGACCCAGGGCCGCGCGGAGAGCTGCCAGGGTACCGAGCGGAGGAGTCGACCGCGGGAGGTTGCGCATATCACCCGTTCAGACGCCGTTCGTGGCGTCGCCATTCACCGGCTATTCTGCCAGAGGTCGCGCCGACTTGGAGGTCCCCGGCAGCCGGCGCTTCGCAGGGCTCGGGGGCTACGGGGCCTGGGCCGTGCGCGGCGGGTCGCGATACACGAACATCGTCTTCATGGAGCGAACTTCAGAGCTCGCGCGCGCGACGACGGTGACCATGTTCGAGCCCGGCCACATCGGCAGATCGGTCGAGAACTCGAGGGACTTGGCATCCTTGCCGCCGCGGTTGCTGCGGTAGAACACCTTGCGGCTCTCGATCTTGGCGCTCTGGTTCGAGACGAAGATGTAGACGTCCTCGACGTGCTGCTCGCCGGACACATTGCCCGAGAGCTTGTAGGTCTCGGCGTTGGTCTCGAGGCCCTTGACGGACAGCGCGATCATCGGCGGGGTCGAGTTCCACATCTGGGTGAACTGGCCCTGGCCCGAGCCACCACCGGCGACCGCGGTTGCCGGCAGGAAGCCGACCTTGGTGCCATCCGCGGTGAGCTTGACCTTGGTCCACGGACCGAACGACGCGATCACCGGGTAGCTCGCCCCCCGGGTGGTCGTGCCGACGATGCTGGCGTCATCCGAGGCGCCGGCGCGGATCGTGGTCGGGGCCTTCACGGTGACCTCGCCGGTCCTGGGCTGCGCCGGAACGGCCGGTGCGAGCTTGAAGTGCAGCTTGTCGCTGGCCTGGACATCGAGCGCCGAGTCGTAGGCCAGGAGCTCGACCACCAGCTCGTCGCCCTTGAGCGAGGCGTCGGTCGCCAGCGGGAACTCGATCTCCTTGATCTGGCCGGGAGCCAGCGCCTCCTTGAGCTCGGCCCGCGACTTGTCGAGCACCACGCCGTCGCCGGTCGCGTTGCGCAGGATCACGCTCGCCTCCTGGGTGGGCCCGGCGCCGGTGTTCTTGATCTGAACCTGCAGGCGGTAGTGCTCGCCGCGCTGGACCAGGCCGTCGCCGTTGCCGTCATCGATCAGCTGCCAGGCGTATGCGAACACCGGCCGCGGCGCGGCCTCGATCTTGAGCTCGGCCGGCGTGACGTGGGCGACCGCGTTGTGCGCCTCGCGGACCTCGACGCCGAGCCGATCGACGCGATCGAGCGCGTCCTTGGGGACCTGGAGCTGCGTCGTGTAGGTCCTGGTCTCGCCCGGCGCGACCTTGCCGATCGGCAGCTCGGCGTCCTCGAACACCGGGTCATCGCCCTGGAGGCGCGACAGCACGCGATAGGCCGGCTCGGTGCCCGTGTTCTTGACCGTGGCGGTCACCGTCACCGTGTCACCGGCCGTGGCGTGACCGGACGGCGACGCGGTGATCGCGACGTCGAGGGTCGGCTTGGCGCTCGCGGCAGACGGCGCGGCGGTCCAGTCGACGCCGATGGTCTGCAGCGCGGCGACGAGCTTCTTCTCCTCGTCCGCGCGGACGCTCTGGACGAGCTTGCCGGCGCCGGCGACGAGCTTGGGGCGGGTCGGGGCCGAGGCGCTCGACACCAGCTGCTTGGCAAACCGCATCTCGAAGTCTTCGACGATCTCGTCGTCATCGGGGCTGTCGTCGTCGTCGGGCGGCTTGACCTCGGCGGCGGCGCCGGCGGCGGGCTTCTTCTTGTCGACGAGGTACGGGACCTCGAACGCCGGCTTGTCGATGTCCTTGGCGTAGGTCGATACGAGGTGCGCGTCGAGATCCTTCTCGCCGTAGGTGCGCGTCGGGGCGAGCATCCGCACGAAGTCCTGCGGCGAATCGTTCTTGTCCGGGATGTACATCCGCTGGAGCTGGATGTCGGGGACGATGCCGAGGTTCTGGATCGAGCGATCGCCGGGGGTGAGGTACTGGGCGATCGTCAGCTTGAGCTTGCTGTGATCTTCGTTGTCGTAGAGCTCCTGGACCGAGCCCTTGCCGAACGTGCGGGTCCCGATGATCGCGGCGCGATCGAGGTTCTTGAGCGCACCGGCGACGATCTCGGACGCCGAGGCCGAGCCGCCGCTGACCAGCACGGCCAGCGAGGACGTCGTATCGCCGAACCCGTGCTCGGCGCGGCGCGCCTCGCGATCGCGGCCCGAGACGGTGGTCACGATCGTGCCGCTGTCGACGAACAGATCCGCGAGCTGGACCGCCTCCTCGAGCAGGCCGCCCGGGTTGCCGCGCAGATCGAGGATCCACGACGACGCGCCCTTGGCGGAGAGCTCGTGCATCGCATCGGCGACGTCGGACGCGATGCCCTTCGAGAACTGCTTGACCTTGATGTAGCCGACGCTCTTGTCGAGCAGCTTGTGCTCGACCTGCGAGACCCGGATCACGTCGCGGATCAGATCGAACCGCAGGAGGCCGTCGGCGCCCTTGCGCTCGATGAACAGCGTGACGCCGGTCTTCGGGTCGCCGCGCATGCGATCGACCGCCTCGTTCGAGGTCAGGTTCTCGGTCGGCTCCTGGTTTATCCGCACGATGTGATCGCCGGCCTTGATGCCCTTGCGCCACGCCGGCGTGTCCTTCATCGGCTTCACGACCGTGAGCTTGCGCTCGATCATCCGGATCACGATGCCGAGGCCGCCGAACTTGCCGCTCGTCGAGACGTCCATGTCGCGGGCCTGCTCCGGGTCCATCAGGATCGAGTGCGGGTCGAGCGTCGACAGCATGCCGTTGACGGCCGCGTACTCGACCTTCGCGAGATCTGCGCCGGCGTTCATGTTGGCCTCGATGAACCGGAACACCCTCTTGAGCTTGCTGGCGAGCCGCCACGGCGAGTCGACGTCGTCGGTGTCGAACGTCTCGGGCTTGTCGTTCACCGTGACGCGTACCTTGTTGTGGGTCGGGTCGGGTTCGACGAGGACCTCGGGGATGTTGAACTGGACGCTGTCGAGCGCGGCGTAGAGCATCTTCTTGGGCTCGACGCGCACCGGATCGACGTAGCGATCCTTGATGCGCACCAGCGTCATGTTGAAGATCTTGAGCGCCGATAGATCGTGGCGAGCCATCTGAGGCTCGCCGGGAGCCGCACGAACCTCCTGGGTGTTGAGCTCGAAGGAGACAACGCCTTCTGGCGATTGTCGGATCACGGTAAGCACGAGTGCGAGGGCACCCGCGGCCACCACCATGGCCAGGTTCAACCGGCTGCGCATCTACCGATTATAGGGTGCATCGTTCGAGGCGCCAGGAACGATCTGCGGGCTTGCACGTGACCGCCTAGTAGTGTCATGTAGTATGGTGCTGGGGCACGATGGCCGAGCGAAAGTCACGCAGCTCCGGCAACGGCTCCGATGGCGCGGTGTCCGTTGCGCCTGGTCCGAAACGCCGTCCGAAGAAGCAAGCGAAGGTGATCGACGTCGGCGACAAGCCGGCGGATGACGGCGTGTCCCCGGCCGAGCGGGCGGCGCTGGACGGGCGCGACGGCGACGGGCGCGATGGCCGAGCGGCCGGCGACGGTGACGACGATCGAGACGAGGACAAGGACGATAAGGCCGAGGAGCCCTCCGGGGTGGACATCGACCTCGCGAGCGCGGCGGTCCCGATCGACGTCGACGACGCCGCGGAAGCCGGCGAGGTCGCCGAGGTGGCCGACGATGACGCCGAGGCGCCGGCGCCGGCCGCGCGGGGAGGCTCGCTCGCCCGGCGCGATCCGATGGCGATCTACATGCGCGAGACGCGGCGCTATCCGCTGCTCACGCCCGACGAGGAGCACGCGCTCGCGACGCGCCTGGTCGAGCACGGCGACACCCAGGCCGCCCGCAAGCTGATCGAGGCCAACCTCCGGCTGGTCGTCAAGATCGCCTACGAGTACCGCCGCGCGCACAAGAACCTGCTCGATCTGGTGCAGGAAGGCAATATCGGCCTCATCCAGGCGGTCTCGAAGTTCGATCCGTATCGCGGCGTCAAGCTGTCGAGCTACGCGGCGTTCTGGATCCGCGCGTACATCCTCAAGTTCGTCCTCAACAACTGGCGCCTGGTCAAGATCGGGACCACCCAGGCGCAGCGCAAGCTGTTCTTCAACCTGCGCAAGGAGCGCGAGAAGCTCGAGCAGCTCGGCTTCCAGCCGACCACGGCGCTCCTGGCCGAGAAGCTCGACGTCCCCGAGAAGGAGGTCATCGAGATGGAGCGCCGGCTAGCCGCGCCCGAGGCCTCGCTCGATGCGCCGCTCGGCGGCAGCAACGACGACGAGGGGACGCGTACCCGGCTCGACTACCTGCCGAGCGACGACGTTCGCCCCGATCGCGCCGTCGCGCAGAGCGAGTTCTCCGAGCTCTTGCGCGGCAAGCTCGAAGCGTTCGCCCAGACCCTCGAGGGCCGCGAGCAGACGATCTTCCGCGAGCGCTGGCTCACCGATGAGCCGCTCACGCTGCAGGAGATCGGCGATCGCTACCAGGTCAGCCGCGAGCGGGCTCGCCAGCTCGAGAAGCGCATGCTCGATCGGCTCAAGAAGTACCTCGAGGCCGAGCTCGGCACCTCGGTCGACATCGGCGCGCTCAGCCGCGAGTGACCGGCCGCGCTCGACGGTCCGGCAGCTTGCGCCGGTCGAAGCGGTCTTGCAGCAGGCGATGGACGTGCCGGCCCAGATGGTCGAGCTCGCTCAAGCACGCGGTGTGCCAGGTGCAACGCTTTGGAATGGAACCAAAAACGTGTCCCGTGTCGCGCGGTTGTCAGGGGACTCCGGACAGGGCCGGGACAAGCCCCCGAACGGATCGAGAGGGGACATGGCGTCGGGGCGCGTCCTGGCGTACTGATCAGCGCTCCGTGATCGGGACGCTGTTCATCGTCGGCACACCGATCGGCAACCTCGAGGATCTGTCGATGCGGGCGGCGCGCATCCTTCGCGAGGCCGACGTGATCGCGGCCGAGGACACCCGCGACGCGAAGCTCCTGCTCGCGCACGTCGATGCGCTCGGCGCGAGCAACCGGGAGCGCAAGCTCGTCTCGTACTTCGAGGGCAACGAAGCCGGGCGCGCCGGCGAGCTCACCGAGGCGCTGCGCGATGGCCGGCGCGTCGCGGTGATCAGCTCCGCCGGGATGCCGGGCGTCTCGGATCCCGGCGCCTACGCGATCACCGCGGCGATCACCGCCGGGGCGCGCGTCGAGGTCGTGCCCGGGCCCTCGGCGGCGCTCGCCGCGCTGATCGGCTCCGGCCTGCCGGCCGATCGGTTCACGTTCCTGGGTTTTCCGCCGCGGGAACCCGGCGCGCGGCGCGCTTTGCTGGGTACGCTGCGGGCCGAGCCGGCGACGATGATCTTCTACGAGGCCCCCGATCGGGTCGGCGCGACCCTCGCCGATGCCGCCGACGCGTTCGGCGCCGATCGCCCGGCGAGCCTGGGCCGCGAGCTGACCAAGCTGTACGAGGAGCACGTCCGCGGCACCGTCGGCGAGCTCGCGGGCAAGTACGCCGAGGTCCCGCCGCGCGGCGAATGCACCCTGGTGATCGGGGGCAGCACCGCGGACGTCGCCGCGATCGACATCGAGGCCGAGCTCCGGGCGCTCCTGGCGGCCGGCCTCGGGCCCAAGGACGCGGCGGCCCGGCTCGTGGTCAAGACCGGCAAGCCGCGCCGCGTGCTCTACCAGCTGGCGCTGTCGCTCCAGAGGGCGCCATGAGGCCGCGAGGATGGGAACGGAGGTGACATGACCATCGCGTTCCACGATGACGCGCCCCACCTCGCGACGCGTCGCCGCACGCTGCCGTGCGGCCTCGAGGTCGTCGTCCACCCCGACGCGAGCTCGCCGCAGATCGCCGTGAGCGTCTGGTACCGCGTGGGCGCTTCCGACGAGCGCGCTGATCGCACCGGCTTCGCGCACCTGTTCGAGCACCTGTTCAAGGGCTCGCCCGAGCGGCTCGGCGGCCACCACTACGAGGTGCTCAAGCGCGCCGGCGGGACCGAGGCCAACGCCTCGACCAGCGCCGACCGCACCGCCTACCACGAGGTCGTGCCCGCGCACCAGCTGGCGCTCGCGCTGTGGCTCGAGAGCGAGCGCATGGGCTACTTCGCGCGCGACTTCGATCGCGCGCGGCTCGTCACGCAGCAAGCGGTGGTCCGCGCCGAGCGCCGCCAGCGCTACGAGGACGTGCCGTACGGCGCCGAGCGGTTCGCCGTCGCCCGCGCGCTGTACCCCGAGGGCCACCCGCTGCGCCACCTGACGATCGGGCGCCACGACGACATCCAGGCCGCCACGGTCGACGAGGTGCTGGCGTTCTATCGCACGTGGTACGTGCCGGCGAACGCGACGCTGGTGATCGCGGGCGACGTCCCGCCCGAGGTCGACGCGCTGGTCGATCGCTACTTCGGCAGCTTCCCGGCGTCGCGCCGCCCGGTGCGACCGGTTCCGCCGCCGATCGCGGCGGCGGGCGAGGGCGGGGCCGAGGGTGTGCCCGAGGGTGTGCCCGAGGGCGGGGCCGAGGGTGTGCCCGAGCGCGTGCCCGAGCGCGTGCCCGAGCGCGTGCCCGAGCGCGTGCCCGAGCGCGTGCCCGACCGGTTCGCCGCTCTCGGCAGGATCCACCGCGCGTGGCTGGGCCCGGTCGCGTTCGGCGACGGCGAGCCCGAGCTCGACATCGTCACCGCGGCGTGGACCGCGGTCGGCACCGGCGCGATCTGGCGACGCCTGGTCTACGAGACCCAGCTCGCCCAGCGCGTGTCGGCGTGGACGACCAACGGCCGGCTCGGCGGCGAAGTTCACGTCGCGGTCGACCTGCGGAGCGGGGCCGATCCGGCGGCGGTGCGCGCGATCCTCGACGACACCTGCCGGGCGGTGATCGACGAGGACGCGATCAAGCGCGCCGTGACCCGCCGCGAGGCGAGCGCGATCTGGGGCCTGACCGGCCTCCTGCGCCGCGCGTCGCTGATCCAGCGCCACATGCTGTATCGCCACGAGCCCGACGGGCTGGCGGCCGAGCTCGCGCGCTATCGCGCCGTCACGCCGGATACGATCCGCGGGGCGCTCGCGCGCTGGCTCGATCCGGCGCGGATGATAGACGTGGAGACCGTCGCGGCGGCGCCTGCACGGGGCGCGAGCGTCACGGACCCGGCGTCGGTTGCGTGAGGACGGTGAGCACCGCCTTGATCCCGTCGGTCATCACGATCTTGTTCGCGCTGTCGACCCACACGACCTCGAAGTCGGTGAGCTTCTCGCGCTTGATCAGCTGGAGGGCGTCCCTGGGCCCCATGATGAACATCACCTTGGACCACGCATCGGCGGTGAACGCGTCCTTGGCGCGGATCGTCACCGATCGGGACGCGTGCGCCGGCTGACCGGTGCGCGTGTCGAGGATGTGGTGGTAGCGCACGCCGTCCTTGGCCACGAAGCCGCGCTCGTAGTCGCCGCTGGTCGAGAACGAGTGATCCTCGATCGGCGCGACCGCGAAGTAGTTGGGGCCCCGCGGATCGCGGATCGCGACCGTCCAGGGCTCCTGGCCCTTCTTGCCCGCGATGTACATGTCCCCGCCGGCCTGCATCATGAAGTCCTTGAAGCCGCGCTTGTGGAGCAGCTCGACGCACTTGTCGACCGCGTAGCCCTTGGCGATGCCGCCGAGCGTGATCGACATGCCCTTGCGCCGGAGCAGGACGGTGTGTTTCTTCGCGTCGAGCATCACGTCCTTCCAGTTGACCAGCGCGAGGCGCTTCTTGACGTCGGCGGGGGCGGGCAGCGAGCCGTCCATGTCGTCGTCGAATCGCCATAGGCCCCGGAACGCGCCGACCGTGATGTCGAACAACCCCTTGGACCGCTTCGAGATGTCGAGCGCGCGCTCGATCACCGCGAAGGTCTCGTCCGAGACCTTGACGGGCTTGCCCCCCGCGGCGGCGTTGATCTGCCAGACCTCCGACGGCGGCTCCCCGGGCTTGGGATCCCAGTTCGTCATCTCGTTGTCGAGCCGCTTCATCTCGGCGAACACAGCAGCAGCGGCCTTCGCGGCGCCGGCTTCGTCGGCGGTCCACAACCACACGTTGACGTTGGTGCCCATCGCGTGGTCGGAGTACTCGACCTTGGTGGGTCTGGCCGCCGTGGCCCCGGGCGCCGGGTCCTCGGGTCGCTCTGCCGGAGCCTGGCCGTGGGCGCGGGTGGGGATGCCCAGGACGTCCAGGCCAACCAGGCTCGCCACGACGCCGAAAATGATCGCGATGGTGGTAACGCGCATCGCCGTACTCCTCAGCTCAATAGATCAATGCAGCCAGGACACCACGCGGAGCACGATCAGCACGGCTCCCGCGCCCAGGCAGACCAGCACCGCCGCAACGCTCATCGCGAGGGTACCCTGGGTCTCCTGCTGGATCCCCTTCCACATGCCGTAGCAGGCCGGGATCGCGCCGGCCGCGGCGATCACGCCGCCCGTGATCGAGCCGTGCACGAGGCCCTGCACCGCCGCGATGGCGATCCCGGTAGCGACCATGACGAAGGCAACGAGCACAGGCGTCTTGCTGTCGGGCACCGGATTCCCCATGTCAGGGACCCTAGCACAAGGATTCCACGAAGCTGACCGACACCTGGCCCGCGAGCTCCGTGCGAGAACGGACGTGCGCGGACCTGAACGAACGGCAGCCATGCGCAGGATCGACGTAGGGTTCGCAGGTTACAGCTAGCTCTCGGAGTACATCCTTATCTGTTCGCGCATCACGTCGTCCGTGAGCGCGCGTTGCACCGGCTCGAGCAGGCAGTCGGCCAGCACGAGGAACATGTCCTCGACGCTCTTCTCTGCCACGAGCTTGGCAAGCAGGGCCTTGGCGTCGCGGCTGTCGTCGCCCGCGAGTAACTCCCGTACCTTCCCCACCGTCAGATCACCCTGGAAGTCGATCATCAAATGTTGCCGGAGATATTCGATCAACCGATTCACCCCTCGGGGAATAACGCAGCCGTCGAGCCGGATCAAGGCGACGGACCGACGACGATCTAGCATTCGGCCTTGCGCGAGCCCGCGAGTTGCCCGAGGATCGTGTCCGCCATGCCCCGGGTGCTGCTCACGGGATTTTGTGCCGTACCCGGGCCGCGGCGGGCGGGGGTCCAGCTCCGTCATGTGATCCGCTCGCTGACCCCGCTCCACTCGGTCGATCTCCTGGTGGTGCGTGAGGGTGATCAGGCCTACGTCGAGCGGCAAGGTTCGGTGCGGGTGCTGCGGGTCCCGACCCAGGAGGCCGATCTGCGGTCGCAGATCCAGTCGTTTCAACGCGCGCTCAAGCGCCAGCTCGATGGCGCCGACTACGATGTCGTGCACTGTCGGGACAGCTGGAGCGGCATCCCGGTGCTCGAGGCCCGGGCGCGGCTCGGCTACGCCATGGTCTACGATCTCGCGCGGTCACCGCTTGGCGAGACCACGACGGAGCCCGAGCTCGACACGCAGTACGCCCGTGACGAGGAAGCCTGCCTGGCCGCCGCCGATCTGATCCTCGCCCCGACCCCCGCGGCGGTGAAGGCGCTCCAGAGCCGCGGCAAGCCGGAGCGCGTCATGCTGTCGCCGCCCGGGGTCGACATCGATCGGTTCGACTGGGAGGTCCCGCCGACCGGCGGCCCGCCGCGCGTCTTGTATGTCGGCTCGATCGATCCCGGCCGCGGGGTGCGCGTCCTGGTCCGCGCGATGGCGGCGATCGTTCGCGAGGTCGACGCGCGCCTCGTGCTCGCCGGCTCGATGGCGCCCAGGTTCGACCAGCCGCTGCGCGACGGGATCCGCGAGCTCGGCCTGGGCGACAAGGTCGAGGTGATGGCGCCGGTCGATCACGACCAGCTGCCGGCCCTGCTCGCGACCGCGACGGTCTGCGTGGTCCCCGCGGCGTCCGACCTCACGCCGAGCCCGACCGTGGTGTTCCCGACCAAGATCCTCGAGTACATGGCGTGCCGCCGCGCGATCGTCGCGCCGCGCCGCGAGACCCTCGCGCAGGTCGTCGAGAACAACCGCGAGGCGCTGCTGTTCGAGCCCGGCGATCCGCTCGATCTCGCGCGCAAGGTGCTGCGCCTGATCGGCGAGCCGCTCCTGCGCGACCGGCTCGCCCAGAACGCCTACGAGCGGGTGCGGCGCGACTTCACGGCGAGCGCGACCCGGCGCGCGCTGCGCACCGCCTACAACATCCTGACCGAACGGTTCGCGGTGCCGTTCCTCGACGCCCACGCCGAGGACGCGCCCAAGATCGAGCTCCTGTCCGACGACGACTTCGAGGCGACGGTGTTCGAGGAGGCGCCCGCGCCGCCGCCGGTCGACACCGCCCTCAACAAGATGCAGCCGCTGGAGGAGGCGCTTTCGTCGCTCGGCACCGGCGACGCCACCGGGAGCACGAGCAGCGAATCGGTGATCGCGCCGCCGCCGCCGCGCGAGCCCGACGAGACGATGGAGCGGGCGCCGGTCCTCGCCCCCACGCACGACTCGAGCGGGTGGACGGTCTCGGCCCTGGCCCCGCCGCCGTCGCCAGCCGGCCAGGACGACTGGGTCGTGACCAACGTCGCCCAGGCGGTCCGCGTGATCGAGGCCGAGGACGTCGAGAGCGAGATGCTGGTCGAAGAGGGCACCCCGATCGAGGGGGTCGTCGCCGCCGCGCCGCCGTTGCCGATGGTCGAGACCACGTTCGTGGCCGGCGAGATCGACGTACCGACGCCGCTGCCCCCGCTCGCGCGCGACCACGTCACCCCGGCGGTCGAGTTCACGGCGGCGAGCGCGATCCTGGGCCAGCCCGAGCCGCCGGACCCCGATACCGGCTCGCGGACGCCGCCCCTGGAACGCCGCTGATCGACACGCCGGAGCGGCATCGCCATGCCGCGATCCCGGGATCTGGCGCGCGCCGTGTTACCGTGTCCCTCGGAGGCCGCCATTCCGGTCGTTGCGCTGGTCAACCTGTTGTTCGGCATCGGGTTCGCGCTGATCGCCCGCGATCGGATTCGCGCCGATGGCCCGTTTGCGGCGCCGGCCTTCCAGCTCGTCGCGTTGCACGCCGCCGCGGTGGTCGCGCCCGTGGCGCTGTACTTCTATGCGGTCCACCCGGCGTGGGCCTGGATGTACTGGGTGAACCCCAAGAAGCTCGCCGGGGTGGCGGTCTTGCCGCTCATGGTCGGGCACGCCGCGCTCGTGATCGGTGGCTGGTACGGGGCCGGCCTGCTCTTGCGCCGAGGCTACCAGGGGGCGCTGCTGTACGCCGGGAGCGCGATCGCGCTGGTCCTGCTCGTGCTCGTCGTCGCCGGGATTCACCGCCTGACGACGGCGACCGACTACCTCGGCTGGCAGGCCGGCCAGGGGATCTCGTTGTTCGCGGTCCAGCTTGGCTGGGCGTTTGTCGTATCGCTGCTCGCGCTGTTCGGATCGGCGATCTACGTCGCCATCGAGCTGGGGCGTGATGGCCGCCGGGTGCGGTCGCGATGATGATGACGACCGAGCGCGATCGAGCGAGCGGGAACGGGGCGGGCGCCTCCCTGGCGCGAGGAAATCCCGGTGGGATAAGCTCGCAGGCGATGGCCCGCCGCGTGTGTCGCCTGCGCCTCCTGCCCTCGATGCTCGTCGTGGTCTGTGCCGGCGTGCTCGCCGGCTGCGGGCCGATCGTCTACGTCAGCGAGGTCACCTTCCACGCGTCCGACGCGGTCGACGCGGCGCGCGCCGCCCACGCCGACAAGTACGCGCCGTACTGGTGGACCCGTGCCACGCAGTACCTGGCGAAGGCGCGCGAGGTCGCTGCGTACGCCGACTTCCAGGGCGCGAACCGGTTCGGCCGGCTCGCCACCGAGGCCGCGAACAAGGCCACCGAGGAGGCGCAGATCGCCGAGAAGGATCCTTCGAAGCGGCCGCTCGATGACGACGATCAACCCGACGTCGCGCCAGCAAAGGACCCCGCCGGCTCGCCGGGCGCGACGTCGAACGAGCCCCCGGCGTCGCCCCCCGCGTCCCCCAAGCGCACGCCTGGTTCACGCGTCGCGCCGGCGAAGGACGGCCCGTGAGGCGGGCGGCGAGCGCGTCCCCCGTCGCGCTGCGCATCGTGCTGGGCATCCTCGTCGCCCTCGGGGCGCTCGGGGCGGGCTGCGCCGGTAGCACCGTGCGCGCCAGGACCGGCACGACCGCGGGCCTGATCGCGACCGCGCGCGACAACGGCGCCCAGCGCTGCGCACCGGTCGAGCTCGCGATGGCCGAGTCGCACAACGACTTCGCGCAGCACGAGCTCGACGAGGGCAACTACTACGACGCGCGCCACGAGGCCGAGGTCGCCGAGACCAACGCCCGGCTGGCGATCGACAAGTCGCCGCGCGACAGGTGCGTCGACAAGGTGGCGCCGCCGCCACCGCCGCCCGGCCCCGGCGATCGGGACGGCGACGGCATCCTCGACAACGTCGACAAGTGCCCGGACGATCCGGAGGACAAGGACGGCTTCGAGGACGCGGACGGCTGCCCGGATCCGGACAACGACAAGGACGGCATCCTCGACAAGGACGACAAGTGCCCCAATGATCCGGAGGACAAGGACGGCT
>Ga0308175_100000317_pt1 | contig 34954 bp, 41 predicted proteins | sample PhyCR1_3_FD_203893 | JGI IMG/M metagenome (GOLD analysis project Ga0308175, IMG submission 203893) | Soil microbial communities from UC Gill Tract Community Farm, Albany, California, United States - DLSLS.C.R1 | ecosystem: Environmental > Terrestrial > Soil > Agricultural land | place: USA...
CGCTGGTGAAGGTGTTCAGCGCGTCCCGTCCTGCTCGGCAACGAGGGCGACGACCACCTCGAGGGCGAGCGCGGCCGCGACACCGTCCTGGGCGAGGACGGCGACGACGTCCTCTACGGCGGCCTCGACGACGACTCCCTCGACGGCGGCCCAGGCGACGACCGCCTGAACACCATCGGCGGCGGCTTCGACACCATCACCTGCGGCCCCGGCTTCGACCGCGTCTACGCCGACGCAACCGACCGCATCGCTCCCGACTGCGAGGACCTCCACATCTGACCGGACTGGGGGACACACCTCGGATGGTCAGCCCGCCGCCAGCCCCAGCGCACCCCGGCGGATCACGCCGGGTTGGTGCCCGCCACGCGCGACTTGGCCTTCGCGCGCGCGCCGGCGCGACCGAGCTCGTCGAGCCCGGCGTACAGCTCCTTGATCGCGGCGAAGATGTCCTCGGCGACCGCCTGCTGCTGCTCGCGATCCGGCGACTCCACCCGCTCGTAGCGGAACGGCTCGCCGTACTGCACCGTGACCTTCGGGAACTGCAGCTTCTTCCAGTTGCGCACCTTCGACGAACCGTGGATCGCGACCGGCACGATCACCGCGCCGGACTCCAGCGCCAGGCGCCCGATCCCGCGCTTGGGCTTGTCGGACAGCTTGCCGGTGCGCGACCGGCCGCCCTCGCAGTACATGGCCACGCAGCCGCCGTCGGCGAGGATCGTCTCGGCGGTGATGAACGCCTCGTCGTCGCGCGCGCCGCGGCGCACCGGGAACACGCCGCCGGGCGAGTAGATCCAGACCAGCGGCTTCTTGAACAGCTGCGACTTGGCCATGAACCGCACCTTGCGCCGGATGAACGCGCCGGTGAAGAAGTGGTCCATGAACGAAAAGTGGTTGGGCGCGATGATCACGGGCCCGGACGGCGGCACGTTCTCGCTCGCGATCGAGCGCGCGCGGAAGAACGTGTAGGCGTAGATCGACGTGACGATCCGGACGAGCTCGTAGACCCAGTTGGGCCGCTGCGTCCGCGAGCGCTGGTGGTAGCGGTCGAAGAACTCCGCGGGCCGCTCGTCGAAGTAGACCTGCTCCTTCATCTTCGCCAGCTCTTCGGTCATCAGTCCTGCCTACCCCCGGCTTGCTCTCGTGTTACCCGCACGGCGCGTTCCCATCCGGCCAGCAGCTCGCGACGCTCATCATCGCGCATCCGCGGCTCGAAGCGCCGCCGTTCGCGCCAGCCCTTCACGACCCGGTCCTGCGACCAGATGCCGCACCCGACGGCGGCCAGCGAAGCCGCCCCCAGCGCGGTCGTCTGCTCGACCTCCGGCACGACGACGGGCACGCCGAGTACGTCGGCCTGGAACTGCATCAGCCAGCCGTTGACGGTCGCGCCGCCGTCGGCCTTCAGCTCGCGCAGCTCCGGCGCGCCGCCGCGCATCATCGCCTCGATCGCGTCGACCGTCTGGTAGGCCATCGCCTCCAGCGCCGCGCGCGCCAGATGTGCCCGCGTGGACCCGCGCGTGAGCCCGACGATCGTCCCGCGCGCGTACGGGTCCCAGTGCGGCGACCCGAGCCCGGTGAGCGCCGGCACGAAGTACACGCCGTCGTTGGAGTCCAGTGAGGCCGCGAGTCCCTCGGTCTCCGCGGCCTCGCCGATGATCCCCAGCCCGTCGCGCAGCCACTGCACCGCCGCGCCGGTGACGAAGATCGCCGCCTCCAGCGCGTAGGTCGTGCGCTGCCCGATGGTCCACGCCACCGTCGTCAGCAACCCCTCCTGCGGCTCCGGTGGCGCGTCGCCCGAGTTCAGCAGCACGAACGAGCCCGTGCCGTACGTGTTCTTGCCGAGCCCCGGGTCCAGGCACGCCTGCCCATACAGCGCCGCCTGCTGGTCGCCCGCGATCCCCGCGACCGGCGCCTCGAAGCCGTGCAGCGACGCGGTGCCGAACGTGCCAACCGACGGGCGCACCTCCGGCAGCGCGCGCAGGGGCACGCCGAGCAGCTCGCACAGCTCCTCGTCCCAGGCACCGCGCCGGATGTCGAACAGCAGCGTGCGCGACGCGTTCGACGGCTCGGTGACGAACTCGCCGGTCAGCTTGAACGCCAGCCAGCTGTCGACCGTGCCGAACACGGCCCGCCCCTCGCGCGCGCGCTGCTCGAGCCCGTCCACGTTGCGCAGCAGCCACTCGATCTTCGTCCCGCTGAAGTACGGGTCGAGCACCAACCCGGTGCGCTCGCGGATCAGCTCCTCGTGCCCCTGCTCCCGCAGCTCGTCGCAGCGCGCCGCCGTGCGCCGGTCCTGCCACACCAGCGCGCGGTGCAGCGGCTCGCCGGTCGACGGGTCCCAGACGCAGACCGTCTCGCGCTGGTTCGTGATCCCGATCGCGTGCAGCTCGGCCGCGCCCGCGTCGTCGAGCGCCTCCCCCGCGACCGCCTCGGTCACCTCCCAGATCTCGGCCGCGTCGTGCTCGACCCAGCCCGGCTGCGGGAAGTGCTGCTCGAACTCACGGTAGGCGCGCCCGGCCAGCTCGCCGTCGGCGTCGAAGACGAGGCACGTCGTCCCGGTGGTGCCCTGGTCGATGGCGAGGATCACGGCGGGCGCGATCCTAGAACGCCTACCGCCGCGACAGCTCGGTGAGCACGAAGTCGCGCAGCTGCCGCGCGCGGTGGATGAAGCCGCGCCAGTCGCGGCCGGTCGCGCGGTGCGCCAGGTCGAGCTCGACCTCCGCGACCGTGAAGCCGGCGCGCGCGGCGTCGACCGTCATCCCGATCTCCATGCCGAACCGCGGCGCGAACGGCACGACGACGGGCAGGACCGCGCCGCGCAGCGCGCGCTGGCCGGAGATCGGCGCGTCGAGCTCGAGCCCCGTCAGCCGGCGGATCGCGCTGCGCGCGAAGCCGACCGCGACGCCGAAGCCGCCGCCGACGCGGCGCGAGAACGCCGCGACCGCCAGGTCGCACTCGCCACGGCGCACGGCCGCCACCAGAGCGGGGAGCTGGCGCGCCGTGTCGCCCAGGTCGCCGTCGCAGAGCACGAAGACCGGCGGCTCGCGCATCAGCGCGAGCGACAGCACGCGCCGCGCGGCCAGCGTGTTCGCGCCGCCCTTGCCGATGTTGCGCGGCGCAGTGACGACCTCCGCCCCGGCCGCCGTGGCGCGCGCCGCGGTGTCGTCGCCGGAAGCGTCGTCGGCCACGAGCACGCGCGCGTCCGGGAACGCGTCGCGCAGGGCGGCGAGCGTCTGCTCGATGCGGTCGGCCTCGTTGTGGGCCGCGACGATCACGACGACGGCGGGGACGTCCATGGGCGCGGCTATCGTGCCAGCCCGCGTCCCCAGACCCATTCCAGGAGGCAACGCGTGCCGGACATCGAGGCCCACATCACGGGCACCGTGTGGAAGATCGAATGCCAGGTCGGCGACGAGATCGCCGAGGGCGACACCGTCGTGATCCTCGAGTCGATGAAGATGGAGATGCCCGTCGAGGCCGAGGACGAGGGCACCGTGAAGGAGATCCTGTGCGAGGAGGGCCAGGCGGTGAACGAGGGCGATACCCTCGTCGTCCTTGAGTAGCGGGCGACTCCTCACCGACACGCCGGCGGAGGGCGTCCTCCGCCTCACGATCTCCAACCCGGACAAGCGCAACGCGCTCGACCACGCGATCCTGGACGGGATCGCGCACGCGGTCCGCGAGGCAGACGCGCGCTGCATCGTGCTCACCGGCGAGCACGGCATGTTCTCCTCGGGCTACGACATCGGCGATATCCCCGAGGACGTGTTCGCCGACAAGGCGGAGAAGCTCGTCGCGCACCCGTTCACCAGCGCGATCGACGCGCTCGACGCGACCGACCTGCCGACGATCGCCGCGCTGCCCGGCCACACGATCGGCGGCGGCCTGGAGCTGGCCCTCGCGTGCGACCTGCGGATCGCCGCCGACGGGATCAAGCTCGGCATGCCGCCCGCGAAGCTCGGCCTCGTCTACTCGCACACCGGCCTGCGGCGCTTCATGGACATCGTCGGCGTCGCGCGCACGCGCGAGCTGTTCCTGCTGGGCCGCAACATCGAGGCCCGCCGCGCGCTCGAATGGGGGCTCGTCAACGAGGTCGTGATCGGCTCCGACCTCGAGGAGACCGCCCTGGACTGGGCCTCGGAGCTCGCCGCCAATGCGCCGCTCTCGGTCCAGGGCAACAAGCGCGTCATCCGCGAGCTCCTGCGCGCCGGGGCCGAGCTCGACCCCGACGTCGAGCGCGAGCTGATCGCCCTGCGCGAGGCCTGCTTCGCGTCCGAGGACATGAAGGAGGGCGTGCGCGCCTTCGGCGAGAAGCGCCCGGCGCAGTGGAAGGGCCGCTAGAGCGTCCCCGGCAGGTCCGCGGTCGCCTGGCCGACCTCGATCAGGTGGCCGTCGGGGTCGCGCAGGTAGCAGCGGATCTCGGTCGCGCGCTCGACCGGTGGCGTCAGGAACTCGGCTCCGCGCGCGCTCCACTCTGCGTGGACGGCGGCGATGTCGGCGACGCGGATGTTGAGGAACGCGCTCGTGCGATCAGGGTCCGCCGGCGGCGCGAGCGTGACGGTCGGCTTGTCGTCGGTGGGGCCGCCACCGGCGTTGATGATGATCCAGCCGTTTGCGAGCGCGACGACCGAGGGCTCGCCCACGACGACGGCCTCGCCGCCCAGGACCTCCGTGTAGAAGCGACGCGACCGCTCGACGTCCGCCGACACGATGAAGTGCGTCAGCACGATGCCCTCGCTCGGTGCGGGCCGGCCGGCCATGTGCCGAACTCTAGATAAGGTCATCACCGTGTCCGAGCTCATCGCGCTCGTCAAGCACGACTGCCCCGTCTGCGACCAGGTGCTGCCCGCGCTCGACGCGGCCGGGGTCCGGATCCTGAGCCAGTCCAGCGCGGCCGACACGAGCGCGCAGGCCGAGCGGCTCGGGTTGCAGCGGGTGCCGGAGCTCGACGAGGACCTCGCGACGTCGGAGCGCTTCGACCCCGACGCGGTGCCCACGCTGATCCTGCTGGACGGCGCCGACGAGCGCGACCGCGTCGAGGGGCTGCACCGCGAGCGGATGCTCGCGCTGGCGGCACAGGCCGGGACGGCGCTGGACCTCGACGGCATGCCCGAGGTCAGGCCCGGCTGTGCGTCGGCCACGCGCGACCCGGAGGTCGCGGCGCGGCTCGCGGCGCGGCGTGCCCGCGCGGAGGGCCGCATCCGCTCGCGCGAGCTGCGCGTGGGCGAGCTCGAGGACCCGTTCGAGGCGCTGCACGAGCGCGGGCTGACCGACGGCCTGCCGGTCGTCCCGCCGACCCCCGAGCGCGTCGTGGCGATGCTCGAGCACACGTCGCGCGACCCGCAGGACGTCGTCGGCATCGTGCCGCCCTACGGCGGCGAGGCGACCGTCGAGAAGGTGGCGATCAACGCGGTGATGGCCGGCTGCGAGGGACCGGAGCTTCCCGTCGTCCTGGCGGCGGTCGAGGCCGTGTGCGACGAGGCCTTCGCGATGCACGGGCTGCTCGCCACGACGCATCCGGCCGGCCCCGTGATCGTGGTGTCCGGCCAACCGGGCTTCCACAGTGCCGTCAACGTGCTGGGCCAGGGCGACCGCGCCTCGATGACGACCGGGCGGGCGCTGCAGCTCGTCGTGCGCAACGTCGGCGGCGGCCGGCCCGGCATCGAGGACCGCGCGGCGCATGGCCAGCCCGGCAAGCTCGGCCTGTGCTTCGCCGAGCGCCTCGACGAGACGGCGCCGTGGCCCGGACTGGCCCAGGACCGCGGCGTGCCGGAGGGCGAGGCCGGCGTGACCGTCATGGCGCTCGAGGCGCCACGCGTGATCATCGACCAGCTCGCGCGCGAGCCCGAGGGCCTCTGCGCATCGCTGGCGATGGCGCTGGAGAACGTCGCCACGCCGCGCCTGCGGCTCGCGTTCGACGCGATGCTGCTCGTCGGGCCCGAGCACGGCCGGATCTTCAAGGAGGCGGGCTGGACCCGCGCGCAGGTCCAGGAGCGGCTGCACGAGCTCACGCACTCGCCCGCCGGCGAGCTCGTCCGCGGCGCCGGCGGCTCGCCCGAGGGCATCGAGTCCCAGTGGGTCAGCGACCCGGCGATGCCGGTCGCGAAGTTCGCCGCCGCCGACCGCATCGTGGTCGCCTACGCCGGGGGCGACGCCGGATTGTTCTCGATGGTCTTCGGAGGCTGGGCCGCGGGCGAGATAGGCTCGGCGCCGGTGACCAGGAGCATCGCACCGTGGGCCTGACGATCCTCGACCCCACCGCCGAGCGCGACGCCGCCCCCGAGCGGCCCCTGGCCCTGCGCGGCGAGCCGACGACGATCGCGCTCGTGGACATCCGCAAGCCCCGCGGCGACGTGTTCCTCGACGAGATCGAGCGCCTCCTGCGCGAGCGCGGGCACGAGGTGCTGCGCGAGGCCAAGCCGACCTTCACCAAGCCCGCGCCGCAGGACCTGCGCCGCGACATCGCGCAGCGCTGCGACGCGGTGATCGAGGCGCTCGCCGATTGAGGCTCCTGCGTGTCGTGCGGTCTGCGCGACGTCATCGAGTTCGAAGCTCTCGGCAAGCCCGGCGTCCTGATCGCATCCGATGCCTTCGCGCAGGCGGCCGCCAACCAGGTCGAGCTCCTCGGCCAGCCGAAGCTCGCCTACGCGCTGGCGCCGCACCCCATCCAGGACCGCACCGACGACGAGCTACGCGCGATGGCCGGCGCGCTCGTGGACCAGGCGCTCGGCGCGATCAGCCGCTAGCCGCGGCCACTCGATCGCCGGGCAGCGGTCCATGACGACCAGCAGGCCGGCGTTGCGGGCCCGCTGCGCGGCGAGCTCGTCGACGACGCCCAGCTGCAGCCAGACGGCCCGGGCGCCGATCTGGATCGCCTCGTCCACGTGCGCGCCCGCGCATTCCGGCCGGCGGAAGATGTCCACGACGTCGACGGGCATGCCGATGTCCATCAGCGACGGCGCGCCGTGCACCGGATGCACCGGCAGCACGCGCTTGCCGCGGCCCTCCAGGAACGAGCCGACCCGCTCGCTGTCGCGTCCCGGCGACCAGCCGACGACCGCCCATGTCTCCATTGCGAGGACCTGCCTGATCACATCGTCCATGCGCCGACCGCTACCCACCGGCGGCGCAACCTGCACGCCCGGCGTCAGGCTGCGATCGCGGCGTCGAGGACGGCCTCGCGGATCACCGCGACGTCCTCGCCCTTCTCGAGGTAGGCGTGCGCACCGGAGGCGATGCACAGCTGGGCCATGCGCTCGGCGGTGAAGCCGGAGAGCGCGACGATCGTGGTTCCCGGCGAGCGCTCGAGCATCATCGGCATCGCCTCGAACCCGTCGAGCACCGGCATCGCCAGGTCGAGCAGCACGACGTCGGGCTGCAGGCGCTCGACGCCGTCGACGCCCTCGCTGCCGTCCGACGCCTCGCCGACCACCTGGATCCGCGGGTCCTCCTCGAGGGTGAAGCGCATCAGCGCGCGGAAGGCGCCCACGTCGTCGACGAGGAACACGCGCACCGGGCGCTCGCCGGCGCCTGCGTCGGGTGAGCTCATGGCGACGACGTCCGTACTGCGGATGAAGCGCGGCGACACTCGCGGGAGCCTACGTGTCAACGCGTCGTCCCAACATCCCCAGAACTGATGATTCACGTCCGGTCGCGCGCCTACTGTCCGCGCCCATGCCGCCGCTCATCACCCGCGAAGAGGCCCTGCGCTTGGGCGAGATCACAGATCACGCCGAGATCGAGGCGCTGGTCGAGCGCGCGTGGCAGGCGCGGCAGGAGCATTTCGGCGACTCGACCGACCTCTGCTCACTCGTCAACGCCAAGTCCGGCGGCTGCGCCGAGGACTGCGGGTTCTGCGCCCAGTCGCGCTTCGCCGAGGCCGAGACCCCGCTGCACGCGATGATGGATCCCGAGCAGATCCTCGAGCACGCGCGGGCCGCCGAGGCGGCGGGCGCGCACCGGTTCTGCATGGTCACGCAGGGCCAGGGGCTGTCCAAGCGCGACTTCGAGAAGGTGCTCGAGGGCGCGCGGCTGGTCGCCGAGCACACGAACCTGAAGCGCTGCGCGTCGATCGGCCACATGAGCGTCGCGCGTGCGCAGGCCCTCAAGGACGCCGGCATCCAGCGGGTGCACCACAACGTCGAGACGGCGGAGTCCTACTACCCGGAGGTCTCGTCGACCGTCCGCTACGAGGGGCGCCTGCGCACGATCGACGCGGTCAGGGAGGCCGGGCTGGAGACCTGCGTCGGCGGCATCCTCAACCTCGGCGAGTCGCGCGAGCAGCGCGTCGAGATGGCCTTCCAGCTGGCCGGGATCAACCCGACGTCGGTGCCGATCAACATGCTCAACCCGCGCCCGGGGACGAAGTTCGGCGACCGCGACTATCTGGATCCCTGGGAGGCCGTGAAGTGGATCGCGATCTTCCGCCTGATCCTCCCGGCCGCGCTGTTCCGGCTGTGCGGCGGGCGCGTCGAGAACCTCGGGGAGCTGCAGCCGCTGGCGGTCAAGGCCGGCATCAACGGCGTGATGATGGGCAACTTCCTCACGACGCTGGGCAGCACGCCGGAGGAGGACCGCGCGATGTTCACCGAGCTCGGGCTGAACATCGCCCGCCAGCCCGACAACGGCGCCAACCCCCGGCCCGACAACCGCAGCGGCTGGCTGGACGGCGAGACGCCCGACGTCGTCGAGGAGTTCCTCGACACCCGCGAGGACGCGGAGGCCGCGGGCATCGAGATCCGGCTGTGGGATCCGGCCGAGCAGCTGCGCTTCGCCAAGAAGGACTCGGTGCCGCCCAGACCCGATGGCGCGCCGAACCGCTGGCCGAAGGCAGCGGCCTGATGGACATCCAGGCTCGCCTCGACGAGATCGACGAACTCGGGCTCACCCGGCGGATGCGCCTGGTGAGCGGCCCGCAGGGCCCGCGCGTGGTGCTGGACGGCAAGCCGGTGCTGCTGCTGTGCTCGAACAACTACCTCGGCCTGGCCGACCACCCGCGCGTGCGCGAGGCGGCCGCCGACGCGGCGATGCGCTGGGGCGTCGGCGCGGGCGCCTCGCGCCTGGTGAGCGGAACGATGACCGTCCACCGCCGCCTGGAGGACGCGCTAGCCGCGTTCAAGGACCGCGAGGCGACCGTGCTCTACGGGTCCGGTTACCTCGCGAACATCGGCGTCGTGTCGGCGCTCGCCGGGCGCGGCGAGGTGGTGTTCTCCGACGAGCTCAACCACGCGTCGCTCATCGACGGCTGCCGCTTGGCGCGCGCGGAGACGGTGGTGTACCGCCACAACGACGTCGAGCACCTCGCCTGGTGCATGCAGCAGGCCGGCCGGCGCGGCTCGGTCGTCGTGACCGACTCGGTCTTCTCGATGGACGGCGACGTCGCCCCGCTGGCGGAGATCGTCGAGCTGGCCCAGCGCAACGGCGTGCGCACGGTCGTCGACGAGGCGCACGGGACCGGCTGCGTCGGGCCGGGTGGCCGCGGCGCCGTCGCCGACGCAGGGCTGGAGCACGAGGTCGACGTGGTCGTCGGCACGCTGGGCAAGGCGCTGGGCGCCTACGGCGCGTTCGCCGCGTGCGACGCGCAGATGGCGCGCTTCCTGACGAACACGTCGCGCTCGCTGATCTTCTCGACCGCGCCGCCGCCCCCGGCGGTCGCCGGCGCGCTCGCAGCCCTCGAGCTCCTGATCGAGCAGCCGCGCATGGTCTCCAAGCTGCAGGCCAACGCGGATGTGATGCGCACCGAGCTCGCCGCCGAGGGCTTCGAGGTCGCCGGCTCGACGACGCAGATCGTGCCGCTGATCGTCGGCGACGCGGCGCTGGCGATGCGCGTCTGCGAGGCCGCGATCGAGCGCGGCGTGTTCGCGCAGGCGATCCGCCCGCCGACGGTGCCCGAGGGCACGTCGCGGCTGCGCCTGGCGCTGATGGCCAGTCACACGAAGGCCGAGCTGCGCGAGGCCGCGCAGGCGCTGGGCCGCGCCGCGCTGCACGCAGGGTTCCGTCCGGGCGCCGGCGTCCCGCTCGCCGCGGCACAAAATGGGAATCCCACCCGCCCTCCGTTTGACTCCGTGGCTGCGTAGCGCTTGCGCGGCGTCTTCGTCACCGGCACCGACACCGGCGTCGGCAAGACCGTCGTCGCCGCGTCGATCGTCACGACGCTGCGCGCCCGCGGCGAGCCCGTCCGTGCGTTCAAGCCGGTCGTCACCGGCACGGACGAGCCTGACCCCGACTGGCCCGCCGACCACGCGCTGCTCGCGGCGGCGGCGGGCATGCGGCCGCAGGACGTCACGCCGGTCACGTTCGGGCCGGCGGTGTCGCCGCACCTGGCCGCCGAGCTGGCCGGGGCGCGGGTCGAGCCGGCCGAGCTCGTGGCACACGCCCGTGCGCTGGGCGAGCCGCTCGTGGCCGAGGGCGTCGGCGGCCTGCTCGTGCCGCTGACGACCGGCTACAGCGTCCGCGACCTGGCCGTCGACCTCGGCCTGCCGGTCGTCGTCGCCGCCCGCCCGGGCCTGGGCACGATCAGCCACACGCTGCTCACGATCGAGGCCGCGCGGGCCGCCGGCCTGACCGTTCGCTGCGTCGTGCTGACGCCCTGGCCGGCGCAGCCGACGGCGATGGAGCGCTCCAACCGCGCGACGATCCAGCAGCTCGGCAACGTGCCCGTGCACACGCTCGATCCGGTGACGCCGGACGCGTTGCCCGCGGGCCTGGAGTGGGCGTAGTGTCGCTCCATGAGCAAACAGGAGCGGAAGGTAAGGGCCTGATCGACGCGTTCGAGGGCTCGCGCGCCACCGCCTGACCCGTCCGGCCTGCGTCCTAGCGTGGAGGCCATGGACACCCAAGCCCTCCGCGCCGCCGATCGCGCCCACGTCTGGCACCCGTTCACGCAGATGCGGGGCTGGCAGTCCGAGGACGCGCCGATCATCGAGCGCGGCGAGGGCTCGCTGCTCTTCGACACCGACGGGAACGCCTACATCGACGGCGTCTCGTCGCTGTGGTGCAACGTCCTCGGACATCGCCAGCCGAAGATCGACGCCGCCGTGCGCGCGCAGCTCGACAAGGTCGCGCACACGACGATGCTCGGGCTCAGCCACCCGAGCGCGATCGAGCTTGCGCAGCGGCTGGTCGGCATCGCCCCGCGCGGGCTGAGCCGCGTGTTCTTCTCCGACAACGGCTCGACGGCCGCCGAGGTCGCGCTGAAGATGGCGTTCCAGCACTTCCAGCATTCCGGCCGCCCGCAGCGCGACCAGTTCGTCTGCCTGCGGATGAGCTACCACGGCGACACGCTCGGCTCGGTCTCGGTCGGGGGGATCGACCTCTTCCACACGCTGTTCCGCCCGCTGCTGTTCGACGCGCACATGGCCGAGCCCGGTGACGCCGCCGACATGGCCCGGATCCTCGACGAGCACGGCGACCGGATCGCCGCCGTGATCATGGAGCCGCTCGTCCAGGGCGCGGCGGGGATGCTCGTGCACCCGCCGGGCTACCTGCGCGCGGTGCGCGAGCTGTGCGACCGCCACGGGGTGCTGCTGATCTGCGACGAGGTCGCGACCGGCTTCGGGCGCACGGGCACGATGTTCGCCTGCCAGCAGGAGGGCGTCACGCCGGACCTGATGTGCGTGGCCAAGGGGCTCACCGGCGGCTACCTGCCGCTGGCGGCGACGCTCGCGACCGAGGAGGTCTACCGCTCGTTCCTGGGCGAGTTCTCGGAGTTCAAGACGTTCTTCCACGGCCACACCTACACGGGCAACCCGCTCGCGTGCGCGGCCGCGCTGGCGACGCTCGATGTGCTCGAGTCCGATCGCGTGATCGAGGGCCTGGCGGCCAAGATCGACCTGCTCGGCACGCTGCTGGCCGAGCACGTCGCGCCGCTGCCGGCGGTCGGCGAGATCCGCCACCGCGGCTTCATGACCGGCATCGAGCTGGCGGGCTTCCCCTACGAGGAGCGCGCCGGCCACAGGGTGACGCTGGCCGCACGCGAGCGCGGGGCGATCATCCGCCCGCTCGGCGACGTGGTCGTGCTGATGCCGCCGCTGTCGATCGCAGACGACGAGCTGCGCCGCCTCGTCGCGATCACCGGAGAGTCGATCGCGGCCGTCACATCATCCGGCGGGATGACGGCAGATCGTCGGGCCGGAGGACGACCGGCGCTCGCCGCCCGCCGATGATGCAGGTGTGTCCGCAACAGTCCAGCAGCGCCGCATCTACAGCCCGGTCCAGCGTGACGCCGCCATCTTCCTCGAGACGACGCACGAGTCAGGCGGCGTCCGCAGTCTCTTCGAGATCGAGGTTGCGCCGGGGGGCGGCAACCAGCCCCACTGCCACCTGAGCTACGCCGAGCACTTCACGTGCCTCGAGGGTGAGCTCACCGTCCGCGTGGACGGGCTGGTGCACTGCCTGCGGCCGGGCGACGAGGCCGTCGCCGAGCCGGGCGTGCTGCACTGCTTCGCCAACGAGACCGAGGAGGCCGTGCGCTTTCAGGTCGAGCTCAACCCGGGCCACCGTGGCTTCGAGCAGGCGCTGCAGATCGGCTACGGGCTTGCCGAGGACGGGCTGACGAACGACAAGGGGATCCCGAAGAACCTCGTCCACGCCGCCGTGCTCATGGACATGGGCGAGATGCGCGTCGCCGGCCCGATCCGCCTGCTCGTCCCGCTCCTGAAGGTGCTCGCCCGCAGGGGGCGGCGCCGCGGCGTCGACGCCGCGCTCGTCGAGCGGTACGTGCGCTACTAGTCCTCGTAGGGCGTGAAGTCACGCTTGCGCGCGCCGCACACGGGACAGAACCAGGTGTCGGGGATGTCGGTGAACGCGGTTCCGGGCGGGATGCCGCCGTCGGGGTCGCCGTCCGCGGGGTCGTAGATGAATCCGCAGGACTCGCAGATCCATTTCTGAGTCGTCGTCGTCGATGCTTCCATCGCCCGCAAAGGTACCCTGCAGCGCGTGAGTGAAGTCGACCGCCCCGGGCCCGGCGAGGAGCTCAACGACACCGGGACCGAGACCGTCCCCCGGCAGGCCGCGTCCGTGATCGTCCTGCGCGGCGGCGCGGACGCGCTGGAACTGCTGCTCGTCAAGCGCAATCCGGCCGCCCGGTTCATGGGCGGCGCGTGGGTCTTCCCCGGCGGCGCGGTCGACGCGCACGAGGGTGAGGGCGACGAGGCCCACCGCGTCTGCGCGGTGCGGGAGCTCTCCGAGGAGGCCGGGATCGGCGGCGTCGACCCGGTCGGCCTCGTCAAGTACTCGCGCTGGATCACGCCGGCCGAGGTCAAGATCCGCTTCGACACGCACTTCTTCCTGGCGCCGGTCCCGGACGACGCGCAGCCGCGCGTCGACGGCTCCGAGATCGTCGACCACGGCTGGTTCACCCCGCAGGGGGCGCTCGCCGCCCACGGCGCCGGCCAGATCCTGCTCGTCTTCCCGACGATCAAGCACCTCGAGCAGTTCTCGACGTTCCCGAGCGCCGACGCGCTCGTCGCGCACGCCGCCGCGCACGAAGTGGTGCCGGTGCAGCCACGCATCGTCCTCAGCGGCGAGACGGCGCGGGTCCTACTGCCGGGCGACGAGGGATACGATGCCGCCGCACATGGCGGAAACGCTGGAAGCTGAGCTCCGCGCGGTCTTCGACCGCTTCATCACGACCGAGTACGTCACGGTCGACGGGCGCGGCCAGCCGATCGCCTGGCCGGTCACGCCGTACCCGCACGACGACGGCGGCACGTGCATCGACGTCACGACCGGCCTCGGCTACCCCAAGAAGGCCCGCGACGCCCAGCGCAACCCGAAGGTCGCGCTGCTGTTCTCCGATCCGACCGGCAGCGGGCTCGACGACCCGCCGGCGGTGCTGGTGCAGGGCACCGCGCGCGTCGACGAGGCCGATCTCGAGGCCAACATGAAGCGCTACCTGCGCGAGGGTGCGGTCAAGCTCCCGAAGGCCAACGAGAAGATGCCGCCCGAGCCGCTGCACCGGTTCCTGCGCTGGTACCTCGATCGCATCTACATCCACGTGAAGCCCGAGCGCGTGCTCGTCTGGCCGGGCGGCGACATCGCCACCGCCCCGCAGGTCGTGCTCGGGACCGGACTGGAGGGACAGTCCCCCCAGTCCGGTTCCGGACTGGAGGGACAGACTTCTGAGTCCGCCTGGCAGCCGCGGCTGGACCAGCTGGGCACCACCTACCCGACAGCCGTCCTCGCGGTCGTCGGCGCGGACGGCTACCCGATCGCCGTCCGCGTCCCCGTCCGCCCCGATCAGGCCGCCGGGCTGGTGCGGCTGACCGCCACCCCGGCCGGCATCCCGCTGGCTCCCGGCCGCGCGTGCCTCACCGCGCACGCCCACGGACCGGAGTTCGAGTGGCAGCGCAACTTCCAGGTCCGCGGGCCGCTCACCCAGACCGACGACGGCTGGGCGCTGCAGCCGCGCAGGCTCGTCGGCGGCTTCGAGATCCCGCAGAGCCAGATCGGGATCCTGCGCGAGAACTTCCGCAAGGTCATGCGCTACCGCAAGATCGCGAAGGCCGAGCTGGCGAGGCGGTCGGCATGAGCCTCACGGTCGCCGTCACCGGCCCGACGGGCGAGATCGGCAAGCCGTTCATCAAGGCGCTCGAGCGACAGAAGGACGTGACGCGGATCCTCGGGATGGCGCGCCGCCCGTTCGACCCGAAGGCGCACAAATGGAGCAAGACGGAGTACCGCCAGGGCGACGTGCTGGACCGCGCCGCCGTCGACGCGCTGTGCGCCGAGGCCGACGTCGTCGTGCACCTCGCGTTCATCATCGTCGCCGGCTCGAAGGAGAGCCACAACATCAACCTCGAGGGCTCGCGCAACGTCTTCGAGGCCGCGGTCAAGGCGAAATCCCAGCGGCTCGTCTACGCCAGCTCCGTCGCGGCCTACGGCTTCCACGAGGACAACCCGCTGCCGCTGACCGAGGACCTCCCCGCGCGCGGCACCGACGCCCATCCCTACAGCGCCGACAAGGCCGCCGTCGAGGACGTGCTGAGCGAGATCGTCGAGGACTCCGAGACCGACGCCTACGTCTTCCGCCCGTGCATCGTCGCCGGCCCCGAGGCGCCGCTGCTGATCAACTCGATCCCGTACGTCCAGCTGTCCGAGCGCCTACCCGGCGCCGTGCGCGCGCTGTTCGACCAAGTGCCGATCCTCAAGCCGGTGCTGCCCGACCCCGGCGTCCCATTCCAGCTCGTCCACCACGACGACGTCGCGCTCGCGCTGCGCGCCGCCGTCCTGGGCCGCGGCGCCCCCGGCGTCTACAACCTCGCGGGCAAGGGCGAGGTCACGATGCGCGATCTCGCAGACGCGCTCGGCTACTACACGGTCCCGGTGCCGGAGCTCGCGGTCGACGCGACCGCCGAGGTCATCTCGCGGCTGCCCTTCCTTCCCGACGAGGCGTCGTGGATCGAGGCGGCGCGCATCCCGGTGGTCATGGACACGGCGAAGGCGCGCTCAGAGCTCGGCTGGCGCCCGCGCCACGACGCCCTCGACACCCTGAAGGCGACCGTCGAGGCGCACAAACAGGACCTCAGCGCGTGACTTCGGTGACCGGCACGCCGAAGCGGCGCTCCGCCTCGCCGACGATGTCGTCCTCGCGGTAGCGCGCGGCGTCGCCCTCGCGCACGAAGACCAGCACGCGGTCGGCGGGGAATGCGGCCAGCGCGTCCTGCAGCGCCAGCAGCGGCTCGGCCTCACCGGTGGTGCCGCGCGCCTGCGCGCCCCCGGAGCGCAGCTCGCTCGCCGTCTCCCCCGCGGTCTCGCCGGCGCGCGCGATCGCGTCGTCGGAGTCCGACATCCAGAAGCGCACGGGCGAATCGTGCACGGCGGGCGCCACGACGAGCACCTCGGCGCCGTCGATGTCGTCATCACCCGGGAGCGCGCGCCGGACGTCGTCGGAGCCGACGGGGTCAGACGCCAGGACCAGGAGCTTCATCGCCCCTGGCGCTACCCCCGCCGTTGCCGGGCGAAACGAGCGCGCGGTAGCGCGGCAGCAGCGGCTCGAACGCGGGCAGAACGGCGAGGATCTTGTTCACCGGGCCCTCGGCCGTCATCTGGCCGCGCGCCAGCGCGACCGTCATGTCGAGCTCCCCGAGCAGGTAGCTGTGGGCGACGTCGGCGCCCATCTCGATCACGACCTCGGGGTCCTGCTCGGACGCGCCGAAGTCCACGCGGACGGACGCCCCTGCGCGGCTGCCGATCGTGATGACCGACTCCGGGTCGTGCAGCTCGAAGCGCACGCAGGTATCGGCCTCCATGAAGACCGGGGTGAGCTCCGGGTCGGATGCGAGCTCCTGCAGGACGCGCCCGATCCGGTTGTAGACGTCGTCTGCATCGGCGAACGTGCTCAAAGCGCGCGGCAGATTACTCGCCGCGCCCGAGGAGCATCGCGATGCCCTGGCCGCCGCCGATGCACAACGTCACGAGCCCGTACTGGTGATCCTGACGCTCCATTTCAGAGAGCGCCTTCGCCGTGATCGCGGCGCCGGTGGCGCCGATCGGATGGCCCAGCGCGACCGCGCCGCCGTTCGGGTTGACCTTCTCCGGGTCGAGATCGAGGTCCTTCATGACCGCCAGCGCCTGCGCGCTGAACGCCTCGTTGAGCTCGATCACGCCGATGTCGGAGAGCTTGACGCCGGCACGCTCGAGGACCTTGCGCACCGCCGGCACCGGGCCGATCCCCATGATCTCCGGGTCCACGCCGCACGACGCGTAGCTGAGGATCCGCGCCCGCACCGGCGCGCCGAGCTCGGCCGCCTTCTCCTGGCTCATCAGGACGACCGCGGCGCCCGCGTCGTTCATCCCCGAGGCGTTGCCCGCCGTCACGGTCCCGCCCTCCTTCTTGAACACCGTCGGCAGCTTGGCCATCGACTCCAGCGAGGCGTCCTCGCGGATGTGCTCGTCGCGCGTGAAGTCGACGGTCTCGCGCTTGACCTTCACCGGCACCGGAACGATCTCGTCGTCGAAGCGCCCGGCCTCGCGCGCGGCCGCGGCGCGCCGGTGCGACTCGACCGCGAACGCGTCCTGCTCGTCGCGGCCGATCGACATGCGCTCGGCCAAGTTCTCGGCCGTGACGCCCATGAGGATGTCGTGGAACGGGTCGGTCAGCCCGCCCATCACCGGGTCGACCATCTTGGCCGGGCCCATCTTCGAGCCCCAGCGCGCGTCGGGCATCCAGTAGGGCCCGCGGCTCATCGACTCCGCGCCGCCGGCCAGCGCGACGTCCACATCGCCGGACTGGATCGCCTGCGTGGCCGACACGATCGCCTGCACACCGGTGCCGCAGAGGCGGTTGACGGTGAACGCCGGCGTCTGGATCGGGATCCCGGCCTTGATGCCCACGACGCGCGCCATGTACATGTCGGCGGGCTCCGTGTGGATGACGTTGCCGAACACGACGTGGTCGATCTGGTCCGGCTGGATGCCGGCCCGCTCGATGGCGGCGGTGGCCGCCGTGGCGCCCAGATCGGTGGGCGGCACGCCCTTCAGCGACTTGCCATAGGAGCCGATCGCGGTGCGCGCGGCGGAGGAGATGACGACGTTGGTCACAGCGGAGTCCCTTTCAGAGCCAAGTACGACGGAGCGGAACAGTATGCGGTGGTACGTTCGGGCGTATGAGCACCACCACCGCCCCGCTCCAGAACTTCATCGATGGCGAGTTCGTCGCCTCTGCCGGCGGCGCGACTGACTCTGTCCTGAATCCTGCCACCGGCGAGGAGATCGCCCAGGTCGCCTCCTCCACGCAGGCCGACGTCGACCGCGCCGTCAAGGCCGCCCGCGCCGCCTTCGACGCCGGCTGGTCGACCGCCACGCCCGGCGAGCGCTCGCTGGCGCTGCTGCGGATCGCCGACGCGATCGAGGAGCGCGCCGACGAGATCGCCCAGCTCGAGGCTGCCAACGCAGGCAAGCCGATCAACGCCTTCAAGGACGACGAGATCCCGTTCATGGTCGACAACCTGCGCTACTTCGCAGGCGCGGCCCGCAACCTCGAGGGCAAGGCCGCAGGCGAGTACGTCGAGGGCTACACGTCGTTCGTCCGCCGCGAGCCCGTCGGCGTCGTCGGCCAGATCGCGCCGTGGAACTACCCGCTGATGATGGCCGTCTGGAAGATCGGGCCCGCACTGGCGACCGGCAACACGGTGGTGCTCAAGCCGGCGCCGACGACGCCCATCTCGACGGTGAAGCTCGCCGAGATCTGCGCCGAGTTCCTGCCCAAGGGCGTGCTGAACGTCATCACGGGCGGCAACGACCCGGGTGCGGCGCTGGTCGAGCACGACGACGTGAACATGGTCTCGCTGACCGGCTCGGTGGAGACCGGCAAGTGGATCGCCGAGCACGCCGCCAAGACGCTCAAGCGCGTGCACCTCGAGCTCGGCGGCAAGGCGCCGGTCGTCGTCTTCGACGACGTCGACATGGCGACCGCGATGGAGACGATCGCGGGCACCGGCTACTACAACGCCGGCCAGGACTGCACCGCCGCCACGCGCGTGCTCGCCGGCAAGGGCGTCTACGACGACGTCGTCAGCGGCCTGGCCGAGCAGGCCAAGGGCCTTGTCCTCGGCGACACGATGAGCGCCGACACGACGCTCGGCCCGCTCAACTCCGCCCGCCAGCGCGAGCGCGTCGAGGGCTTCCTGGAGCGCAAGCCAGGCCACGCCGAGATCGTCACGGGCGGCAGCGAGCCCGACTCCCCCGGCTTCTTCCTGGAGCCGACCGTCGTCGCCGGCCTGCAGCAGGACGACGAGATGATCCAGCGCGAGATCTTCGGCCCGGTCATCACCGTCCAGCCGTTCAGCGACGAGGACCAGGCGATCGCCTGGGCCAACGGCACCAAGTACGGCCTGGCGTCCTCGGTCTGGACCCGCGACGTCGGCCGCGCCCTGCGCGTCTCGAAGGCCCTGCGCTTCGGCTGCGTCTGGATCAACGACCACATCCCGATCGCCTCCGAGATGCCCCACGGCGGCTACGGCGAGTCCGGCTACGGCAAGGACCTCTCGATGTACGCCCTGGAGGACTACACGCAGGTCAAGCACGTCATGGCGTCGCTGAGCTGACGCCGGCCGGACTGTGGGGACAGTCCCCACAGTCCGGTGCCCAAAGCTTGGGCAATTTGACCATTCGCGGAACTTCCGCCCGCGGGACTGGTTACATTCGGCGGGGAGCTTCATTTGGAAGCCGCAAGCGTCCACGCACCCGCCGGTCTGCACCGGGTTTCGGTCCCGCTGCTGCGGCTGCGTTCAGACGATCAGCTCGTGGCGCTGTTCCGGCGCGGGGACGACGACGCGTTCCAGGTCATCCACGAGCGCTACCGCCAGCGCCTCTTCGCCTATGCGCGGCAGATGCTCCACGGCTCGCGCTCGGACGCCGAGGACGCGATGCAGGACGTCTTCCTGCGCGCCTACGGGGCGCTGCGGGCCGACGACCGCCCGGTCACGCTGCGGGCGTGGCTGTACCGCGTCGCCCACAACCGCTGCATCGACCAGTTGCGCCGCCCGCTGCCCGCCGCGGTCGACCTGTTCGACCTCACGCGCGGCGCGTCCCTGCAGGACCCGCTCGAGCAGGCCGAGCGCCGCGAGGACCTGCGCCGCCTGGTCAGCGACGTCCGGCGGCTGCCCGAGCAGCAGCGCTCCGCGCTGCTCATGCGCGAGATGGAGGGCCTCAGCTACAAGGAGCTGTCCGACGCGCTCGGCGTCTCGATCCCCGCGGTGAAGTCCTTGCTCGTCCGGGCCCGGATCGGCCTGGTCGAGGCGATCGAGGCGCGCGACACCGCGTGCTGTGACATCCGGCTCGACATCGCCGCGGCCGTCGACAGGGGCGTTCGTGCGAGCGGCCGCGCGCGGCGCCACATGCGCGAGTGCGCCGGCTGTCGCGAGTACCGCAGCGCGCTGCGCGGCGAGCTGCGCCACCTCAGCGGCCTGGGCGGCGGCAGCCACGGGATGCTCGCCACGGCGGCGAAGCTGCTCGGCCTCGGCGGCGCCGGCTCGGGCGCAGCCGCGGGCGGCGGAGGGGCTGCGGTCGTCGGCGGCGGCGCGGTCGCAACGAAGGTGGCCGTGATCGCATGTTGCGCCGCGGTCGTCGGCGGCGGCGCCGTCGAGGTCCAGAAGGCGACGACCACGCCGCCGACGCACGCCGCGCCGCCCGTGACATCGCACCATGCAGCTCCGCCTTCCGTCCCCGCCCTGCCGGTCCCGGTCCAGCACGTCGCCGACCGCACCACCGCCCCGCGTGCCGCCGAGCGCCTGACGAAAGCCGCTCCAACCGCGCCGCCGGCGGCCGAGAAGCCGGTCGCGCCGGCAGTTCAGCCGGCCTCGGATTCGCCCGTCGTCGACCAGTCCAACGGCGGCCTGCTCGCTCCCGACGAAACGGACGACGCCGTGGCGGATCCGCCGGCGACCGACGTGTCGGGCGAGACGACCACCGGCGCGACGACGACCGGCCCGACCGGCCCGACCAGCACGACCACGCCGGGCGCCCAGAGCGGCCCCGACGGCGGCCCGACCGGCGCCACGCCGCCCAGCGCCCAGGGCGCCACGGCGCCGGGCGCGACGAAGACCCCGTCGTAGACTCCGGCGCCATCGAGCGCTACCTCGCCACCCTCGAGCACGAGAAGCTCCTCGTCAACCGCGGCACCCGGTCGGGCTGCTTCTGCTTCGTCGCCGTGCACTCCACGGCGCGCGGCCCGGCACTCGGCGGCTGCCGGATGTGGCGCTACGACGACACCCGCGCCGCGATGCGCGACGCGCTGCGGCTCTCGCGCGCGATGACCTACAAGTCCGCCGTCGCCGGCCTGCCGCTTGGCGGCGGCAAGGGCGTGATCATGCTGCCCGGGCCGATCGACGACCGCCGCCGCAAGGCCGCCCTGCGCGACTTCGGCGACACCGTCGAGGAGCTGCGCGGGCAGTACGTGACGGCCGAGGACGTCGGCACCTCCGCGAGGGCCATGGAGGTCATCGCCGAGCGCACGAAGCACGTCACCGGGCTGTCGCGCAGGCGCGGCGGGTCGGGCGACCCGAGCCCGTGGACCGCCCTGGGCGTCGACGCGGCGATCCGCGCGTCGCTGGAGCGCAAGCTCGGCTCGCCCGACCCGAAGGGCCGCACGGTCGTCGTCAGCGGGCTGGGCCACGTCGGCGCGGCGCTGGCGAAGCTGTTGGCGAAGGCCGGGGCGAAGCTCGTCGTCACCGACATCGACCGCTCCAAGAAGGCGATCGCCGAGCAGCTCGGCGCGCGCTGGGTCACACCCGCGAAGGCGCCGACGCTGAGCGCGGACGTCTTCGCCCCCTGCGCGCTCGGCGGGGTCCTGGACCACGAGTCGGTGCCGGCGCTGCAGGTCCCGATCGTCGCCGGCGCCGCCAACAACCAGCTCGCCGACGACACGATCGCTGACCTGCTCGCCGAGCGCGGGATCCTCTGGGCGCCGGACTTCGTCGCCAACGCCGGCGGCATCATCAACATCTCCGTCGAGCTCGGCCGCGGCGGCTACGACCCCGACCGCGCCCGCGCGAAGGTCGAGGGCGTCGGCGACACGATCCGCGAGATCTACGGCCTCGCCCAGGACATCGACGACACCCCGTTCAGCGCAGCGCTCGCGCTCGCGCAGCGACGCGTCGACGAGGCATAGGCCTCACCACGGCCACTTCGGCCGTTCGACCCCCTCGGGCAGGCGCCCCTCCTCCTCGAGCTTGTCGAGGTGCGCGGCCAGCGTGACCGCCGCGGCCGGCCGCAGCACCGCCGGCGCGTCGTCCCAGACCTCGTCGAGCAGCTCGTCGACCGACCGCCGCCCCGCCTCCAGCGCCGCGACAACCCGCCGCTCGCGGTCGCGGCGGTGCTCCAGGTACTGGCCGATCTTCGCGGCCGGATCCTCCACGACCGGCCCGTGCCCCGGGCAGAGCACGGAGAGCTCCATCGCCTGCAGGCGCTCCAGCGCCGCCAGGTAGCCGCTCAGCGCCCCCGGGTCCGGCGCGATGAACACCGAGCCCTCGCCCAGGATCGCGTCGCCGGTGAAGCACACCGCCCCGGCCACCAGCGCGACGTGATCGGGCGCGTGTCCCGGCGTCGCCACCACGCGGAACGGCCCCACCTCGTCGCCGTCGGAGATCCGCACGGCCTTCGCCGCCCGCGTCGCCGCCACCCGCGCCCCGAGCCGCTGGGCCAGCGCCGGCGCCGCCTCGCAATGGTCGTGGTGGTCGTGCGTGAGCACGATCCCGGCCGCGCCGCCGCGGGCGCCCACCTCGGCCTCGATCGCAGCCACGTGCGCGTCGAGGGCGGGGCCGGGGTCGATCACCCAGCACGGATCGCGCCCCACCACCCACGTGTTCGTCCCGCTGAGCGTGAACGGCCCCGGGTTCGCGGCGCGGATGAGCGCCACGTCGTGCTGGTCCAGGAGCGTCACGTCAGGACTCTACGTGCTCCGTGGCCGCACGCCCGAGCAGCGGGGCGAGCAGGAGCACGCCGACGCCCGCGACGACGAACGCCAGGCGCGTCGAGACAGCCGCCGTCAGCACGCCACCGAGCAGATAGCCGACGCCCGGAGCCACTGCGGCAATCGACTCCATGAGCCCGCCGATCCGCGCCTGCAGCGCGGCCGGCGTGCGCTCCTGCAGGGCAGTCAGGTGCGCGACCCACTGGACGCCGTTGCCGACCCCGCCGACCACGCTCGCCATGCACGCGACGACGATGCCCGGCGCGGCCGCCATGCCGAGGTAGCCGAGCCCGACGGCGGCGGTCGAGCCGCCGAGAAGCAGGGCCATCGAGCCCTCGCGGCGGCGCGCGAACTCGACGGCGCCGATCAGCATCCCGACACCCCACGCGCCGAGCAGGATCCCGTAGCCGAGCGTCCCGGCATCGAGGGTCCGTGTCGCGTAGACGACCTCGATCGGCGTGATCAGCGTGAAGAAGACGAGCGCCGCCCCCTGCGCGGTGATCAGGCGACGCACCTGCGGGCGCCCCGAGATCTCCCCGAGGCCCTGGCGCAGCCGGGCCATCCAGCCGGGGGCCTCCTCATGGCTCGGGCGCGGCAGCGGCGCGGCCGCGAGAACCACGGCCACGAGCGCGAAGCTGCCGGCATCGATCGCGAGCGCCGTCGACGCCCCGGCGGCGGCGGTCACGATGCCGCCCAGCACGGGCCCGATGACGCTCGATGCCGAGAACAGCCCGTTGATGACGGCGTTTCCCGCCCGCAGCACCCCCTCGCCCTCGAGGGTGTTCGCGATCGCCCCGCGGCTCACGCCGCGGGCCGTGATCGCGAGCGTGCCGTCCACCAGCGCGAGCGCGAGGACGCCGACCAGCAGGAAGTCCGTGGCAAGCCAGGCGAGCCCCGCGAACGCGAGCGCCTCGAGGGCGTAGAGCACCCCCAGCACGCTCTGGGGCGGCGCGCGGTCCAGCCTCGCCGTGAGCAGGGGGGCCAGAAACGCAGGAATGAACCGCCCAGCCACGAAGAGCGCCGTTGTGCCCAGCGCCGAGTCGGTCCGGTCGAGCACGAGGACCGCCAGTGCGACCAATCCGAACGTATCGCCCAGGTCGTTGACCGTGTACGAGAACGCGAGGCGGCGGAACCCCGGGGCCCTCAAGGCTGCCTTAGCCGCACTCACGGCGCGCAAACCTACCCGTCCCGACTCAAGAAAAGCCCGTGGTTTGCCGATTTTAGCGGGGGTGTCTGGCGTTCGCAGACTCATGTCCCTTGCCGAGATCGTGCTGCTCGGAGGCTCCGTCGCGGGCATCGTGCTCAGCTGGCAGGCCTCCGATTGGCATCCGATCGGCCTCTGGGTGCTCCTGCTGGTCATCGCCCTGGTCAGCGACCTCCTGTCGATCCGCATCGCTTCGAACGCACGGATCTCCGCCTCGTTCATCGCGATCGTGCTGTCGATGGCGCTGCTCGGGCCCGCGCCTGCCGCCGCGCTGGGTTTCGCCACGACGATCACCGACCTTGTCTTCCGGGGCCGGAACAACCACGAGAAGCTCGCCGACCTCGCCGGCTGGCTCGCGTTCCCGCTGATCGGCGGCCTCGTCGTCCGCTGGTCGGAGGTGCCCGCCGACGACAGCATCAACTTCGGCCTGCTGGTCTTCGGCGTCTTCTTCCTCACGAACGGCCTGAACTTCCTGTTCGCGTTCGGCCCCCGCTGCATCAAGGAGGGCAAGTCGATCCTGGAGGCCGCCCGCGCGATGTTCGTGCCGCTGCTGCCGTCCTCGGCGCTCGCCGCGGCGATGGCGGTGCTGATCGCGCTCACCTACAACGTGATCGGGCTCGGCGCGCTGGCCGCGCTCGTCATCGTCCTCCTGCTGTTCCAGGTGCTCACCGGCGAGCTGCTCCTCTCCCAGCGCCGCGCCGAGGAGCTCGAGGCGCGAACCGAGCAGCTCGGCGCGCTGCAGGTCGGCGTCCTGGCGACGCTCATCCAGACGCTCGCGCTGCGCGACAAGATGACGGCGCGGCACAGCGCCGCGGTGGCCCGCTACACGAAGTCGATCGCGCACGAGATGGGGCTCGACGAGGATCAGCAGGACCTCGCCCACACCGCCGGCCTCCTGCACGACATCGGGAAGTTCATCTTCCCCGACAACATCCTGTTCGCGGACCGCAAGCTGACCGAGGCCGACTGGGAGATCGTCAAGAAGCACCCCGCCCAGGGCGCGCGCCTCGTGCGCCGCGTCGACGGCTACGGCCCGGTCGCCGACATCATCCTCGCCCACCACGAGCGCATGGACGGCACGGGCTATCCGAACAACCTGCCCGCCGAGAAGATCCCGCTGATCTCGCGGATGATCTCGGTGGCCGACACGTTCGACGTGATGACGGCCCGCGACTCCTATCGCAAGCCGGTCCCCCGCTCCGAGGCGATCGCCGAGCTGCGGCGCGTCTCGGGCACACAACTCGACGGCGACGTCGTCGAGGCGTTCATCCGCCTGCTGGAGCGCAGAGAACTCGCGTTCCAGCACACCACGGACGCGGACTTCGAGGCAGAGCTCGGCTTCAAGGCGCGCGTGACGCGGTTTGCAAGCCGGCGTGCAGCCTAGTGCCTACGCACGACTGAATAGTACAGTCGTCCAATTCGGTACAAATCCCCATCTTTGGGGATGGCGTACCTAGGCAAAGATACGCTTTAGTACCCGCAGCGAAGCGCCGCGTAGGCCCAGCAAGGCCCACACGGCGCGACACTTGAGATACGTCACATACCGAATCCGCCGCCTGGTCCGCGACGGATGGGAAAGGAGTCCGAAATGGGTTACCGCAACGGCTAGGCAGCGAAACCGAGCTTGAACTCCGACGAGGGCGTCCCCAGTGGGGGCGCCCTCGTTAGTTCTTCGGCACGTACCCCGGATCCTTTAGCGATTCGGAATCCGGCAGACTTCTTGCAGCGTGCCGCCGCCCGACCGCCTCAGCGCCCTCGACGCAGCCTTCCTGGATCTCGAGACCGCGCAGGCGCCCCTGCACGTCGGCTGGACGCTACGGCTCGACGGGCCCGCCCCCTCGCTCGCCGCGCTGCGGCGCCACATCGACGCCCGGCTGGACGCGCTGCCGCGCTTCCGACGACGGATCGACGGCCAGCAGTGGGCCGACGACCCCGGCTTCGACGTCGCGCGCCACGTGCACGGCATGACGCTCGCAGCGCCCGGCGGCCCGGGCGAGCTGCGCGCGCTGGCGGGGCGGCTGCTCGGCCGCCCGCTGGACATGGACCGGCCGCTGTGGCGCCTGGCGCGGATCGACGGGCTTGCGGGCGGCGGCTGGGCGATCGTCGGGCAGGCCCACCACGCGCTCGTGGACGGCATCGCCGCCGTGCAGGTCGCGCTGCTGCTGTTCGACGGCGTCGAGGCCGAGCCGTCGACATGGACGGCGCAGCCTGCGCCCGGCGCGGCGCGCGTGGCGCAGGCGGGCGCGGCACGCGCAGCGCGGACGCTGGCCGGCGCGCTGCGCAGCCCGAGCTTCCCCGCGCGCCAGGTGCGCGCCGCCACCGAGGCGCTGGCACGCCCGGCCGCGCCGACGGCGCTGAACCGCTCGCTGACGCACCGGCGCGAGGTCGCGTTCGCCGACGCGCCGCTCGAGGAGCTGCGCACGGCCGGCCGCAACCACGGGGCGACGATCAACGACGTCCTGCTGGCGGCCTCCTCGCTCGCGCTCGGCCGTGCGCTCAAGCGCCGCGGGGACCGCCCGCAGTCGGTGAAGGCGCTCGTCCCGGTGAACACCCGCACGGGCGAGGCCGGCGACCTGGGCAACGACATCTCGTTCGTGACCGTCGAGCTGCCGGTGCGCGAGACCGACCCGCTCACGACGCTGCGCGCCGTCCGCGACGCCACGAAGGCCGCCAAGTCCCGCGGCGAGGCGCGCCCGCTGCGCGCGCTGGCGCAGGCGGCGGAGCTGCTGCCGGGCCCCGGCCGCCGGTTCGTCACGCGCGCCGCGGCGCGCGCCGCCGCCTTCAACGTCGTCGTGTCGAACGTGCCCGGCCCGCCCGAGCATCTGACGCTGCTCGGCCGCCGCCTGACCGCGATGCATCCCGCCGTCCCGTTCCTGCACGGCCATGCGCTGTCGATTGGCGTGCTCAGCTACGCAGGCCGCCTGCAGGCCGGGATCTACGCCGACGCCGAGGTCATGCCCGACGCCATCGACGTCGCGCGCGACCTCGAGCAGGCGCTCGACGCGCTGCGCGTCGGCCACCGCGAGCAGGCGCCGACACCGTGGCGCGAGCGCGCACGCGCCCGGCGCCGCACGACTCAGCGCGCGAAGCGGTAGACCGGCCCGTCCAGCGAGGCGACGTACACGCGCCCGCGCGCGTCCTGGCCGAACGACGAGATGCTCGACACCTTGCGCAGCCTCAGCGAGCGGTCGCCGCTCGCGCGCGACTGCGACAGCTTCACCGAGCGCAGCTGGCCCTTGCAGTAGTCCCCGTAGACGTAGCGCCCGTAGAGCGAGCCGAGCGCACGGTCGCGCACGATGTAGCCGCCGGTGATGGAGCACCAGCCGTCGGAGTGGGTCTTCGTCAGCTGCGGGAACACGGCGCCCGGCGCGGGCTCGTCGAAGTTGCGCCGCCGCCCCTCCCACGGCCGCCAGCCGAAGTTCACGCCGCGCGCGGTGCCGCGGCTGCGGAAGTCGATCTCCTCGACGGCGTTCTGGCCGACGTCGGCGATGACCATGTCGCCGGTGCGGCGGTCGAACGAGAAGCGCCACGGGTTGCGCAGGCCGTAGCTGTAGATCGCCCCGCGCGCGCCGGCGCGGCCTGCGAACGGGTTGCTCTTCGGGATCCCGTAGCCGCCGCCGGCCTTCGGCGCGATCCGGATGATCTTGCCCAGCAGCGAGCCGAGGTTCTGGCCGTTGCCGCGCGCGCCGTGCTGGTCGTTCGCGCCGCCGCCGTCGCCCAGGCCGGCGTACAGGTAGCCGTCGGGGCCGAGCTGCAGCTGCCCGCCGTTGTGGTTGGACTCGCTGTCTGGCTGCACGAGGATGCGCTTCGCCGAGCCGGCGTCCGCACGGTCGCGCGACGGCGCGCGGAACGCGTCGATCTCCTCGTCTCCCGCGCGGTTGGTGAAGTAGACCCAGAAGCGATGCGAGCGCGCGTAGTCGCGCGCGAAGGCCATCGAGAGCAGGCCCTGCTCGCCGCCGCTCACGACGCGCGACGTGATGTCCAGGAACGGCCGCGCGAGCTTGCGCCCGCCGCGCACGAGGCGGATCGCGCCGCCCTGCTCCACCACCATCAGCCGGCGCGCGTCGCCGGGCGGCGAGGTCACGTAGACCGGGCTCTGGAAGCTGCCGACCTTCGACAGGTGCAGCGCGCGCGCCGCGCCGGCCTGCTGCGCGGGGGTGCCGTCCGTCGTCTTCGCGGTCCCGTCCGAGCCGCCGCAGGCGGACACGACGGCGACGACGGCCAGCAGTGGGACCAGGATCCGGCGCACCCCCGTCAGGATGCCAGTCCGTAACGTCATCGGAGCCGACCGGACGGGAGAGTGCATGAGCCAGCGAGAGTTCGACGTGATCGTGATCGGTGCCGGGCCTGCCGGAGAGGTCGCCGCGGGGCGCCTCGGCGAAGGCGGCCTGAAGGTCGCGATCGTCGAGGGCCACCTCGTCGGCGGCGAGTGCTCGTTCTACGCCTGCATGCCATCCAAGTCGCTGCTGCGCCCCGCCGAGGCGATCGACGAGGCGCGCCGCATCCCCGGCGCCGCAGAGGCGATCACAGGCGAGCTCGACGTCCCGGCGGTCCTCGCCCGCCGCGACGAGGTGATCCATGAGCTCGACGACAGCGCGCAGCTCCCGTGGCTCTCGGATCGCGGCGTCGAGGTGGTCCGCGGCCGCGCGAAGATCACGGGCGAACGCACCGTCGCGGTCGGCGGCGACCAGCTCGTCGCGCGCCGCGCGGTCATCGTCGCCACCGGCAGCGACGCGCTGATCCCGCCCATCGACGGGCTGCGCGACGCGGAGCCGTGGACCAACCGCGAGATCACCACGACGAAGACCGTCCCCGCGCGCCTGCTGATCCTCGGCGGCGGCGTCGTCGGCGTCGAGATGGCGCAGGCGTTCGCCTCCTTCGGCTCGCAGGTCACGCTCGTCGAGGGCGGCGATCGCATCCTGGCGCGCGAGGAGCCCTTCGCCGCCCAGCAGGTCCACGAGTCGCTCGCCGAGCGCGGCGTGAAGATCATCACCGGCGCGAAGGCCACCGCGGTGCACCGCAACGGCGACGTGTCGATGGAGCTCGAGGGGCACGGGCCGGTCCACGGCGACGAGATCCTCGTCGCGGTCGGCCGCAGCCTGAACACGCGCGACCTCGGGCTCGACAGCATCGGCCTGGAGCCGGGCAAGCCGGTCGAGGTGCGCGACACGATGCAGAGCACCGCGCACGACTGGCTCTACGCGATCGGCGACGCCAACGGCCGCGTCCTGCTCACCCACATGGGCAAGTACCAGGGCCGCATCGCGTGCGACCACATCCTCGGCAAGCCGGTCGAGCTGCGCTCCGACGGCGGTCAGTCGCCGCGCGTCATCTTCACCGACCCGCAGGTCGCCGCGGTCGGCCACACGGAGGCCAGCGCCCGCGAGGCCGGGCTGAACATCCGCGTCGTCGAGGTCGGCAGCAGCGCGAACGCCGGCGGCTCGTTCTACGGCCGCAACGCGCCGGGCACGGCACGGATCGTGGTCGACGAGGACCGCGGCGTGATCGTGGGCGCGACGTTCACCGGGCCCGACATCGGCGAGTTCATCCACGCCGCGACGATCGCGGTGATCGGCGAGGTGCCGCTCGAGCGCCTCTGGCATGCGGTCCCGAGCTTCCCGACGCGCAGCGAGCTGTGGCTGCGGCTGCTCGAGACCTATGGGCTCTGAGACCGCGTTCGGAGACATCGAGCTGCCCGACCACAACGGCATCCCGCGGCGCCTGACGCAGCTCGTCGGCGGCGACCCGTGCGTGCTGCAGTTCTACCGCGGCTTCTGGTGCCCGAAGGAGCAGGCGTTCTTCCGCCGGCTCGTGGAGCTGCAGGAGAGCGCCGAGGTCGCGTACACGAGCTTCGTCTCGGTGAGCGTGGACGAGCCGCGCGTGGCGGCCGCGTTCCGCGCCGGTCTCGGCGCGCGCTGGACATTCCTGTCCGACCACGAGCGCGCATGGATCGAGCGCCTCGGGCTGCGCGAGACGACCGACACGAAGAACGACCCCTACCGCCCCGTCGTGTTCGTGTTGAAGCCCGACCTGACGGTTCACCGCGAGTACAACGGCTACTGGTACTGGGGCCGGCCCACGATCGACGAGCTGCACCGCGACCTGCGCGAGGTGACGATGGAGGTGCGTCCCGATTGGACGCCCGGGCTGGTGGGATAGATCTGATCGGCGGTCTTCATGCCGACCCGCGGATCTTCGACCCGGCGGGCGCGCCCGCGTGGGTCTCGCTGATCGTCGTGCCCGAGGAGCTGCGCCCGCCGTTCGACGACCCGGCGGTCCAGCAGGCGCGCCGGCGCGTCCTCGCCGAGCCGGCGCCGGACGCGGTCTCGACGCTCCTGGCCGACGACAGCCGCTTCGCCGGGGCGATCACGGTCCGCCGCGGCGCGGGTGCGCGCGAGCTGCTCGCGGACGACCCGTTCGCGCGCATCCACCCGGCGCGGATTCTCCACGTGGAAGGCGGCGTCTTCGGCACCGCCCCGCCTCCCACCGGCCCCACGATCGAGCGCCACGGCTCGGCCCGTCCCTGGCCCTGGGATCGATTCGAGTAGCGTCGTCTCCGTGGCGACGCCGGGCTCCGAGCAGGATCTGGTCGACCGGCTGCGCGCCGGTGACGAGAACGCGTTCGCGGAGCTCGTCCGCCGCTACCACCGGCTGATGCTGCGCGTGGCGCGCGGCTACGTGCGCACCGACGCGGTCGCCGAGGAGGTCGTGCAGGAGGCGTGGCTGGCCGTCCTGCGCGGCATCGAGCGCTTCGAGGGCCGGTCGTCGTTCAAGACCTGGCTGCTGCGGATCGTCGCCAACCGCGCGATGACGCAGGGCGTCAGGGAGGCGCGCAGCGTGCCGTTCGCGTCACTGGAGGACGAGGACGAGCCGAGCGTCTCGCCCGAGCACTTCCACCCCGAGGGCGAGGCCGGCGCGGGCGCGTGGACGGCGCCGCCCGAGCCGTGGCCCGAGGACCGGCTGCTGGCGCAGGAGACGCGCGACGTGATCGAGCGGGCGATCGAGGAGCTGCCGCCCGCGCAGCGCGCGGTCGTGTCGATGCGCGACGTCGACGGCTGGTCGTCTGAGGAGGTGCAGGAGGCGCTGGAGATCACCGCCGCCAACCAGCGCGTCCTGCTGCACCGCGGGCGCCAGAAGGTGCGCGCGGCGCTGGAGGCCTACCTCTCGCCCTCCCAGTAGTCCACGCCGGACGACCGCTTTACGATGATGTGGTCGCGGCGGTCCTTCGGGTTGACCATGATCTTGTCGCTGTCGGGGTAGACGCACGCGCCGGTCTCGGCGCGGTTCGCCCACATCAGCACGCGCGCGCCGGCGTCGCTGAAGTTGCTGACCTGATGGGCGCCGTCGGGGCCCTCGGGGAAGGCGACGATGTCGCCCTCGCGCAGCTCGTCCGTGCCGCCCGGGTGACGGACGCTCGGCGTGCCCTCGAGGACGAGCAGCCATTCCTCCTCGCCGTACTCGTAGTGGTACGGGCAGAGGTGCTGGCCGGGCCGGATCAGGTAATGCGATGCGCCGAGCTTGTCGCCGCCGACCTTCGGACCGATGCGGTCGTAGGCCGTCCGGAAGCCCTCCGGATCGTCCTTGTCGTCGGTGAACTCGGGCTCTGAGAGGTTGTAGCGCTTCACCCCTGCAGTGTGCCCGAGAGGCGCCCGCGGAGCGAAGCGAGCTCGGTGACGGCGACGCCGACGTAGGTCGCCGAGGCGGCGACGATGTCGGCCTGCAGGTCGGCCATGTAGGCGGGATCGGTGTCGAGTCCGGTGAGGGCTGCGAGCGCCCGCTCGGACTCCAGGAGCGCGATCCGCTCCCGCAGCTCGGCGGCGCCGTAGCCCGCTTCGATGTAGCTGCTGATTCCCATGACGGCGAAGGTACGCCCAGCGACGCTCGCAATCGTCGGCCTCCCGCACGATCTTGAGTCCTCCTCGCGGAGGATCTAGCGTGCCCGCAATGGACAACGATCAGACGATCCGCTCGCTCGCCGGCATCCGCGTGGCGATCGGCACCTCGGCATGGGCGACCCCGCGGCTGGCGGGCAAGGCCTTCGGCCTGGACTCCGACGCGAACCCGCAGTCCCCCTACCTCGCGCGCCTGTTCGGCGTCCGCGACCTCGCGCTGGGCATCGGCGCGCTGACGACCACCGGCGAGTCGCGCCGCCACTGGCTGATGCTCGGGATGATGTGCGACGCCGCCGACGCAGCGGCGGGCTACATGGCCGGCCGCGCCGGCTACCTGCCGAAGGTCCCGACCGTGCTGGTCACCGGCGTCGCGCTCGTCGCCGCCGGCCTCGGCGCCGCGGCGCTCGCCGGCGAGGGCTAGTTCCTGCCCGGCGCCGGATGTGGGCCTGACGCTAGCTCTCGAGCACCTCGAACGCGATGCCGGCGCGCTGCAGGCGGGCGATCAGCGCGTCGCCCATCGCGACGGCCGTCGTGACCTGCCCCGCGGTCTTCGGAAGGTCGTCCTGTGCCAGGCACAGCGCCGACTCGGCGAGCATCCGCGACGTCTCGGTGTAGCCCGGGTCGCCCCCCGACACCATCGTGACGACGCGCTTGCCGCCGCCCTCGCCGACGAAGCGCACCTTGAACCAGCCCTTCTCGCGATCGGAGTCCGACGGGCCGTCGCCCGGGCTCAGCCGGCCCAGCAGCGCCTTTCGGACGGGCGGCACCTGAGCCGCGGCGAACAGCGAAGCCACGCCCGCGACGCCGCCGAGCGCCACCGGCAGGCGCTTGACGCCGGCGTAGTGGCCGTAGGTGAAGTCCGGGCCGTAGCGCTCGAGCGCCCGCGCGGAGCGCGCGATCACCTGCGGGTCGATCGTCGGCATCGGCACGGCCCAGTAGCCGAGCTCGCGGTGCGGCTTGGCCTCCAGCCGGACGCGCCGGCCGTTGTCGCGGCTCTCCGCCTCGCGGCGCTCCTTGTGCGCCTGCTGGGTCTGGCGTACGCGCGAGAACGCCGTCATCGCCGAGTGGAACGTCCCTCCTGACGGCTTGCCGCCGGCGCGGACGAACCCGCGCACCTGCAGCGGCACGCCCTCCGGCAGCTGCTCGACCGTGAACAGCACCCCAAGGTCATGCGGGATGGAGTCGAAGCCGCAGGCGTGCACGATCCGCGCGCCCGACCGCTCGGCCTCGGCGTGATGGCGCACGTACATGCGGTCGACGAACTCCGGCTCGCCCGTCAGGTCGACGTAATCGGTCCCGGCCGCCGCGCAGGCGGCCACGAGCGGCTCGCCGTAGGTCACGTACGGCCCGACGGTCGTGATCACGACGCGCGCGGCCTCGGCGACCGACCGCAGCGAGGCCTCGTCGTTGACGTCGGCGTGCAGCAGCGGCACGTCGATCCCGAGGCGCTCGGACAGCGCGTCGAGCTTGGCCCGGTTGCGCCCGGCCAGCGCCCAGCGCACCCCCTCGCCGGCGTGCTTCGCCAGGTACTCGGCGGTCAGCGCGCCGGTGTACCCGGTCGCACCGAAGAGGACGATGTCGTGGTCGCGCTCGGGCATGCCGAGCACTCTATTCAGCGCCGGTGGTGGCGGCGGTGCTTGCGCCTGTGGCGGTGCTTGCGCTTGCGCTTGTGCTTCTTCTTGGCCTTCGGCTTCGGGGCCGTCGCACCCGGCTCGGGCTCGAAGGCGCCCGGCACGAAGCGCTGGACGAACGCGCGGATCGGCCCCTCGGCAACGCGCGCGTAGACGCCGGGCTTGCCGGGCTCCGCGCAGCCGTCGCCGAAGCTCGTCGCGCCCACGAGCCGCGGCGTGCCATCCAGCGCCGGCACGAGCAGCGGGCCACCGGAGTCGCCCTGGCAGGTGTCGGTGCCGCCCTGCGGATACCCGGCGCAGAGCATCGTCCTGGCGTCGTACGAGCCGCCGCCGACCCCGTCCGGATAGGCCTTCGCGCAGTCGGCGTCGGCCTCGATCGGGACCTGCGCCTGCTGCATCGTGTCCGGCGGGTCCTGGGCGTCCTCGGACGTCAGGCCGAACCCGGCGATCGTCGCCTTCGTCCCGGGATCCCAGATGTGGCGCTCGCCGGCCGCCGCGATGTGCACGGGTGAGACGGCCGACGGAGCGGCGAGCTGGAGGAGCGTGACGTCGTTGCCGCTGCCGTTCGTGACGATGTAGTCGCTGTCGACGACGACCTGCCGGACCGCGTGATCCTCGGCGCCGCTGCCGTCCGCGTGGACGCTCCCGAGCTTCACGTCGATCATGCCGGCCGGCCAGCCGACGGGCGTCGGGACGATCGCGCCGGTCAGCGAGCCGCAGTGGCCGGCGGTCATCACCCAGTCGGGCGCGATCAGCGTCCCGCTGCAGCCGAACGAGCCGCCGATGGAGATGTTCGCGACGTAGCGCAGCTGACCGTCCGGGACCGCGGTCCCGCCGACGACTGCTCCCGCCGGGCTCGCCGCGCACAGCGCGACGGCCGCGACGAATCCTCCCACTGCCCGTCGCATCGTCCTTCGACCGTAGCGAAGCCGCCGCGGGCGTGTGCCAGTAGATCATCTAGACTGGGCGCCTTCGGGGCGTGGCGCAGCCTGGTAGCGCGCACCGTTCGGGTCGGTGAGGTCCCCGGTTCAAATCCGGGCGCCCCGACTATTCCTCTTCACAGCCGTCGACCCGACCCGACGACGGCAGCCGCGAATGAACCCGCACGCAGAGGTCGACCGCGTAGACGCCGGTGACGAGGGCATCCGCATCCGCGGGACCCTGGTCGGCGGCGACGGCGCGCCGCAGCTGACCGCGCGCCGGCGCGCGGACGGCCACGAGGTCACGGTCCCCGCGGCCCTGGATGGCGACTCGTTCGACGTCTCCGTGCCCTACACCGCCCTGCCCGAGCGCGATCTGGGCCAGGCCGACTTCTGGGACCTGTATCTCGGCGAGCTGCGCCTCGGCCGCCACCGTGACGGCGTCGCCGACAAGCGCCACGCCTACGTCTTCCCCCGCCACGAGGCCGGCGAGCGGCGCTTCCGGCCGTTCTACAACGTCCGCAACCACCTGTTCATCCGCAGCGGGCCGATCGAGGACGACTTCGTGCCCGCGGCCGTGGCGCCGCCCGTCCGCCCGCCGCGCCGGCGCGTCGTGCCGCCGCACGAGCTGTGGCTGCACCGCGTCGCCCACGCGCTCGCGCGGGCGGTGCTGCGCCGGCGCCCGAAGGGCAACAGGACGAAGGTGACGATCCTGATCGCCAACGCGTATGGCATGGGCGGCACGGTCCGGACGTGCCTCAACGTCGCCGGCTTCCTCGCCCGCGCCCATGACGTCGAGATCATCAGCACGCACCGCACCAGCGACCGCCCGTTCTTCCCGTTCCCGCCGGGCGTGAAGGTCCGCGTCGCCGACGACCAGCGCGACCGGCCGCTCGGGG
>Ga0308175_100000318_pt1 | contig 34889 bp, 29 predicted proteins | sample PhyCR1_3_FD_203893 | JGI IMG/M metagenome (GOLD analysis project Ga0308175, IMG submission 203893) | Soil microbial communities from UC Gill Tract Community Farm, Albany, California, United States - DLSLS.C.R1 | ecosystem: Environmental > Terrestrial > Soil > Agricultural land | place: USA...
GATAGACTTGAAATCAACCTGGCCATCACCCGGTGAACGGTAACGGCCCGCACGATTCAACCAATTTTGGTAACCGCCAAAGGTTCCCTGCTTGCCGGTTTTGTTGAACTCCGCGTCTTTTACGTGAAAAGCTTTGATGCGTTCGTGGTAGTGATCTATGTAAGCCAGATAATCCAATTGTTGTAATACAAAATGCGAAGCATCATACAGCAAACAGGCACGCGAATGGTTTTTCACTTCCCCCAAAAACATTTCGTAGGTCTCGCCGTCAAACAAATCTTCACAAGGATGAATTTCGTAGCAAACGTCCACACCGCATTCGTCAAAATAATTTAGAATCGGAAGCCATCGTTTAGCGAGTTCTTTAAAGCCTTCTTCTACCAAACCTTCGGGCCGTTGCGGCCAGGGATGAAAATAAGGCCAGAGCAAGGAGCCGCTGAACGAAGGACATGCATTCAATCCTAAATTCTGCGAAGCCTTTGCTGCGTATTTCATTTGTTGCACCGCCCATTCGGTTCGGGCTTTCGGATTGCCGCGAAGTCCTTCCGGTGCAAAGCCGTCGAACAGTAAATCATAGGCCGGATGCACGGCTACCAACTGGCCCTGAATGTGCGTGGCAAGTTCTGTTACCTGGAGCCCGCAATTGTTTATCAAACCTTTCCATTCATCGCAATAAGTTTTGCTTTCCGCGGCTTTTTGCAGGTCAATGCAACGCGGGTCGTTGGTGGGAATTTGCACGCCGACAAAACCCAAACTTGCCGCCCATTCGCAAATGCTTTTTAAATCGTTGAACGGCGGTTTATCGCTGAGGAATTGCGCAAGGAAAATTCCGGGGCCTTTTATTGTTTGCATGAAAGAAGTTTAGTTTTTAGACAACGTAATCTGTCCATTTTTTATCTGATTGACTTGAGGATACGACGTTGTCAATAAAGGCCATGCCGCGTATGCCATCCTCTACACCGGGAAAATCAAGCGATTCTTTTGAGGGCTCAACCCCTTCCAATTTAGCAAGCAAGGTTCTGGCAAAATTGCGGTAGATGTTTCCAAAGGCTTCCAAATAACCTTCAGGATGCCCGCCGGGTGTTCGGCAGTTTTGCGTCGCATACGACGATAAAAAGTCTGTGTAATTACTTCCTGCCCGCAAAACCTGCATGGGCTTATCAAGCCATTTTACCAACAAGGTGTTCGGCTCCATTTGGTGCCATTCAAGCCCACCGGCCTCGCCGTAAATTTTTATCTTCAAGGCATTTTCTTCACCCGCTGCAATTTGTGTCGCTATTAAAACACCCGAAGCACCGTTGTCAAATTTCAAAAGCACAGCGCCGTCATCATCCAGCGCACGGCCTTCTACTATAATGTTTAAATCGGCGCAAAGCTTAGTGATCTTTAACCCTGAAATGTATTCGGCCAAATGAGCAGCGTGTGTGCCAATGTCACCCATCGCTCCTGCCTTTCCCGACTTTGAAGGATCGGTTCGCCATGCAGCCTGTGCATTGCCTTCACGTTCTGACAAACGGCTTAACCATCCTTGCGGGTACTCGACAATTATTTTCCGAATCTTGCCCAAGGCACCTTCTTTCACCATTTGGCGAGCTTGCTTCACCATCGGGTAACCCGAATAGGTATGCGTGAGACAAAGGATCAAAGCCGTTTCTTCTACTTTTTGCTTTAGCTTTTTTGCCTCGTCCAGCGTGAACGTCATTGGCTTTTCGATGACCACGTGAAAACCGTTTTCAAGCGCCATCATGGCCGGGGCAAAATGCGCAAAATTTGGTGTGACGATTGTAACGAAATCAATTCGTTTATCTAAAGGCAATGCTGCTTCTGCCTTTATCATTTCGTCGTACGACGTATAGTTTCGATCATCGGGAAGAAACAACATCTGGCCCGACTCCTTTGCCACCTCTGCTTTTATGCTCAGTGCGCCGGCGGTCAGTTCAATGAGGCCGTCCATGTTGGCGGCAATGCGGTGGATGGCGCCGATGAACGCATCCTTTCCGCCACCAATCATTCCCATTCGTAATTTTCGCATAGCCAATCGAGGTTTCGTTTGAAGATAATTTTGAAGCGAAGCAAAAACAATTTTCGCTTGCAGATTGTTTAAAAGTAAGAAGGGTTTTGTTGGCGGCTACAAAACTTGCATAGTGATTTTTTCTCCCGTGAATTTTTTGTGTAAAAGAAACACGATTTGGTTTTCAAAATGCCGTACATTTAAAACCGAAGTCTAACGTACAACAGAAAAAATTATCGTTCATGCTTGCACCGAAAACGGTCCCGTTTACTTTTTTCTTTCACCATCAACCCACCACAATTTTTTACGCATGAAATCCACTACGCGATTGCAGTTATCGGTCATGATGTTTTTAAACTTTTTTATTTGGGGCGGATGGTTTGTGACCTTGGGAACGTACTTGTCAAATAACCTTAACGCAACAGGGGCGCAGAGTGGAAATGTTTTTTCAACGCAGTCCTGGGGCGCCATCATTGCTCCGTTCATCATCGGATTAATTGCAGACCGTTACATCAACGCCGAAAAAATTCTGGGTGTGCTACACATCGTTGGTGCCTTCTTAATGTATCAGATGTATAATTCCTCTGCCATTGGGAGCTTTTACCCTTATGTGTTAATGTACATGATTCTTTATATGCCCACGCTGGCCCTGGTTAATTCGGTTTCTTTTAATCAGATGAACGATCCGGAAAAAGAATTTTCCAACATTCGCGTTTGGGGAACAATTGGCTGGATTGTGGCCGGACTTTTAATCAGTTATATTTTTCATTGGGATGCCAAGGACAACGTACGGCAAGGAATGCTAAGGAACACTTTTCTCATGTCTTCCATTGCTTCGCTGATATTGGGTGTGTTTAGTTTTACTTTACCCAAAACGCCGCCCGCAAAATCTTCGTCTGAAAAAGTAAGCATCAAAGAAATTTTAGGTCTTGAAGCGTTGACCCTTTTGAAGAACAAAAATTTTCTTGTCTTTTTTGTTTCGTCCATTTTAATCTGCATTCCGCTTGCTTTTTACTACCAGAATACAAATGATTTCTTAACCAACATCGGCGTTGAAAATCCAACCGGGAAAATGACCATTGGCCAGGCTTCTGAAGTTCTTTTCCTTTTGGCGCTACCGGTTTTTTTCTCAAAGTTTGGTTTCAAGAAAACAATTCTTGTGGGCATGTTGGCCTGGGCGCTGCGTTATGCCTTGTTTGCCTTCGGTAACGCCGGTGCATTAAGCTTTATGTTGATCCTTGGAATTGCACTGCACGGTGTTTGTTACGATTTCTTTTTTGTTTCCGGCCAGATTTACACCAACTCAAAAGCCGGCGACCGTTACAAAAGTGCCGCACAGGGTTTGATTACGTTAGCAACGTACGGGGTAGGCATGTTGCTTGGCTTTGCCATTGCGGGAAAGATAACCGACAGTTATAAAATCGCCGAACATCAATACAATTATAAAATGGTTTGGCTGATGCCTGCCGGGATTGCCTTCATAGTGCTGTTGATTTTCGCTGTCTTCTTTAAAGATGAAAAGAAAGAAGCGATCACCGAGCCTGAAGCCGAAAAAGGATTGGCTGCCACACGCCTTACATAATAATTATGGAAAGAAGAGGAATGATAAAAAACTTATTGCTAACCGGTACGGCCGTTGCCGCATCGCCGGTTATTTCATTGGCATGCAGCGACGTTGCTGTTACTGCGAAAGAAGAAAAACTCAAAGGCAATATCAACCATTCAGTTTGTCAATGGACGTACAATTTTTTGCCGCTTGATGAATTGTGTCAGGCTGTAAAAAAAATTGGCTTCAGCGCCCTTGATTTGGTTGGCCCGAAAGACTGGCCCACGTTGCAGAAATACGGCATCTTCAGCTCCATGTGCTATACGGCAGGCGAAAACAGTTTGACAAAGGGCTGGAACGATCCAAGCCAACATGCCCGGCTGATAAAAGACTTTATGGAAGCAATTCCGCTTGTGGCAAAAGCCGGTTACAAAAATGTGATCACATTTAGCGGCAACCGCAACGGCATGGAAGATGAAACGGGTCTGAAAAATTGTGTAAATGGTTTAAAGCAAATCATGTCACTGGCTGAAAAATCGGGTGTGATGGTGCAGATGGAATTGTTGAACAGCAAGGTCAATCACAAAGATTACATGTGCGACAGAACGCCCTGGGGTGTTGAATTATGCAAGCGTCTCGGCTCACCCAACTTTAAATTGCTCTACGACATTTACCACATGCAGATTGACGAAGGTGACGTGATTCGCACCATCCAGGACAACCAGCAATACATCGGGCATTATCACACGGGCGGCGTACCGGGACGGCACGAAATAGACGACAGTCAGGAACTCTACTACCCGGCGATAATGAAAGCCATTCTTGCTACCGGCTTTAAAGATTATGTAGCGCAGGAATTTATTCCTACCGGAAAAGACAACAGCGACAAAATAGCCTCGTTGAAGAACGCAATTAAAATTTGTGATGTGTAAACCCTGCGTCGTTGTCAACAATATTGAGATGATTTTTGATAAAATACTTCTAACGATAAACACAAAACATGGCAGACAATACATACGATGCGATCGTCGTCGGCTCTGGGATCAGCGGCGGATGGGCGGCTAAAGAACTTACGCAAAAAGGATTGAAAGTCTTACTGCTCGAACGCGGCGAAGACGTAAAGCACCGCGTAGATTATCCGAGCACAAACAAAGACCCCTGGGAGTTTCCGCACCGCGGCGGACGCACACAGCAAATGATTAAAGATTATCCGGTGCTCAAACGCGATTACCCGCTGAACGAAATGAACCTTAACTGGTGGGCTTCCGACAAAGATTGTCCTTATACCGAAGTCAAGCGATTCGATTGGTATCGCGGTTATCACGTAGGCGGTCGTTCACTTATGTGGGGACGGCAATCGTACCGCTGGAGCGATTTTGATTTTGAAGCCAACGCAAAAGACGGCATTGCCATTGACTGGCCCATTCGCTACAAAGACATTGAGCCGTGGTATGGTTACGCAGAAAGTTTTGCTGGCATCAGTGGTTCCAAAGATGGTTTGTCTCAGTTGCCTGACGGAAACTTTTTGCCGGCAATGGAAATGAATTGCGTGGAGAAAGATGTGTCGGCCCGTATTAAAGAAAAGATGGGCCGGAGCATGGTCATTGGCCGCACGGCAAACATCACGCAACCAAAACCAGAGCAAGACCGCGTGAATTGTCAATACCGCAACAAATGCTGGCTGGGCTGTCCGTTTGGTGCTTATTTCAGCACGCAATCTGCCACCCTTCCGGTAGCAATGAAGACCGGCAATCTTACGCTCCGTCCCTGGTCTATCGTAAAAGAAATTATCTACGACAAAGACACCAAAAAGGCGAAAGGCGTTCGCATTCTTGATGCGCAAAACAACCAGACCTACGATTATTTTTCAAAGATTGTTTTTGTAAACGCTTCCACGCTCAATTCTGCATGGGTGTTGATGAATTCCGCTACTGATGTATGGCCCGATGGATTGGGCAGCAGCAGCGGCGAGTTGGGGCACAATTTAATGGACCATCATTTTCGCGTTGGCGCGTCGGGGCGTGTGGAAGGTTACGACGACAAATATTATTACGGCAAACGTCCCAACGGTATTTACGTGGTTCGGTATCGCAATCTCTTTGGCGACAAACGCGATTACCTGCGTGGCTTTGGTTACCAAGGCAGCGCCAGCCGCGAAGGCTGGGCAAGAGAGATTGCCGAACTGACGATTGGCGGAGAATACAAAGACGCACTTTGCGAACCCGGCGCGTGGACAATGGGAATGACCGCTTTTGGAGAAATGTTGCCTTATCACGAGAACAAAATTTCGCTTGATAAAACAAGAAAAGACAAATGGGGTTTGCCGGTGCTGGCAATTGATTGCGAAATAAAAGACAACGAACGGAAGATGCGGGTGGACATGATGAACGATGCAAAGGAAATGCTGGAGACCGCCGGCGTGAAAGACGTAAGAACGTACGATAATGATTATGCGCCGGGCATGGGCATTCACGAGATGGGCACTGCACGCATGGGCCGTGATCCGAAAACGTCCGTGCTCAACGAACGGAACCAGGTGTGGGATGCAAAGAACGTGTTCGTAACCGATGGCTCCTGCATGACCAGTGCAGCCTGTGTGAATCCATCGCTGACGTATATGGCGCTGACCGCGAGAGCAGCGGATTACGCGGTAAAGGAATTGAAGAAAGGAAACATTTGATTGCCTCTCAATTTTGCTGAATAGGCTTTGCAAAAGCACAAGAGTGCGACGCAACGGAAGCTGAATTGATAGATGAACTTCTGGTTCATAAAAATTAAAAGCGATGGAAGAAAAAGAAACCAAGTCAATTTCACGAAGAAGTTTTCTACTTAACACCGGTCTTGCTACTGCGGGCTTTTTTATTGTACCGCGCCACGTATTGGGTCGAGGCTTTATTGCGCCGAGCGACCGCTTGACCATCGCCAGCATTGGCGTCGGTGGCAAAGGCCAAAGCGACATTGCGAACTTTTACAAAAGCGGCAAAGCAGACATTGCTTTTTTGTGTGACGTGGACGACCGCCGTGCGGCCAACAGTGTGAAGGCTTTTCCAAAAGCAAAATACTACAAAGACTGGCGCGAACTCCTCGATAAAGAAGCCAAAAACTTCGACGCCGTTTCCGTTTCCACACCCGACCACAACCACGCTGTGATAACACTTGCTGCCATGCAAGCCGGCAAGCACGTGTACGTGCAAAAACCGCTGACCCACGATGTGTATGAAGCAAGGGTTTTAACCGAGGCCGCAAAAAAATACAAAGTCGTTACGCAAATGGGCAACCAAGGCGCATCGGGCGACGGCGTGCGGCAAATGATGGAATGGTACGATGATGGCGTGATTGGAAAAGTGCATACCGTTTACGTGTGGACAGACAGACCTGTTTGGCCGCAAGGCATTCAATGGCCAACAGCAAAAGCTGAAGTGCCAAAAGAATTGGATTGGAATCTTTGGCTGGGCACGGCGCCATATAAAGATTATGTTGAGAAGATTGTGCCTTTCAATTGGCGCGGCTGGTGGGATTACGGAACCGGTGCATTGGGTGACATGGGTTGTCATCTGATTGAGCCTGCGTTTCGCGTATTGGACCTGCAATACATAAACGACGTGCAAGCAAGCGTGGGCAGTGTTTACGTGGATGAATTCAAACGCGGCTATTTCCCCGATAGTTGTCCCCCCTCAAGCCACGTAACGATGACCTTTCCGGAAACACACAAGACAAAAGGCCCGGTGACTTTGCACTGGATGGACGGCGGCATTCAGCCCGAGAGACCGCAAGAATTGGGGGCAAATGAAATTTTTGGCGACGGTGGAAATGGCTGTTTGCTCATCGGTACAAAAGGCAAAATGATGTGCGATACGTATAGTCGCAATCCGCGTTTGTTGCCCACCGCAAAAACCGCCGAAGTAAAGGCGAAAGTGAAACAAAAAATAGCCCGTGTACAAGGCGGCGAAGACGGCCATTATGCGCAATGGGTAGAATCGGCCATTGCCGGATACGGTAACAAACCGGTAAGCTCGCCTTTTGAAATTGCGGGCCCGTTGACCGAAGCCTTGCTGATGGCAAATTTGGCAATTCGGGCTTACGACATCCGCACAGCCAAAGCCGATGGAAAAGGTTTTAATTATCCCGGCCGCGGCTTAAAATTATTGTGGGACAAAGATGCCATGAAGGTGACCAATCTTGATGAAGTGAACCAGTTTGTAAAACGTCAGTACCGGCAAGGGTTTAATCTGAACTGGTCGTAGGGAGACAACCGTTTGATATTGGGATATTGAGATATTGGGATATTATTTTTTCTGTGCTGCCCATCTTCACTTGGTATAACATGCGAACAAGTGAACAGGTGAACAAGTAAACAACTAAAAACAAACAATATGGATCGCAGAGACGCAGTGAAATACATCTCGGTTTTAATGGGTTCGGCCCTCGTTGGCGGTGATGCTTTTTTGCTCGGTTGCAAATCAAACTCGGGCAAAACTGATTGGCTGTCGGCGGAAAGTGTAGCCTATCTTGACGAGATTGGCGAAACCATTTTGCCCCGCACAAAAACACCCGGCGCCAAGGACGCACAAGTTGGCAAATTCATGCAGGTGATGGTGAACGATTGCTACGAAGAAGGCGATCAAACTGCTTTTAAAGAAGGCATGGACAAACTGAACGACGCCAGCAAGAAAAAGTATGACAAGACCTTTATGGAAGCCACGCCGGAACAACGCAAAGAACTTCTCATTGCTGTTGACAAAGAAGCAAAGGACTATCAAAAATCAATTGCAGATTACAACAGGACCGAAGATGATAAAGGAAGCAAAGACGCGAAATACGTGAAGCAGAAAAAGTCGCCGCATTATTTTACCATGATGAAGCAGCTAACCTTGCTTGGCTTCTTTACATCGAAGCCGGGCTTAACACAGGCCTTGCGATACACTGCCGTACCCGGGAAATTTGAAGGCTGCATTCCTTACAAAAAAGGCGACCCCGCCTTTGCTTAAACCATCGAACCATGACACAAAGCAGACGATCATTTTTACAAAATGCAGGCCTCGCCGCATCGGGAGTTTTATTGAGTAGTTATTTACCAGCGTGTAAAGCGACGGCCGCAAGCAAAAGCGTCAACGAGAATTTTGGTTTGCAACTTTACACCCTGCGCGACGATTTGCCCAAAGACCCCAAAGGCGTTCTCACGCAAGTAGCATCCTTTGGCTACAAGCAAATTGAAAGCTTCGAAGGAGCAAAAGGCATCTTCTGGGGCATGAGCAATACCGAGTTTAAAAAGCTGATGGATGATTTGGGCATGACCATCGTTTCAAGTCACTGCGACATCAACAAAGACTTTGAACGCAAGGCTGCTGAAGCCTCAGCCATCGGCATGAAATATTTACTTGCGCCCTACTTTGGCCCGCAAAAAAGCATTGATGATTTTAAGCGCTATGCCGACACGCTGAACAAACGTGGCGAGGTGTGCAAAAAAGCCGGTATCCGGTTTGGCTATCACAACCACGATTACGGTTTCAAACCCGTTGACGGTCAACTTCCACAGGATGTGCTGATGCAAAACACCGACAAGGATTTGGTAGATTTTGAGATGGACATGTACTGGGTAGTAACGGCCGGTCAAAATCCTTCCGACTGGTACAGAAAATATCCCGGCCGCTTCAAACTTTGCCACGTTAAAGACCGGCAAAAAGGCGTGCCCTTAACCGAAAAAAAGAACGTCTCCGTGGTATTGGGCACCGGCTCCATTGATTTTCCCTCGCATTTAAAAATTGGCGTTGCCAATGGTCTAAAATATTTTATTGTTGAACAGGAAGCCTACGAAGGCACAACGCCTTTGGCTGCAACGAAAGACGACGCGACGTACATGAAAAACATTAAAATCAGTGCTTAACGCGGCACCGAATCTTTTCTCGTGCTGTCGGCACTTTGCCGGTTGTCCAGTACAATGCCGTTGAGTGTATCGGGCCGGTTGCCATTTACGTTTTGTACGTTGGTAGTGCTTGGCCCGCTTTCGCCGGAGTTTGTATTAGAATTAGTGTTGGCCTTGTCGTTGTTGCAAGCAAAGAGAAAGACAGCGCAAAGAAGCCCGAAAAATTTTTTTTTCATCGTTCCCATTTTTGATTAAGCATCTCTCCTGCAATAATTCAACCAACGATATTTTTCAGCAAGCCAATTCAAAACAGCCATGAAAAAAGCGGCTCATCATTTTCTTTATTGCTTCCTTTTTGTGGGTATCTTTTTTCAAAGCTATGCGCAAGAAAAGAGTTGGATGCTGGCGCCTTTTGTTAAACAAGACGCAGCCAATCCTTGCCTGCTTCCTTCGAAGCAACGCTTTGTTGATCCCGTTCGCAAAAGCAGCGTTGGCTGGGAAGAAAAAGACGTTTTCAATCCGGCAGCCGTTGTTCGTAATGGAAAAATTTATTTGTTGTATCGTGCGCAAGACAGCATTGGGAAACCGGCGGGCACATCACGCATTGGCCTTGCGTACAGCAGCGATGGATTGCATTTCACAAAACTGAAAGCACCGGTTCTTTATCCTGATAACGACGCGTATAAAAAATACGAATGGGAAGGCGGCTGCGAAGACCCGCGCATTGTGGAGGATGATAACGGAACTTATTACATGACCTACACAGCCTATGATGGAATAACAGCAAGGCTTTTCATTGCCACGTCAAAAGACCTGATTCACTGGACAAAGCACGGTTCTGTTTTTAAAAATGCCGACGGCGGAAAGTACATCAACTACTGGTCGAAATCGGGTTCTATCATTTGCACCGCCAAGGGTGATAAGCTCGCCGCCACAAAAATCAAAGGCAAGTATTGGATGTATTGGGGTGAATCAAACATCTACATGGCCACATCTGATAACTTAATAGATTGGACGCCGATACCTGAAACCGATCCTTCAAAAAAAAGTTTTGATTCGTTACGCAATTACGAAGCATTCAAAATTTTGTTCTCACCGCGAAAGAAAAAATTCGACAGCGAATTGGTAGAACCCGGGCCTCCGGCGATGATCACAAAAGACGGCATTCGCTTCATTTACAACAGCAAGAACAGTCCTGATTACGGTGATAAAACCCTGCCCGATGGTGTGTATGCAGCAGGACAGATTCTTTTGGATAAAAATGATCCTGCAAGAGTGATTGACCGTTGCAATCAAAATTTTTTCAAACCCGGTAAGCCTTATGAAATAACAGGGCAAGTGAATAATGTTTGCTTCCTGGAAGGACTTGTACCATTTAAAGGCAAATGGTTTTTGTATTACGGCACCGCCGATTCCAAGATTGCCGTGGCCGTGCATGAATGATTAAACCACTTTCTGATTACCGAAATAAATTCCTTTGTCAAAACAATCCTCGCATCAAACAATCCAATTCAGCGTTAACACTCCCGCCAAACCCAAAACCGAAATCAGGCTTTCCATCACCGTCCATGTTTGAAAAGTTTTCTTCATGCTCAGGCCAAAATATTCTTTAAACATCCAGAAGCCGGTGTCGTTTACATGAGAGAAAAACAGGCTGCCAGCTCCTACCGACAGCACCATCAACTCCGGTGAAACACCGGGTGCAAGAAAAGGAACCATGATGCCCGATGCCGTTAATGAAGCCACTGTGGCAGAACCAAGGGCGACACGAAAAAGTGCGGCAATCAACCAGCCAAGCACCAGCGGAGACAAATGCAAATGATTTGAATAAGCCTTAATCGCATCACCTACTTTGCTGTCCACCAACACTTGCTTGAATGCGCCGCCGGCCGCTATCACCAAAATAATAAGGGCAATTGTTTTGATTCCTTCCGTGCAATAAAGCGCCGTTTTTTCGGCACTAAGCTTTAAAAGAAATACGCTTAAGCAAAGTGATAAAAGCAAGGCCAGGGTTGGCTCTTGCAGAAATAAAAAAATATTCTTCAACCATCCATTTGTAAGATAAATGCCGGCCGTGCCCACTGCAATCAAAGCCACCGGTGAAAGAATGATCAAAAAACTTTTTACAGCCGTTGGCAAGGCATTTTCGTTTGCTGCTTCAACCGTTATTGCTTCATCAACATTTTTCTTTTTAACGATAAGCCGCGGATAAAGAATACCGGCGATAACGGCAAGTGGAAGCGCAATAATTAAACCGTACACCAATGTTTTTCCAATGCTGGCGTGAAAGATTGCAGCCAGGGCAACCGGCCCCGGATGCGGCGGAAGAAAGCCGTGCATTACCGACAAAGGCGCCACCATTGGCAAACCCACATAAAGCAAAGGCAATCGCGTTGTTTTAGCGATGGCAAAAACAAGTGGTATCAATACCACAAAACCGGCGTTGTAAAAAAGCGGAATGCCCGCCAACAATCCTGTAAACAAAATGGCCCATTGAATATTCTTTATGCCAAAACTTTTTGTCAACACAAAAACAAGCTTTTGCGCGGCGCCGCTTTCTTCGGCAATCTTACCAATGATGGCGCCCAACACAAGCACCATCACCGTTCCGCTCAACGTATTTCCAATGCCGTTGTTGACAGAAGAAACAACTTGCGAAACATTCATGCCGAATGCCAATCCACTTAATATGGAAACGGCTAGCAAAGCCAGCACCGGACTGAGTTTTTTCAGGATAAGAAAAACAAGAAGAATGATTGAAGCAAGAAGGATGAGCAATTGCATCAGTATGAGTATTGATGAAGCGTGTGCATGGTTTCTTTTAACGAAGGATAAAGTCCTTTGTAAACAGCGAACAATTTGTGATAGACTTCTGCATTTTCTTTGATTGGTTCCGTTGCATCGCTCTTGGCTTGATGAAGAAAAGCGTAATCTTCAGCGGCATTCAATTCCTTCAATGCAAGATAAGCCGCACCAATGGCCGAAGCGTCGCCAGCATCTTGCGTGAGTATTTTTCTTCCGGTAACGTCGGCAAGAATCTGAACAAAGGCTTTTGCTTTAGCCACGCCGCCGCTTAACTTAATTTCTCTCACCGGCGGCAAGTTTTTTTCCAAAGAAGACAGAACATCAAACAACGAATAACAAACGCCTTCCATTGCAGCCCGCAGAAAACAATCTTTGTTGTGAACGGACTTAACACCGAAATAAACACCGCAACTTTTCTCGTCCCAAATTGGTGCTCTTTCGCCGTGCAGGTAAGGCAAAAAAAGCAAAGCCTTGCTGCCTGCAAGAACGTTCTCAACTGCGCGAAACGCTTCTTCAAAAATTTTTTCCTCTTTGTTTTGTGGTGCAAATTTTTCTACGGCCCATTCCACCGTGTTGCCGCCGTTATTGGTAGCGCCGCCGCACACAAATGTCTTTTCATCAAGCAGGTAATTGAAGATCATTCTTTCTTCATCAACAATTGGCGAAGGAGAAGTAATTCGCACCGCCGCACTTGTGCCAATGGTGATGGCCGCTACTGACTCATCAAAACAGCCGCTGCCCAAATTGGCAAGACAACCATCGCTTGCACCAATATAAAAAGCTGTGTTGATTGGAATATTTAAATCTTTGGCAACATAAGAAGGCAAGCCCGTTTTCTTGTGCGTTGTTGAAACAGGCTGAGACAATCGTTCAGAAGAAATGCCCGCAAACGACAACGCTTCTTCGTGCCATTGCAAGGAATAAATATTGAACAAACCCGTTGCCGACGCAATGGAATAATCAACCGCGTATTCGCCAAACAATTGCTGCCAGATGAACTCCTTCACTGAAATGAATTTGTGCGCATTTTTAAACAATTCCGGTTTGAATTCTTTCAGCCACCTGATTTTGCACAGCGGCGACATGGCGTGCAAAGGCGTGCCGCTAACTTTGTAAATCCGTTTGCCTTCATCTGATTGTCGAAGGTTCTGCGCAATCTCGCTGCTTCGCGTATCGGACCAAAGCAAAGCCTTCATCAAAGGCTCTCCTTTTTCATCTACTGCAAGAATGCTGTGCATAGCGGCGCTTAAACAAACGGCTTGGGGCGTTGCTGTTTGCCGGCCAATAATTTCACGCAGACATTGTTTAAACGCAGCATAGACGGCAAGAACATCCTGCTCGCTTTCGTCCGCTGCAGCGGAAGGGTAATGCGTTTGAACGGCATCAATCGCTTCACCGTTGGCCTTAACTGCAACGGCTTTAACACTTCCTGTACCGATGTCAATTCCGATTACATAAGCCTGCATTGTGGTCAAAATATTTTTGTGTGAAAGAACAATACACAATCGTTTCCGGCGAATAAAACGGCAAGAAAAAGCATTCTCCCGACTGAACCTATTGCCTCCACGTTGGTAACGTTGAAAAACCTTGCTAAACTGAAAACGGTGTGCAAAAAGATCAATAAAATATGGTGCGGTTTAAATGCTTAAACGCTTCCATGGCGCCCATGTATTCACAAGTTCGTGCCCCGGCTTTGTTGGCGTTGGCAATAATTTTTTTCCAATCGTCCGTGTCCATTGCCTGTATCATGGGCAGGGAAAAATTACTGAGTTGATGAAGAACCGCACCCACAAAGGCATCGCCTGCGCCGGTCGTGTCCACGGCTTGAACGGCAATGCTCGGCACCGTTGTTGTTTTGCCGGCATGCACCAACAACGTTCCTTCTTTGCCAAGCGTTATCGCAAACGTGGCGCTTGTGCCTTCTGCCAAAACCGTTGCGGCATCCACCACCGATGATTGGTGGGTGAGCAACATTGCTTCTTCATCGCTCACTTTAAAAAAATGACACTGCTTTAAAAAAGTCCAGCTTTGTTCAACGAAGCTTTCTTTTTTATCACCGAAAAGAAGATTGCGATAGTTTGGATCAAAGGAAATGAACTGGCCGCCTTCTCTTGCACGATGCAAAAGACTTACGTAGGCTTCCTGCAAAGGACCCGGCAAAAAAGCCGTAGCCGAACCAAAATGCACAATGGAAACTTCGTCGAGGTTGATGTGCTGCACGTCATCTGTCGAAAGTTGCCCGTCCGCACCGCGGTTAAAAACAAAATCGCGGCCGCCATCCTGCATCAGCGAAACAAAGGCAAAGGTTGTAAAGGACGATTTGTCAAGCGACATCCAAATGGTTGACACGCCAAAATCTTTCATCACATCCACCAGTTGGCGGCCAAAAGGATCGTCACCAACTTTGGCCGCCAGCAACACGTTGCCGCCGAGGGCTGCAATGGCTGCCGCTACGTTTGTGGGCGCACCGCCAGGCTTTTTTAAAAAATGTTCGCCTTCGGAAAGCGAGCGGCCCGTGTCGGTGCAAATCATGTCAATGAGTGCTTCGCCAATGCAAAGAATTTTCATTTGTGGTTTTGTTTTTTTGAGACAGAGGTTCGCTTATCTATTCAGCTTTTGTTGCCTCGCACTCTTGTGCGCTTTGTTCGCTATTCGGCAAGGCCTCCATTCTTTATGCAGACGCTCCGAAAAGCGAGCCGCGTAAAACCAAGCGCCGGTGGCCTTCTCCAAATGGAGTAACCGAGCGGCGCGAAGGTTAGGAACGCAGTTCGCGGGATGAGGTTTTCAAAACAATTCGCCCTGAATTAAAAAAGGTTTTTTCAAATGCAAGCCACAGGCTGCATTCAGCTTGTCAACAAAATAGCTAACCAACTCCGGCGAATGTTTTTCTTCGGCCATGTGCACAATAAAATACAATTCTTCCAGTCCTTTATTCAACCAATCATTTATCCGTTTTATCCAGTCGTCAATTCTTGCGTAATCGGTTGGATGAAGATTGTTGGACACAAACCGCACGAACGCTTTCGGTATTGAAAGATGCATGTGACAAGCATCTCTCCTGCCTGCCGTATCGGTTATCACCAATCCTTTGTTTACCGCACGAAGCAAATCCGTCAACCATTCCATTTCCTTTGCCTCAAACCAGTTCGGGTGGCGCAGTTCCACAAAAAGATCCATGGCCGTTGGCAAAGCGTGAATGAAATATTGCAATTCTTTTTTCCGTTGTGGCCCAAAGCCATCGCTCAATTGCAAAAATGCAGGACCAAGGTGTTCGCCAAAAACCGCAATGCTTTTTTCGAAGGCATGCATCAGCGGCAATTTTTCCGTTAACGAACCTTCGTGGCTGATGCCCTGGAAAACCTTTGGGCAAAATCTAAAATCAAATGCGCCTGCTTTTGCTGCCCACTTTGCAATCGTAGCTTCATCATAGAGATTGTAAAAGGTTGAATTGAGTTCGATGCAGTTGAATTGCTTCACATATTCATCGAGAAAGTGAGTATCGGCTGTGCCTTTTGGATAAAGCTTGCCTAACCATTCCTTCACGCCCCAGCGCGGACAACCAATGTAAATCTTCTGCGAAGCAGCGTGTCGCCCCGGTAAAACAAGTTTGTTCTCTTCCGGTTCGGGCGGAAGCCCCAAATCAACTTTATCAAGTGAAGTATATGGAATTTTGCCAAAGTCCATGATGAGTTTAGCCGCAGTTACTCAAAATTTGTTTTGTCGTATGCATTGGATGAAGAACTGCTCGAATTGAAAGAGCAACTTGTACAAGCGTTGTTGATGGTTTTGCGTGCAATTCTTTTGCATCGGTTATCATTCAATGGCTTGTGTTTGCTTTGAACATTTGGTAGAATTTCAAATACACGCCGTTCGTCCAGCCGAAGCCATCCTGCGTCGGATATTCTCCGCCGCCGCTTTCCAAATGAATGTTCTCTACGTTGTATTTCTCCAACATTTTGCCCGTGGCTTTAAAAACTCTTTCGTTTACCGCCATCCATCGTTCGCCAATCGTTCGGGCCAAATCGTTGTGTCCGTAATTGATCAAACCTTGTGCGGTTATAAATTGCAAAGGCGCCCAGCCGTTCGGTGCGTCCCATTGCTGGCCCGTGTGATAAATGGTTGTGACCACGCCGCCGTCGCGCAAAAATTTTTCTTCCACAATTTTTTTCACCTCATCGGCTTGTGCCGCCGTTGCCGCTTTTGTAAACAAAGGCAACATACCGGCAAGGCTCCATTTATCGGTCGTGTGTTTCTCCGTAAAATCGTAATCAAAAAAATACTTCAACCTGTCGTTCCAGCAGTATTTCGACAAAGCTTCTTTTCGTTTCTCTGCTTTTTTTGCATAGGCATCCGACTTAGCCTCCTGTCCCGCTGCTTTTGCGGCCTGGCTCAATATCCATTCGTATTTGTACAACAAGGAGTTTAAATCAACGGGGATGATGTTCGTCGTTTCAACAGTATTTAAATGAACGGTGTCCTGAAACCAACGGCTGCTAAAATCCCAGCCGCTTTCCGCTCCTGCCCGAAGATTGGTAAATACTTTCCGGTCTTTGTTCTTGTAGTCTTTCGCAGTCGTTATATCCTGAACATAACTCTCTTGCCGCGGTGCGTTGTTGTCGTCGTAATAACGATTGAGAACAGAACCGTCCGGCAATTTCACCACGCGGCGATGGGCATCATTCGCTTTCAAATTGTTTGCGCCTTCCATCCACCAATTGTATTCTTTCTCCAGCGCAGGCAAATATTTTTTGTAAACCGCATCACCGTTTTTATTGTGCAGAAGTTCTACCATCATTGCAAAATAGGGCGGTTGCGAACGGCTTAGATAATAGTTGCGGTTGCCGTTTGGAATGTGTCCGTAGGTATCAATGAGGTACTTGAGATTATCCAGCATTTCTTCGATCAAATCGTACCGGCCGCTGGCCGCAAGACCTTGCATTGTAAAGTAACTGTCCCAATAATAAATTTCCCGAAAACGTCCGCCGGGAACGATGTAAGAATCGGGCAAAGGCAGCAGCGAACTCCATTTGCGAAGCGTATCGGCTTTGCGGGTTAAGGTGCTCCAGAGTTCCGTGAGGTGTTCGTTCAGGTTGAGACCTTGCGTGAAAGCGGCGCCCGGTGTAACGGGCAAATAAAAATTGTCGAGCACAAACTGCCGCAGGCTTGCCGAATCTTTCTTTTTCAGAGCCGTGTATTTTTTCAGAATGATTTCCGGCTTGTATTGCGGCACCATGTCCACAAAGGTTTTGTTGTCGCCGAGAGCTTTTTTGAGTTGCACGTCTTCAAAGAGTTTGCCCCAGAGTTTATCGGGTGTTGGGGTGACTTGTGAAAAAGCATAGACAGAAAGCAGCAAAGGCAAGAGAAGCAAAAAACGTTTCATCAGCAAGCGTTTGATGTAGTTTTAAAGATAGGAATTGTAAGCGTTTGTAGTGATGTTGGCCATTCAGAAAGCAAAACACTTTTTCAAAAACAAATAGAGACAACCCATCTGCTCTAAAATCAACCGTTTTACTTGCTCTTTGTTTCGGCGGTATGAGAGGCCCGCAAATTTGCAAGGGCGGTTTTTATTTTTTCTTCCTCTTTTCTATTCGTCTTCTTTGCACCGGAATCGCCGCGACTAAAAAACGAAAGCATGTGTTTTTTCAGTTCAGCACTTGCGCTGGCAAAATTGTTTCCGGCATGCGTCAACAAAAGTTGTGTATAGGTCTCGTCGGTTAGCGTGTATTCGCCGCGTTTTGTATCGTATCCCGTGTCTAAGTCTTTATTCTCCAACGATACAACCGATTGCTTCAGGTTTTGCAAGGTTCGCGAATAAAAGTATTCCACCGTGTCAAAGCTTTGGATGAAAAGCTTTTCTACTTCGGCGGTCGGTGCTTTAAACTTTAGCGGCTTCAAAGGGCCAACTTTTGGAAGAACCCTGATTAAACCCGAAAGCAAAAACGAAAACAGTTTTGGCTTGTCGCGTTCGCGACCAAACTCTTTGTTGTAGTCCGCACGCTTCATGGCATAATAAAATTTCTGCGCCGTTAGCGTCGAATCTTTCTTGCGCAATTGGTCGCCTTTTGTTGCCCATGCGGCTTTAATCAACAGCGGGAAGAATTCTTTCACCGCCCACCGAAACGTGTTTACGGCCCGCGAAAAATTTTTAAAAAGATCGGTCAGGTGAAGCGAGTAGGTTTTGTACAAGGCCCTGTCCAAAACCGAATTACAAACTTTAAACCCAATGAAATCATGGTAAGCCTGCGAAGCATAATTTCCTTTGGCCGTTTCCGAAACATCAAATGCAAATTCAACGCGTTTGTGTGCGGCCTTGTCGTCTTCGTACGTAACTAGGTTTCCAAATTTCGTTTTATCCTTTGGGTATTCAACCGGTACGCTCTTGTTTACGCCAATGCTGTGCCCGTACACATCGGCGTAATAATGACAAAGCGCTCCAAGCGCAAAGCTGTATTCTTCGGGGCTTTTGGCTTCGGTCAGCAAAGCCTCCACAAAATCGCCGCTGCGCACATAATGAACGAGGTTGGTATAAAGCACGCTGCCAAAAGGATAATAACCCATGTCCGGCGATACCGCACCGCCGTAAGCATAAGCGTGCAAATTTTTCAGTGCAGAATCCTGCAGTTGCGGAAATTTTGCTTTCAACAAGGGAACAAAGAATTTGTCCCAGGCGGCATCAATCAGGGCCTCGTGCGTAAGGACGGAATAAGCTTTGCATACGGAAGGACGAAACAAGGCCAACGTCAACACAACCGAAAGCTTGAAAAGAAGCTTCATTGTTTTTGATTTAAAGAAGGCGATCTTCAAGGGTTATCAGGAATTACTATAAAAAGAATACCAGCGTTTGAATATGTGCAAAATCTATTGGAGGAAAAGTCTTTTGAAAAGAGCGTACAAGCCTTAATTTACAAACATGGTCCACAACCACGATCACGACCATCATTCGCATAACCTTGATTTTGAGCGGGGCAACAAGAAAGCCTTCATTGCCGGCATTTGTCTGAACCTGCTGTTTGTTTTGGCTGAAGTAATTGCCGGCTTTTTTTACAATTCAATGGCGTTGCTAACCGATGCCGGTCACAATGCCGGCGACGTTGCCGGACTGGTTTTATCGCTTCTTGCTTTTTGGATGGCGGGCAAAGCTTCCACACCAAAATATACCTACGGGTACAAAAAAACAACGGTGTTGGCTGCTTTGATAAACGCAGTGGTTTTGCTCATTGCCATTGGCGTTTTGGGTTACGAATCTATTTCCCGTTTGTTGAAGCCTCAACCCGTACAGGGAACGGTTGTCGCCTGGGTAGCAGGCCTTGGCATTGCAGTCAACGGACTCTCGGCTTTCCTTTTTTACAAAGGCAAGGAAAAAGACCTGAACGCCAAAAGTGCCTACCTGCATTTGCTTGCAGATGCTTTAGTGTCGCTGGGTGTAGTGGCGGCAGGCGTGATCATGAATTATACGCATTGGTACTGGCTCGATCCGGCCATCGGTCTGGTGATTATGGTAGTAATATTGTTCGGCACCTGGGGACTGCTGCGTGACAGTTTTCAAATGACGATTGACGCCGTGCCTTCGGGAATTCAATTGAACCAAATAAAACGCCTGATACTGCAAACGGAACACGTAAATAAAGTGGAGCATGTTCACGTGTGGCCGCTGAGCACAACCGAAAACGCTTTGACGGCACACGTGGTTATTGACGACGGATTGAGCTTTGATGAAAAGCTTAAGGTTGTTGCCAAACTGAAACACGAGTTGGAACACTACAACATTCACCACAGTACGATTGAACTCACCAAACTTTGAAGCATGGCCGTCAACGAAAAACTTACGACCCGCGTTCGCGAAGCGCTTTCTTCGCAACCTAAAGTGGAAGAGAAGAAAATGTTTCGAGGCGTATTGTTTATGGTGAACGATAAAATGTGCATCTCCGTTGGCGACGACCGCCTGATGTTGCGCATTGATCCAACGCTTCACAACGACGCTTTGCTAAAGCCCGGCGTAAGCACCGTTGTAATGGGCGGCCGCGAGTGCAAAGGCTACGTTTATGTAAAAGAAGATGCAGTACAGAAGAAAAAAGACTTTGACGACTGGATAAAGCTTGCGTTGGCATTTAACGAAAAGGCCAAGTCATCGAAAAGGAAGAAGTAAAGGAAAGCCCCGGGGCGAAACCGGGGCTTTGTCATTGCTATGCGAAAATTTTTGACCGTTTATTTCAGTGAGAACACAACGCCAAAGTTGACCGTATAATCGGCAAAGGCCGCGTCGCCTTGCGTATAAACGCCGGTTAGTTGCGTTCTGATTTTATCGGGTACGCTTTGAATGCGGTTGCGTTCAACGGCGTAGGGCACCGACAAATAAAATTGCGTCTTCTTTGTCTTGTAAGCCACCACGGGTTCCGCGGAAATCACGTAACCGGGCCGACGAAAACCGTTGCTGCCGCCAATGATGTCTTTCGCGGGAACACCCTCAACCCTCATACCTGCTGAAAACAAAAATTGATCAACGGAAAGGTTTGCACCCAAACGAAACATAAATTGATCGGGTACACTCATCACGTCACTACTGTTTTGAACCGCTGAAGCTGAAACTGTTCCGCCCCTTGCAGTGGAAACACCATTTTGTTCTCTTGGATTAAACAAATAATAACCGTTGGTGTAGAGTCCCCATTCTTTACTGAATTGATAAAAAGCATTGTACTCGGTTGAGAAACCCGTGCCGCCGTCGCCGAGTTGAATGGATTGATCAACGGGCCCCAAAACTTTTATCGAATCATTTTTCCAGAAATAATCCTGGTAGCGGTAATCCCCGGTTGGCAGTTTGATACCGACACCCAATTGCACGTTTGCCTTCGTCATCTTCGCCGGATCAACAAGCCAGTAATAAGCCGAAAGGCGAATGTCGCCCAAGCCAAAGGCATGTGTCTCGCGGCGGGCATTGGGGCTTTTGCTGTTGTTGCCGTAATGCTCGTACATAGACGAACGTGCGTTGGCAATGATGGGCGCATAAAACGCAACCGACCAGCGTGAACTCAGGCGGTGCGTTAAACTTAACTCCGTTGCAAAGGAGTGATTGATGACTTCCGTACCGGCTTCGATCCTTTCGGTTTGTTCTACCGTGCCCACAAAATGTTTGTACGATTTGAAATAACGCGTATTGATTCCGAAAGTCCATGAGGCTTGCTGCTCGTCGTTGTGCGAACCGGCCATGGTGCAGGTTGCGCCGTTGTTCCGAATGGCCACGCAGCCTTGTGCCTTTGCTGCGTAATAAAATCCAATCAACAAGATGAAGCAGAATATCCTTCTCATAAAAACTTATTTGTTGAGTGAAAGGCCGTTTTGCGAATTTGTTTGAAGGCGAAGTTTTCCCACGATGTACTCGCCTACTTTTTTGCCGACAATATTGCCTTGTTCTAAATCCGAACGAAAGTGAATGCCGCCGTAAAGCCGCGACCAGGATGCTTCCTGCGCCGCATCGCGGAAAGATTTAAACGAACGGTCAGGTATGCCGAATTCTCTTTCCGATGAATCGCGGTAAGAAAAGTTATCGCCGAAATAATGACTCATGACTTCTGCGGAAGCGGATGAAATCACCGAGTGACCGCTCACGTAAGAAGGAAAGGGCGGCGTTTGAATGTATGGCTGCCAGGCCGGATCAAGCAATTTGTTGATGACCGTTTCGGGGCGCACACTGTTGTTTAAATATTTCGCTTTCCAACAGGCAATAAAGCCGTCGAACAAGGCAATGGATGTTTCAGTATAGGCCGCAACGGTCTTGTCAAAGTCAGCACCGGATTTTTGTGCGGCAATGCCCACAATGTTCATCCAATGTCCCGGCGGCGAAAACTTTTTGGTCGCGTACATCACGTGGCCCGTTACGTGTAAATTGAAGGGATTGTCGTCGAAGAAATCAGCGATTTGTTTTTGTTCGTCGGTCAGGTTTTCAACCGTGTGTTTTACTTCCATGACTTCCCTGCAATAAGCAGAATTGCTATCCTTCATGTTGTACGTTACCGAAGGCGGCGGTAAAAACTGCGAGCAGGAATCCAGCGCCAGCGGACGTATGTCGCACCAATGCGGCTCCATGCCTTGCGCATACATCGGCGGCGTTGGAATCCAGCGGCCGTCTTCTTGCCTTACCGTAAATTTTTCGGCGCTGCGCGTCTTTGCGTAATTATCACCCTTACTCCATTTCATAACGGTTGCAACAATTGTATCGCTGAACGCAACCGTATTTTTTAAAACATCAGAAGGCATGCCCGCACTGTCAGCCCCGTTTTTTAATTCGTTGTAATAATCCATCAACACGCCTTCGGGAAACGTAACGGCGTTGCCCACTTTTACAAACGACAGCAAAGCAGCAAAGTGATAATCTATCGTCTTGCTTTTGTCGGGCTTTGGCATTTGCGGCAGGTGTTTGATTTGTCCGCTCAGCGATTGATAGGCGGAATCCCCAGCCGCAATGCATTCGTACGCGGCAATGTTGGCGTAAGCATAATTGCGCGACGCTACAACGGGTGAGAAGTTGTTGTACAGCACCACGTCGTTCAGGCGCTTAACGGTTTTGGAATACAGCAGCGGATCGGATGTGTACTTGGCATAATCGCCGGACTTGTGTTTGCAGGCAAACAAACTAACTGCACAGAGCAGTATGAAAAACTTTTTCATGAATTAACGGAAGATGTTTTGTAATGAATAAGGCAATCTTGTAGAAGGAAAACAAAGGTCAGATTGCCTGCGGAGGACGTTCTTGCTGCAGAGAATAATCAGCGAAAGAAAAAGACGTGTTGGTTACACGAATTGTCGTTGCTAATAGAAAAGATGACACCGGGAAATTTGTTTGCTCCTCCCAGAAAAAATCAGGCAGGCTGATTTTTAAAACGCCGCTGTTTTTCTTGTCCTGGGATTGGTCTGTTGATGCTTTTGCGAAATCGGCGCCAATGCATTTCAAGCCCGTTTTGGTTTTATTGGGAAGGCAGAGAAGTTCCAATGTGTCGTTGTGGACGCGGCGCTTGACGTACTCGTAATCTTTGCCGTCAATGTTGATAGAACCGTAGGCCCTTTCGAATTTACTGGAGCTTGTGTAATAAGGAAGATTGAGCTTTGTTTTTACGGAGACCAGTTCATCGTCGCCGTATTGGGCCGCATCCACCTTTTGTTCAATTCTTGCGGTACTGGCCTTGCTCACGTAAGCAATCATCAGCCTGTATCCATAAAGGTTGAATACAAGAATGAGGAGAAACAATATAGCAGCAAGGCGTTTCAAGCAGGCAATTGTAGCGAAAAGATAGGGAAAGTTTTGAAATGAAGAAATTGCGTTAGGTGAAGGGCAGCAATTGGGTTTAAGCAATTTGTCAATTGTTACTTACGGAAAAGCATTGGCAATGTGGCGGCTTTTTGTTTATTAGCACCGAACCAATGCTGATTAGTGATTTTATAGCCGATTGCTTGTTCTTCGCCCTGCCATATGCGCGAGTGCATTGTTGGTCGTTCGTTGTAGTCACCTTAGATGTTGTCCAAATACTTTGCGGCAAGTCTTGGAAACATCCGCTTTAAGTCGTCCCCATCTTCTGCCCACTCATTACCTGTTATTTCCTGTTGTTCTTGATAAGGATAGGGCATCTTTTGTCCTGTTACTTCTTCAAAAACAGTTGTAGGAACATAACCTAAACCTTCCCATTCAACATCTTCAATTTTGTCTGTCTCTAGGTCAACGAGTGTCTCTGGATTGTCGATGGTTCGGTAGTAAAACTCTCTGCCTTGTCCGATTACCCATTCTCTAAAATCATTGAAGCTGTCGTCACTACACCCGCCATGAATAATGTAGATGGCTCCCCAAAGCTCCCAAGTGTTTGCTTGGCCTCTGAAATAGCGAAACCTGTTTCCAAATAAAATGATGTCGTCAGGTGTCAACTTGCGAAGTTCGTTTGCTAATTCTTCTTGCTGTTGCTCATAGTTCCCCTCAGCGTTATCCTTTGTGGTCTGGATTATTTTCCAAAATCGGTCTTCGTCCATAAGAGCATCTGGTGCAGTGAAGTTTGTGTTTGGCGGTTCAGGAGCTTGGTTCTTTTTTGTCCCTCCAAAGAGTTTGTCAAATAGTCCCATAAATAATCATGAAGTTTTTAGTTGCTGAGGTCCGTCTGACAATGACAGCTAACGTCGAGGGCTTTGTGCAGGAGCGGTATTCTGTGTTCCTTCTGCCCTGAACCGCTGCTCATAAATGTACAAAAGTTGATTTTTATTTCTGCTGTTCACCTGCGTTCGGTCAGCCGAAGCCGAAGATGATTAGTGAACAAATGGTTGATGCTGCGTTCCGTCGCCCCGCTATTGCACAAAACCACCTGTTGTGTGCTGCCTTTTCTGTGTCCACTTAAAGCTGTTTCATTCTTTCAACAAGGATTTCAGTTCTTCAATTGTCAACGGCGGTTCGTCTCTGTGCAGCATTGCATGGCAGTTAGGGCAAACAGGTCGCAAATCCTTAATTGGGTCAACTTCATAATGTTCTCCAATGTCCGCAAGAGGTGTCAAATGATGGACGTGAATGAAACCCTTTCCGTGCTCTCCAAACTTTTTTTCAAAGTCAAAGCTACAAACAATGCAAGTCGTCCCGTAATGCTTGATGCAAAGCTCTCTTGCTTTGCTATTTCGTTCGTAAGCGTTAACAATAATTGTCCGCTTAGCACCTTCAAATAGTCTTTCTTCTTCGTTTGATGGTATTTCGTCAGGCAAAGGTTCGTCACCTGTAAGTCCCGTGCTTTCTAATGCTTCAATAAGTTCTGGTCGTAACTGCCAAACAAAGAATTTGCCGTCGTCCCAACCCTCAAAGAACAAGTCCCAATATTTGTATTTCTGCTGACTTCTTTGTGTAAAATTAATGTCGTACTGTTTAGCAATGCGCTTTGCATAGTTACCAACTTCCAAATTCAAAACGCCGTGCGGCACTTTTCCAGAATAGCCTAAAATTCTCCCAACTTGGCTTGCATAAGCATAGTATCCGTCGAATGAGTAAAGCGTCTGAAAAATGGCAAGGTCAAGCGGTTTTGTCAAACGGTCGTCCTGTAAAATTTCTGTCCACTGTGTTGGAGTTAATGTCGTCGCCATGAGTTAGTAGGTTGCTGAAATAAGGTTGCACACAACGCGTAAATATATGCCACCGCAGGCACAATTTCCTACTGGTTATCAATTCTAATTCGTGCCCGATGCTCCCGTGTGAGGGATAGAAGCGGAAAGCCTTTTTGCGGTGCACTGGTATTTCTGCATAGCGCAAAAGCTTGCAACGGATAGCCCGACGGCGCCGTGCAACGAATTGTGCGCAAGTAGCGCCGACACGCCCAATTTTGAAAAGTATAAATAACCCACGCTGCGACCTTTCGACAGGCTCAGGGTGATAACGCACACTCAACACCTTCTACTTCACCACATAGGTTTTCTTCTCCGGCCCCACTCCCGTTATCGTCAAACTTTTCCAGTTCCTCGGCAATACACTTTTTATTTGTGTCAATCCTTTGGGTGTTATTTCTACACCGCCAAAACCCATGATGACTGCTTGTAAAATGCCGCCTGCACCAGTTGCGAAATAAGGGTTGGTGCCTCCCTTTGTTTCTGCAATCACACGGAACGGAGGATTAAGATTCGGCACGTAAGCATCCTGAAACCAATGATAGGCCTTGTCGGCATTGCCAAGCCTTGCGTACAAAAGCGCAAACACACCTTGCGTCATGGCCGGCGTTCCTTCATTGGGTACGCGGGCTGAGTAATACTCCAAATCTTTTTCAATTTGTTTTGCATCGGTGATTTCTTTCAATGGATAAGCCAACAAATTCACGTCTGCTTGTTTAATGCCTTCGCCGTTAAAAGCCGCGTGTTCGCGGGTCACGCCATTCTCCATTTTTAAAACAGGAATGTTATTCGCCACGTTCATCCAGTCGGCGTTTGGTGCAAGACCCAAAATATTTGCGGCTTGCGTGGCGTATTGCAAATTTGCTTTTGCAGCCGCATTCGTAAAGGCATTGTTGTCAACGTTCTCGGCCCACTCATCGGCGGCAACAACGTTCTTAATATCGTAGTGACCCGGCCCGTTTCGTTCAACACGTGAAGCCCAAAAATCAGCCGTTGCAGAAAGTATCGGCCAGCCTTTTTCGCGAAGCCAAACTTTGTCTTGCGTGACAGCATAACAGTTCCATGCAGCAATGGCAACATCGGCTGTGATGTGGTGTTCAAAGGGTCCGCTGAGTGCCCATACCGGCGTTTCTTCCACGCCGCTTTCGGCGCTTTCCCACGGAAACATCGCGCCTTTAAAACCGATGGCGAACGCGTTTCGTTTTGCCGCTTCCAATCGTTGATAGCGGTATTCAATCATGCTCTTTGCCAACTCCGGCTTCATTACCAGCAAGGCCGGATACATCCATAGTTCCGCATCCCAGAACACGTGGCCATTGTAACCCAGTCCGCTCAATCCCATTGGTGACGGCGAGTAGGCTGTTCCTTCTCTTACAAAAGAATAAAGATGATACAACATGCTGTGCACATCTTGCTGCGCCTGTGCGTCGCCTTCAATTTGAATATCGCTTTTCCAAAGTTCGTTCCATGCCTTTTGATGAAATTGTAAAAGACGGTCGCGGCCTTCGAGCTTCGCGTAGATAGTAAGACGTTCGGCTTCGTTCAAAGGGTCATCGTGGTGGGCAGACGTGATGGACGAGCCGGCAATCGAGAAGCGATAACTCTCTCCTGCTTTGATCATTTTCGTAAACTTCATCAGGTGCATGTTGTTGTCCCACATTTCATGAACCACACGCGGCTCCTGCCCGTGTGGTTCATGAAACAAAAAAGTGTTGGACGCACACATCAGCAATTTGCCCGTTGGTGATTTTGCGGTTGACGTAAGAAGGCTGATGACCACATGCGGCCTGTCTATTTCGTTGTAATAATTCTGCACATCACGAAGGGCATCTGGTGCTTCCATTACGCTGCTGCCTGTGATGCTGATGTCTTTCTTTGCAGCGATTGTTATGTCCATCAGCACCGTAAAGGGCAAATGGCGCAGCGAATAATATGTATAACTTACGCTTGCCTTATCGCCGTAATCAAACGATGTAGTGAACGATGCGCCGTGCATGTCGAGGCTTTGCTTCATGTTGGAAGCACCCGCGTTGTTTACTTCACGGCCGTCAACCGAAAGGCGCATATTCAAAAGATTAAAGCTGCGCAGAAAATTGCTCACGCGGCCGCGGCCATATAAATCGTAAGCTCCGGCCAACACTACGTCTTTTACTTTAAACACATCGGGTGAAGACACAATACCGATCATACCGTTGGCAACGGTAACGCCGTAATAATTGGAAGGATTAATGTTGGTGGCTTCAATCTTCCAGGGATCTTGCGAAAAAACGTTGAACGATAAAAACAAAAAGAAGAGAACGAACAAGCGGTTCATGTAGCAATCATTTAAGTAGCGTTGAATTTACATGAATTCGGTATAACTTGACCGCCAAACGATCTACGTTTCTTATGCGAAAAGGAATTGTTTACCTGCTTGTATTTCTCCTTTTATTTTTCGGTGTCCTATATCTCGTTATTCCCAACAACCTGTCCTTGAAGGAAAGGGCTGATTTAACGGCGAACGAAAAAGCATTTGCCCGCGTTTTTCTGAACGAAACAAATTGGCCGCAGTGGTGGCCGGGCGAAAAGGAAAGGGCACAAGACGCTTACGCAAATTTTGTGTACAACGACAACAAGTACACAATCACGGCCCGACGCTTTACGTCTTTGCTCATTTCTATTTCACACGGCGAAGATTCTGTTTCCACTGAATTGTTTGTTGTGCCGGTGCGAGCCAACCGCGTTGAATTGGCCTGGGTAGGCGCAACAAATACAGGCGCTTCTCCCTTTGCCCGCATAAAAAAATATGCGTGGGCAAAAAAGCTCTCCGGCGATCTTCATTCGCTGCTGCAACGCATGCAAAGCTTTTACGCTAACGATGAAAGACTTTACGGTTTTCAGATATTGGAAACAAGGGTTGTTGATTCCTTGCTCGTTTCCACGTTAACGGTGACGAAAGAGAAACCCTCAACAGAGGTTGTTTACGGGCTGGTAGATAAGCTGAAGGCCTTTGTACAAAAGAATAATGCAAAGGAAATAAGTGCGCCCATGCTAAACGTTTTTAAGAACGACAGCACGTATTTGACTCGTGTGGCTATTCCCGTTGACAAAGCCCTGCACAATGAAGGCGATATCGAATTTAAACGGATGCTGGCGAAAGGAAATATTTTAACCACCGATGTAAAAGGCGGACCGTGGAAAGTGGAAAAGGCTTTTGTGGAAATGGAAAATTTTGCAAACGACAACAACCGCACCGCGCCGGCCATTCCGTTTCAAAAATTGCTTACTGACCGCAGGGCCGAACCCGACACAAGCAAATGGGTTACGAAGATTTATTGGCCGGTGATGTGAGACAAAGAACAGTCTCAAATCGAAAAGACTTTATGGTCTCACGTTTTACGTACTCACAATCCCAGCACCGCTTTCAATTTTGCATAACCGGCTTTGCTAACCGGCAGTTTTTCTCCTGTTCGCAGAATAGCAAGATGCGATTCCTTTTCATAAGGATCAATCCGCGTGATTTCCTGCACGTTTACAAAATAAGAACGGTGGATGCGCACAAAACCGTCAGCGGGCAAACTATTTTCGTAGAAGCCCATGGTTTTGGCTTTCAAAAAACTTCCTTCGGCTGTATAAATCTTTACGTAATCGTCTGCCGCTTCCAAATATTTAATTTGCTGAACGTTGATGATTTTTATTTTGCCGCCGTTCTTCACCACAATGCGTTCGGCTTGTGCAGGGCTTTGCGGTGAATTCTGCACCAATTCTTCTACTGCTTTCTTTTGCTGTGGCGCCCCTGTTTGCGCCAGACATTTCTCAACGGCTTTGTTGAATCGCTCCTGACTGAAAGGCTTCAAAAGATAATCCACTGCGTGTGCTTCGAAAGCTTTGATGGCATATTCATCAAAGGCCGTTGTGAAGACGATGACGGGCGGTTCTTCAATCAATTCCAGCATTTCAAAGCCGTTGATCTTCGGCATTTGAATGTCGAGGAAAACAACGTCCGGCTTGTGCAGTTGAATGGCCTTCAGGCCTTCAAATCCATCGTTGCATTGGGCCGCTATTTCTACTTGTGGAAAGGCTTCCAAATATTCCGTTACAACCGAACGGGCCAAAGGTTCGTCGTCAATGATAACCGCTTTCACGACTGTGGAATTTTTATAGTGGTGATGAATAAATTTTCGCTGATGGCTGTTTGCAAAAGATCGCTTCTTGCAAAGAGTAAATACAATCGCCGCTGTACCGAACTCAATCCAAAACCCGCTCCTTTTTTGGGTGAACTTGTTTCTGCATCAAAAGGATTTTTTATCTGGAGAATTAAATGCCCATCCGTTCTTGTTGCTTCAATGCTAATGGTGATGTCGCCGGTGGTATCATACAAGCCAAATTTGATGGCGTTTTCCACCACCGGTTGAAGCAGCATCACAGGCAGCCTCGCTCCTTCTGTTTCGTTTTTTACAAGGGCTGATAAACGGTGTCCAAACCGCACCTTTTCTATTTCAAGATACAATTGCAGATGCTGCAATTCTTCTTCCAGCGGTATCCATGCTTTTTGATCTTTTTTTAATGTACCGCGCAAAAATTCGGAAAGCTGCTGGATCATTGTTCTTGCTTTTTGCGGTTGAGATACAACTAGTGCATTTATGGAGTTAAGGCTGTTAAACAAAAAATGCGGTTGCAGTTGTTGGCGAAGATTATTCAGCTCCGCTTCTTTTGCCAGGGCGTCGGCTTCTGTTCTGCGTTTGTCCGTTTCTTTTTGATCCTGCAAGGTGTACCACAACACGCTGATGAGCGCCATGCAACCGATGACGAGAAAACCCGTTGCACCTCGTATCACCAGCGATTGCGAGAAAAAATATTTGTACTCGTTGCCTTCTTCCAACAAGGAAAGCAAAAGCGTTCGTGTGACGGCTAACCACAACAGCGTTAGTACCGCGCAGAAAGCCAACAAATAGGTGTATTTGTTTTGCGAAGGCAAATAATATTGCAGCGTTAGTGTTACCAACAAACCCGCACAACCAAGTAGCGTGTTTGAAATGAGACTGTCAAAAAAAGATACCGGAACGGAGTAACCGCCTTTTTGCAACACGACGAAATGCAGCGTTGCCCACGTCCACCACCAGGCGCCAAAAGCCACGCGAAAACGGGTTGTGTGAAGAAGGGATGAAGCCAATGAATTAAGCAGTTTGAATGGTGAAGGAAGCCGGTTGTCTCAAAAGTTGTGCGGCCTTGTGGTGCACGAAACTACAATAGGAATGCGGGTCGTCTATTTCCCTGATCTGCGAGAATACTTCGGCTCCGTCGCTTAATTCATCAAGCGAATAAATTTCCGACACGTTGATGAATTTCCATTGCACCATTTGTTGGCGGTTGTTGTAAAAAATCTCTTCTTCCTGCACACCGATGTAACGGCCTTTGTGCAGCGCTTCTTTTTCATCCTGCGCCGCCAAAAAGCGCAACTGTTCGTCAAATTGCGGCATGTGTTGTCCGTCGCCGCAAACAATTTGATAGACGAGTTTAACGAGATAGCTGTTCATGGTTTTTTCTTTACGTTGCAAATAAGGACCAGCAAATACCGGATGCTTTTCAAAAAGCGAAGAACAAAAGCCAGAGGAGGCGCAGTAGCAAGGCAAAAAAAACAATTTGTTCCATGTTTGCGTGGTTTGGTTGTGGTTGAAGATTGGTTCGCCTCCCTGCTTTAATAACTTTTAATTTCCAATCCGCCGAAGATGCAGGTGCCGTCGAGATAAAGCACTTTAGCAGGCGCAGAACCCGAGGCCGGCGGACGCTTGTCGTCCACACCGCCAAAGATGGCAACCACATCGCTTTGCACTTCCCAGTCGGGCGGGATAATGAGCTTTGTGCCGCCGAACATGTTGAAACAGTCAATCACCGCTTTGCCAGTGAAATCAGCCTGCGTCAAATTAATTTCGGCACCGCCCATAAAGGTTGTTACATCGCCACCTTTAAATGTTTTGGAAAGAACGTTTTTTTTCACGCCGCCAAATACGGCGGTAGCGTCAATTGTATCGTTTCCATCAGGCATTGCTTTGCGCCAATCATTGCTTCCGCTTTCTGTTGTACTTGGAACAACCACAGCCCCGTTATCAAATGTTCTCCGGTTGTCGAAATCGTCGCCGCCGGGATCTCCCGGACGACAACGGCGATTTCTCGGACGAAAGATGACAAACAGTCCCGCAGCAATTAGCAACATGGGCCAGAGATAAGGCCGCAGGTGCATGTCGGGCGAAAGATTGTCGGTTAAAAAGATAACGCCGATAGCCAAGGGAAACAACCACCCAATGCCGCGGAAACGGTGACGTACGCCGCTAAACAAACCAATCGCAATAAGCAATACCGGCCACGTAAAAAACCAGGCGGGAAAGAAAACGGCGCCGCTGACTTTCAGCAAAAGGACAGCGCCAATGATAAGCATAAACAGGCCGCCAAAGATGCGTCCTCTTTCGCTGCGGCGCCGACCGTGACGGCCCCAGCGTTCTTCTATTCGTCTTTCAAATTCTTGTTTGTCCATTGTTTTAAATTTTAATCAAAGAAAGGCAAGGCAGGCAGCGAAGTCAAGCGAGGATAGGTAAGCGGAATACGTTTTACCGGTAAGCAGCGGCGTTTTTTCGGTAAGCGCAGAGTGAAGTTTGTGGTTTGTCGTTGGTGGTTTGTGGTTAGCTTGATGTGCGCAGATGGTTTTTTCTCCTTTGCTCCTTGGCTCCGTGGGACAAGATGAACCACAAAGACACCAAGGCATGGAGGCTCTCTATGTTCCTTCGTGTCTTTGTGCCTCAGTGGTTCAAAAAAGCCCAATTGAGTTCGGAACGCACAAGTGAGTGACGCAACAGACAATGCCATGAATGACAAATGCTCATCGCATAAAAATTCCTTTGCGGCTTTGCCTCTTGGCTTCTTTGCATGAAACCCTCGTCGCATGAAACCAAACGGAAACTTTTAGTCTGTTCCCCAGCGAAAGGAATTGTTTTGCAAACCCACAAGGTCAATCACACGATCAACAACAGTTGCGGCTAACGCCTCAAAACTATCAGGCTTGCTGTAAAACGATGGCGACGCCGGGCAAACTATGCCACCCGCCAGCGTGACAGTTTCCATGTTTTTGATGTGAACGAGATTGTACGGTGTGTCGCGGATCACGCAAACCAATTTCTTTCTTTCCTTCAGCATCACGTCGGCGCCGCGTGTGATTAAATCGTTGGAAATGCCCCCTGCAATGCGGCCTAATGTGCCCATGCTGCACGGAATAATAATGAGCGCATCGTACCTTGCTGAACCCGATGCAAAGGGCGCGGAAAAATCTTTTGTATTAAAGATGCGGGCTTCGATTTGCTTGTATGCTTCGTCGGCCAGTTCGGTCTTCCAAACTTCTTTCGCATTCTCGGTCATTACGACCGAGAGTTCGGCAATCTGTTCTTTTAAAGCCGAAAGTTTTTGCAACAAAACCTTCGCGTAAATAGAACCGCTTGCGCCGCTAATGGCTACTGCAATTTTTTTCATGGCAACTTTTTCAATATGCAACGTGCAATATGCAATGAGCAAGCTTTGCCCGTTGCATATTGCTTATATTTTACATCCCCGGCTTCGGCGCATTCACGCTGTTGCCCACTCTTGTTTTCTTCACGTTTTCGTTGCCGAGGTTTTGCAAAATCCAGTTCGTCATCTTGCTCCACAAATGATAAGTTGTGTTATCTGGCCCGCCACTGATGCTGTGATTTTTATCGGGATAATACATCGTTTCAAAATCAACGTTTGCTTTTACCAATGCCTTTACCATCTGCACGCTGTTTTGAAAATGCACGTTATCATCACCCGTGCCGTGAATGAGTAAATACTTGCCGCGAATTTCCGAAACGTGGTTAATGGGCGAATTATCGTCGTAGCCTTTTGGATTTTCCTGCGGCGTACGCATGTAACGTTCGGTGTAAATGTTGTCGTAATAGCGCCAGGACGTAACCGGCGCAACGGCCACCGCCGCACTGAACGCATCGGCGCCTTTGGTGATGGCTAACGAACTCATAAAGCCGCCGAAACTCCAGCCCCAGTGTCCAATGTTTGAAGCATCAACGAAAGGCATTTTCGCCAGCCATTTGGCGGCGTCAATCTGGTCTTCAATCTCAAACTTGCCAAGCTGCAGGTAGGTTTTCTTTTTAAACTCTTCGCCACGAAAACCCGTGCCAGTATTGTCAACAGAGACAACGATAAAGCCGCGCTGCGCCAGCATTTGGTGCCACATGCTGGTAGCGCCAAAACGGTTGGCCACTTGTTGTGAACCCGGCCCGCCGTAATTGCAAAACAGCACGGGGTACTTTTTGTTCGGATCAAAGTTTGCGGGCTTCAACATCCAACCGTTGAGCGTATCGCCTTTGCTGTTGGGCACGCGAATAAACTCCGATTTTCCAAGTGCGTATTGCGCCAATACCGCTTTTAGCTTGGCGCTTTCATTCACCACCTTATTCTTTACGGTTGAAACCTTTCCGTTCGCGTTTTGCAAATCGTACAGCGTCACCGTCTGCGGCGTGTTTATGTCGGAGTAATAATCGTAAAACTTTGTATTGTCGCCGTTCAGTTCAATGCGGTGCCAACCACGGCCGGCGGTCAACTGCGTTGATTTCTTTCCCGCAAAATCCGTTACAAAAAAGTTGCGGTCCATCGGTGTGGGATAAGCCGCGGAATAATAAATAAGGCCGGCCTTTTCATCAATGCCGTCAATGCCCGTTATGTCGTAATTCGTTTTCGTAATCTCTGTTACCGTTTTGCCATCCATGCTTTGAGCATAAATACGTGACCAGCCGTTCTTCTCGGAGCGAAACAAAAACTGTTTGCCTGTTTTCAGAAAATGCCAATCGTCCTCGCCGTCAATGTCCACGTAGTATTTGTTTTTCTCTTCGTACAGCGGAGAAGCGTTGCCGGTAACGGGGTCTGTTTGCAAAAGTTTTAAATCATTCTGCTTGCGGTTCATCCAAAAGACCACCAGTTTATCGCCGGTTGTCGTCCACACGATGCGTGGAATGTAAATGTCGCCCTGCTCGTATTTTGCCGGTATCGTCTTGCCGTTGGCGATATTGTAAATGTGAATGGTGACTGTAGAATTGCTGTCGCCGGCCTTGGGATATTTGTAGCGATACTCGCGGTTGTGTTCGTCGTTGTAAAAGGTGATGTTGTATTCTTTCACGCGGCTCTCGTCAAACTTGTAATAAGCCAGGTAAGCGCCGTCGGGACTCCATTGGTAAGCCTGGCTAAACGAAAATTCTTCCTCGTAAACCCAATCGGCATTGCCGTTAATGATGTTGTTCCATTTGCCGTCGGTTGTTACCGCTGTTGTTTTGCCTGAAGCAATATCATAGAGATAAAGGTTGTTCTCAAAAACGTAGGCAATCTTTTTCCCATCAGGCGAAAAACTTGGATGAAGAACCTTGCCTTTGTTTAATGAAACGGCTTTTTTTGTCGCAACGTCGTACACGTAAACAGTTGATTTGGACGAACGGCGGTAGATAGGCTCGCGGCCGTTGAAAAACAGGATGCGTTTTTTATCGGCACTGACTTCGTACTCA
>Ga0308175_100000319_pt1 | contig 34780 bp, 32 predicted proteins | sample PhyCR1_3_FD_203893 | JGI IMG/M metagenome (GOLD analysis project Ga0308175, IMG submission 203893) | Soil microbial communities from UC Gill Tract Community Farm, Albany, California, United States - DLSLS.C.R1 | ecosystem: Environmental > Terrestrial > Soil > Agricultural land | place: USA...
GACCCTAAGCTCCGCACCCTCGAGGCCGGCCAAGACCTGGCCAGCTTCCGGATCGCCTCGACCTCGCGGCGGTTCGACCGGGACAGCCAGCGCTGGGTCGACTCCGGCCAGCTGTTCCTCGGGGTGACCTGCTGGCGGGAGCTCGCCGGCAACGCGGCGGCGTCGCTGCGGCGGGGTGACCCGGTGGTCGTCAGCGGCAAGCTGTCCACCCGCACGTACGAGAAGGACGGGCAGAACCGGTCGGTCTGCGAGTTGGAGGCGCTCGCGATCGGTCCGGACCTGGCCCGGGGGACGGCGGTGTTCCGGCGTACGCCCCGGTCGGCGGAGGAGCCGGCCGGAGCGACCGCGGACCCGGCGGCCGGGGAGTCACGCCTGGTGGGAGCCGGCGTGTGACCACCGCGCGCCGGGCTGGGACACTGGGAACGGAATCAGGCGACGGGAGCGGCAAGCAGCATGGCGCAGTACATCTACTCGATGCGCAAGGTGCGCAAGGCGCACGGCGACAAGGTCATCCTCGACGACGTGACGCTGGCGTTCCTGCCCGGCGCGAAGATCGGTGTGGTCGGCCCCAACGGCGCCGGCAAGTCCAGCGTGTTGAAGATCATGGCGGGGCTCGACACCCCGTCCAACGGGGACGCGGTGCTGTCCCCGGGCTACTCGGTGGGCATCCTCATGCAGGAGCCGGAGCTCGACGAGACCAAGGACGTGCGCGGCAACGTCGAACTGGCGGTGGCGGAGACCCGCGCGGCGCTGGCGCGCTTCGAGGAGGTGTCGGCCGCCATGGGCGAGCCGGATGCCGACTTCGACTCGCTCATGGCCGAGCAGGGCGACCTGATGGAGCAGATCGAGCACCGCAACGGTTGGGAGCTCGACAGCACGATTGAGCAGGCGATGGACGCGCTGCGCTGCCCGCCGCCGGACGCGCAGGTCTCGACCCTGTCCGGTGGCGAGCGGCGCCGGGTCGCGCTCTGCGCGCTGCTGCTCGAGCAGCCGGACCTGCTGTTGCTCGACGAGCCCACCAACCACCTCGACGCGGAGAGCGTCGACTGGCTCGAGCAGCACCTCGCGAAGTACCCGGGAACGGTCCTGGCCGTCACCCACGACCGCTACTTCCTGGACAACGTGGCCGAGTGGATCCTCGAGCTGGACCGCGGCCACGCCTACCCGTACGAGGGCAACTACTCGACCTACCTGGAGACCAAGCAGGCCCGGCTGAAGGTCGAGGGGCGCAGGGACGCCAAGCGGCAGCGGATCCTCGAGCAGGAGCTGGAGTGGGTGCGCAGCAACCCGAAGGCGCGCCAGGCGAAGAACAAGGCGCGCCTGCAGCGGTACGAGGAGCTGGCCACCGAGGCGGAGAAGACCCGCAAGCTCGACTTCGAGGAGATCCAGATCCCGCCGGGCCCGCGGCTCGGCTCGGTCGTGGTCGGGGCGTCCGGCCTCACCAAGGGCTACGGCGACCGGGTGCTCATCGACGACCTGTCGTTCACGCTGCCACGGGGCGGCATCGTCGGGATCATCGGTCCCAACGGGGTCGGCAAGACCACGCTGTTCCGGATCATCGTCGACGAGGAGAAGCCGGACAGCGGGTCGCTGCGGGTCGGTGACACCGTCCGCCTGTCGTACGTCGACCAGGGCCGGTCCAGGCTCGACCCGAAGAAGAGCGTCTGGCAGGTGGTGTCCGACGGGCTCGACCACATCAAGGTCGGCAACACCGAGATGCCGTCCCGGGCGTACGTGTCGGCGTTCGGGTTCAAGGGGCCTGACCAGCAGAAGCCGACCGGCGTGCTGTCCGGCGGCGAGCGCAATCGGCTCAACCTCGCGCTCACCCTCAAGGAGGGCGGCAACCTGCTGCTGCTCGACGAGCCCACCAACGACCTTGACGTCGAGACGCTGCAGTCGCTGGAGAACGCGTTGCTGGAGTTCCCCGGCTGCGCCGTGGTCATCTCCCACGACCGGTGGTTCCTCGACCGGGTCGCGACCCACATCCTGGCCTGGGAGGGAACGGACGACGACCCGGCTCGGTGGTTCTGGTTCGAGGGCAACTACGCCGACTACGAGGCCAACAAGGTCGAGCGCCTCGGTGTCGACGCCGCACGCCCGCACCGGGTCACCCACCGCAAGCTGACCCGCGACTGACCGGTGTCCGGGCTGTGGCCGGCGGGATCGACCGAGACGGCGGACCTTGCGTCGTTCCTCGGCCGGCTGGTCGCGCTCGACCCCGCCGCGGTGGTCCGGTTGCGGTCGGCGGCGGCCCGGGTCACCGCGTACGCACGACTGCCGTTCGGTGTGCTGGTGAGCCGGACGGTGGCGGGCGACGCGGCTCCGGGTGACGTGACGGTGCGTGCGGGCGATCTGCTGACCGCGCTCGACCGCGGTGCCGGCCTGGACGCGATCGCCTGGCCGGCACGGCGGGAGATGGACTGGCGGGCGGCGCTGCCGCCGGTCGACGGCTGGGTCAGGCTCGACTCGGTGCCCGGCGATGTGGTGCTGAAGCTGGTGCGGGCCGGCCGGGAGGCGCTGCGGGGGGTGCCGGCCGGCGCGGCGGCGGCCGCCGGTGAGTCGCTGCTCGACCACGAGTCGCTGACCGTCACCGGCGCCGGGCGGACCGCGGTGCTGCCGCTGCGGGTGCTCGGCTCGCTGACCCGGATGGGCTTCCTCGGCGACCGCGGCGAGCCGGTCGTCGTCTCGGTCGCCGCCGGCTGGACCCGGCTCGCCGGCGCGTACGGCTCGGCCTACCACCACACGGCGCCCGGCCTGACGCTCGGCCCGCGCTGACCGCGCTGAGGCAGCGTTTTCGCTCAGCGCGTCCTGTTCAGGTGAGCCAGACGGTCGTGTCGGGCGGAAGGGTGGCGTCGTCGCCGAGCGGTCCGCTGGCCAGCAGGATCTCGCCGGGCGGGATCGGGACCGGCTCGGTCGAGGCGTTCAGGGCGCAGAGCAGACCGCCCGGGCGGCGGAAGGCGAGGCAGCCCTCCGGGCCGGTGAACCACTCGAGCCCCGGGCCGCCGAGGCCGGGGTGGTCGTGCCGCAGCTCCAGGGCCCGCCGGTAGAGCGACAGCGTCGAGTCCGGGTCCTCCAGCTGCGCCTCGACGGTGAGGTCGGCCCAGCCGTCCGGTGCAGGCAGCCACGTCATTGCCGCCGCGCTGAACCCGTACGGCGGCTTCTCCCCGGACCACGGCATCGGCACCCGCTCGCCGTCGCGCCCGCGCTGCTGGTGCCCGCTGCGCTCCCAGACCGGGTCCTGCAGCGCCTCGTCCGGCAGCTCGACATTGGGAAGCGCGAGCTCGTCGCCGTAGTAGACGAACGCGACCCCCGGCAGCGCGAGCTGCACCAGTGCCGCCGCGCGAGCCCGCCGCCGGCCGGTCCGCTCGTCGGCACCCCGGGAGTACCGGCTGGTGTGCCGGACCACGTCGTGGTTGGACAGCACCCACGTCGTCGGCGCGCCGACCGAGTCCATCGCAGCCAGCGAGTCGACGATCGCGTCCCGGAACGCCTCGGCGTCCCAGTCGGCCTGCAGCAGCCGGAAGTTGAACGCCAGGTTCAGCTCGTCCGGGCGCACGTACCGGGCCAGCCGGTCGTCCGTGTGCACCCAGATCTCGCCCACCGCCACCCGGTCCGGGTACGAGTCGAGGACCCGGCGGATCAGCCGGTGCACGTCGTGCACCTCCTCGACGTCGAAGCGCGGGTCCTGGCCGCCCTCCGGGTCCGGCACCGTGTTCTTCCGGTCCGGCCGGTCCATGTCCGGCAGGCCAGCGGCCTTCGCCATCCCGTGCGCCACGTCGATGCGGAAGCCGTCCGCGCCCCGATCCAGCCAGAACCGCATCGTCGTCTCGAGGTCCGCCGCCAGCGCCGGGTTCGTCCAGTCCAGATCCGGCTGCTCGGCGGCGAAGAGGTGCAGGTACCACTGCCCGTCCGGGACCCTGGTCCACGCGGGGCCGCCGAAGATCGAGTGCCAGTTGTTCGGCGGCTCGCCGCCGTCCGGCCCGCCACCGTCCCGGAAGATGTACTTCGCCCGTTCCGGACTGCCCGCTGCCGCCGCCAGCGCCGCCACGAAATCCGGGTGCCGGTCCGAGGTGTGGTTCGGCACCAGGTCGATCGTCACCTTCAGGCCAAGCGCGTGCGCATCCGTGACCAGCGCGTCGAAGTCGGCCAGGTTGCCGAACAGCGGGTCGACGTCCCGTGGGTCGGCCACGTCGTAGCCGTGGTCGACCATCGGCGACGGATAGAACGGTGTCAGCCACAGCGCATCGACGCCGAGCAGGTGCAGGTAGCCGAGCTTCTCCCGGATACCGGCCAGGTCGCCGACGCCGTCGCCGTCGGAGTCGGCGAAGCTGCGCACGTACACCTGGTAGAAGACGGCGGTCCGCCACCACGGCTGCCGGACCTCGGACCTGCTCGCGGACGCACGGCTGTCGGGCGAGCGGTGCACGGATCTCCTCGGCGAAGGTGTGGTCGTCCCCGGTCGGCCGGCACCCGACCCCGGCGTGCGGTCAGCGGGGCTCAGACCGGGCTGCTGTCCCACTGGTTCTGCATGCTGTGGGCCGCCGTCTCCAGGTAGTGCCACAGCGGCTGCTCGTGCTCCGGCGGCAGGTGCAGCGACTCGACCGCCTCCCGCATGTGCCGCAGCCAGGCGTCCCGCTCGACCGGGCCGATCGCGAACGGCGCGTGCCGCATCCGCAGCCTCGGGTGCCCGCGCCGCTCCGAGTAGGTACGGGGGCCGCCCCAGTACTGCACGAGGAACATGCGCAGCCGCTCCTCGGCCGGCCCGAGGTCCTCCTCCGGGTAGAGCCGCCGCAGCACCGGGTCGTCCCGGACGCCCTCGTAGAACCGGCCCACCAGCCGGCGGAACGTCTCCTCACCGCCCACGAGGTCGTACAGCGTCGGTTGGGGCTGCGCATCGGTCACCCCGCCATTGTCCCGTACGCCGCGTGCGCCGCCGCGGGCCGCCCCGGCGACGCCGCGATCGTCGTATCGACGGCCGACGCCGGGCAGCGGGGTCACTGGCGGAGGTGGCCGGCGAGGAAGCCAGCAGTCTCGACCCAGGCAGCCACCGCGGGTTGCTCGCGGTAGTCGGGGCGGTCGCCGTTGGCGAACCCGACCGGCACGCCGGACCAGGTCCGCACGGTCAACTCCGTGCCGGACGTACGCAGCTCGTGCAGGAACGTACGGACGGCCGCGTCCTGCTCGTCCGGCCCGCCGGTCAGGTGTAGCAGCGTCGGGCACGGCACCAGCGATCGATCGGCCGGTGCGAGCACGGCGTAGAAGCCGACGAGGGCGTCGAGGGCGCCGGTGGTCGCGGCGCGCAGCGCGAGCCGGCCGCCGAGGCCGAACCCGACCGCGCCGACCCGCTGCGGCCGCACTTTAGGCCGGGCCAGCAACTGGGTCGCCGCGATCGCGACCATGCCGCGGGCGCGGGCCTGGTCGAGGCCACCGGCGAGCCGCTCGGCCTCGGCCGGCGTGTGCGCGACCCGCCCGTCGTAGAGGTCGACGCCGAGGGCGACGAACCCGGCCTCGGCCAGCCAGTCGCAACGCCTGCGCACATGCGGGAGCAGCCCGTATCCGTCGTGGACGACAATCACTCCTGGACCGGTCAATGCGGGCTCGCTGAGGTAGCCGCGACCGCTCCGGCCGGCGGGACCCAGCGTCACCTCCGTGCCCACCTGACGTCACCCTTCCGTGCGGCTCCGTTCGAACAGGTGTTCGAATAGAGTGACCGTACAAGCGGGTTCGCCCGGTCGGCAAGCGGCGGGAAACGGGGGTGACGGGCGTGCGTCTACGCGGTCTTTCGTGGCTTCAGCGCGCCCTCGGGACGCCCGCCCGCACGCGGGTCGGCGGGTCAGCGCGGAAGGGGATCCGACTCGGTCGGACCGGTCGGCGGCTCGCCACCGGAGCCGTCGGCAGGCGGCGCCGCGGGCTCGCCGCGGGCCGGCTCGGTGTGCACGTCCAGACCGTTGCCGTTGCCGCGGCGGATGCCGGTCTCGTCCAGCCGGTCGGCGATCCGCTGCCGCAGCGCGCGGGCGATCCGCCACTGGTCCGCCGGCCGCACCTTCACCGTCAGCCGCAGCACCACCCCACGCTCGACGTCGATCTCCTCGACGCCGAGCAGCTTCGGCTCCTCGAGCACGGCATCGGCGACGTCGTCCTCACGGACCAGCTCGCCGGCGGCCGCCAGCATCGTCGCTCCGGCCGCGTCCACATCCGATCCGTACGGGACGGGCAGGTCCACCGTGACCAGGGCGAAGCCCTTGCTCTTGTTGCCGACCCGGAGGATCTCGCCGTTGCGGGCATACCAGAGCGTCCCGTTGCCGTCGCGCACCCGGGTCACCCGCAGGCCGACCGCCTCCACCGTGCCGCTGGCCGCCCCGAGGTCGACGACGTCGCCCACGCCGTACTGGTCCTCGAGCACCATGAAGATCCCGGACAGGAAGTCCTTGATCACGTTCTGCGCGCCGAACGCGACGGCGACGCCGACGATGCCGGCGCCGGCTATGAACGGGCCGAGGTTGAGGCCGATCTCGCCGAGCACCAGCATCACCGCGAGCACGCCGATCGCCAGCGAGGTGATGCTGCGCAGCAGCGATCCGACGGTCTCGGCCCGCTGGCGGCGGCGCTCGGTCACCTCGCCGGCCTCGACGTCGGTGGCGCGGCGTTCCTTCAGCGGTCGCAGCACGGCCGGCGTGTCACTCTGCGCGGTCGAGCGCACGAGCCGGTTGATCGCCCGGAACAGCAGCCACCGCACCACCAGGGCAAGCACGATGATCAGGACGATGTGAATCGGCTTGACGATGATCGCTTCGCGGTTGTCCGCGATGAATTGGCCGAACGACCGGCCGCGTTCGACGGCGTCCTCGGTGGCGCTCACAGCCGCAGTCCCAGCCGCTCGGCCAGGAACGCCAACTGGTCGACCGACAGCGACACGGTCCGGCTGACGGAGCGAGCGCCGTGGCCGACGTCCTTCTCCCGCCGAAGCAGCACCGGCCGCGTGCCGGCGGTCGCGTGCTGCAGCGCGGCGCACATCTTCCGGGCGTGCAGCGGGTCGACCCTGGTGTCGCTGTCGAACGTCGTGAACAGCACGGCCGGGTAGTCGACGCCGTCCCGCACGTGCTGATACGGGGAATACGCGACCAGCCAGCCGAGCTCGACCGGGTCCGCCGCCGTTCCGTACTCGTCGTTCCAGGTGCGGCCCAGGCCGAACAGCTCGTACCGGACCATGTCCAGCAGCGGCGCGCTGCACACCACCGCCGCGTACAGCTCCGGGCGCTGGGTCAGCGCGGCGCCGACGAGCAGGCCGCCGTTCGAACCGCCGAAGATGCCCAGCTGCGCGCGGGTGGTCCAGCCGGCGGCGGTCAGCCACTCCGCCGCCGCCGTGAAGTCGTCGAACACGTGCTGCTTGTGCTCGCGCATGCCGTCGCGGTGCCACTGCTCGCCGTTCTCCGAGCCGCCGCGCAGGTTCGCGACCGCCCAGACCCCGCCGGCCTCCACCCAGGCCAGCATCGCGGGGGTATACGCGGGGGTGAGCGCGATGTCGAAGCCGCCGTAGCCGTAGAGCACGGTCGGGCGCGGCCGGTCCGGCGCGGCGACCGGAGCGACCACGAACAGGTGCACCCTGGTGCCGTCGGCCGACTCGTAGTGCGCCCGGCTCACGTGAACGGCCGGCGGTTCGCCGGCGCCCGGTGCGAGCGCCCACGGCGTGACCGCGGTGGGATCGTCGGCGGTCCAGCGCCACACCATGGGCGGCGTGACGTGGTCGGTGTAGCCGATCCAGGCCTCGCGGCTGCCCTCCGGCCGGCCGGTCATCCCGGCCACGCTGCCCATGCCGAGGCCGGTCACGGTGCCGAGCCGGGCGGCCGAGGCCGCGTCCCACCAGGACAGCGTGTCGGCGGCGTCCCGGGAGTGCGCCGCCAGCACCGCGACCACGTCGCCGGCGCCATTCGCGGAAGACAGCAGCACGGTCCCGGAGAGCACCTCGTCCGGCGACTCGGGCACGACGTCGACCCAGTTCTCGTACGCGGGATCGGCCGGATCGGCGCGCACCAGACGACCGCGCGGGGCGTCCCGGTCGGTCTGCACGTAGAGCTGGCCGTCCGGGCCGATCCACGGGTATGCGCGCGCGTCCACGCCTTCCTGCACCGACTGCAGCACACCGTCGCCGGTGAGGTCGGCGATCCAGACATCGTCCCGCGGGGCCGTGCCCGCGGACGCGGTGACCAGCAGCCAGCGGCCATCCCGGGACACGCGCACGTCGTAGTAGTTCGTCGGGTCGAGCCCGGCGCCGTGCACCTCGACGTCGGTCGCCGGGTCGGCGCCCACCCGGTGCCGCCACACCCGCCGGTGAAACTGCTCCTCACCGGCCGGCACCGCGTCCGGCGCCAGCCGGCGCACGTAGTAGAGCTCCTGCCCGCCCGGCAGCCAGCCGATGGGGGAGTAGCGGCAGCGGTCGATCGGCCCGTCCAGCCGCTCGCCGGTGGCGACGTCGAGGACGTAGAGCCGGGACTCCTCGTCGCCGCCGGTGGACAGCTGGTATGCGACGCGGTCGCCCTCGATGCTCGGCACGGCGGCGTCCAGCGTCGTGGTGCCGGATGGGTCAAGCTCGGTCGGGTCGACCAGCACCCGCTCGGTGCCGTCGGCCTCGCGCACCAGCAAGGCCTCGTGCTCCTGGTCCGGCTCGCGGCGGGTGTAGAAGGCGCGCGCGTCCCGCCAGGACGGGGCGCGGACGGTGCCGGTCCGCTGCAGCTCGGTCAGCCGCGCGGTCAGCCGGTCGCGGCCGGGCAGGGCGTCGAGCGTGGCGCGCGCCAGCTCGTCCTCGGCCTGGGACCAGGCCTCGGTCCGTGGGTCAGCCGCGTCCTCCAGCCATCGGTACGGGTCGGCCACCTCGAACCCGTGCAGCTGCTCGACCAGGTCGAGCCGCTCGGCCGGCGGGTAGTCGGGGCGGGCGGGGCGCGGGTCTTGGCGCGGGTCGGTCACGGCGTACGAGGTTAGAGGCGCGCGAGCCGCGCTCGGTCCCGCGGGGGTACGAGCCAGAGGCGCACAGGGTGTGATCGGGCCGGCGGGCGTGGAGATGCGCGGGGTGATCGGGCCGGGCGGGGTCGGCGAGCTCACATCGCCGACGGGTACGAACTTTATCGATTCAGGTATACTTGAGGAGTCAACAACACGAGATCAAGCCAGAAGGACAGAACGATCATGCTCCCCTCCCTGACCGCCGCTGCCGCCACCCGGTTCCGTGCCCGGCGCGCCGAGCGCGCGGAGCGCAACCGACTGCGGGCCGAGATCGCCTCCTACCGGACTCCGGCGGAGCGGGCCGACCTCGAGGCGATGCTCGCGCGCCACACCCCGGACGAGGTCGCCGACCTCAGAGCCCGCCTCCGCTGACCGCCCCGCACCTACCGGTTTGCCTGCGACGTTCGTGTGAAGTAGGGCGCTAAACGCGTGCGTCCAGGGCTTCGTTCCGGTTCACTGGTCTCACCTCGAGGAGGTGGGGCCGTGCCGCTAGCAACCGTGACGTTGCTGCTGAATGCGACGTACGAGCCCCTGTGTGTGGTGTCCTGCCGGCGGGCTGTCGTGCTCGTGCTGACCGAGAAGGCCGTTCCGGTAGAAGAGGGCGATGGTGCCTTCCACTCCGCCACCACCGCCGTGCCGGTGCCGAGCGTGCTGCGGCTGACCCGCTACGTCCGCGTGCCGTACCGGGCGCAGGTCCCGCTGACCCGCCGGGCGGTGTTCGCCCGCGACGGCGGACGCTGCGTCTACTGCGGCGCCGCCGCCAGCTCCCTCGACCACGTCGTCCCGCGCAGCCGCGGCGGCGCGCACACCTGGGAGAACGTGGTCGCCTCGTGCGCCCGCTGCAACCACACCAAGGCGGACCGCGCCTTGGTGGACCTGGGCTGGCGGTTAGGCACACCGCCGAGAGCCCCGTCCGGGATGGCCTGGCGGGTACTCGGATTTCGTAATCCGGACCCGCGTTGGCAGGCCTACCTGGACGACGGCGAAGCCGCAACCGCGTGACATGCCCGCCCCGTCCTGACGACGGGGCGTCGTTGTGTGAAGCCTTACGGTGATGCTAGTCGACTTCAGAATCGGTTCTTGATAAAACCTTGCGCGCGGATCTCGCCTGGCGTGATCCAGAACGATCGGGCGCCGGTGGTGAGGCGCGGCGCCCGAACCGGTGCGGCACAGGGGGAATGCGGCGCCGGGGGTCGCTGTGGGGCGGCCCGGCACCGACGGGGATCGGCACGGTTCGGCATGCCCGGGAAGGAACTCGATGGCTCACCCCCCCGCCCACCACCATCGCGACCGCGCCCTCAGGCGGCTGTCGTTGGTCACCAAGGGGGTGGCCGCCGGCGCCGTGATCGCGACCGGCGGGCTGGCCGCCGCGATCGCCGGAGCCGCGCCGGCGCAGACGACCACCACGACAAAGGCCACGCCGGCCGCGAAGGCACCGGCGCGGACCGCCGTGAAGGCCAAGACCGCGACCCGGGCGAAGCGGCCGGCGCCCGCGACGACGCGCAAGGCCGCGCCACCGCCCCAGCCGCGGACGTACGCGCCGCCGCCGGTGCCCGACCCGACGACCACCGAGGCCCCGGCACCCCGGCCCACCACGCCGAGGCGGACGCCGACCCGGACCCCGGCGCCGCCGCCGCGGACCACCACCGCGCCCGCTCCGCCGCCGGCACCACCCACCACCACCGCGGCACCGACGCCGTCGCCGACGACGGATCCGGCGCCCGAGCCGACCCCGACCGGCGGCACGTGAAGCCAGCCGCCTCCGCCCCGGCCCAGCACCACGCCGGTTCTTCCCCGCCACCGACCCCGCCGGCTCACGCCGCACGGGCCCAGATCACCGTGCCCCGGGAAGCGCAGGTGGTGCGCGGCCGGTTCGAGGCGCTCGGGACGTACGGGGAGCTGCTGCTGGACGGGCGGTCCGACGCGCTCGGCACCGCGATGCGCATCCTCCGGACCGAGCTGGCCGCGATCGACCTGGCCTGCAGCCGGTTCCGGGCCGACTCCGAGCTGATGGCCGTCAATGCCGCGGCCGGCGCCGCCGTGCCGGTCGGTGCGCTGTTCGTGGAGGCCGTCCGCACCGCGCTGGCCGCGGCCGAGCAGACCGGCGGTGACGTCGACCCGACGCTCGGCGGCGCGCTGGTGGCCGCCGGGTACGACGCCGACTACGCCGCACTGCCCGGCGACGGGCCGGCCGCGAGTCCCGCGCCGCCACCTGCGGACGCGTGGCGCGAGATCGAGCTGAGCGATGAGGCGATCCGCATCCCGCCCGGCACCGCGCTCGACCTCGGCGCGACCGCGAAGGCGCTGGCGGTCGACCGGACCGCCGCCGCGATCGCAGCGGAGACCGGCGCCGGTGTGCTGGTCAACGTCGGCGGCGACCTCGCCGCGGCCGGTCCGGTGCCGCCGGCCGGTTGGCCGGTGCGGCTCACCGACGACACCGCGCGCGAGGACGTGACCACGCCGGGGCGTACCGGTCCGGTCGTCCGGATGCACGGCGGCGGCCTGGCCACGTCCAGCACCGCGGTCCGGCGCTGGCGCCGCGGCGGCACCAGCTTCCACCACGTGCTCGATCCGCGCACCGGCCTGCCCGCCGAGCCGGTCTGGCGCACGGTCACCGTCACCGCGGCCAGTTGCGTCGACGCGAACACCGCCAGCACCGCCGCGATCGTCCGGGGCGGGCGCGCGCCCGACTGGCTGGCCGCACTCGGGCTGCCGTCCCGCCTGGTCGACGAGTCCGGCAAGGTGTACCGGGTGGCCGGCTGGCCCGCGGACCGGGAGGCCGCGGCAGTGAGCGAGTCGGAGGAGCGCGCATGAGCGGCCTGCTCAGCAACCCGCAGCTGACCTGGTACCTGACCCGGGCCAGCGGGATCGTCGCGCTGGCCCTGCTCACGATGAGCATGGTGCTCGGCATCGTCGCCGGCACCCGCCTGTCCAGCACACGCTGGCCGCGGTTCGTCACCCAGGGCCTGCACCGCAACATCTCGCTGTTCGTTCTCGTGCTGCTCGCGCTGCACGTCGGCGCCGCGGTGATCGACGACTACGTGAGGATCACCGTTCAGGAGTCCTTGATCCCGTTCATCGGGACGTACCGGCCGATCTGGATGGGCCTCGGCGCGCTGGCCTCCGACCTCGTGATCGCGATGATCGTGACGAGCCTGCTGCGCCAGCGGATCGGGTACGAGACCTGGCGCGCCGTGCACTGGACGGCCTACCTGTGCTGGCCGCTGGCCGTCGTGCACACCGTCGGCACCGGCTCGGACGTCCGCAAGACGTGGTCGGTGCTGTTCACCCTCGCCTGCGTCGCGCTCGTGCTGCTGGCCATGGCCTGGCGGATCGTCGCCGGTTGGCCGCGGCGGGCGCTGCTGCGGGCCAGCGCGGTGCTGCTCACCGCCTGCGCGGTGGCCATCGTCTTCACCTGGGCCAAGCAGGGACCGTTCGCGCCGGGCTGGTCGAAGCGCTCGGGCACCACGCAGACCACGGGGCAGAAATGAGCGCGCCGACCTACCACCGGCCACACTGGCCGGAGCAGTCGGCCACCGGCGAGTGGGTGCGCGAGGACGTGCCGGGCCAGCCGGCGCCGGCCGCGGCGCCGACCGGTGAGCTCACCGGCGAGTGGCCGACCGGGATGTGGGAGCGCCGGCAGGTGCCGGCGGTGGCCGAGCGGGCGGGGATCGCGGCCCCCGCCGGTTCGAGCGTGCCGCGGCTGCTGGCCGGGGTGCGGCCGGACGGGCGGCCGGTCAGCCTGGGCGAGCACCGCGCCAGGTTCGGGCCGCTGCGTACCGCCGGCGCCGGCCGGCTCATCGCCGAGAGCGGGCTGCGCGGCCGCGGCGGCGCCGGCTTCCCGGTCGACGCGAAGGTCCAGGCCGTCCGGGTCGCGGGCGGCAAGCCGGTGGTGGTCGTCAACGGCGCCGCCGGAGACCCGCTGGGGGAGAAGGACAGCTTCCTCATCAGCCGGCTGCCGCACCTCATCCTGGACGGGGCGCAGGTCGCCGCCGACGCGGTCGAGGCGCGGCAGATCCTGGTCTCCATCGTCGACCGGCCCGGCGTGTACGACGTCATGGAACGCGCGATGGGCGAACGGCGGCGGGCCAGGACCGACGAGGCGCCGATGAAGCTCGTCGCGGCGCCGGACCGGTACGTCACCGGGGAGTCATCAGCGACCGCCGCACTGCTGTCCGGGAACGCCGCGCTGCCGACGTACAACCCGCCGCAGACCGCGGAGCGCGGCGTGAAGGGCCGGCCGACGCTGGTGCAGAACGTCGAGACGCTGGCCAACCTCGCGCTGCTGTCCCGCAACGGCTCCGAGTGGTTCCGGCAGGTCGGCCAGCCGGAGGAGCCGGGGTCGCTGGTGCTGACCGTGCGCGGGGCGGTCGCGCAGCCGTCGGTGGTCGAGTTGCCGGTCGGAGCCACCGTCGAGCAGGCGCTGTCCGGCGTGGGTTGGCTGACCGAGCAGGTCGGCGCCGTGCTGGTCGGCGGCTGTGCCGGGCGCTGGCTGCCGGCCACGACCGCGATGACCGCGCCGCTCTCGCACACCGGGATGGCGGCGGCCGGCGGGACGCTCGGGGCCGGCATCGTCATCGCGCTGCCGGACCGCGCCTGCGGGCTGGACGAGACCGCGCGGCTGGCGCGCTACCTGGCCGACCAGTCGGCCGGCCAGTGCGGCGCCTGCCTCAACGGACTGCCGGCGATCGCCGGCGCGCTGACCGCACTCGCCACCGGGAAGGGCGACCGGTCCACGGTGGGCCGGCTGCACCGGTGGTGCTCGATCGTGTCCGGGCGCGGGGCGTGCTCCCATCCGGACGGCACGACCGGGCTGGTCGCCTCGGCGCTCGAGGTGTTCGCCGAGGACGTCGACCGGCACCTGGCCGGCTGGTGCGGGCGCCCGCTTCGCGGCGTGCTGGCGCTGCCGGCCGAGCGGAAAGGGGGGAAGCGGCGATGAGCCGACATTCACGGGGGAACGAGGCGGTGGCGTCGCGGCGGTCGCGGCGGCGGGCCGAGGAACCCTCGATCACGGAGTGGTTGGACTCGGGGTCGTACGGTCCGTACGCCGCGGACGCCAACCGCGGGCTGTCCGGGGAGCCGGTGAGCAGCGAGCTGCCGCCGCCCTACGAACCGCCGCCACCGCCGGCCTACGAGCCACCGCCCGCCTACGAACCGCCGCCACCACCGCCCTACGAGCCGGCGTCCTCCTACGGGACGGCGGCCGGCGGGTACGGCGCCGCGGGCTACGGTGCGGCGGGCTACGGGGCGGTGCCGGTCGAGCCGGCGCAGGCCGGCTACGACACCGGATCGTCCGGGGGCTCCGCATACACCGGTTCGTACAGCGCGTCCTCCTACGAGACCGGTTCCTACGGTTACGGGAGTGCGCCGGCTGAGGTCTCGTCGCCGTACGGTGGTTCCTACGGGTCGGTCGACCCGGCCCCGGCCGGATACGACTCAGGGCCCTCCTACGCCGGCTCCTCCGGAGCCTCGGCGCCCGACCCGGCCCCGTCCGCCTACGACTCCCGACCGTCGCACACCGGCGCCTACGGGTCAGTCGACCCGCCAGCCGGGTACGACGCCGGACCGTCGTACCCGGGCGCCTACGGGTCGGCCGACCCGGCTCCAGCCGGGTACGACTCGGCGCCTTCCTACACCGGTTCGTACGGAGGCTCGGCGCCCGGCCCGACCCCCTATGGCTCGGGACCGGAGTACCCCGGCTCCTACGGGGCTGCGGCGCCCGATCCGGCCCCGTCCGCCTATGACACAGGGTCGTCGTACCCCGGTTCCTACGGGGTCGCGGCGGCGCATGATCCGCCCCCGTCCGCGTACGGCAGCGGGCCGTACGGGGCGGACCCCGCTCCCTCCTACGACGCCGGCTCGTACGGCGGCTCCGCCTACGGCACCGCCTCCGCTGATCCGGCTCCGCCCGCCTACGACGGCGGCTCGTACGGCCGCCCCGGTTACCCGGGCGCCCCGGCGGAGGTGCCGGGATACGACGGCCACAGCCAGACCCCGTCGGCAGACCCGGCACCGTCCACTTACAACAGCGGTTCGTACGGCGGCGGCCGCGGGTACGACACCGGGTCGGCGTCCTCGTACGCCGGTTCGTACGGGACGCACGCGGCGCCGGCCGATGCCGAGCCGTCGTCGTACGCCGGCTCCTACGAAGCGTACGGCGGCCGGGACGGCGGCTCGTACGGTGGTCCGTCCACTGAGGACTCCTACGGCGGGTACGCCGGGCCGCCCGCTGTGTCCACTCCGGACAGTTCGGTCAGCGAGCCGTTCCTGGCGCCCGCGTACGAGCGACCGGCCGACAGGTACCGATCGATCCCCGCGGTGTCGAACCCGAACCGACCTCCACCGGGCGAGTACGGCCTCCGGTCGGCCGAACCGCCGATGACGGACTACCTGACCCGCGAGCCGATCCCGGAACCGCCTTCCCTGGTTCCGGTCCCGGCTCAGGTCCGCCGTCCGACCACGCCGACCCCGAGCGCCGCCCGGTCCCGCAAGGCGCCGAAGGAGCCGCCGCGCCCACCGGTCAACGTTGCCGGCCGGCTGCGGATGCGGGTCAACCCGGTCGCCTGCGACGGTCACGGCCTGTGCGCCGAGCTGCTCCCGGAGATCGTCAGCCTGGACGACTGGGGCTACCCGATGCCGGTCGTCGCCGAGGTCCCGCCGGAGCTGGAGGGCCACGCCCAGCGGGCGGCCCAGCAGTGCCCGACGCTGGCGATCATCCTGGAGCGGCGCCAGCCACGACCCCGGTAGCCGAAGCCGACTACGTGACCCGGGCGATCTCGCTCGGGTAGCCGCGGTGCGCCCCGGACGACACCACGTCCCGGATCAGCGCCAGCGCGTCGTACACCTCGGCGAAGTGGGTGGTCAGCGGCGCCGGACCGAGCCGCAGCCGGTCCGGTGTCCGGTAGTCGGGCACCACGCCGCGGTCGAGCAGCGCCTGGCAGACCTGCCAGGCCTGCGGGTGCTCCAGCGACACGTGCGACCCGCGCAGCGCCGGATCCCGCGGTGAGGCCAGCCGGAAGCCGAGCGGCGCCAGCCAGGCGTCCGCCAGCGTGACCAGGTAGGCGGTCATCGCCTGCCCCTTGGCCCGCAGCCGGTCGATGCCGGCCTCGGCCAGCACCCGAACCCCTTCCTCGACCCCGACCAGCGACAGCACCGGCGGCGTGCCGACCAGGAACCGGTCGATCCCCGGCGCCGGCTCGTACGCGGCGTGCATGGCGAACTGGTCGGCGGCGCCGAACCAGCCCTGGATCGGCTGCCGCAGCTGCGCCTGCAGGTCCGAGCGCACGTACAGATAGGCCGGCGAGCCCGGGCCGCCGTTGAGGTACTTGTACGTGCACCCCACGGCCAGGTCCGCCGCCGCGGCGGCCAGCCCGACCGGCACCGACCCGCCGGAGTGCGACAGGTCCCACAGCACGAGCGCGCCGGCGTCGTGCGCGGCCGCGGTGATCGCCGGCAGGTCGAGCAGCGCCCCGGACCGGTAGGCCACGTGCGAGAGCACCACCACCGCCACCGACGGGTCGAGCGCCTCGACCACGGACTCCGTCGACACTCCGGCGTCGATGTCGGCCGGCAGGTCCCGCAGCGTCAGCCCCCGGGCCGCGCACAGCCCCTGCAGCACGTACCGGTCGGTGGGGAACTCGTCCGGCGTCGACAGCACGACCGACCGCCCCGGCCGGGCCGACACCGCCGCCCAGGCAAGCTTGTAGAGGTTCACCGAGGTCGAGTCGGCGACCACCACCTCCCCCGGCCGGGCGCCGAGCAGCGAGGTGCCGATCAGGTCGCCGATCCGGTGGGCCAGCGAGATCCAGGTCGACCAGGACCGGACCAGCCCACCGCCCCACTCGTCGGCCACCACCTCGGCGACGCGGCCCGCCGTCGACCGGGGGAGCCGGCCGAGCGAGTTGCCGTCCAGGTAGAGCACTCCGGGCGCCGGTACGAACTCGGCGGCGAACCCGGCCAGCGGGTCGGAGTCGTCGAGCGCCAGCGCGTACTCCCGCGCAGTCTCATCCATCCGGCAGATCATCCCGCGGCCCCGGGCCGGATATGTTCGGCGCATGGCGGAACTCCACGAGATGACCGCGTTGGAGCAGGCCGAGGCGGTACGCAGCCGCCGGGTCAGCCCCGTCGAGCTGGTCGAGCACTACCTCGACCGGATCGAGCGGCGCAACGCTGAGCTGGGCGCGTTCATCACGGTCACCGGCGAGGACGCGCTGGCCCGGGCCAAGGAGGCCGAGGACCAGCTGACCAAGTCCGACCCGGCGACGCTGCCGCCGCTGTTCGGGGTGCCCATCGCGATCAAGGACCTGAACCTGACGGCGGGGATCCGGACCACGTTCGGCTCGACGCTGTTCGCCGACTTCGTGCCGCCCGTCGACGACAACGTCGTCACCCTGCTGCGCCGGGCCGGCACGATCAGCCTGGGCAAGACCAACACGCCGGAGTTCGGGCTGCCCTGCTACACCGAGAACAATGTGGCCCCGCCGGCCCGGACGCCGTGGGATCCGACCCGCTCGGCCGGCGGGTCCAGCGGCGGCGCGGCGGCCGCGGTCGCCGCCGGCCTGGTCCCGTTCGCGCAGGGTAGCGACGGCGGCGGTTCGGTCCGCATCCCGGCCAGCGTCTGCGGGCTGTTCGGGATCAAGCCCGCTCGCGGCCGGGTCAGCAACGGCCCGGTCCTCGGCGACGTCACCGGCCTGGCCTGGAACGGCCCGCTGGCCCGCGGTGTCCGGGACGCGGCGGCGATGCTCGATGCGATGGCGGTGCCGATGCCGGGCGACCCGCACTGGGCGCCCCCGCTGGCCGGCGGCGCGACCTTCCTCTCGTACGCCGGCCGCGACCCGGGCACGCTGCGCATCGGCCGGTACGTGACCCCGGCCGTCGAGGGCGCCGAGGTGCACCCGGACTGCCTGGCCGCGTACGAGGCGGCGACCGGGGCGCTGACCGGGCTCGGGCACCAGGTGGAGGACATCGACGGCCCGTTCCCGCCCGAGGCGATCGGCGTGTTCGAGACCGTCTGGGGCGTGTCGGCGGCGTCCGCCCCGGTCGACCCGGCCCGGGAGGGCGAGCTGCTGCCGCTGACCCGCTGGCTGCGCGCCCGCGGTGCGGCGACCAGCGGCGCCGAGTTCGTCGGCGCGATGTCCCAGCTGCAGATGCTCACCCGGCAGTGGATCGCCCGCACCGCCGGGTACGACGCGGTGCTGACGCCGACGCTGGCCAGCCCGCCGGTGCCGGTCGGCTGGTTCGGCGAGACCGGCGACCCGGCCGAGGACTTCGTCCGGCAGGAGCGGTTCACCCCGTTCACGGCGATCTACAACGTGACCGGTCAGCCGGCGGTGACCGTGCCGATGCACTGGTCCGGCGGGGATCCGACGCTGCCGATCGGGGTCATGCTCGCCGGGCGGCCGGCGGACGAGGCGACGCTGATCTCGCTGTCGGCGCAGCTGGAGGACGCCGTGCCCTGGGTCGATCGGCACCCGCCCGGGTGGTGAGCAGCCGCGGTTCCTGCCCCGGCTGCTTCCGAGCCCCGAGGTGAACGGCCCGGAGGGGTTCGCTACGGTAACTGGGTGACCGTCTGGCAGACCGTGCTGGTGTTCGCGGTGATACCGCTGGCCGGGCTCGCCCTGCTGGCCGCGCTGACGTTCGCGCCCGGCGCCACCCGCAGCCCGCGTTACCGCGTCGGCAGGTCGTGGGACTACGAGCCGGTCTGGTATGTCGCGCGTCCCGACGTGGCGGCGCCGGCGGGCAGCGCCGAGGGGCGGGCCGCGTTGGCCGCCGCCTCCCGACCCGAGCGGTCCGAGCTGACCAGTGGGGGGCCGGCCCACGGGCCGGCGTCGGTCCTCGACGCGGACACCGGCACGGCGAGAGGTGGGGCCAGTGGCGAGTGGTGAGGTGCGGACCGAGCCGCACGTCGACCCGGAGATCGCGGCCCGGACCGACACGGTGGGCCGCCCCGGCGGCGACCTGGGGCCGGCGGCGAACGCCGAACACGCGCGCGACCTGGTGGCCGGCAAGGACCACGAGGTCACCGACTTCACCACGGCCGCCCAGCGGCGCGTGCCCGGGCCGTTCACGCCGCGGCAGCTGTCCCGGCTGGACGAGGCGCTGACCCTGTCGAGCCGGGAGTCCGGCCTCGACTTCTCGGTGTGGGTGGGTGAGCTCGAGGAGCCGACCCGGGAGCACGCGGAACGGCTGCACGCCGGGCTGCCGCGCCCGGCCGACGGCGTGCTGATCGCGGTCTCGCCGGGCCAGCGGGTGCTGCACATCGTCACCGGCGAGCACTCCTCCCGCCGGCTGCCGGACCGTTCGGCCGCGCTGGCGGCGCTGTCGATGCGCGCCTCGCTCTCGGTCGGCGACCTGGTCGGCGCGCTGGTGAACGGGCTGCGGATGCTCTCCGACCAGGCCGGCCGGGCCAACCCCAGGGCCGCCGGCACCCCGCTGGCCCCGCCGCACCACCACGGCGGTTAGCCGGCCGGCTCTCCGGGCAGCCGGTAGACCGAGACGTGCGAGCGGGATTCGGCGGTGAACTCGGTCCCGCTCCAGTCAGCGTGCCTGCTCTCCAGCTCGAAGCCGGCCAGCTGGGCCATCAGGTCGAGCTCGGCCGGCCAGATGTAGCGGTGCGGGCTGCGGAACAGCGACGCCTCCGTCCCGTCGCCGAACCGGAAGTGGTGCGAGACCACCCGCTGCTGCGCGGTGTCGTACGTGTCCAGCACGATGTAGCCGGGCTCGACGTGCCCGACGGTGGCCTCCAGCCCGAGCGGGAGCCGGCGTAGCTCGGGCACCCACAGCTCGATGACGAACCGGCCACCCGGCACCAGGTGCCGGGCCGCGTTGCGGAAGCAGGCGACCTGCTCGGCCTGCGTGTGCAGGTTGGAGATCGTGTTGAACACGAGGTAGACGAGCGTGAACTCGCCGGGCACGCCGGTGGTGGCCATGTCGCCCACGACCACCGCGAGCGCCGCGTCGTCGAGTTTGGTCCGGAGCTGGTCGACCATCGGCCGGGACAGCTCGATCCCGACGACCGGAACGCCGCGCTGGGCCAGCGGCACGCCGACGCGCCCGGTCCCGATCGCGAATTCGAGCGCTCGCCCGTCTCCGGCGAGCTCAGCCAGCCGGTCGACCGCGGGATCGAGCACGTCGGGGGCGAACATGCCCTCGCCCGGCGTGTCGTAGCGCGCCGCCGCCTCCGCGTTCCAGATGTCCTCTTGCCGCACAGGCCGACCCTCGCAACGAGCGGCGCCCGGCGTCCACCGGGTTTCGGTGCGCTACCCGGCGGCGTCCCGGGACCGGCCGCGCAGCGAGCGGACCGTGTCGTCGCGGCCCTCGGCAACCAGCCGGCGCAGCGCCGGTGGGTTGGCCGGGTCGGCCAGGAACTCCTCGGCCCGGTCGACCACGTCGGTCGAGGGTGCGCCCGGGAACAGCCCGACCACCACGTTCTGCGCCAGCTCGCTGGTCCGCCGCTCCCAGACGTCCGGGATCACGGCGAAGTAGGGCTGCACGTACGGCTCGGTCAGCTCGGTCTGGGCCGGGTGGAAGAAGCCGCCGATGACCGCCTCGTTCATCGCGTTGGGCAGCTCGTCGTCCTCGGTGGCCAGCCGCCACGCCTCGGCCTTCGCCGCCGCGGTCGGCCGGAGCGCCCGCGCGGTCGCCGCCCGCCGCTGCCCGGCCGCGGTGGGGTCGCGGTCGAGCTCGGCCTCGATCGCGTCGTCGCCGGCAGCGCCGACGGCGACCAGCGCGGACAGCAGCGTCCAGCGCAGGTCGGTGTCCACGGCCAGCCCCGGCACGGTCTCGGTCCCGTCGAGCAGCCCGCGGACCAGCGCGACGTGCGCCGGTGTCCGGGTCGCGGCGGCCAGCGTGCGGGCCCAGGCCAGCTGCAGGTCCGAACCGGGAGCGGCCGCCCGCAGCTGCTCCTCGGCCAGCGCGGCCAGCCGGGACCAGCCCTCCGGCGCCCAGGCCGGGTCGACGTAGTGCACCAGCGCCGAGCGGATCTTCGACTGGATCGACTGCACCACGCCGATCTCGGTCTCCCGGGTCACGCCGGCCAGCGCGAGCGCCACGTAGTCGCGGGCGCGCATCTCGCCGTCCCGGGTCATGTCCCAGGCGGCGCCCCAGCACAGCGTCCGCGGCAGCGAGTCGTCGATGTCGCCGAGCCGGGCGATCACGGTCGCCAGCGAGCGCTCGTCCAGCCGCACCTTCGCGTACGTCAGGTCTTCGTCGTTGACCAGCAGCAGCTCCGGCTGGGCGACGCCGACCAGCTCCGGCACCTCGGTCCGGGCGCCGGACACGTCCAGCTCGACCCGCTCGGTGCGGACCAGCTTGGTGCCCTCGGACCGGTAGAGGCCGACCGCCAGCCGGTGGTCGCGCAGTGGGCCGCCGCCCGGCTCCGCCGGCGACTGCACGATCGCGAACGACGCGTACCGCCCGCTCTCGTCGAGGGTGAACTCCGGGTGCAGCGCGTTGACCCCAGCCGTCTCCAGCCACAGCTGCGACCAGCGGGACAGGTCCCGGCCGGACTCCTCGCTGAGCACGCCGAGCAGGTCGGCCAGCGTGGTGTTGCCGTACTCGTACCGGCGGAAGTAGACCTGCATCGCCCGCAGGAACTGCTCGATCCCCACGTATGCGGCCAGCTGCTTGAGCACGCTGGCGCCCTTCGCGTAGGTGATGCCGTCGAAGTTGACCTCGACCGCCTGCACGTCCGGGATGTCGGCGGCGATCGGGTGCGTCGAGGACAGCTGGTCCTGCCGGTAGGCCCAGGTCTTCTCGATGGTGGCGAACGTGGTCCAGGCGGACGTGAACCGGGTCGCCTGCGCCTGGGCGAGCACGGACGCGAAGCTGGCGAACGACTCGTTCAGCCAGAGGTCGTCCCACCAGCGCATGGTGACGAGGTCGCCGAACCACATGTGCGCCATCTCGTGCAGGATCGTGTCGGCGCGCCGCTCGTACGAGTAGTCGGTGACCTTCGAGCGGAAGACGTAGTCGTCGAGGAACGTGACGCAGGCCGCGTTCTCCATCGCGCCGGCGTTGAACTCGGGCACGAACAGCTGGTCGTACTTGTCGAACGGGTATCGGTAGTCGAACGCCCGGTGATACCAGTCGAAGCCCTGCTTGGTGATCAGCAGGATCTCGTCCGCGTCGAGGTGCTGGGCCAGCGAAGCCCGGCAGTAGACGCCGAGGTCGATCCCGTCGTGGCTGTCGGTCACCTTGTGGTATGGCCCGGCGACCAGCGCGGTCACGTACGGCGAGAGCGGCGGCGTGGTGCGGAACCGGACGATCTGCGCGCCGCCGACGCCCTCGGTGACCTCCTCCGCCCGCCCGTTCGAGACGACCTCCCAGTGCGCGGGCGCGGTCACCGTGAGGGCGAAGGTGCCCTTGAGATCAGGCTGGTCGAAGCAGGTGTACATCCGCTTCGCGTCCGCGGTCTCGAACTGCGAGTAGAGGTAGACCTCGCCGTCGACCGGGTCGACGAACCGGTGCAGCCCCTCGCCGGTGTTCGTGTAGAGCAGGTCGGCGTCGACGACGAGCACGTTGTCGGTGGCCAGGTCGGGCAGCGCCAGCCCGTCCTCCGGCCGGTACGCCGAGGTGTCCAGGGCCCGCCCGTTGAGGGTGACCTCGCGGAACCCGTCCGCGATCACGTCGACGAACGTCGCCGCGCCGGGCCGGGACGCGGTGAACCGGATCGTGGTCCGGCACCGGAAGGTTCGCTCGCCGGGCTTGCCGCCGCCGTCGGTCAGGTCGAGCTCCACCTCGTAATCGGAGACGGACACCAGCTCCGCGCGGGCCCGCGCATCGACCCTGGTCAGGTTCGGGACACCCATCCCCGCAGTCTGGCACGCCGGTCCCACTGGGCCGACCGGGTTATCCGGACCGCCGCACAGGTGACGGCGGGAATGCGACCGGGCATACCAACGCTGCCGAGGACAGACCACCCGTTTCCCTAGGAGGAGCTGAATGAGCGAGCGGACGAAGGTCGACTTCTGGTTCGACCCGATCTGCCCCTGGGCGTGGCTGACGTCCCGGTGGATTCTCGAGGTGGAGAAGCAGCGGCCGCTCGACCTGAGCTTCCACGTGATGTCGCTGTCGGTGCTCAACGCCGACAAGGAAGGCCTCCCGGACAGCTACCGGGAGATGCTCGGCAAGGGCTGGGGCCCGGTGCGGGTCGCGATCGCGGCCGAGCAGAAGTTCGGCACCGAGGTGCTCCGCAAGCTCTACACGGCCCTCGGCACCCGGATCCACCAGCAGAAGGCCGGCTACGAGCGGGACACGCTGGTCGCCGCGCTGGAGGAGGCGGGGCTGCCGGTCGAGCTGGCCGACGCCGCCGAGTCCACGGAATATGACGAGGCACTGCGGGCCTCCCACCACGCCGGCATGGACCCGGTCGGCTACGAGGTGGGCACGCCGGTGATCCACGTCGACGGCACCGCATTCTTCGGCCCGGTGATCTCCCGGGTGCCGACCGGCGCGGAGGCCGCGACGGTCTTCGACGGCGCGGTCGCGCTCGCCACCAACCCGTACTTCTACGAGCTCAAGCGGACCCGCACCGAGGGCCCGCAGTTCGACACGGTCCCGGACTCGGCCCTAGCGGTCGAGTAGCCGCAACGCGCCGAGCTCCGGCGGCTCTACCGGTCGTCGTGCGCCCGTCGCCGCGGTGAATGCCGCCGCGACGGGGGCGCAGGCGAAGATCCCGCCGACGCCGGCGACCGGCAGGTCACCGAGCCGGGCCCGGACGGCGGCGGCCAGCTCGGCCAGGTGGGCCGCCGCCTCGGCCAGGATCCGCGCCGCCACCGCATCGCCGCCGGTCGCCCCGTCCCCGGCGGCGGCCGCGACCTGCGGGACCAGGCGGGAGAGCAGCTGGCGGTCGGTGGGCCGCTGGTGCACGAGCGTCTCGGCGCCGGTCAGCGTGTCGAACGCCGTGCGGACGAGGTCGATGAGCGCGGTCGGCGGGCCGGTGCCGTCGGCGGCCCGCAGCGCCGCCCGCACCGCCTCCCGGCCGATCCAGTAGCCGCCGCCCTCGTCGCCGAGCAGGAACCCGTGCCCGCCGACCCGGACGGAACGCCCCGCCGCGTCGCGGCCGGCCGCGCCCGACCCGGTGCCGGCGATCACGACGATCCCGGGCCGGCCGGCGAACGCGCCCGCCAGCGCCGCATCGGTGTCGTCGCCGACGGCCACCGTGGCACCGGTACGCCTGGCCAGCTCGGCGGTCAGCGCGCGCGCCTGCTCGGCCGAGCGCAGGCCGGCCAGCCCGAAGCCGGCCGCCACCGCGCCGGCGTCGGTGACGGCACCGGCGAGCCGGTCCACCGCGTCCGGGTGCAGCAGCACGTTGATCGGCCCGAGGTCGCGCCGCGCGACGACCACGCCGTCCCGCACGACGACGGCCCGGCTCCCCGACCCGCCCGCATCCACCCCCACCGCGACCCCGGCCGTGGCGCCGGCTGTGGCGCCGGCGGTAGCGCCGGCTGTGGCGCCGGCTGCGACGCTGGCCGTGGCGCTGGCCGTGGCGCTGGCCGTGGCGCTGGCCGTCGCGCTGGCGGGGGTGCCGGTCGAAGTGCCCGTCGGGGGGCCGGCGGTCATGGCGCTGTTCCGAGCAGGAGCTCGGCGGCGGCCCGGGCGCTGGCGGCCGACGCGCCGCCGGTGGCGATCCAGCCGCGCGCCGGCGGCACCGGACCGGGCAGGCCCATCTCCACGACCACCGCGTCCGGCCGGGCGGCGAGCACGGCCGCGACCGCCCGCCCGACCCAGCCGACCCGGGTCGCGTCCCGGGCCACCACCACCAGCGGTCGGCCGGCGGGCAGTGGTGGCAGCGGGTCGTCCGGACCCAGCACCAGCTCGGTCGCGCCGGGCAGCAAGCCGTCCAGTCCCCAGGCGCTGCGCCCGACGGCGATCGTCGGTGCCGGATCGAGCCGCACCACGACCGGCGCACCCGACCTGAGCCGCACGTCCCCGACGGACCGCAGTCCGCGCCGGGCGGCGGCCAGCCCCAGCGCCGCCAGCGAGCCGGGGAAGCGACCGGCCAGCGCCCGCACCCTGCCCGCCGCGGACGCCAACCGCTCCTCGGCCAACCGTCCACTTCGGACCGCGGCGACCAGCGCGTCCCGGGCCGCGTCGGCGATCGGCTCGCCGGCCTCGTCCCCGCCGAGGCAGAGCGCGTCCACCCCGGCCAGCAGGGCCAGCACCGCGCCCTCGCCGACGCCGACCGAGCCGGCGATCGCGCCCATCTCCAGCGCGTCCGAGACGACCACGCCCTCGAAGCCGAGCTCCGCCCGCAGCAGCCCGTCGACCAGCGCCGGGTTCAGCGTCGCCGGCAGGTCGCCGTATCCGGGCACCAGCAGGTGACCGGTCATCACCGTCGCCACCCTGGCCGCCACCGCCGCCCGGAACGGCTCCAGCGCCCCGGCCAGGTCCGGGCCGACGGTGGCCAGTCCCAGGTGCGAGTCGACGGTGGTGTCGCCGTGCCCGGGGAAGTGCTTGGCGCAGGCGGCGACCCCGGCGGACTGGATGCCGCGCACCGCCGCGGCCACGTGCCGGGCGACCAGTGCGGGCGTTGCCCCGTACGAGCGGACGCCGATCACCGGATTGTCCGGCGCACTGTTGATGTCGGCGACGGGCGCGAGCGCCCAGCCGATCCCGGCCGCGGCGACCCGGGCGGCCAGCGCCGCCGCCACCGACCGGGTCAGCTCGACGTCGTCGGCCACGCCCAGCGCGTACGGGGACGGGACCGGGGAGCCGACCGCGGCGAACAACCGGGTGACGTCGCCGCCCTCCTCGTCGGTGGCGACGAGCACGTCGGTCCGCTCGGCCCGCAGCGCCCCGGTCAGCTCGGCCAGCTGCGCCGGCGACACGCAGTTGCGGGCGAACAGCACCACCCCGCCGAGCCCGCCGGCGATCCGCCGGCGCACCCAGTCCGGCGGCGCGGTGCCGCCGAACCCGGGCAGCAGGACCGCATCGGCCAGCGCCGCGAGCCTCATCCTCCGCTCCTCGGACGGACCCGGCCTCGTCCGTCGGCCGGCTCAGCCCCCGTCGCCTCGCTCATCCCTTGACCGCGCCGGCCGCGGCACCGGAGGCGATCCGGCCCTGCAGCACGATCGCGAACAGCACGACCGGGATCGCGACGAGCGTCGAGCCGGCCATCAGCCCGCCCCAGTCGACGCCCTGCGGGGTCTTGAACGTACCCAGCCAGACCGGCAGCGTCTGGTTGCCCTGGTCCATCAGCGTCAGCGCGAGGATGAACTCGTTCCAGGCCTGGATGAATGCGAACACCGCGGTGGCGACCAGCCCGGGCGCCATCAGCGGGAACGTGATCCGCCAGAACGCGCCCCAGCGGGAGGCGCCGTCGATCATCGCCGCCTCCTCCAGCTCGACCGGCAGCGCCGCGACGAACCCGCGCAGCGTCCAGATCGTGAACGGCAGCACGAACGCCATGTAGGTGGCGACGAGCACCGGCACCAGGTTGAGCAGGTCGGCGTCGCGCAGCGTCAGGTACATCGGGATGACCAGCGCCTCCAGCGGCACCATCTGCACGATGAGGATCACCAGCAGGTACGCCCGCCGCCCGCGGAACCCGAACCTGGCCACCGCGGTGGCCGCGAGCAGCGCGACCAGCACCGCGAGCACGGTGACCGAGAGCGAGACCAGCACGCTGTTGCGCAGGTAGGTCCAGAACCCGGCCGCGCGCATGGCGGTGCGGAAGTTGTCCAGGGTCACCGAGTGCGGGATCAGCGAGACGTTGAAGGTCCTGATGTCGCCGGCCGGCTTGAACGCGGTGGAGACCATCCAGTAGACGGGGAAGGCGAACAGCACGAACACGACCAGCGCGGTGACGTTGGCCGCGGCCGTGCCGCGCCGGCTGCGCATCGCCCTGCTGGTCACAGCTCCTCCTCGCCCACGCGGATCATCGACCGCACGTACCAGATCGTGGCGGCCAGCGTGATCAGCACCATCACCACGGCCGCGGCGGAGGCCACGCCGAACCGGCTCGCCCCGAAGCCCTCGATGTACGTGTAGAGGTTGATCAGCAGCGTCTTGCGGCCCGGCCCGCCGCGGGTGATCACGTACACCTGGATGAAGACCTTGAGGTCCCAGATCACCGACAGCGAGGTGAGGATCAGGTAGAGCGGCTTGAGCATCGGCCCGGTCACCGACCAGAACGAGCGCCAGGCACCGGCGCCGTCGATCCGGGCCGCCTCCAGGATCGTGTCCGGCACGGTGGTCAGCCCGGCGTAGAGGGTCAGCGCCACGAACGGGATCGACTGCCAGACGACGCAGAGGACGATCACGGTGAACGCCGGCAGCTGCGAGTCGAACCAGGAGTGCTGTGACCAGTCCAGCGGCGTGAGCTTGGTGACCAACCAGTCGACCACGCCGTACTGCTCGTCGAACAGCCACTTGAACACGGTGGCCGCGCTGACCGGGGGAGTGGCCCAGGCCAGCAGCAGGCCGGCCGAGATCAGCAGCCGCATGCTGCGCCCGACCCGGCGCATGAGCAGCGCGACCAGCGTGCCGAACCCGATCGTCAGAGCGACGCAGACGGCGGCGAAGATCACTGTCCGGACGGTCACCGCCCAGAACTCGCCGTCGGTCAGGATCGTGCGGTAGTTGTCGAACCCGGTCCAGACGGTCTGCCGGCGGATCAGCTGGCGCAGGTCCAGCTGCTGGAACGAGGTCCGGACGAGCACGAACAGCGGGTAGCCGAGCAGCCCGAGCAGCAGCAGCACGCTCGGCACCAGCAGCCCGTACGGCAGTGCACCCGCCGAGCGACGCGCCCGCCGGCCCCTCGGGCCGCCCCGGACCGGCGCGAGGCTCGCGCCCGGCGGAACCGACCCCGCCGCCGCAACCGTCCCGTCCGCCCCCACGGTCCCGTCCCCCGGCGTGGGCCCGTCCGGTCGCGCCGCCCCGGCGGCTGGCACGGTTCCGGCCGCTCGCGTGGTTCCGGTCGCCGGTGCCGCTGACGCCGTCCCGGCGGCCGGTGCTGCGCCGGTCGGTGGGACCGCTGCCTCGGTCCCCGGAGTTCCGCCGTTCCCCGGCGCGGCGCCATCGGGCCGGCGGGGGGAGACGGCGACGGCGGCGTCCGCGGAGGCGCCGGTCGCCCGGCCGGCGGGAGCCGGGGCGCCGGACCGGCCCGCGTCGGCCGAGCGGCGGATCCGCTTCCGGGGATCGAGCGTCACGCGTCCTCCTCCTGGTCCGGCCCGGGCCCGGGCGACTCGGTCCGGGCCCACGGGTCGGCCCCGGGCCGACTTCGGTCCGGGGCCAACCCGGGTTGGACAGCCGGCCGCCCGACCCCGGCGGAGAGCCGGGCGGCCGACAGGCTACGAGTTCAGCGTCTTCGTAACGGCCTCGGTGGCGTCCGTCGTCGCGTCGGCCACGCTCTTCTTGCCGCTGAAGATGGAGACCAGCATGTCCTGCAGGACCGTGCCGCTCTCGACGTTCGCCCACTTCGGCGTGGACGGGGTGGACCGGCTGTTCTTCGCCGCCAGGTCGAACACCGACAGCACCGGGTCCTTCGCGTGCAGGGTGAGCAGCGAGGTGGAGTTCGGGATCACGCCGCCGGTGGTGGCGAGGTCGGTCTGCGCCTTGGTGCCGGCCAGGATCTTGATCCACTCGTACGCCAGCTCGGGCGCGTCGCTGCCCGCGGAGATCGCGAGGTTCGAGCCGCCGAGGAAGACCGGCGCGGTCTGGCCGGCGTTCTTGCTCGGCACCGGGAAGACGCCGATCTGACCCTTGAGGTTCGGGTGCGCCTTCTCGATCGTGCCGACCTTCCAGCCGGCGTCGATGATCATGCCGGCCTTGCCCTCACCGAGCGGGACGGCCGGGTCGTTGTCGTTCTCGTTGCCGTTGACCGGCGCCTTCGAGTACTTGGTGACCATGTCCTTGAGCGCGCTCAGCCCGGCCTGGGACTGCGGGCTGTCCAGCGCGCCCTTCCACTGGCCGTTGTCCTGGACCGCGACCTCGCCGCCCTCGTCCCAGATGAACGGCAGCGCCGCGTACCAGTACTGGCCCGGGAAATAGAGCGCCGAGAACTGCTTGTCGCTGCCGTACTTCGCCTGCAACTTGGCCATCGTGGAGACGAAGGCGGCCCGGTCGGTGGGCAGCGTGCTGATGCCGGCCTTGGTGAACATGTCCTTGCGGTAGAGCACCGCGCGGTCGCCCGCGTAGTACGGAATGCCGTACAGCTTGCCGTCGAGCGTGCCGGCGTCGGTGAGCCCCTGCAGCCAGGTGCCGCCGCCGAGGTCGGCCTTCTTGCCGCTGAGGTCCTCGAGGCCGCCGGAGTCGGCGAACTTCGAGACCAGCGTGCTGCCGATCTCGAGCACGTCCGGTGGGTTGTTCCCGGCGAGCGCGGTGGTGGTCTTCTCCTGGATGCCGTCCCACTGCTGGATCTGGATCTTGACCTGGGTGTTCGGGTGCGCCTGGTTGAACTGGGCGTTGACCCGCTTGATGACGGCGTCCGGGGCGGAGCCGTTCATCAGCCAGACGGTGATGTCCTTGGCCTGAGTGTTGCCGCTGCCGCCCGATGCAGATTCGGGCGAGTTGCCGCCGCTACCGCACGCCGCGGCGAACAGCGCCACCGTGGCGCCGACAACGGCCGCCGCGCGCATTTTCCTGTGCATCCCGCGATCCTCCTGGTGCGACCTGTGCGACGCCGTGGGACTGGTCCGTACTGGTCCAGACCAGTGGTGGGAAGATGGCACAGTGGCCCGGACAGTGTCAAGGGCGGGCCGTACCGTGGCGACATGACCTCGACCGACGCGCGCACCCTTCCCGACCATCTCGACGCCCTGTTCGTCGGCGGCACCTGGGTCGCGCCCGCCGGTTCGGACACGCTGACCGTCGTCAACCCGACCACGGAGGAGCCGCTGGCGACCGTGCCGGCCGGCACCCCGGCCGACGTCGACCGGGCCGTCACCGCCGCCCGGGCCGCGTTCCCGGCCTGGGCCGCGACACCGGTGGCCGAGCGCGCGGCCCTGCTCACCGCGCTCGCCGACGGGCTGGCCGCCCGGGTGCCGGAGCTGGCGCAGCTGATCGCCCGCGAGGTCGGCTCGCCGCTGAGGTTCGCCACCTCCACCCAGGCCGGGCTGCCGATCGAGGTGCTGCGCTCGTACGCGGCGCTGCTCGGCGAGTTCTCGTTCGAGGAGGAGATCGGCAACTCGCTCGTGCTCCGCGAGCCGATCGGCGTCGTCGGTGCGATCACGCCATGGAACTATCCGTTGCACCAGGTGGTCGCCAAGGTCGCCGCCGCACTGGCCGCCGGCTGCACGGTCGTGCTCAAGCCGACCGAGGTCGCGCCGCTGTCTGCGTACGTGCTGGCGGCGGTGGCGGCGGAGGTCGGGCTGCCGGCCGGCGTGCTCAACGTCGTGCCCGGGACCGGCCCGGTCGTCGGCGAGGCGATCGCGGCCCACCCGGACGTGGACATGGTCTCGTTCACCGGGTCGGTGCGGGCCGGCCGGCGGGTGCAGGCGGTCGCGGCCGGCACGGTGAAGAAGGTCGCGCTGGAGCTCGGCGGCAAGTCGGCGAACGTGATCCTCGACGACGCCGACCTGACCCGGGCCGTGAAGGTCGGCGTGGCCAACTGCTACGTCAACGGCGGGCAGACCTGCACGGCCTGGACCCGGATGCTGGTGCCGGAGTCGCTGCACTCGGCCGCGGTCGAGCTGGCCATCGACTCGGCCGAGAAGTACACGGTCGGCGACCCGCTGGACGGCGCCACCCGGCTCGGGCCGATGGTCAGCGCGGCGCAGCGGGACCGGGTCCGTGGCTACATCGAGAAGGGCGTGGCCGAGGGCGCCACGCTGGCCACCGGCGGCCCGTCCGCGCCGCTGGACCGTGGCTTCTTCGTGCGGCCGACGGTGTTCGCGGCGGTCCGGCCGGAGTCGACGATCGGCCAGGAGGAGATCTTCGGACCGGTGCTCTCGGTCATCCCGTACCGGTCCGAGGCGGAGGCGGTCGAGATCGCCAACGGCACGCCATACGGGCTGTCCGGCGCGGTGTTCGCGGGCGAGCGGGACCGGGCGGTCGCGTTCGCGCGGCGCCTGCGTACCGGCCAGGTGATGGTCAACGGCGGCGCCTTCAACCCGGTCGCACCGTTCGGCGGCTACAAGCAGTCCGGTATCGGCCGGGAGCTGGGCCGGTACGGGCTGGAGGAGTTCCTCGAGGTCAAGTCAGTGCAGCTGTAGGTAGGCCCGCTCGACGCCATCCAGCGCGCAGTCGCCGAAATATGGCAGCTCCTTCGCGACGTCGGCGGCCGGCCGGCCGTTCGCGTGCCCCTCGGTGGCCTTCGCGACCAGTTCGGCGTGCTCGGCTCGCTGGGCACTGACGAACTCGCGGTCGACCACCGCGCCGTGCCCCGGCACCAGCCGGCCGGTGACCAGCCCGGCCACCGCGTCCAGGGTCTGCGGCCAGTCCAGCGGGAACGCGCTGCCGAACTGCGGCGGCGCGCCCTCCTCGACCAGGTCGCCGGCGATCACCAGGTCGTCGGCGTCGGGGAGGGTGAGCACCAGGTCGTTGTCGGTGTGCCCGCGGCCGAGGTGCCGCAGCTGCACCGGCCGGCCGCCGACGGTGAGCGTGGCCAGGTCGTCGACCAGCTGGTCGGGCGGGTCGATAGCGCTCGCCTCGATCTCCGCGGCCATCTCGTCCAGGCCGTGCTCCCGGTAGCGGCCGGCGATGGCGCCGCGCATCCGCTCGCCGTCCTCGATCAGCTGCTCCGCGCAGCGGCGGTGGCCCCAGATCTCCGCCGGCCGGAAGATCCGGTTGCCGAACGTGTGGTCGAAGTGGAAGTGGGTGTTGACCACCGCCCACGGGTGCGGCGTAACGGTGCGGATCGCCTCGACGAGGTCCTGGCCCTCCTTCTCGGTGGCCCTGGTGTCCACGACCAGGCAGGCGCCCTCACCGACGATCAGGCTGACGTTGAGGTCCATGCTCTTGTGCCGCCGGACGTACACGCGGTCGGCGACCTCGGTCCAGGTGTCGGTCATGACTGCGCCTCCTGCCGTTCCCGCGACTCCTGCCGCCCCCGCCGCTCCTCGATGGTGACGTCGCCGGCGGCCCAGTGGGTGGCCGGCACCTCCCGCAGGACGACCCGGACGTTCTCCTTCGGCGCACCGACCGAGTCGACCACGGCGGTGGTGAGCCGGCTGATCAGCGTGCGGAGCTGCTCGGTGGTGCGGCCCTCGACCAGGGTGACCTCCACCAATGGCATGACTGTCATCTTGCCGGGCTGCGAAACTGCTTTTCATGCGTGTCTACGTGGGGTCCGACCATGCCGGCTTCGAGCTCAAGAACTACCTGGTGGAGCACCTCGCCAAGGCCGGCCACGAGATCGTCGACTGCGGACCGCAGGCGTACGACCCGGACGACGACTACCCGCCGTACTGCTTCCGCACGGCCGAGCGGGTGCTCGCTGACCGCGGCAGCCTCGGCGTGGTGATCGGAGGCTCCGGTAACGGCGAGCAGATCGCGGCCAACAAGGTGCCCGGGATCCGGGCGGCGCTGGCCTGGTCGGAGGAGACCGCCACGCTGGCCCGCGAGCACAACGACGCGCAGGTGGTGGCGGTCGGGGCCCGGATGCACACCAAGGACCAGGCCGCGACGCTCGTCGACACGTTCCTGGCCACGCCGTTCAGCAACGTCGAGCGGCACGTCCGCCGGATCAAGCTGCTCGCCGACTACGAAGCGGCGCACTGACGCCGGCGGCACTCCGGTCAGCGGGCACCGGGGAGGGCGTCGGGCGGGACGTAGCGCCGGCGGACGATGACCACGTCGCGCTCGGCGGCGGCGAGGTCGTCCGCGGTCGGGCGGGCCGCGTCCCGGGCCCGCATCGCGCCGACGACGCCGACCTGCGACGAGCCGGCGCCCACGATCCCACGCAGGCTCCGCTCGGCGTCCGTCCGCCGCGCTCGTGACTTGCGCTTGGGCCCCGGCGCCGGCACCGCGGCGGTCTCGGCCGACGCCGGCCCGGCAGCCGTGGCGGCCGATGCCTGCTCTGCCGCCGTCGTCTCGGCCGACGCCTCCTGGGCCGCCGTGGTCCGGGCGGACGCCGCCTGCGGTTCGGTGGTCTGGGCCGTCGCCTCCCCGCCCGCAGTGGTCTCGGCGGACGCTGGCGCCTCGTGCGCCGCGGTGGTCTCGGCCGAGACCTTCCCGGCCCCCGTGGTCTCGACCGTGATCCCGGCCGCGGCCGGCGGTCCGGCCGCGGGCGCGGGCTCGACTGCCGCCGTCGGCGGGGCCTGGGCGGCCCGCCTGCGGTGGCGTTCCCGGCGCCGGTGTCGCGACGGGATCGGCTCCTCCATGCCGCCACCATCGCACAGTCCGCTCAGAAGACCTCAGGGCACCAGGGCAGCCGGTCGCCGGCGAACGCCCCACTCGCCGCGGTCAGCGCCCCCGACCGCAGCTCGGTGACCAATCCGGCCGCGGCCATCCCGACCAGCGTCGGCCCGCCGAGGTATGCCGCGCCGAGCTCGGTCGAGGACAGCGCCAGGTCGGCCGGATCCTGGGTGCGCTCGCAGACCGCACCCGACCCGTCCGCCGACAGCCGCCACCGGCCGGCGTTCCACGGGCAGACCTCGTCCCGTATGTCGAACACCACGTCCACCGGCGTCGAGTAGGTCCGGGAGGCCAGCGCCCGGTCGACGTCCGCTAGCCGTATCCACAGCGAGTCGTACATCGACATGTCAAGCGCGCGCACGTCCGCGATGATGTGCTGCAGCGGGTCGTCCAGCGGCGCCCGGTAGAGCGTGAGCCGCGGCGTGAGGTCGATGCCGGCCAGGTATGCCCAGAGGGCGGCGTAGGCCTCCGGGGTGGACGCGTGCACGAACCCGACGTCGACGCTGCTGTCGTTGCGGCCCGGCTCGCCCGCCTCCCGGGTGCGGTAGACGGTGAATCCCGTGACCGAGCCGTCCTGCTCGGTGTAGAGCGCGTGCCGCTGCGCGCTGGCCCCGTGCCGGTTGCGCTCGGGGTCGGCGGCGAGCCGGTCGGCCCACGCACCACGGCGGTCGAGGAAGCCGACCGAGGTCGGCCGGAGCGCCTCGTAGACCGCCTCCTCGTGCGGCCGGGCCTTCTCCGGCGAGGCGAGCAGGACCCGGCCGGTGCCCAGCGACACCCCGGGCCGCACCCGCAGCCGCTCCTTGCGGCCGGTCAAGGCCAGCTGCCGGGCGGCCACCCCATAGCCGAACCGCCCGTAGATCCCGCCCTCGGACGCCCAGAGCGCCGCGACCGGCTCGGCCTGCTCCTCGTGCAGCCCGGTGAGCTGGCGGCGCATCATCGCCGTGAGCAGGCCCCGGCGCCGGTGGGTGGGCTGCACCGACACCACGGTGACCCCGGCGATCGGGCGCGGGCCACCGGGAACTGTCATGTCCCGGGTGTAGATGCCCGCGGTCGCGACGATCTGCCCGTCGTCGAACGCGGCGAGGCTGCGCTCCGGCTCGAACACCGTGCCGAGCGACTCCCGGTCGTCGTCCTGCGGGTCTTCCAGGAACGCCTCGGACAGCACTCGGTAGAACTCCGGGAACTCGGTCCGGTCGATCGGCCGCAGCTCGAGGTCGGTCATGCGGCCTTCCTACTCCGGCCCTCCGACAGGAGCGAGGCAGATTTCGATCGGGTGAGTACCTACTCGCTGGTTACATCCGGTCGCTACTGTGCGCGCCGTCATGGTGTGGCATCTGTGGGGATGGCTCGCCGGCGCCGCGCAACGGCTGCGCCGGCGGCTGGGCGACGTCGGCGCGACGGCTGTCCTGGTAGCCCTCGCCGGCGCGCTCGCGCTCGGTTCCCTCACCGACCCTGACCCGATGCGGCCGGGCACCGTGCTCGCGGT